>Ga0070766_10001117_pt1 | contig 12745 bp, 13 predicted proteins | sample HubBroMetageWFT6_FD_69782 | JGI IMG/M metagenome (GOLD analysis project Ga0070766, IMG submission 69782) | Warmed and freeze-thawed soil microbial communities from the Hubbard Brook experimental Forest, New Hampshire - Hubbard Brook CCASE Soil... | ecosystem: Environmental > Terrestrial > Soil...
TTGCGGCAGATATTCGGCGTAGTGATTGAAGGTGGAAAAGCGCGCATACTGGGCGGAGAAATCGATGGACGGCAAGAGCGAGCGATGCTCGCCGAGTGCCCGCATCGACTCTGCGAGAGAATGTTGTTGGGCAACCTTGACCGCCGGGCTGGAAGCCACCGCCCGTTCCGAAAGATCTTCCTGCGCTTCGACCGGCGGCAGAGACGGAATTGTTCCCGGCTCAATTGCGATGGCGGAAACGGGCACACCGGTCAGATTGGCGAGGTGATTCCGAAGCACGTCAGCCGAGCCCCGCGCTTCCGCTTGGTGTAGACGAACCCGGGCTGCGGTCAGCTTGGCTTTATTCAGATCGACGGCGCTGTCCACTCCTTGTTGCAGGCGTTCGGAGACGGCTTGCTCCATTTGATTTGCCTGCGATTGATCCTGCTGCAAACGCACGAGCCTTGCCTCCCACTTCACCAGTTCCGCATAGGTTAAGACGACATCTTGGATGATGGCATTGCGCTGGTCTTTGTCCTGAAATTCGGCTGCATGCCATTCCGCTTTCGCCGCGCCGAGGAACTGCTTCTGCGCGGGGTTGAAAACCGAACTCTGCGCGATGGCATTCGCCAGTGCCGGTGCGCTTCCTTCGATGCTCAGCGGGTAATTGTAGGTATAACCGAGCCCGGAGCCGATATAGAGCTGCGGGATGTAGGCGCTGTGGAGTTCGCGGTAAGAGGCGTAAGCCCGCTGCACATCGGCATCGGCGATTGCCGAGGTGGTGCTATGCGCGAGCGCGAGCCGAACGGCGCGTTCCAGAGGCAATGGTTCGGCGTGGCCGAGAGGTTCGGCCAGCAGTATGGTCGAGAGAACCGTTGCAAGGAATGCCAGCAATTTCATAAAGCGCAAACGCCGCGGTAATTGGGAATTCATTTCGTCACCTTCATCGGTTAGCCGTCATCGGCAAGAAAAATGACCTGGAAATCTCGATCAGTAAATTTGATCCTAAAATTTCAGCCGGCAGTCCAAGCGATCAACCCCCCGGAGCAGGCTGCGGCGCGCTGGATTTACGAATGCACGACCCACAAATTGTAGTGCTCCCGGCGCGAGGCCGGGAGTGACTCGGCAAGTTATCGTGGATGCCCTGACGACGAGGAAGAGTCTCGCCATCCTCAGTGAGCAACTCGGTTGAGCGCTTTCTGCGCCATGCTGAAGTTATGAACCAACGCCAGCGACGCGCGATATTCGCGCGCAGCGCCGTCTTTGTCACCCTGTTTTTCCAGCAGCGTGCCGAGCAGATAGCGAGCCTTGAATGCCGGAGCCGCTTCGACGGGGCCGGCAAGATAGTGGCGCACCATCTCGATGGCGAGCGGAGAATTGCGACCGGCGCCATAGAGCATCTGGGCTCCTTCCACCAACACGTCGGGCTTTGTCATCGGTGCCTGGCTGAGCTTTACGATGGCCTGCTCCATCTCGTCGAAGCGCTTCTGGCGCCGGAGAAAAAGCGCGAGATTGAGCCAGGCTTCCGAGTCCCCATGGCTGAGATCGATGTACTGGTGATATTCCCGTTCGGCGGTGACGGCGTCGTCTTTTCTCTCGGCGAGGCGCGCGTAAACCCAATGCTCGCGGGCGGGGTTGATCGCGCCAATCGCCCGTGCCTGCTGGCGGGCCTTCTGCTCGCCTCCGCCGACGATGCCGGGAGCGGACAGATAGAACTCCGCCAGATCGAGGCCGGCATCCACATCCTTTGGATCCAATTGCACCGCTCGTTCAAATTCTCCGCGAACTTTTCCGGCGAGGCCTGCCGCCGACAAGAAATTTGTGCGATCCGCCTTCTCGCCATACACGCGCCCGAGCCACAGATGAAAACGGCTGTTGCCGGGATCGAGCGCCGTCGCTCTTCGGCACGATGCTTCCGCGCGATCCCATTCTCCGAGCGCGAAGTAAGCGCGGCAGAGCAGATTGGAAGATTCGGCGTCAGACGGGACGGACGCGAGGCGGCTATTCAAATCGGCAATGGCTTCATCGATGCGGCCAGCCGCCAGCATATCCTGAGGAGTATCTGCCGCGCTGATGGTCAACGAGGCAATAAGAATGAGCAAAACCAGGAAAATTTTGGAAACGCGACTGATCATTTAAAACTTGACCTGCGTTCGGTCACCGATCGGCTTGCCATTAATGGAACTGATCGCGACAACATCTTTGGCCGATAGGCCGCTCTTGATCTCGACTTGGGTGAGGCTGGAGAGTGAAGTCTCTACATCGCGGCGCTTGAGTTCGTGGCCGAAGACCTGTAGCACATAGGGCCTGGTGTCATCCATGCGCACCGCTTCGCGCGGCACCACGAGCACGTGATCGTGCTTGGCAACGACAATGGTTACTCCGACGTTGATGTTCGGAAGCAATTTCAAGTCTTTGTTATCGACGACGCTGGTTGTTTCGCCGACGTTGCGCGTGCCGTGCAGCTTCACGGTCGAAGGAACGGCGGTCACAGAGGCGCCCCAAACGCGGCCAGGGACGGCGTCCCATGTGATCTCAATCGGGTCGCCAGGAGCCAGCCTGCCCATGTCGGGCTCGTCGACGAAGGCGCGCACCAGCACCTTGCGCAGATCGGCGAGTTGCAGCAGAAGGTCTCCAGCCGCGACGAAACCACCCTGCTTTGCGGGCAGCGAGTAGACGATGCCATCAAATGGAGCACGCACATTTGATTTGGACAACACATCCTGCGCGGCTTCATAGGTGGCATCAGCTTCCGTGCGCTGCGCTTCGACGTGAGCCAAATCTGCGTTGGAATATCGTTTCGTCTGCTTCTGTTTAAGGAAGGTTAGTTGCGCCTCAGCGGTCGAAAGAGAATTCTCGGCTTGGCGAACCTCGCCCGCTGTGGCCGCACCCTCACTCGCAAGTTTTTTCAGCGCGTCCAAATTGCGCTGCGCAGTGTCGCGGTCGGTGCGGGCTTTGACGAATTGGGCATCAAGGCTCAACATCTCTTCCTGACTTCCACCCCGTTCGGCGGCACTCAGGTCGGCCTGCGCGGCCTTTCGTAGAGTCTCGGCGCGAGCCGCTTGGGCGCGCGCTTCGGCGTCGTCCAAAACAACCAGCAATTGTCCCTTCTTGACGGCATCGCCTTCTTTGACCAAAACGCGCTGCACGCTGGTCGCGACCGGAGCATGCGCCTCGAAGTTGTTGAGCGGCTCAATTTTTCCGTTGGTCGAAACCAGGCTGCGAATCGAACCCTCCGCTACGATGGCGGTGCGCACCGGTACGGAGTCATCGCGGCGGGAGACGAAGGCGGCGAGCACCACCACCGCCGCCAGAATCGCGAGCGCCGTTGGCCACCAGCGCCGCGGCTGGCTTCTCGAAGTGTTTCCATTCAATGGCATGCAGAGAAAAGCACAAGCTTCAATGTATATCATCCACCCGCTGCGGGACGCAGGCAAATGCACGTGCGACTTGCCCTTTTAGATGCTGCGGATGGGTCGTTTGCCTCAGAAATGGCGCTCAAATTGAAGCCTCGACCGGACGAACGGCGCGATGTTCGCCGGGCAATGAATCGCAGTAGCCGCTCTCGGTACAATAATCAAATGCCAAAATCTTCCCGCTCCCATTTGTCCCGCACTCCGTCGCCGCGCTACACCGCCGAGCACGCCGGCGCCGGCCTCGACCACGATTTTCCGGAAATAGAGACGTGGGCAAATCAGTTTCCCGGATACGAAATTGTGGTCGACGATCCCGAGTTCACATCCGTCTGCCCGAAGACAGGCTTGCCCGACTTCGGCAATCTGGTGATCCGCTACGAACCCAATCGTCTGTGCCTGGAATTGAAATCGCTGAAGGAATATCTGCAGGCGTATCGCAACCTCGGCATCTTCCAGGAAAACGTGGTGAATCAAGTGTTGGACGATGTTGTGCGCTGGGCAAAGCCGGTGTGGGCCGAGGTTAAAGGCGAGTTCCGTCCGCGCGGCGGAATTTCGACGGTAGTGATTGCACGCTGGCCGCGGGGAAAAAGCAAGAACTGAAGTCTATCTAGGGCCTTCGGCGAATCCCAACTCTTTCCAAATCTTGTCCCAGTGCCAAATTCCATTCGTCCCCTCACCCGGCAGATGGTAGCCGAGTTGATGTGCGAGGGCGATGATCTGGCCGCGATGATGTGCGTCATGAGCGAACATGTAGACAAGCATCGTCGGCCCCGCCGGCCAACGTGGCGCCCAACTGCCGCGCGAAAATGTTGTCACCCGCCGATCCGGGCTTTCCGACAACGCTTCTTCCAGCATTTTCAGGCAGCCCGCGTCACTCTTCCTATGAGCGCTGGCCGCTTGCTTAATGGTGCAGCGAGCGAAGTCGAGCGGCGCCGGACATTTGAGATGGGGCGCCGACCCTTTCAGCCAAACCAGGCGACTGTTGTGCATGTGGGCAAAGATGGCAGCGATGGTACGTCCTTCCGTCGCCTGCATGCCCGGCGCTTTCGCTCGCCAGGCGTGCGCATCCATGTGTTTCAGGAGGTGCTGATTCATGCGGTCATTCGCGGCATAAGTTTCCAGCAAGACTTCGCGAATGTTTGACTGATTCACGTCGGAGGGACTCTTGGCTCGACGCGTCCTACGCGCTCCCGCGAACGCACTCTCTGACTTCTTTCTCGTCATGCTATATTCGCTCGAACTATATTCGCTCGACTCGTGGCTCCGATCAAACTCTATCCACGCACCGCGCTCGCGCTGCTCACGGCGCTGAACCTGCTCAACTACATCGATCGCTCCGTCCTGTTCGCAGTACAGGATCTGGTCAAAGCCGAATTTCATCGCAGCGACGCGGCCTTCGGCTTGCTCACCAGCATTTTTTTCGTTTTCTACATGTGCGCCGCGCCCTTCATGGGTCCGCTCTCGGTCCGCTTCTCGCGCAAACGCGTGATCGTCGCCGGCGCCTTGATCTGGAGCGCGGCCACTCTGCTCACCGCGGTGACGACAAACTTTAACCAACTGCTCATACGCCATACTCTGGTGGGCATTGGCGAGGCCAGCTTCGTCATTCTTTCCCCGACCTTTGTCGCCGATATGTTTCCCGTCGAAAAACGCGGCCGCGTCATGGGAGTATTTTATCTTGCGATTCCGGTGGGTACCGCGCTCGGCTATCTGCTCGGCGGGGTGATGGGTTCAAAGTACGGCTGGCGCGCACCTTTTTACGTAGGAGCCGCGCCGGGCGCGGTCCTGGCATTGCTGCTGCTCTTAATCCCGGAACCACCGCTCGGCCATTTCGATGTCCCCGAAAGCAAAACGAAAGACCGAGATACGCTGCCCAGCCTGATTCGCAATCCAGCATTCCTCACCGCAACATTCGGCATGGCGATGATGACCTTTGCGCTTGGCGGACTCCAGGTTTGGATGCCGACATTTCTGCATCGCGCCCACGGTTACAGCCTGCTCGATGCCAATATCATTTTCGGACTGAGCACAATTACGAACGGACTGGTTGCATCTCTCGCTGGCGGCTGGATCTCTGATTGGTTGTTGCGGCGAACGAAGTCAGCGCATTATCTTGTATCCGCGGTCAGCTTGGCGCTGGGAATTCCGGCGATGTGCGTCGCCTTGTTTGCGAACGGCAGGCCTATGATCATCGGGATTTTTGCCGCCGAATTTTTACTGCTCTTAAATACCGGTCCGCTCAATGCCGCCGTGATCAATTCGGTCGGACCGCACGTGCGCGCCGCCGCCCTCGCCGCCAACATCTTTGTCTTCCACCTGCTCGGCGACGTGCCGTCGCCAGTTCTCATCGGCTATATCTCGGACAAGTATTCGCTGCGGCTCGCCTTTGTCGCTCCGGTCGTCGCGATCGCGCTTTCGTCTGCCATACTGTTTTATGGCATGCGCTTCGCGCCGCCAGTACCGGTTACTGAAAAGTCGCCGGCATCGCCCATTTCCTGAAAGGCATCTTCCTAGCAGAATGCATTGGCAAACCATTGATTGGATTGCGGGCACGATCCTCGCACTGACCTGGTTTTCACGCATCGTGGAGGCGGCCATCGGTATGCCTCATGTACCCGACATCGCACAGCCCGAATGGGATCGCAAGCCAGTCACTGCAAATGGTGAGCCGCGAGTCAGCATTATTGTTCCTGCGCGCAATGAAGAAGAAGATATTCGCGAGACGCTCGGGCAGTTGCTCGTCCTGGATTACTCGAACTACGAAGTAATCGCAGTCGACGACCGCTCAACCGACCGCACCGGCGAGATCATGGATGAAACGGCATCGTGCGGAGCGGGCGCCCCCGCCCGCCTGCTAAGAGCACCCACGCTGCCGACAGAGGCGGACACGAGTGGCCCCCCCACACGTCTGAAGGTGATCCACGTCTCGGAACTGCCTTCGGGGTGGTTAGGCAAAACGCACGCCATGTGGACGGCCAGCAAGCAAGCGACCGGAGACTGGCTGCTCTTCACCGACGCCGATGTGCTCTTCAAGCCCGATGCCCTGCGGCGCGCCGTTGCCTATGCTGAAGCCGAGCGCGCCGACCACGTCGTACTCTTCCCACGCATGATCATGAAACGGCCAAGCGAGCGAATGATGATCGCTTTCTTTCAGGCGCTTTTTGTCTTCGGACACCGGCCATGGAAAGTGGCGGATCCGAAAGCGCGCGACCACATGGGGGTCGGCGCTTTCAATATGGTAAGGCTTTCGGTCTATGACGCGGTGGGAACGTATCGCGCCTTGCGTATGGAGGTGGTCGACGACATGAAACTCGGCAAGATCGTCAAGAATGCCGGGTTCGCCCAGCGCAATGTTTTTGGCGAAGATCTGATTTCTCTCCACTGGGCCGAGGGCGCATGGGGAATCGTCAACAATCTCACCAAGAACTTCTTCGCGGTGCTTTCTTTCCAGTGGTGGCGCACCGTGATCACCATTATTGGTCTGGGCTTTCTGAATCTCGGTCCATTTCTGGGTGTCTTCCTGGCCCATGGATGGGCGCGCCTTCCTTATGCCATCGCGCTACTTTCGCTGTTTGGGATTTATCACGGAATGTCGGTCAGGTCGGCGATCCCGTCCTATTATTTCTTTCTGCATCCGGTAAGCACCAGCCTGTTCATGTACACGCTGCTGCGTTCCATGATCTACACACTGTGGAATGATGGAATTGTGTGGCGCGGGACTAAGTATCCTCTGGACGAGTTACGAAAGGGTATGCTGTGAGTTAGGTCACGCATAACTCTGATAACACCGCCACTAACGCCGCCTTTAAGATGCTCTAGTATTGCGGATTACATCGAATGTGTGCCAGGAGTGACCGAGCTCATTCCAGTAAAGCAAGTCACTGGCTTCCCCCGGCCCCCGCAGCGGATGGCGCCGGCGACGGTGTAAAGGATCTGATAGCGATGGTCGCCAGCCAGAACCTCCAGGCGAAGTTCCGGATTTCCGCTGAGAGTACTAAGCTTTACGGTAAGAGGTTCTTCGTCGCGACGCGCCGCTAAAAGAGTCGCCTCGGGCTGGGAGTTGATGGAAGGGTCGGCATAACGCGGGTCCCAGCGGTCCCTGGGTTCGAGCGGCAAATAGCGGAAAATATCGTGATAACGACCTGGATGCAACGGGTGGAGCGTGAATTCTTCCCGGACAGTGAGCGTGCCGTTGGTATTGACGGTAATGTCGGAGTGAAAGCTCGGGAGCGTGATTCCCTCTGAGATTCCAGCAGCGGGGACTACCGGCACTGCGAGAAGTGCGCCGAGGGCCTCCAGTCGACAATGGGTCGCACAACGCATGGTGAACGCTGGGCGATGCCAGCATGATGGCTGAGGCCAAAGTCTTGGAAGAGTAGTTTGCAGATCACGTGGGTAATTCAGCGCGGAGCGCGGATTCCCCGCGCCCGTGTTCGATCACCTTGGCTGGTCTCGCCGAAGGGTTAGGGGTTCCTTAGAGAGCAGAACCTTGTTCTCAAGTTTGCGCTGGTTCGGTGTAGCCCCGGCTCGCCACGTCGCCGGGGACTAACCTTACTTAGTGAAAGACTTTACCGCGCCTGCTTCGTCTTCCTTCACGTCGAAGACGGTGTAGAGCTTCGTGATCTGGAGCAGGTCGTGCACCTTCTTGGTGAGGTTGAGCAACTTGAGTTCGCCGCCCTGGTTCTTGGAAGTAGTGAAGGCGCTGACCAGCTCGCCGATGCCGGAGCTGTCGATATAGTTCACGTCGCCGAGGTTGAGCAGAATCTTTTTCTGTCCCTTGGAAAGCAGGTCGCGCACTGTTTCACGCAATACCACGCTGCCTTCGCCGAGGGTGATCCGGCCGCTGAGATCGACAATCGTGACGCCATCCACCTGTCGAGTGCTGGACTTCATTGTCACTGAGGAGCCTCCTTGGAGTCCGCGGGGTTGCCGTGGACGTGCTTGATCATTATAAGTTCGGTGCCCGTCTGGGAGGGGTGGATTTCCACCTCGTCCATGAACGAGCGTATCAGGAAAATACCACGACCCGAGGTTTTCATCAGATTCTCCGGCGCCAAAGGGTCGGGAATCTTGCTGGCGTCGAGCCCTTTGCCTTGATCTTTGATGACGATGACCAGGTCGTGCGTCGTGCGCTCAAATGCCAGTGTAACCTTCTTGCTAGGGTCGTAGGCGTTGCCATGCAACACCGCATTCACCGCCGCTTCGCGCACCGCCATCGATATCTTCATCACTTCTTCGTCGTCAAAGCCGGCCTCCGTCGCCATGCGGCCAGCCGTTTCTTCGGCATTGTTCACCGTCTCCAACGTCGAATCGAGCGTGTAGGAGACGCGGTCTGCGGTCATAGAGTGAATGATTCCTGAATCAGCCTTGGCTTCGTCGCGAACATGGCAACAGGCTCATCCTGCGCCCCAAACGAGGAGTACAGACGAATTGAGAGTTTGCCTGTAGGGCACAGAAAAGTCAACGCGATATCGCGCGCTTCGCGCGCTTTGCCATGCCGCAGAAGAAATATCCCAGGCTGGCGCCGATCAAAAGACCTGGAGAATTTCAGCGATTCACCGCCTGCTTTATTGCTCCCGAACTCGCCTTGTGAAAAGCGTCCCCGGCATATTTTGCCTGAATACCATAGGTGTTCGGCTTGAGGAAAGACGTGATCAATGAGGCTACGCCCTTTGTCGTTCGGCCCGTGCCCAGTATGGTCTTGCCATGGGCGAAGGTGACGGTAGAACCGTCAGGTACGGCCCTGGCCGAAGCCACGGTTGCAACGAACGTCACCGACTGACCGACCTGCGACGGGTTTGGCGACGATGTGAGAATGGTTGTCGTCTTGACCGGGACGGTATTGTTCAGAAGAACTCCGGCGTTTCCGCCGTTGTTATTGGCTGCTACCACGTCGGCTCTGCCATCACCATTCAAATCCGCGACGACCATGGCAGTTGCGTAACCTCCTCCCGAACCGTAGACGATTGCGGTCTGAAAAGTGCCGTCGCCATTGCCCGGCAACACGCCCACCTCTCCCGAGCCAAAGCAGGAGTTGATCCCGCACTCGGCCACGACGAGGTCAGGGAAGCCGTCGCCATTCACATCCGCTAGGAGCACCGCCAGGGGACCTCCGCCACCTGAATAGTAAGTAACGGGCGTTTGGAAGGTGCCGTCGCCGTTACCCATGAGCACGTTCACGCCGCCCCCGCCGCAAGTGCCCGTCCCGTAGCATTCGGTCGACACCGCCAGGTCAAGGTAGCCGTCGCCGTTCAGGTCTCCAATCGCAACCGAAAAGGATTCAGCAGGGCCCGAAATGTAAGCGACGGCAGGTTGGAAGGTACCATCACCGTTTCCCAGAAGTATGCCGACCGATGAGTTGCCGCAGGTTTGGCAGGTTCCCTGATTGGCAACTATCAGATCCGGAATGCCGTCACCGTTGACATCTCCGAGCGCAACCGACACGGCGCTATATCCGCCAGAGTCGTAGGGAACCGGAGCTCGAAAAGTACCGTCGCCGTTACCCATCAATACAGCCACCACGCCGTCCGGGTCGCAGCCGTCGGCTGGGCAGGAGTTGGCCACGACAATATCCAGATGGCCGTCACCATTCAGGTCCCTGACAGCAACCGAACGAGCGTAATATCCGCCCGAGTCGTAACTCACAGGCGAGCGGAACGTGCCGTCGCCATTGCCCAGCATCACACTCACTTCGCTGTCACCACCCTGGCTGCCAGTCGCGAACGCATTGGTCACGATGAGATCCGGAATTCCGTCGCCGTTTACGTCCCCGAGCGCGACCGCAAGGGGTTCAATCCCTCCAGAGCCGTATGTGACCGGAGCTTCGAACGTGCCGTCGCCGTTGCCGAGAAGCACGCCGACTGAGTTCGAACCCGCGTTTCCCAGCACGAGATCCAGTTTGCCGTCACCATTAAGGTCTGCGATTGCGATCGACCCGGGCGTAATCCCGCCGGAGTTGTAATCCACGGCCGTCGCAAAGCCTGCCGGCGGCTTTCCTTTTCCCGCGTCTGATCGCGAGAACTCGTCCGCAGGCAGCCTCTGAATATCATGCAGCCAGCTTGGCTGATTGACCCGCTTCGCCTGATCGGATTGGGCCGCTACGAACGCAATCGACAGAATGCAGAACACGAAAACGGCAAACACAAAGCGGAGAGCTTTCACGGGAACCTCCAGTACGACATCGGGTCGGCGGGCAATTCTGCTTTTGCTCGGTAGCGCCGAGTGCTCAAGGGGGGAATAGTACGGCGTTTTTGGAGCCAACGAATTATCCTGCTACCGCGACGGAGCGTCAAGGCGACAAATGCCATCGGCTAGCGTCGGGCGCTACAATCGCAGGCGACGGAATAATGCGTTTCGCGTTTTCGCCGCCCGCATCCGCTCGACGAAATGCATCGCAGGAGGATTCGATGAACGGCAGTCAAGAACGAGAAATGGCGAAAATCAGCCGCCAATACTCCAGCCACATTCCAGTTCCGTATGGATGCCTAACCATCGTGGGGCTCGCGGTCGCCGTAACTATATTCGCCGCTTTCTCATTCGCAATTGGACCAGCGACCATGAAGCAGCCGGAATGCCGTCATGGTCTGGGTTTGTCTCATCTATCTTGCAGCTCTATAAAGACAGAACTTGAACTCCTCATTATCGACAATTTTCTCCAGAAATCCGGCCGATGCGAAAAGTTGCTGTTGCTCCAGCGTAGGGGCGACGTAGGCGATGTAGAGCGGGCGCGGGAAAGATAGCAGCGACCGGCGAATCCCCGCCATGACAATCGCCAGCACACGGATGCGGCATGGATGGAAGAAAAACAGCACCGACGCTTCCGGAGGGAGTGGATAGTCCACGAAGTCCGTCTTCACAGATTGAATTTCGGAACACCTCTGAGCCGAAGAACGGTAGCGCCCTATATTCTCTTCAGCCATCCGGTGAAGCTCGGGCGAGAACTCCAAGCCGACGATCCGTTTGAATGGATAGTCTGACGCCAGGAGCAGGGCGCGCCCCTTCCCAGAGCCAAAATCAATGAATATGTAGTCCTCGAACCTAATATCAAAGCTGGCCATCACGCACTCGAAGCGCTCGGTGCCGATCGCCAAATAGTCACTCCCGTCGATCCAGTTCGAGCTCGGAATGTCGAGATCGCTGAGATAAGTCCATCCTTCGTACCCGCCTTCTGTGTCAACTCCATACTTGTGGTCAAACTCGCTGACCTGATCATCCGGACGCAGCGCCTTGGCTGCGCGATACTCCTTAAAAAGATGAATAGGCAAGAGGACGCTCCGGAAGAGGCTGGTTGCGAGCCCGCGCTCTCGCAATGACTTCTTGATCCGGGGAGTGATGGTTCTGATGACTCTTGGCATCGAGTAAATTGCTTCTTAGAGACTTCCCGTTTTTATACACCGGCGCTACGCGCCGCTGCGAAGAATCGCTTCAGTTTAGCCGCGTCCAGTTTACATTCGCTGCGCACGCCAGAACATATATCGACCCCGAACGGGCCTACCTCCTCGATCGCTTGCGCCACATTTTCCGGCGTGAGACCACCAGCCAAGAATAACGGAATTCCAATGCGCTCTCGGATAGCGCGACTGAGCGTCCAATCGTGCGTTCTGCCCGTGCCGCCTAATTCTTTGACGGCAAGTTTCTGGTTGCCGGAATCGAGCAGGACGGCGTCCACATGCGGCGCGACTCGCTCAGCCTCATCGACCGACTCCGGTCCAGTCACGTGAATCACCTGAACTATAGAAATGCCCGGCAAAGCAGCTTTGAGTTCGCGGTGCGTGCCGGGAGCGAGATGATCGCAAAGTTGGATGGTATTCGTGCGGCAAAAGCGCTGCTGCCCGATAATGGCGGCGACGCTTTGTCGCGAGGTCAGCAGGAATGTTCCGATGGCCGGCGGAACGGTCGCGGCGATTTCCGCGATCAGTTCGTCGCCGATTACGCCCGGGCCGCTTGGCATGCGAGAAACCAGGCCGAGCGCAGATGCTCCGCCCTCGACAGCCAGAGCGGCTTCGTCGATGCTGCTGATGCAGCAAATTTTTACTCGGGGCGTACGGGTGGGGTTCATAAGTTTTCCCCGTGATCCCTGTGTCCTCCGTGGTAAAGATCTTTCTCGACCACGGAGAACACAGGGGCCACAGGGTAATCGTCACAAACTGAAAACGAGATTACTCGCCGTAGGGAACCCAAATATTCTTTACCTGCGTAGCGTGCTCGAGAAACCAGCGGCCCTCGGCCAGCCTGGAGTCAAACCAGTCGATGGCGCGACCTTCATTGGTCCATACCTGCTTCAGATTGCCAACCGACATCGCCTTGGCGGCCGCAGCGCTGGCTTCATCACCGAATGACCAGATGGCATC
>Ga0070766_10001118_pt1 | contig 12742 bp, 9 predicted proteins | sample HubBroMetageWFT6_FD_69782 | JGI IMG/M metagenome (GOLD analysis project Ga0070766, IMG submission 69782) | Warmed and freeze-thawed soil microbial communities from the Hubbard Brook experimental Forest, New Hampshire - Hubbard Brook CCASE Soil... | ecosystem: Environmental > Terrestrial > Soil >...
GTGATCGTGCAGGATGCAGGCTGCCCGGATTGGTGGCGGTTGACTCCTGACAGCAGCGGCAGCTACGCGAACGGCACGTGGACCCAGATCGCCTCAACGGCGCCGACGTACGCCCCGCTCTATCACTCCTCCGCCGTTCTGCCAGACGGGCGGGTGATCATCATGGGCGGGGAATACAATTACTACCAAGGCAACTACTTTGTCCCCATCTGGACAGCCCAAGGCGCGATCTATGATCCGCTGACCGACGTCTGGACGCCGGTCGCGCCACCGCCGTTCTTCAGTTTCATTCAGAATCTGCCGCCCCCGGCCCCCTTGATGCAGACGATCGGCGATGCGCAGAGCGTGGTCCTGGCGAACGGCGTTTACATGCAAGCCGATTGCTGCACCAAGCAGTCTGCGCTGCTCGATGCCCAAACGTTGACCTGGACTCCGACAGGCGCCGGCAAGTACGACCCGAACGACGAGGAGGGCTGGAATCTTTTGCCCAACGGTTTGGTGCTCGCCGTTGATGCCTACGTTCCCATTGACGGATTCCCGTACCTGCCGACGGGCACGAACTCGGAGCTGTACAACCCGAGAACGGGCTCGTGGCACAGCGCCGGCAGCACGATCGTGCAGCTGTGGGACTCGGGGCTTAACTGCGGAGAGCTCAGCGCCCCTCCGCCGACCCCCACCTTCGAGCTCGGCCCGGCAGTGCTGCGGGCGGACGGAACGGTCTTTTATATGGGTTCCAATACCTGTCCCGGGGCCGCCGGGAACACGGCGATCTACAACTCCTACACCGGACATTGGCAGCCTGGCCCCCTGTTTCCTGAAGTCGACGGAGTGACTGACATCAACATTGCGGACGGTCCGGCCTCGTGGGAGCCGAACGACAAGGTGCTCATGATGGCGAGCCCTGAGTACGGCAGTCCACCCTCCTTTTTCTTTGAATGGGACGGAAGGCATTTGAACCAGGTCCCGGGACCTCCGAATGCACCGGTCGATGGCTCCTACTACGGCAATATGCTGGTGCTGCCCACCGGACAGATCCTGTTTACCGACTTCTCCACTGATATCGAACTCTACAATCCGACAATCACCGATGACGACCGAGGGTTCCAGCAGACGATTGCACCGGTGATCGCCTTTGCACCCCCGGTGGTGACGCGGGGCGGCTCCTATGAGGTTTTTGGCTTCCTCTTCAACGGTGTCACCCAGGGAGCCTTCTATGGTGATGACGTGCAGGCTGCAACCAATTTCCCGCTGGTGCGGATTACCAACTTACACACGTCCCATGTCTTCTACAGCCGCACCCATGATCACAGCAGCATGGCGGTGGCATCGCATGCGCTCGTATCGACGCATTTCGACTTACCGTCCGACCAGGAAAGGGGGCCCAGCCTCCTGCAAGTTGTTGCGAACGGAATTGCATCCCGGCCGGTGTTCGTATTCGTTTATTAACGACATCAAGCGCAAATCGAAGGGCGGCAGTGCGCGAAATGCACTTGCGCTGCCGCCTTTATGAACGGCCTGTCTGTCCGCGGGTGTCGCGGTGAACATTCCGGTGACGATTACAAACAACGGCGCTGCGCCCGGGCAATTCTTCATTGACGCCCGACTCAATACCCGCGCGAGCGTCGTACTCGCCTCATTATCACCGCCGCCGAGCAGCGGATACCCGCTGCCTCTGGGATCGACCTCCAACACTGCTTATCCACAGTGGTTCGTACCCGCGGAAACTTCGAGCGTGCAGGTTACGGCGAGCGCGACACTGCCGGTCGAATTTGATTTCAGTCCCAACATCGGCGATCCGGATATATTCGGCCCGCCCACTACGCTCGATTCGCATGATCCTGACCGTGGCAGATCCTGACAAGGAATTTGCGCAGGCGTTGGCAGCCCGCCCGTGCTCCGTGCCTGATGCGCCACTTTGACAGTCTCTGGCGGTCGCGGAGGGTTTAGCAGACAATTGATGATTCAGCACCGCAGGCGAACAGGCGGCGCATGCCAGCATGGAACTCAGCGTCGCACGCGATTCTTACCCTCATATGATTCTGGTTTGTAAGCCGCGCGCTCCGCCCTTCATCGCGGCACTAGTGTTATTGCTTGTTGCCGGTTGCGCAGTCGGTCCTGACTTCAAAAGACCTGCCGCTCCGGAGGTCAGCGACTACACAGCCGCAGCACCCTCGACCACGGTGACCGCCGCGAATGTCTCGGGTGGGGAGGCGCAGCGCTTTGCCAGGGGCAGTGACCTCGCCGGCGACTGGTGGACCTTATTTCATTCCCGGCCCCTCAACGACCTGATCCAACAGTCGCTTACAAATAGTCCCGATCTTAAGGCGGCGCAGGCGGCACTGTCGGTTGCCAGAGAGAATGTCCTTGCGCAACGCGGCACTTACTATCCCAGTGTCTCGGCCAGCTTCTTGGCCAGCCGCCAGCGGCAAGCAGGGACGATCTCACCCACGCCCAGCTCAAACGCCTTTCTATACAATCTCTTCACGCCACAGGTCAGCGTTGCCTACGTCGCGGATGTTTTCGGCCTCAACCGCCGGACCGTGGAGTCGCTGCAGGCGCAGGAACAAGAAGTACGTTTCCAGATGATTGCGACCTACACCACGTTGACCGCCAACGTGGTAGTCACCGCGGTTCAGCTGGGCGCAGTGCAGTCGCAGATCGATGCAACCCACGAGCTCATCGACATCAACTCCAACATGGTGCAGATCCTGCGCTATCAGTTCGACAAGGGTTATGTCAGCCGCCTCGATGTCGCCGCGCAGGAATCGCAGCTCGCGCAAGTGGCCGCCACGCTCCCGCCCCTTCTCAAGCAAGCCGCCCAGCTGCGCGACCTCCTGGCCGTCCTCGCCGGCCAGTTTCCCAACCAGGTAACCCATGAAAAATTCGCGCTTTCGAGTCTGCAATTACCCCAGGAGCTGCCGGTGAGCCTTCCATCGGCACTCGTAGCGCAGCGTCCGGACGTGCTGCAGGCCGAGGCCAACATGCACGCCGCCAGCGCCAGGATTGGAGTGGCCATCGCCAACCGCCTGCCGAACATTCAACTGACCGCAGACGCCGGCAGCACGGCACTGGCCATGAGTCAGGTGTTCACTTCGGGGACGGGGTTCTGGGGCCTGGGCGCCGCTGCGACTGCACCCCTTTTCGAAGGCGGGACGCTGCTGCATCAGGAGCGGGCCGCGAAGGCCGCTTACGTTCAGGCCGCGGAGCAATATCGCAGCACGGTACTCACTGCTTTTCAGAACGTTGCTGACACCTTAACAGCGCTGGAGCAGGACGCCGAGGGTCTGAAGGCGGCTGCAGCCGCAACCGATGCCGCGAAAGTGACCCTGGATTTGTCCGAACGACAGCTTAAGTCCGGGTACGCCAGTTCCCTGGCGTTGCTGAGCGCTGAGCAAACCTATCAGCAGGCTCTCATCAACCTGGTGCAGGCCCAGGCCAATCGTTATGCCGACACGGCGGCCTTGTTTCAGGCCCTTGGCGGTGGCTGGTGGAACCGCGCGGACCTGGTAACTGAACAACATGGAAAATAACTCGTTCGCGCCGGCCGTTGCCATCCTGGCTGTGGCTGTCATGTCAGTCGCCAGCTGCGCATCGAAGACTGATGGGGGCCCGCAGACCGCAGCGTTGACGGCCAACAATGCCAGACTGACGGAGGCTCAGCGCCAGCACGTCCAGCTCTACACCGTTCAGCCGTCCAGATTTAACCGAACGATTGAGACCACGGGGGTGGTTGATTTCGACAACGATCAGGCCACGAGCGTGCTCGCGCCGTTTTCCGGTCCGGTCTCGCAGCTGCTCGTCCCCTTGGGCGCACAGGTCAAGGAGGGCACTGCGCTCGCGAGCGTGGATTCACCCGACTTTGCGACGGCTATCAGTACCTACCGCAAGGCACTTGCAACGGCGCAGACCGACCGCCGACTTGCCGACCTCGATAAGGATCTTCTCGAGCACAACGGTGTTTCTCAGCGCGAAGAGGACCAGGCACAAACCGACGCGGTCAGCGCCGAGGCGGATCGCGATGCCGCGTTGCGGGCACTCGTGTCGCTGAAGGTCGCTCCAGAGATGATCAGGGATATTCAGGCGGCCCGGCGCGTATCGGACACCGCGGCGTTCATCCGCTCGCCGATCGCGGGAACCCTGGTCGAGAGGCTGATTACTCCCGGAGAGCTCCTGCAGGCGGGCACCACGGCGTGCTTTACGGTCGCCAACCTTTCGCGCGTGTGGGTCCTGGCGCAGCTTTTTGGCTCGGACCTCGCCGCGGTGAGTCTCGGGGATTCCGCGCAGGTGCTGACTGGGGTTGGGACAAACAGCTTTTCCGGAAAGGTGGACAACATCGCCGCCCTGGTGGATCCGGATACGCGTTCGGTTCAGGTGCGTGTGGTGGTCGACAATCCGGGAGACTTCCTGAAGAAGCAGATGTATGTGCGCGTGTTGATCCACGCGCGCCAGGCAAGCACCGGGCTGCTGATCCCCGTCTCGGCGGTGTTACGGGATGACGAGAACCTGCCGTTTGTCTACGTCGCTCAGGCCGACGGTAGCTTCGCGCGGCAGCACGTAACCCTCGGTTATCGCGCCGGGGATCAATACGACATTGGTGCCGGTCTGCAAGCCGGCGATCAGATCGTGGTTGCCGGGGGCATCTTTGTTCAATTCATGCAGACTCAATGAGCTCGCCCGCGTCGCCAAACGGATCTGCGCCGCGAAGCGCGTCGATCATGGACCGCATCGTGGCCTCCTCGTTGCGGCAGCCCTTGCTCGTGGGCCTCATGATGCTGGTACTGATCGGCCTGGGGTGGCACTCGCTGCGACGCCTCCCGGTAGACGCCTATCCGGACCTGTCGCCCCCCATGGTCGAAATCATCACGCAGTGGCCCGGGCACGCGGCAGAGGAAGTGGAGCGGCTGATCACGGTGCCGGTCGAACTGGCGATGAACGGCATTCCCAGGCTGGCAACGAGCCGCTCAATCTCGCTTTATGGCCTGTCCGACGTCATCCTCACCTTTGAGGTTGGTACTGACGATTACTTCGCGCGCCAGCAGACCATAAACCAACTCGGTGACGCTGCTCTGCCGAGTAACGTGACACCTGCACTGGCGCCGCTATCAGCACCCTCGGGTCTGATCTATCGCTACGTGCTGCAGAGCTCCGACCGATCGCCGATGGAGCTCAAGACGTTCGAAGATTGGATCATCGAACCGCAGTACAAAGCCGTTCCGGGTGTCGCGGATGATTCCGGCTTCGGCGGCGGAACGATGCAATACCAGGTGCTCCTCGATCCGATCCGGGTTGCCTCGGTCGGCCTATCGGTCCAGCAGGTGGAGAACTCCCTGACCGCCAACAACGCCAATGCCGGCGGCGGCTTCTATTCGCAGGGCGGGCAGTTTTACTACGTGCGCGGTACGGGGCGTCTCAGAACGACAGAGGACATCGGCAATGTGGTGGTGGCGGTTAACAACGGCACGCCGGTGCTGGTCAAGGACGTGGGGCGCGTCGTCATCGGCATAGCCCCGCGCCTTGGCGAGTTCGGCTACGAAAAACAGGACGACGCGGTGGAGGGCGTCATCCTGCTGAGAACGGGTGAAAAGACCCAGGACGTACTGAAGCGGGTCGAGGCTAAGACCCGGGAACTCAACGACGCTATCCTGCCCAAGGATGTCAAAGTTGTTCCCTTCTACGATCGCACTGACCTGGTCGCGCTGACCACGCAGGTGGTGGAGCGCAACCTGTTGCGAGGCATGTTGCTGGTCGTCGTAATCCTCATATTTTTCCTCTACGACTTCCGTGCCGGCCTGATTGTCGCCAGCACTGTCCCGCTGGCGTTGCTGTTCGCATTCGTTTGTCTTGATCTGCAAAACGCCTCCGCCAATCTGCTCTCCATAGGAGCTGTGGATTTTGGAATCCTGGTAGACGGTGCGGTGGTCATGGTGGAGAACATCTTCCGCCAGGTCGCGGCGCGCCGCGGGACTCCTGTGAACATCGTGGACACCATCAAGAGCGCGGCCGCGGAAGTGGATCGCCCGCTTTTCTATGCGGTCGCCGTGATCGTCGTCGGTTTCCTGCCGATCTATGTCTTATCCGGAGCCTCCGGGACGCTGTTCAAGCCGATGGCGGACACGATGATCTTCGCCCTGGTCGGTTCACTGATCGTCACCCTGACGCTGCTGCCGGTGTTGTGTGCGTGGTTCATGCGCCGCGGCGTCCAGGAGCGACGCAATGCCGCCTTCGAATACATCAAATCGGTCTACACCCGCGGACTTGATTTCTGTCTGGGGCACCTGTGGGGTACGACGTTCGCCTCGGTGCTGCTGCTGGCAGCTTCGCTGTTGCTCATCCCGCGCATCGGCGCCGAGTTCATGCCGCAACTGGATGAAGGCGCGCTGTGGGTGCGCGCAACGATGCCCTACACGATTTCATTCGACGAGGCGGCGAAGATTGCTCCCAAAGTGCGCGATGTACTGCACTCCTTTCCCGAAGTCACTACCGTCGCATCGGAGCTGGGGCGGCCTGACGACGGCACTGATTCCACCGGCTTCTTCAATGTCGAGTTTTACGTCGGCCTTACCCCCTACGCGCAATGGCACGGCGCCACCTATCGCAGCAAAGCCGGCCTCATCACGGCGATCAACCGCAAGCTCGAGTCATTCCCCGGAATCATTTTCAACTACACCCAGCCGGCTGAAGATGCGGTGGATGAGGCGGAGACGGGCTTGAAAAGCGCCCTGGCGGTTAAGATCTTCGGAGCCGACCTCAACACGCTGCAGCAAAAGGGCAAGGCGATCAAGCAGATCCTGGAGCGAGTGCGCGGAATCACCGATGTAACTCTGGTGCAGGAGCTCGGGCAGCCAAGTCTGACAATCAAGATCGACCGTGCCAGAATCGCCCGCTACGGTTTGAATGTCGCCGATATCAATGCCCTGATTCAAACAGCGATCGGCGGGGACGTGGCCACCCAGGTGGTGCAGGAAGAGAAGCAGTTTGATCTGGTCGTGCGCCTGGAGCGCCAATACCGGGACACTCCCGATGAGATAGCAAATATCCTGGTGGCCACACCCGGCGGACAACAAATCCCACTCAAGGAATTCGCGGACATCCAGGTGACCGACGGCGCCTCCTTCATCTACCGCCAGAACAATTCGCGCTACATCGGGGTGCAGTTCTCGGTGGAAGGACGCGATCTGGCCGGCGCGGTGGAAGACGCCATAAAGCAGGTCAACAAGAACGTCACGTTGCCGCGGGGCTACCGTCTGGACTGGGGCGGAGAGTACACCGAGTATCTGGCTTCACGCGGGCAGCTGAGTGTCATCCTGCCGCTGACGTTGTTCCTGATTTTCCTGCTGTTGTTCGCGCTCTACAGCAACTTTAAGTTCCCGTTCATCACCGTCCTGGGCGTTGTGCTGTCAGCGCCGGTGGGGGGTATCCTGGCGCTGTGGATCACCGGCACGCCTTTCTCGGTCTCTTCCGGCATCGGCTTTCTGGCCTTGTTCGGCGTCTCGGTGCAGACGGCGGTCGTCTATATCTCCTATGTCAATGAGCTGCGCCGCGGTGGCACCGCTCTGCCCGAGGCGATTCGACTCGGGGCGATCTTGCGCCTGCGTCCGATCATGATGACTGCGTTGGTGGCCGCATTGGGCCTCTTGCCGGCGGCGCTGGCCACTGGTGTTGGCACGGACTCCCAGCGGCCGTTTGCCCTGGTCATCGTCAGCGGTTTGTTCACGCGGCTGTTGGTTAGTGTCTTTCTGATGCCGGTGCTCTATGCCCTCGTGGGCCGCCCCGGCGACCGGCTCGAAGTGTGATGCCTCGTTTCACCTTCGGCTGGCGCGTCTACGGCCTGGGCGTGATGCGATGGGCATGGTCTGCCTGTAAGGCACCTGATAGCGGCCCATTGGTGTTGGACTGCTAGGGGCCGTAAGCGGTCCTTTCTAATTGGCGGAGCGGGTGAGATTCGAACTCACGAGCCCCGTGAAGGGCCTCCGGTTTTCAAGTCGCACCACCCCGCCCGAGAGTACATTCTAGGCACGCGTAAACGCATAATTTCATTGAAGCTCGGAAAACTCGCCCAGTCTGGCAATTCCCGGTCGAACACGCGACTGCGACACGAACTGCAACACCCAGTGCGCGGCGATGACGGTCCATTGCGGATGAGTCAATCCCAGTTACGATGAGGCAATAGACTCTTCAGTAGCGACATTGGCGCACCATTTCTGGACATGGCTGCACGATAGGCGCCGCACTTGATTCGCGAACTCAGGGACTGGCGGCTCACAATCGCCGTGCGAAATTCTACAAGGCGTGGACGCCAGCGAAGCTTTGACTGTTCACCAGCGAGCGAAAGGTTGACTGTCCTGAAGCCATTCGCGATTGCGTACTTGAACGCTTCGCTTATCGTGGTGGTCATTACGCTGTAACGGCCCCAAGCCGGATCGAAGCCAGAGTAATACAAATAGATGCTGTTCCCTACGGCGAATCCGATTCGCGATGCGACAATCTCCGCTCCGATCCTTAGCTGAAACAGCCTTACGGCATCGCGCGCCGCCAGGTTGTTGCAGACGGCATAGAGAAAATCCTGCAATGGCCGGAGCGAAAACCGGTTGGGGTGCTTCGCGCCCCGTGCCATCTCGGAGCGCATTGCATGCAATTCCAAAAACCGGTCCAGCGCTTTCCGCACCTCCTCGCGTTCTCGCGCCACGACCAACTCGAATGCGTGACCATCGCGCCTGAGTGAATTGTAGCAGTGCCGAAGCGATTCACGGACATTCCGCTGCAGCCCCGCGCGAAATTCCTCCCAGCTAGAGGGCAGATCCAGCACGTAATCGTCACTAGTGCGGCACCATTGAGGCGTCGTTTCGCGCGCAACTGCGTCGGCCAGCGGTTGGCTGATTCCACGCCATTGAATCCAGTCCCAGTTTCGTATCTTGGCAAGGCTCTCGTGTACTGCTCGTACGCATATCCGCTCGTAGCGCGGCTTGATCAAAGGACTTTGGATTTCGGTGAGTCCCGGATCTGCGCCAATGAGATTCACCGTACCCAACTTGAGCGGCCCGAGACTGCGACGCGCAAAGATCAGCGGCACGATCGCGACGCATTCTCCGATGCGATCTCGCAGGATACAGAACAGCGGCGATTCCGCGATTTGCGGGTCACGGTTCAGAAAATGCCTGCACCAGCTCAGGTGCCACTCGTGCAGCGCGAAGGGAAGGGTGTTGCCGGTGACTCGATAGAGATGCTCGTAGTCCGGCTTCAGTGCACGAATGTCGTTAACGTTGGTTACGAGATCGGTTGTTATTTCGACCGGTCGTGACTCAACGCTTTCGCACTCGCCGAGCGAGAACGGGCCGCGTAAAGGCGCGGTTGATGGGACACTGCATTCCGTTGCATTTGCCTCGATCACGCCAACCTCGCGGCGAAATATGTCAAATTGTCATTACACGCACCGAGTGCGTCTCAAGGCGACCGAAACAATTCAGGGCGTTATGCGCGTCCGAGATCGAGGACGCGGCCGCACGCGCAAGTTAGACGATTAACTAATCCTACAAGCGGATCGAATGCGCGTATGTACGCTACCGCACTCACCACGCAACCCAGCAGCCATTCCTGGCCCGAGGCAGAGCGGCTCGTAAGCGCGACGGTGGCTGAGCAGCACCATGTATTCACGGCGGAGTAGGATTACTCCAGTAAAGCAAACGGGAGACCGAGGAGGCGATTGATATGGCCAAGATCACTGTGTACCCGTTTGAGGTGTGGGACCCTATCAGCGATCAAATGGTGAGGTCGAAACGATTGGGCACGCTTGAAGCCATCAAAAACACGGCGCACGGGCGCGAGGTCGGTCCCGGGATGGACGTTGACGCTTCTGACGTCGGCACAGAGATCCACGGGTTCACGGTGCGGAACTACGTGCTACCGGGAGCCGGCAAGAAACAGACATGACCACACTGTCGCTGCGGCGGCTCTGGACGATGTACAAGCGGGTTCGGGCCGAGAACGGCCTCGGCGAACGCGCCTCATCTTTGCCCAAGCCGCGTTTTATGCCGGCGCGCGCTCTACGCTGAAGGTGCTCAACCGCCTGCTGGAACACCGCCAGGACGACGAGCTGCGCCGCACAATTCAGCGGTAGGACCGACAGATTAAAGCGCTACAAGGCCTGTGACCGCGAGCGCGGCGGCACTGACTGTGGGCCACGACAGGCCCGGGGACCCTGATTTGACATTCGCTAAACGAGGACTAGTGTAAGCGGTAGTGCTTCGTTGTGAAGCTGGCGGGTGTCTTCCGCCGCCGTGTCGAAACACTCGAAGCAGTGAGGCATTTGGTCGTGACGGAACGAACCACTTACCATGCAAAGGTTCCTGAGCTCGGCCGACGAGCAGACCTAAACGTCGGACCGTCAAAAACCGCAAACGACACCGGGATAGAAGTCCACGAAGAGGAATGGGGTACGGTCACCGCGCAGGTCGTATACAAGATGCGCTGCGAGTGTGGCCGCTCATGGTTCGAGCTCGACCTTCTGAAGTTCGTGGAGTGCCCCGCCTGCCATAAGCTCGGCCTCATCTCCCATCCGGGCCAGACCTAGGAGATGGAACCGGTCGGGCTCGGCATGAGCGCGACCGATCTCTCGACACGGCCGGTGCAATTGGGGCGGCGCCAGCGTTCCCGCGGTGCGAGGTAGCTACTCGCCGATTACTGGGGTCTCATGCAAGGGCCGCGCGGCTGGCACATCCCCCTCTTGCGTCGCCGCACGCACGATCTTCTCGATGATCGGCGGTGTCGGCAACTTTAGTCGCTGCCGTTCTTCCAGAAGCCACCTGGCAAGGTCCGCCGTCATTCGCACACCGTCGTCGTGCGGGTAGGTCTTGGCCAGCGCCTCGAATGACAGCCAAAGGGCGTCGTTAGTCTGATTCATCACACGTCCCCCGTCGGTTTTGTTTCTTAGAAGCGAAAGCGTAATCACCGCGCAAATCGGCCTTCTGTTCGGTGCCACGCGTAGTGTACGTTACACAGCGTGGTGGTTTATTGGCGGAGAGGGTGAGATTCGAACTCACGAGGCTCTTGCGAACCCTCCGGTTTTCAAGACCGGTGCAATCAACCGCTCTGCCACCTCTCCGCTCTAATCAACTCAACGGCTTAGGCGCATTCTAGCAGGCCACGGAGGCCGTTTCGGGCGCTGACGTTTCCATCTACGCTCACCGTCACGCGCGCTGCGCGCCTATTTCGTGGTGGCCCGCCGTGCGTGCACCTCGATCGTCCTTGCATTCCAGGGGTAGCGGTCAACACGTCCGCAGGGACACCTGACCCACGGCAGGGAGGACTCGTTTACGGGCTCCGGTGTCTCATGCGTTGTTTCCTGGTGCTCAAGGCGCTTGCCGCATCCCTTGCAGATCCATCCGACGTAGCGCTTGCCCTTGGTGAGCGAATCGGGCGGGAGCGCGATGAGCGGACGCCATCTTGAGTCGCCGGGCTTTTTCCTTGCACTGGCGTTCAGTGTCTCCAGTTCTTTCCGCAGCTCCGCGCGCCGCCGCGGCATGTTTTTCAGCATGGATTTTATTTCCTCTTGTTTCCCAGCCGACCGTGCTGGAGCGTGTTATTGCCGCGTCAGCAGCGAGAGAACGATTTTCTGAATCCACTCCTCGGTAACGCTTTCGAGGGGGGCGTCTGCCTCCGGCCCGGCGGAGCGGCCACCCGATGACGGACGGGACACATGGACCCCCACGCTGCCCTTCTGCGCGTGGCAGGACAACTGCAGTTGTACGTTGGCGTCGGACGGTCGTCTGGTGCCACTTGCCATCCGGACATCGTCACTGAAGGCGTAAAAGGCGATGCTGGGTTCTGACTGGCGCCCACCGGAGCCGACCTCCGATTCAACGACCGCGGCGTCGATTCCATTCTTCTCCAGCAACTGTTTGAGCGATTCAAGCGTCGGTTTGATGACTCGCTGCAGGTGCTCGCGAAACGCCTCACGGAACGCCTGTTCGCGAGACTTGGTGTCCTGCCTCTTTTGATTGGCAAGTCGCTCCGCCTCTTCGCGGGCGCGAAACACCTGTGCGAATCCGTCTTCGATTTCCTTTTTCAAGGGCGTACCCCTTATCGGAAGCGATGCGCTCCGTTTCTCACCGCAGACCGGTGCAATCCACCGCTGGCCCACCTCTGCGCTCTAATCAACTCAACTACTTACGCGCATTCTAGCAGGCTGCAGACGCCGTTTCGGGTGCTGCGGCAAGGACTGTATGCTTTGCCGCCAGTCCACAGTCCGGATCACCTGGCCGCAAGCGTGGCAGGGCAGTTCCGCTGAAGTGAGTCCACCCATGCATATCCTTGATTTCTTCTCGGCCGAACCGAGCGGCCAGGCCGCATTGCAACTCGGGGAGCTTACGCTCGCGTTGATATTGTCCTCGCTGATTGGACTCGAACGCGAGTTCCGGGCCAAGAGCGCGGGGTTGCGCACCCACACGTTGGTGGGTGTCGCAGCAGCCCTCATCGTGCTGGTCTCCAAGTACGGCTTCACGAACGTCATCTCTCAGTATGAGATCGTTCTGGACCCCTCGCGCGTCGCCGCGCAGATCGTCTCCGGTATCGGCTTCATAGGTGGCGGCCTGATCTTCGTGCAGAAAGACATCGTTCGCGGACTGACTACGGCCGCGATCATCTGGTTGACTGCAGCGGTGGGGATGGCATGCGGGGCGGGCCTGCCGCTATTGGCTATCTTTGTGACCGCCGCACATTTTCTGGTGGTGTTCGGCTATCGCGGCCT
>Ga0070766_10001120_pt1 | contig 12732 bp, 7 predicted proteins | sample HubBroMetageWFT6_FD_69782 | JGI IMG/M metagenome (GOLD analysis project Ga0070766, IMG submission 69782) | Warmed and freeze-thawed soil microbial communities from the Hubbard Brook experimental Forest, New Hampshire - Hubbard Brook CCASE Soil... | ecosystem: Environmental > Terrestrial > Soil >...
GTCGGATCCGGTTCCAGGTGACGCAACGCCAGCGCTGCTGCCTCGATCGTCGATAGCGCGTCGCGCCGCGGCTCGCGTCGCAGGCGGCCGAGCCGCGCCGGCCGCGGCGGGTTCAGCACCAGGCGGTGCAGTTTTAGCAGCCAAGGGTTGCGCCACCACAACGTCTTGGCCTGGCTCCAGTTGCCATCCAGCAGCACGATGCCTTCAAGGTCCGAGAGAATCGGCTCGGGATTGTCGACAGGCTCGCCCTGCCGGTCGACCAGGACAAGCTCGCCCGCGGAAGCGAGCGCCACTGGCTGAACCGAACCGAGATACAGCACGCCCCAGCGCCTGGGATCGGCGTTGCGGCCGAGGGCCCGCGACAGGTTCGGCCAGGACAGGCCAGCCACCAATTTGGCGTGGCGCAACGCGGCGACCGCCGTCGCCGCCGTCGCCAGTGGCTCGCGCCGCTCCTGCGGGTGCTGCAGGATCAGCACGAAGATTCGGTTGGCGGCCGGGGCAATAGCCTCCGGCGCGGCGTCGTCGCTCATGGCGGCCATAGTCGCCCCGGCCGCGGCGGCTGGGAAGCCGGTTCGCGGGCGACGAGCTTTCTTGCCCGCAGCGGGCGGGATATCCTTGCCCAATGACGGCGACGCAGCGGCATTCCGCCACTTCCGAGACTCAAGGAGTGACGTCGCGCTCGCGCCAACTCGTCATTTCGCTGATCGTCGCCTGCGCGATGTTCATGCAGAACCTCGACTCGACGATCATCGCGACCGCGCTGCCGACCATCGCGCGCTCGCTCGGCGAGAGCCCGCTCAGTCTCAATGTCGCGATCACCTGCTATCTGCTGAGCCTCGCCGTTTTCATTCCGATCAGCGGCTGGACCGCCGACCGCTTTGGCGCGCGCCGGGTGTTCACCGGGGCGATCATCGTCTTCACCCTGGGCTCGATCGGCTGCGGCCTGGCCAGTTCGCTGTCGATGCTCGTCCTCTCGCGGATCGTGCAGGGTATGGGCGGGGCGATGATGGTGCCGGTCGGCCGCCTCGTGCTGCTGCGCACGGTGCCGCGGTCCGAGCTGGTGCGCGCGATGTCCTATGTCAGCATCCCCGCGCTGGTCGGTCCGGTGATCGGGCCGCCGCTCGGCGGCTTTATCGTGACCTACGCGTCCTGGCGCTGGATTTTCTTCATCAACATCCCGATCGGGATGCTCGGGGTTTTGCTGATCAACCTGTTTGTCGAGAACAGGCGCGAAGGTGCGGCGCGGCCGTTCGATCTGCGCGGCTTTGTGCTGACCGGGATCGGCCTCGCCAGCCTCGCCTTCGGCTTCGAGGCGGGCGGCCGCGGTGCGCTGCCATGGAGCACGGTGTTGGCGCTCCTCGCCGTCGGCGTGCTGTGCCTGGTGCTGTACGTCCGGCACGCACGGCGGATCGATCATCCGATCATTGACCTGGCGCTGATGCGGATCCCGACCTACGCGATGACGACCGCGGGCGGGTTTCTGTTTCGCATGGGATTGGGCGCACTGCCGTTCCTGATGCCGCTCATGCTGCAGGTCGGCTTTGGCCTCGACCCGTTGTCCTCAGGGCTGATCACCTTTGCCAGCGCCGCCGGCGCGCTCAGCAACAAGCTGTTCGTCAGCCCGATCATCCGCGCGCTCGGCTTCCGCCGGGTACTGATCGCCAACACGATCATCAGCAGCGGATTTCTGTTCGGCTATTCCTTCTTTCAGCCGACGACGTCGCACATCGTGATCTTTCTGGCGCTGTTGTCGGGTGGGTTCTTCCGCTCCTTGCAGATGACCAGCCTCAACTCCCTGGCTTATGCCGAGGTGCCCGCCTCGATGCTGAGCCGCGCCACCAGCCTGACCAGCATGGCGCAGCAACTGTCGCAAAGCGTCGGGGTCGGCACCGGCGCCACGCTCCTCTACCTGATGCTGGCGACGCATGGGCGGACGGTGTCGAGCGCCGCAGATTACTCGTTCGCGCTGGCCATCGTCGGGGCAATTTCGATGCTGTCGGTGCCGTTCTTTCTGCGCATGTCGCCCGATGCCGGCGCCGAGGTCAGCGGCCGGGCCCCTCGGACCAGACTGGCGGGCGAGTGAGCGCGCTGCGCCTGCTCGCCTGGAACATCCGGCAGGGTGGCGGCACGCGCCTGCCGGCAATCGCCGCGGCGCTGTCCCGGCATGATGCTGATATTTTGGTCCTGTCGGAGTATCGTGGCGGCGATTCAGCCGAGCGTCTGCGCGCCGCGCTGAGGGGACTCGGCTATCACCACATTTCGGCGCCGATCCCGCCGCCCGGCGGCAATGGCGTCCTGATCGCGGCACGGCATCCATTCGACGACGGCGGGCCGGTCAGCGAGGCCGTCCCCGAGCCTTACCGGATGGTGCGGGCGTATCTTGGCCCGCTCCGGATCTACGGCATCTATATGCCGAACCTGGTGAAGAAGGTGCCGTATTGGGAAGCGCTGATTGCGGCGCTCGCGACCGAGTCATTGGGGGCCGAGGCGCTGGCGATCGGCGATTTCAACACCTGCCGGGCGTATGTCGACGAGCCCGGGGCAATCGACGTCTGCGCGCATTTCATGGACGGCATCGAGGCGATCGGGTTCTGCGATCTGTGGCGCCGGCGCTATCCCGATGGCCGCGAATTCTCCTGGTACAGCACGCGCCGCAATGGCTTCCGCATCGACCACGCGTTCTTGTCGCCGGCCTTGGCGGCCCGCGCCGGTGAGGTTCGCTATTCACACGAGGAGCGGCTGAGCGGCCTTTCCGACCACTCGCCGCTCATTCTCGATTTCGATATGTGAGGCTATTGGCTCAGCAGCTTGGCGAGCACGTCGTCGGGGATATCGTCCTTCCAGTCGCGCCCGGTGTTCCAGCCCCAGGAGCGGATCTTGTTGCGCTCGCGGATCAGCGACTCGATCTCCCTGTCGAGATCGGGACCGGCGCGGTCGCCATTGACGCGTTCCAGGTAACACTCGTAGAGCCGGTCCCAGATCTGGCTCAGCTGGGCGCTCTCATCGGGGTTGAAGGCTGGTAGGGCGGCAGTCAACATCCGTCTCTCCCGCAGTCGGTGATGGTGTTGACGCCGATGATACGGGCAGGTCGTTAGCAGGTGATTAAAAAGCCTGCCAAATGAAACGCTAATCCGCGACGGCGCGGATCGGCTCCCGCGTGCCGCCGAGCTGGCGCCGGATCAGTCGCGCATAAAGTCCATTGCGGACAAGGAGTTCGGCGTGGCTGCCGAGCTCGGCGAGGCGGCCGCGATCGAGCACGACAAGGAGGTCGGCATTGCGCACCGTCGACAGCCGATGCGCGATGACGATCGTCGTGCGATCGCGCATCAGCGAATCGAGGGCGCCGCGCACCTGCGCCTCGCTGACCGCGTCGAGATGCGAGGTCGCCTCGTCCAGGATCAGAGTCGGCGCGTTTTTGAGGAAGGCGCGGGCGATCGCCACTCGCTGACGTTGCCCGCCCGACAACTGCACGCCGCGCTCGCCGACCCTGGTGTCGAGCCCGTCGGGGAGGCTGCCGACGAACTCGGCGAGCGCCGCCTGGTCCAACGCGCGCCGGATCGCGGCCTCGTCGGCATCGGGGCGGGCGAGCAGCACGTTGGCGCGCAGGGTGTCGTTAAATAGGTAGGTGTCCTGCGACACCAGCGAGATGCGGGCGCGCAGATGGTCGAGCTCGAAATCCCGGAGATCGACGCCATCAATCAGGACATGCCCGGCGGCCGGGTCCCAGAAGCGCAGCAAGAGGTTGGCGAGGGTCGTCTTGCCGGCGCCGGACGGGCCGACGATCGCGACCGTGGCGCCGGCCGGGATATCGAGCCCGATGCCTTCGAGAGCTGGCCGGCGGGCGCCGGGATAGGCGAAGCCGACCCCCTCGAAACGGATTGCCGATCCTCCGACCGGCGCCGGCGGGCGCAGCGGACCATCGACGACCGGCGGTTTTTCGTCATGTACGGCGTGGAGCCGGCGGGTCGATGCGATCGTGTCGGCAAGCTGCCGGCTGACCTGGGCAATTTCCGAGATCGGCAGAAACGACGCGACCGCCAGCAGAATAAGCAAGGGGAGGGTGGTTGCGGCAAGCTGGCCCTGGGAGACCAGCATGGCGCCGACCACGGCCACCGCGAGGCCGCCGAGCCCGGTGCAGATCTCGAGTTGCGCGGTCTGGGCGGTCAGATCGCCGAGCAGCCGCAGCCGCACTTCCTGGTAATCGGCGACCGCCGCCATGAAGCCCGCACGCCGCCGCCCGACCGCCTGGAACGCGACGAGGTCCGAAAGGCCCTGGATCGTCTCGGTGACGTACCCGGCGAGGAGGCCGAGCCGGTCGCGCGCCAGCGCGCCGAGCCGGTCGATCTTGGTCCGCAGCACCCACGGCGCCAACGCCGCGTAGAGAATGAACGGGAGGATCACCAGCGCGATCGGCCAGGCAACGAAGGCGAGCGTCAGCAGCACCGTCGACGGCACCAGGATCGCCACCAGCGCCGGGGCCACGGTGTGCGCAAAGAAATATTCGATCGTCTCGATATCCTGCGCGGCCAGCGCGATCAGATCGCCCGAGCGCCGCCGCACCAGATAGGCCGGGGCCAGCTTGTCGAGCTTCCTGAACAGGTCGATCCGCATCTCTGCCAGGAGCCGATAGGCGATGTCATGCGCCAGCCACGATTCGATCCAGTGCAGGACGCCGGCGAGCGGCGCCAACAGGCCGAGGAAGATCAGCAGATAACCGTACGGCGCACCGGTCTTCACCGCTGCCACCGCCAGCGCGCCGACGATACCGACGCCGATGAACGCGGCCACGCGGCTGATCCCCGCGCCAACGACGATGGCGAATTTCCGCCGCCACGGCCCGATAATTTCCGTCAGCGTCGCCAGCGTTGTCATCCAACCGACCTGCGCTGCTGCCGCCGCCGCGGCGGCCGGCGCTTCCTCGCCGTAATCGGTCGCCTCGGCCGAACTCGGCCCGCTCAGCGCCGGTTTGTTGTCAATCAGGTCGAAATCGTCGCCGCGCTCTTCGGCTTGCGCGCCCATCAGCCGGCGATAGGGTCCGCCGCGGCGGATCAGCTCGGCGTGGCTGCCCTCCTCGACGATCCGGCCGTGGTCGAGGACCAGGATGCGGTCGGCGCCGATCACGCTCGACAGCCGATGCGCCAGGATCAGCGTCGTGCGTCCCTGGGAAAGGCGGTCGATCGCCTCCTGGATCACCGCTTCGTTCTCGGCATCGACCGAGGACAAAGCCTCGTCGAGGATCAGGATGGGCGCGTCGCGCAGCAGGGCGCGGGCGATTGCCAGACGCTGCCGCTGCCCGCCCGACAGGTTGACGCCGCGCTCGCCGAGCATCGTCCGGTAGCCCTGCGGCAGCGCCATGATGAAATCGTGCGCGTTGGCGTCGTGTGCCGCCGCTTCCAGCTCCTCCACGCTCGCGTCGGGACGGCCGAGCCGCAAATTCTCCTCGACGGTGCCGTGGAACAAATAGGTGTCCTGATGGACGACGGCGATCTGGGCCCGCACCATTTCGGGATCGAGCTCGCGCAGGTCGCGCCCGCCGATCTTCACGCTGCCCGATTGCGGATCGAACAGCCGCAGCAGCAGCCGCGCCACCGACGATTTGCCCGAGCCGCTCGGGCCGACGATGCCGATCTTCTCGCCCGCCGCGACCGTGAACGACAGCGCCGTATGCGCCGCACCCCTGCCGCCTGGATAGGCGAAGGAAACATCGTCGAACTCGATGGTCGGCGCGAGCGTCGCAGGCTTGGGTGCGGCTGCCGTCGACGGCACCAGGGGCTGCGACTCAAGCAGCGCGGTGATCCCGGCCGCCGCCGATTGCCCCACCATGCCCTGGTGCAGTACCGAGCGCAGGTCGCGCAGCGGGCGGAACACCTCGGTCCCGGCCATCAGCACGATGAGCAGCGCGGTGATGCTCATCTCGCCGTGCGCGACGCGCCACACGCCGAGCCCGAGCGCCGCCGCCGCACCGACCGCAACGCCGGCATCGGTAATGCCGCGCGTCATCACGCTGGTCGACAGCACGCGCATCGTCGTGTTCGACAGCTCGCGCGCCCGCTCGGCCAAGCGCTCGCCATACGATCGGCTCTGGCCGAACGCCTTCAGCGTCGGCAGCCCCTGCACCGCGTCGAGAAATTCCGAGCCGAAGCTCTTCATCGCCGTCTGGCGCAGCCGGTTCCGGCCGCTCTCGACCTTGTTCCACACCGTCGGCGCGATCAGCGTCACCAGCGCCGCGATCAGCATCACCGTCGCGACCGGCAGGTCCCACCACATGATGAACAGGAAGATCGCGATCGGCGTCAGCGCCGCGACGCAGACCTGCGGCACATATTGGCCGAAGAACGTCTGCAGCTGTTCGACCCCGTCGACCACCGATAGCATCACCCCGCCGGTGCGCTCGCCGGCGAACCAGGCCGGGCCCAGCTCGGCGATCTTGTCGTAAAGCCGCCCGCGCAGATCGGTCTGCACTCGCGCGGCGGTGCGGTGGGCGATCAGCGTGCGGTAATGATCGAGCAGCCCGCGCAGCACGACAGCGCCGGCGACGCCGGTCGCCGCGATCGCGATCGAGGCAAAGCCGGAGCCCGCGAATACCCGCGCCAGCATCGTGCCGAGCAGCGTGAAGCGGGCGATGCCGAACGCCGCGGCGCACAACCCGATCAGGATCGCCAGCGCGATCTGCCCGCGCAGCCCGCGCGTCAGTCGCCAGAGGTACCGGTCGAAATACATCAGCCCCACTTCTCTTCGGTGTTGCCGGTTCGCTGTGCCTCGGTCAGCGTGCGCGGGTCGTCGACATCGACCGTCAGATGCTCGGTCGGCCGCGGCGTCGCGGTCACGATGCTGACCCCCTCCGGCGCGTGAAAGCGGTGCCAGGTGTTTTGCGGCACGATCGCCACCATCCCGGCGCTGAGCGCGAAGGATTGCGGCCCGTCCTCGGTCATCAGGTAGAGAGTTGTGGCGCCATCGACGATCTGCACGATCTCGTCGCCGTTCGGGTGGCGCTCCCATGCTGCGTCGCCGCTGAATTTGGCGCAGTAGACATTGCCGTCGCGGAACGGCGCCAAGGTGACGAACGCGCCGCTTGCTTTGCGCTCGGCCTCGGTCGTCTCTGGCTTGCGCCCGCGCATCATCGGGATCTTTCCGAGCGTGCCCTTGAGATCCAAAATAGCAATCACCGGTTCCTCCGTTCGCTGCTTCGCAGACGGCACGACTGTCGATTGCGATCATACCGGCACATTATGATTTCAAAGATCGACAAAATCGGCGACCCGCGATACGTTTTTGTGTCATGGCCAATGCCAACGGCTCTGCCGCGATGGATTGGGACGATGCCCGCGTGTTTCTCGCGGTCGCGCGCCACGGCTCGCTGCGCGCGGCCGGCCGCGCGCTCGGGCTGAGCCAGCCGACGATCGGCCGTCGGCTCGCTGCGTTCGAGGCGGCGTTTGGCGGCCCGCCACTGTTCGATCGTCTGCCCGAGGGGCTGCGCCTGAACGCCGCCGGCGAGGCCCTGATCGGCGCCGCCGAGGAGCTGGAGGACGCAGCCCTGGCGCTCGAACGACGGCACGCTGCCGCATCGCCGGCATTGAGCGGTACGGTACGTGTCTCAGTCGGCGAATGGGCCGCGGCTTTTCTCTCGCGCAATCTCGGCCGTCCGGCGGCGGCGCTGCCGCAGGGGATCACCGTCGAGCTGGTCGAATCGCAGGGAACCGCCAATCTGGCGCGCCGCGAGGCGGATCTCGCGGTGCGCCATCACCCGCCCGAGGAGGGCGACCTTTATATCTCCAAGCTCGGCACCTTCGCCGCCGCCGTCTATCGCCGGAGCGGCATCGAGGCGGACGCCTGGGTGACCTATACCGAAGAACAGGCGCATTATCCGACCACCCGCTGGGTCGAGCAGCGGCGGCGCGAGACCGGTGCCGCGATCGCGTTGCGCGCGTCGAACATGGCGATGCAATGGGCGGCGATCCGGGCCGGCGCCGGGCGTGGGATCTTCCCCTGTTTCGTCGGCGACGAGGATCGGATGCTCGAGCGGTTGACGAGCCCGGTACCCGAGATCGCCGCCGAGTATTGGGTGATCGTGCACCGAGACTTGCGGCGCGCGGCCTGCGTGCGCGCGGTCATTGACTGGGTTCGGCAGCTTTTCGTGGAGCAGCGCGACGTGCTGGCAGGCGATCGCGATACACCGATCTCGCGCCAAACAGAGGGTGCGCGGCGCGCCGTGGCCTGACTACTGAATACCCGGCGCCAGGGTGGGAAGGACGTCGATGCGACCCCTTAATAAGGGGAAGGGAAGTAGGAGCCCTACCAGTTGTGGTAAGATTCAAGAAAGATTTATCGGATTGTTAACCAATAGGCTTCAGCGTTACACAAACCGGGCCGGCCGGAGCGCGGGGATTTCGATCGCTCGGATGCCCGCGTCGAGAACCGGCTGCGCGCCGTCGCGGGTTCCGAGGGAAGGCTGGGCACGGCTCAGGAGGAGTACATGAACGGCCCAAATGCAAATGGCGGGACGGATAGAGTCCAGCCAGTAGGCGATAGCCGCTCTTGGCTCCGGCGCCGGATGCAGATCGGCTTGACCGGCCGGATGTTCCTGCTTGTCGTGATCGCGGTATTGCCCGCTTTAGCTATTCAGGCCGTCAACGAATACACGCTGCGCAGCTCGCGCGAAGACGACATCCGCGAGCGGGTCATCCAGATCACCAAGCAGTTCGGCGAGGAAATGAAGGAGGTGCGGGAAGGCGCCTCGCAGCTGCTGATCGCGCTCGGCGAACTCGATGAGGTCCAGGCTCACAACGGCAAAGAATGCCGCGCGATCTTCGCCAAGCTGAAGGCGCGGTTCGAGTCCTATGCCTATCTCGGCGCTGCAGATGCAAACGGAAACGTCTTCTGTTCAAGCAGATCGCCGGGGTTGACCTCGATCGCGGATACGGAATTCTTTAAACGTGCATTCAGCGATAACGATCTTGCGGTCGGCAACTATTTTGTCGATCCGATCTCCGGCGAGAAACTGATCCACTTTGCGCATGTATACCGCGGTGCCGACGGCACGACCGGCGTCGTTTTTGCCGCCCTCGATCTCGGTTGGCTCTCCGAGCACCTGAAGGAGCGGGGCCTGACCCCGTCGCAATCGATTCTGATCGCCGACCGGCTCGGCAACATCATCGCACGCCTGCCGCATCCGGAGCAGCTCGTCGGCAAGAATATGAGAAAGTCGCATGAGGCCATCATGGATGGCGATGTGGCCGGATGGGAGGAGGCAAAGGGCGTCGATGGCCTCACCAGAATTTTCGGTTATGTGCCGGCGGCGCTACCGCCGAAAGATTTCTTCCTCAGCGCCGGCCAGGCGAAGTCCGAAGCGTTCGAACCGATCGACGCCGCGACCAAGCGCGGGATCCTGCTCATCCTGCTGGGGCTGGTAGCAGCGACCTACCTGGCCTGGATCGGGGGCCGCAAATTCCTCCAGCGACCGATCGCCGAGCTGCTCGGCGTTACCGGCGAATGGGAAAAGGGCAACTACGACGCCCGCGTCAAAATCGAGGACCGGACGACGGAGATTGGGCGGCTCGGGTTGGCCTTCAACAAAATGGCCGATGCCCTCGCCACTCGTCATGCTGCGCAGCAGCGGGCGGAGGAACAGCTCCGTCATCTCAATGCCACGCTCGAATCGCGCATCGAGCGGCGGACGCTCGAATTGGAGGAGGCGAACCGCGCCAAATCGCAGTTCCTGGCGAAGATGAGCCACGAGATCCGCACTCCGGTAAACGGGGTGCTCGGCATGCTGGAGCTGCTGATCCAAACCAAGTTCGCCCCGACGCAGCGCCGCTATATCGATACCGCGCGGCGCTCGGCCGAGGCGTTGCTCGGGATCATTAACGGCATCCTCGATATCTCAAAGATCGAGGCAGGCAAGGTCGAGCTCGATGAAGCCAACTTCCATCTGCGCGACTTGGTCGAAGAGGTAACCGAGACCTTTACCGATATCGCCTACGACAAGGGTTTGGAACTGACCTGCTCGGTCCCGGCGAGCCTGCCGACGGCGGTAATTGGCGATTCCGGGCGCCTTCGCCAGATCCTGACCAATCTGATCGGCAACGCCATCAAGTTCACCGAAAAGGGTGAGGTGGCTATTCGCGTCGAGTCGCTTGCGGTCGATGCCGGCTCGGCTTTTGTCGCCTTCGAGGTCAGCGATACCGGGATCGGCATCCCGGCGGACAAGCAGGAGCACATCTTCGACGCCTTTGCTCAAGCCGACAGCTCGACGACCCGCCGCTATGGCGGCACCGGGCTCGGTCTTACCATCGCGAAGCAGCTTTGCGAGATGATGGGCGGCAAGATCGAGCTGGCGAGCGAACTGGGCCGCGGTTCTCGCTTCCGCTTCACCGCGCGTTTCGTCCGGCAGAATGTTGAAGCACCGGCGGCGGTCGATGCGTCGCCGTTTCACGGCATGCGCGCCTTGTTGGTGAAGCCCGATACGCTGACCCGCCGCAACCTCAGAGAGCAGCTCTCGGCCTGGGGCATCCGCGTGCGTGAGGCCGAGACGAGCACCGGGGCCCTCGCCGAGATCCTGGCCGCGCTTTCGAGCGGAGATCCGTTCGCGCTGGTGATCATCGATGTGGCCAGACCGGTCATGAACGGGGTCGCTCTTGCCCGCACGATCAGGTCCGATCCGGCGATGACCGGCTTGCGGCTGTTGCTGCTGGCTGCCCGCAACCAGGAGATGGACGCGACCGGCGACCTGCGGGGACCCGGTGTTGGCTGGTTGACGAAACCGGTTAGGCAGTCGGCCCTGCGCGCGTGCCTGGAGGCGATAGACGGCGAAGCTGAGATGGCATTCGACGCGTCGAGGTCGCGGGCTCCCGTACCTGAAGGCGTCGCTGGGGCGCGGGTGCTGCTGGTGGAGGACAACCCCGTCAATCTCGAGGTTGCGGTCGGCATCCTGGAGACTTTCGGCTGCGACGTGGAGACCGCCACTAACGGGCGGGAAGCGCTCGATCGCTACGCCGTCGACAATTACGGCCTGATTTTCATGGATTGTCAGATGCCGGAGATGGACGGATTCCAAGCGACCGCCGAGATTCGTAGGCGCGAGGCTCAATCCGACCGCCGGATTCCAATCGTCGCCTTGACCGCAAGCGCAATCGAGGGCGACCGTGAGCGGTGCCTCGCTGCCGGTATGGACGATTACCTCTCAAAACCCTTTACCGCCGAACAGATGAGGTCCGCCTTGATGACGTGGCTCGGACCCGCCGCCAAGGACAATGGCAACGGCAAGCGCGATCACCTGACCCTGGTGCCGTCGGTTCCGCGGGCGGTGCCGTCCGCACCCGTTCCGGCGCCGGTTGAAGCGGGGGAAATCGAACCGATCGACGACAGCGTACTGAACGCCTTGGCCCAGCTGCAACGGGAGGGCCGGCCCGACATTGTCAACCGCGTGATCACGCTGTTCCTCGAAAGCGCACCGGCGTTGCTGAAGGATCTGGAGCAGGCCGCGGCAAGCAGCGATACGGCGCTGCTGCACCGTGCTAGCCATACCCTGAAATCGGCCAGCGCCAATGTCGGGGCCGCCCTGCTCTCGGCGCGCTGCCGCGAACTCGAAGCGATTGCGCGTGTGGGTGCCGTGCCCGATGCCGGGGCTCGGGTCGAAACGATAATCGCCGACTATCAGCGTGCCAAAGCTGCCCTGACGGCCCGGCTACCGCGAGTTGCCTGATGCTCGCTCGGCTTCAGCGGGCGCGCCCGCTGGTCTTGATAGCCGATGACGACGAGATCGAGCGCTTTCTGCAACGGCAGGTGCTCGAACCCGCCGGCTTCGACATCATCGAGGCGCCAAGCGGCGGCGAAGCACTGGAATGTTTTTCCGCGTTCAAGCCGGATCTCGTCGTGCTCGACGTGATGATGCCCGACATGAACGGCTTCGATGTTTGCGCGGCCATCCGGGCGCGACCAGGTGGCGACGATACACCAATCCTGATGGCGACGGCGCTCGACGACGTCGAATCGATCGATCGGGCGTATCGCGTCGGCGCCACGGATTTCATCGGCAAGCCGATCAACTGGCCGGCGCTGCCGCATCGGGCTCGCTACATGCTGCGGGCGCATGCGACCCTTGAGAATTTGATGCTGAGCCAGCAGAGTCTCGCCGAGGCGCAACGGATCGCCGGCATCGGCAACTTCCGTTGGCTTCCGCATACCGGGCTCATCGAATGCTCCGCCGAGCTGTGGCACAGCCTCGGGTTCGGCGGCTTGGCAACATCGCTCCCGGTTAGATCGCTATTGCGACGCATCCCGGTCGAGGATCGCCGGGCTCTGGTCCGGGCAGTCAGAAGCGGCCTGGCCGGCAAGAAGGTCGATCTCGATCACCGGATGCGTACCCCGGCCGGCGAGGTTCGCACCCTTTCGCTGCGCGCGGAGAGTGCCGTAGCGCAGGACGGAACGCGATATCTGCAAGGCTCGTTGCAGGACATCACCGAACGCAAGCACACCGAACTTGCACTCGCCGCGGCCCGCGATGAAGCCCGAATGGCGGACGCGGCAAAGACGGCGTTCCTCGCCGCGATGAGCCACGAGCTGCGGACGCCGCTCAATGCGATCATCGGTTTCAGCGACATGATCGTGCAAGAGGCGTTCGGCCCGATCGCCGAAGGCCGCTATATCGATTATGCTCGGAATGTGGAGCAGGCCGGGCAGCAGATGCTCGGCTTCGTCATCGACGTGCTCACCATCGCCGAGCTGGAGGCTGGC
>Ga0070766_10001122_pt1 | contig 12726 bp, 12 predicted proteins | sample HubBroMetageWFT6_FD_69782 | JGI IMG/M metagenome (GOLD analysis project Ga0070766, IMG submission 69782) | Warmed and freeze-thawed soil microbial communities from the Hubbard Brook experimental Forest, New Hampshire - Hubbard Brook CCASE Soil... | ecosystem: Environmental > Terrestrial > Soil...
TCGTCCGGAACCGGTCCATAGTCGTCTCTAACAGAAGAGCCCGGTAAGTCTGCACCGCTTGCCGGCCTGCCATTTAGTCCCGTTTCACCGTCCAATCAGTTTGGCTTTGGATTCGTGCCCAGCACCAGGCAAAAGGCAATTAGGTCCAACGTCGCATGTGTCCGGAGGATTTCCCCCAGGAATGGTCTCAGGAACGCTCGGGCGATTTTGCAAGATACTGTTCGGCCGCTTGCGGCAGGGACGCCTCCCTCAATCTCTGAGCTGGTGTTTCCTCGCGGCTACAGGTTTCTGCGGTGTTTGCCTCGCGCAATCGGACCTTCCCGATGCGCCCACCCCCGACGCCGAACTGGTATCCGCATCCACCGTCGCTCCGTCCGGAATTTCTACGGAGATTGCCCTGCCGACGCCCCTGGCGGACGGCCAGCAGACCTTCCCCCCGGCAGTGCCAACCGGGCGCAGGCTCCGCATGCCCGGCCTGCAGCCTGGGTTTCTTCCCACGCCGCGTGAATGTATCACGAACTTCTGCAGCCAAAGCGCCGCCCCCCGCAGTTGTTGCGTGCCAACCTTCGACGCGTTTGAGGGCTACCTGAAGCAGAACGCGGTTCATATCTACACGCCGCGCGAATTGGGACGTCTCGCCGTTCGCGGCGTCATCGACCCGTTTAACCTGCTTACCATCGTCGGTACTTCGTCCTTTTCTGTGGCCGTTGACGCTCATTCGCCTTATGGCCCGGGCGCCTATGGCATTGCCAAACTGAGCGGCGTGGCGCTCACGCAGGACATGACCAACGCCTTCGTCGAGACGTTCATGATCCCGTCGATCGACCATCAGGACCCGCATTATCACCGCATGCCGAATGCGTCATGGACGCGACGCATCGCGCACTGTCTCTACCAGCCGTTCTGGACCGACAGCGACACGGGAAAAGGCATGGTGAACTACGCAACGATTCTCGGCGCCATGATCGACGAAGGCGTCGACGTGAGTTATGTCCCTTATCGGGAAACGGGATGGGGACCGAGCGCCGACCGCGTGGCCGTAAATCTTGCCACAACACCGATCGGCAACTTTGTCACCGAATTTATTCCCGATGTCGCGCGCCACATCAATTTCAACGTCGTCCTGGTGCAGCGGGTCATCGACCGCGTCGCGATCGAAGAGAGTGGCGGCTCCGGAGGGCCCTGATTCAGGCATCAGCGCGTGGGGCTGAAGTAGCGAGGCCTGCGTCCCGGCTGCCATGGGTCGTACTGCGCTGCAAACTCCGCGCGCTCTTCGGTCGACGGGTGGCTGTAAGTCCAGAACTCAGCGAAGTGGTTGGGCGATGGGTTGTCGAGCCACAAAACCGCATCGCTGCAGAACGACTGCACCACGGTCGCCTGCGGATCCGGAACAAGGCCGTGGATCACTTCCTGCCCGTAGACGTCGGCCTGGTGCTCGATCATCCGGCTGAAGCTGTTGGCCAACGGCTCGGTGAGAAAGCTCAGGACCGACACCAGCAGGAGCACCAGTCCCAGAGAAGACCAGTTGGAGACTGCATCGATTTTCCATACGGACCCCTTGCTCCGCACCAGCCACTCCAGCAAACGCGAGCCGAACCAGTAAAAGATAAAAAACATCGCCGCCGCAAAAGCAATCCCCTTCGGGATGTGGTGCAGGACATAATGCCCCTGCTCGTGGCCGTAGGTAAACAGAATCTCGCTGGGGGACTCTTCCTTCAGTGTCGTATCCCATACGACGATGCGTTTTGAGGAGCCAATTCCGGTGACGTAGGCGTTCGGGCTGGTATAACGCCGGCTGGCGTCCATCAGAAAAATGCGGCCCTTCGGGATTTGCAAACCGCCGCGATCTGCCACCTCTTCCAGCTTCTGCACCAGTGCAGGGTCGGTTTGAACCAGCGGCTGAAAGTGATTGAACAGCGGATCGACGACCAGGGGCGCGATGTACGTGCCAATGACCACGACGACCACGGTGAAAGCCCAGAACGCAACCCACCACCGGCGCGGCAAGCGGCGCAGCATCGCATACAGCACGCTCAGCACGAAGATCCCCACAACCAGGTTGAGCGCCAGCGATTTGAGCCAGTCGACCCACCACGCACCCCAGCCCTCCACCGAAATCCCGTAACGCAGGTTCACATCATGCGCGACGAGCGAAGCGGGGAGTTCCAGCAGAACGAGAATCAGCAGCCACGCGGAGATGGCAACCAGCCCCTGCAACCACCTTCGACTCGATACGCACGATGCGGCCCTGGCGATGCGACCGCCTAAACCCGCCGCCACCAAAAACCAGAGCGCCAGGATCAGCCACGCCGTGCCTCCAAAATGAAGACCCTCGTAGCAGCGACTGAGCGCAACGGCCTTCGCCAGGATAGCGGGTGGAAGCGGGCAAACGGGCATAGTGGCAGCGACAGGCAAGGAGAAGACGCCGCCTGGACTACAGATTGAACAACTCCCGGAGCCGGCGCGTCTGAGCGCGGCTCACCGGAATCTCCGTCTGCTTCTTGTCCGCCATCCGCAATTGATAGGTGCTCTTGAACCACGGCACGACTTCGCGGATCTGGTTGATGTTCACCAGATACGAGCGATGGGCCCGCCAGAAGTTGGCGGGATCGAGCAGATCGAACAGTTCCTCGAGGGTGCGGCACTTGGACTGCCCTTCGATCGTCGGGGTCACGACCGAAATCACGCCATCGTCAATCGATGCATAACAAATATCCTTCTGGTCGATCAGCAGCAGCCGGCTGCCGGACTGCAACACGATCTTGCTGCTGTTGGCGCGCGGTGTCTGATGCTGTTCGATCAGTTTGAGCAGCGTGTCGACGCGCAGATCGCCGGTAGCGGGCCGCGCTTCCGTTGATTGCTCCTGCAGTCGCAGCCGAGCGCGGTCCACCGCCTGCAGCACGCGAGCCTTGTCGAATGGCTTCAGCAAATAATCGATGGCATTCACATCAAAGGCGCGCACCGCGTATTGATCGAAGGCCGTCGCGAAAATGATCTGCGGCAGCGGTTCGCCGCCGGTTTCCAGCAGCTTTTTCAGGACAGCAAAGCCATCGAGGCCAGGCATCTGCACGTCCAGAAAGACGACGTCCGGGTGATGGGTCCGGATCAGATCCACCGCCTCGACGCCGTTCTTTCCCTCCGCCAGCACGTCGACGCTGCCAGTTGTATCCAGCAGATACTTCAGCTCTTCGCGGGCCAGTTCTTCGTCATCGACGATGAGGGCGGTAATCGACATACGGAAAAATGCGTAACTTAAGAGTATAGGAATCGGCACAAGCGGGGGTCAATCAACGCCCGTTATGCCAGGCGGGAATGCCGGAGGAGTGTCTTACTCGGCGAAGGCGTGCAGCCGTGCCGGGGGGTGATCCTCGGCGAGGTGGTGTCCGCAGTAGACGCAGTAGAGATCGGTGACGCGCGCCGTACGGTGGCAGTTACCACAACAGGGAGCAATCTGGTACGAACACTGTGGGCAAAAGTGGTATTCACCCTCGACGCGGCATCCGCACGCCGGGCAAAGGGCCACCACCGGCAGGCGCAACAGGAAATAGAGCACCGCGCCAATGCCGCTGGGGATGACAACGCAGACCACCGTCCACATGGGCGTGCTCATGCCGCGGCGCGGAGCATCGCGGCTGATGTAGCCGATCATCAGCATGTACAAACCGGCGAGCGCACCGATGCTGATGTTGATATACAGGCGGAATCCAAAGGGCAGGTTCGGCGGATGATGGCGGTGAGCAGGAACCACCACCCACATCACATATTCCATCACTGTGAAGGCGAGTACGGCCGCGGCCACTGACCAAAGCGGAATCAGCTGCAACTCATCCGCAATGCCGCCGGGGTCCGTCTCGTTGCGATGCCTGGGAGTGTTTGCCATGCCGACTCTGTATTTCCGGCCCGCGGCTACTCTTCAGACGCGCCGCGCCGGCTTCCTTTCCACGTCGTCAACAGAATCGCAACCATGGCCGCGAGAAGCACCAGGGAGAACGTGACCACAATAATCGGCATTTCGAAGAAATGCTCGCCAGTGGTCAGATCGCTGGCTGCGCTCCACAAAGCAGGAGCAAACAGCACCAGCAAGCCAGCGACCACCAGCAGGGTAATCCCCGCATGTCGGCGGTGACGCGTGCGCTTCGCATGCATCAGGTGTGCAGCTTCCATCACGCTGCGCCGAGTGCGCAGCAGCAGATCGGGTTTCACGTACTCCCGGGTTCGGGTCTGGAATACTTCTCCACTCATACAGCTTCCAACCTTGTCCCTTTGGGTGAATGATGATCCGTGGCCGATTGCATGCGCGGCTTCAGGGCGGCGAGGCCGCGATAAAGGCGCGATTTGACTGTGGACAGGGGAGCCCGCGTAACGCGCGCGATCTCCTCGAGCGAAAGCTCCTCGTGGAAACGCAGCACCAGCACTTCGCGGTGCAAAGGATCGAGCGTCAGCAGCGCTTCGGTCACCAGCTGACCGCTTTCGAGCGATGCCAGATGATCGAACGGTGTCTTTTCCTGACTGGGTATCTCGAACGGACGATCGTCGTCGCCGCCCTCGCACATCTCTTCCAGGCTCGCCATGGACTTCCGGCGCCGCAGGTCGATCACGAGATTTCTGGCAATCGTGAAAAGCCAGGTGTCAAAGCGCGAATTACCGTTGAACTGGGATCCACGCACCAGCACCCGCATCCACGTTTCCTGAAACAAATCTTCCGCCATCTCCCGGTTGCCGGTGAGAAACAGCAGATAGCGCAGCAGCCGGTGCTGATATTGCACGATCAACTCGTCCAGAATCTCGGGATCGTGCCGTTTCAACCCCTCGGCGACGAGGGCATTTTCACTCGAAACCTGTTCCGCGAGTTGCAGCGCTGCCGTGCTCATATCAATGTGAGAGACGAAGATCTCGCGGTGGAAGACTCTTCTTACCACCAGTTTTTCTAATTCCCCGGTGAAACTCAAAGGCTTACCCTCAGGAGCAAGACTCAAATTCGGTCGGCTTAACCTGCTAGACCTGCCCGTAACTGCCTCATTATCCGACACATTCGGACACACCGCAAGGACTCCGGAAGTGTTTAAATTGAGTCAGATGGAAATCCTGTACGGCCTGCACCCGGTCGAAGAAGCGCTCCGTTCCGGATTGCGCCGTTTCGATCACGTTTGCCTCGCCCGGGAGCGCCACGACCAGCGCCTTAGCCAGATTCTCGACCTTTGCCGTGCCTCGGGCGTAAAGACCCGCCTCGAGCCGCGCGAAGCGCTCACCCGTATGGCGCGGACGGCTGCCCATCAGGGCGTGGTGGCCGTCGTCCGCCAGCGCGAGTTTCTCGAACTCGAAGACCTGCTCGATGGGCCCGAGCCGCGTCTGGTCCTGGCTCTCGACGGCGTCGAAGACCCTCAGAACCTGGGAGCGCTGCTGCGAACGGCCGAAGCTGCGGGCGTGGACGGGATTGTCCTCACCGAACGGCGCTCTGCTCCCCTCAGTCCGGTCGCGATCAAGGCCTCGGCCGGCGCAGCCGAGCATCTGCGCATCGCGCGAGTCGTCAACATGGTGCGTTCTCTGGAAGCTCTGAAGGAGCGCAATCTGTGGTGCGTGGGCCTCGACGAACGCGGCACGCAGGATTACGATCAATTCGAGTTCACGTCTAACACCGTGATTGTCCTGGGACGCGAAGGCGCCGGTCTGCACGACCTCGTTCGCAGAACCTGCGATCATCTGCTGCGGATTCCGATGTCCGGGCAAGTGGCATCGCTCAACGTTTCCGCTGCGGGAGCGGTAGTCCTTTTTGAGGCGGCCCGCCAACGCCGATCCGGGCAGCAGTCTCCCGCAAAATCTCTGGCGCGCAAAGAAAAAGGTCTGGGCTCATGAAGCATTTCGTTTTTTTGGCCGCCGCATTCTGCAGCGGCTTGTCTGGCATCGCGCAACAACCCGAAAAACCGCAGGTCCTCTTCTCCGGCCCCCCAAAGACCCAGGCCGCGACGCCCCAGCCCGTAGGCTCGAAATCCTCAATCACCGACGCGGAACGGCGCGCTGTCGCCATTGCCGCGTGGGATCTCGACCTGCACCTCAGCCCGCGCGAGCAGTCGCTGGAAGCGCACGCGCGTGTCACGGTCCGCAACGACGGCAGCACACCCCTTCTCCTGCTTCCGCTTCAGCTTTCCTCCACCCTGCAGTTTGAGACGATCGGCCTCGCGGGGAAACGGCTTGTGTTCACCAGCAGCATCGTCAACAGTGACGCCGACCACACCGGGCAGTTGACAGAGGCCGCAATATCGCTTCCCGCTCCCCTTGCGCCGGGGTCGGACCTGACTTTGGACGTCAATTACGGGGGCACGATTCCTCTCTCGGCGAAGCGCCTGCTCGCCATTGGGGCGCCGGAAGCACAGGCTCAGGCCTCTGACTGGGATCGCGTTTCCGCCGACTTCACCGGACTCCGTGGATTTGGCAACGTGGTCTGGTATCCCGTCAGTTCGGTGCCCGCTCTGCTCGGCGATGAGGCAAAACTGTTCACGGAAATCGGCCGTCAAAAGCTGCTCGACCAGGACGCGACCGTCGCGCTCCGCATCACGGATGAATTCTTCAACGAGCCACCCAACGCCGTGGTTCTCAACGGACGTTTCATCCCCCTCGACAAGCCGTCGTCGATGCCCACAGCAGCGTTTCCCGGTATCATCACGGCCGCGCTGCCCGCCACCCGCATCGGCTTCGATACGCCTTCCCTCTTTATCGCCCGCCGCACGGAGATTTCCGGCAACGGGCTGCGCATCCTCACTACCGATGCGAATTCCGCCAACGTGAAGGATTACATGACCGCGGCCACGACAGTCGCGCCGCTCATCAAAACCTGGCTCGGCGCCAAGACGCATGCGCCTGCGACGATGCTGGATTTGCCCGAGTCCGATGATGCGCCCGCCGAAACCGGTGACCTGCTCGCCACGCCGCTCTCGAGCGACCCGCCCCAGCAACTGGAGCCAGTCGTGGTGCACGCTCTGAGCCATGCGGCGTTCAATTCGTCGCGCGCATGGCTCGACGAGGGTGTCGCGAGCTTTATTGCCACGCTTTGGACCGACTCCAGCCAGGGCCACACCGCGGCCATGGAAAGTCTCAATGCAGGCCGCACCGCGCTTGCCCTCGTTGAGCCCGGTACGCCCGGTCAGGGACCGGGAGAAGACCTGCTGCATGCCGTCAACCCGGTGTATTACCGCACCAAAGCGACGTATGTTCTCTGGATGCTCCGCAACATCGTGGGCGACAACGCAATGCAGACCGCTTTACAGGAGTACGCCGGGCGCGAAGACACGCGGCCCGACTACTTTGAGCATCTTGTTGAGAAGTCGAGCGGCCACGACCTCAACTGGTTCTTCTCGAGTTGGGTCGATGAAGATCGCGGATTGCCCGACCTTTCCATCGGCGGCATCTTCCCCAGCCCGGAAGCCCACCAGCAAATCCTCGTCGCGGTCGACATCGTGAACGATGGCTATGCCGAAGCAACTGTCCCGCTGACCGTGAGAGCGAATGAGACGGCTGCAACCGCCTGGGTCCGCGTCCCTGCCCACGGACACATCACCCACCGCATGCTCTTCCCGCAAAGTCCTTCCGAGGTCGATTTGAACGACGGGAGCGTCCCGGAAGTTCAGGACAACACGCACCGCAGGATCATTAACGCGCAGGATCATTAACGAGGGATCGGCGCAGTAGTCGGCCAGTCTGCCCGCAATCCTGGCTACTGCGTGATCGACGGTTTCACCAGTGTGCCTCCGACCACCATCGAACCCCGACCGGTTTTGAGCGCCAGATTGAGGCCCCGATCGAATCCGATGTCGCCGCTCGCCGCAATGGCATTCGTGCCGAGGACGATTTTTCCAGTTGTCAGTGTCACCGTCTTGTTCTGAATCGTTCCCGTCGCCGTCCATCGATCGAAGCGCGCCAGAGGCGTTGCTCCGCCGCCGCTGAGTCCCCCGTTGGTCCAGGTCAGTGCGAACGTGCCAACAGCCGAAGAGGTGAGATCGGAAGTCTGAAGCCCGCTGAACTTCAATTGCACCTCTCCCGACGCCGTCCCGGTTCCCCATCGCTCGCGGAACGCCGCCGCGGCCTCCGGCGCTTTGATGCCCGTAAGGCGCGCCGTGAGATTCCAGTGCGGAGTTCCGTTCTCCACGCTCATGTCACCCTTCGCATGCAGGGTTCCACCCATCGCACCCGCGTCCAGTGAATCGAGGGTGAGGCTGGTTCCAGCCACATCGACCATGGCAGAGGCGTTATGCAGCGCCAGGTGCCCCACATTCAAAGTGCTCCACTGTACCGTGCCATGAAGCGGAGGCCAGCCCGCGATCCGCGACTGGCCAAGATCGGCGAGCATCTGGCCAAAGAATCCCGGCCGCTTTCCCGCGACGAGCGATTCCACCGTCGCACAGTCCATGTCCCCAGGTTGCAGCGCAAAAGTCGCCGGACAGGACGCTCCCTGCGCGCAGGTTGCGGGAAGCTGCAGCGACCCGTGCATGGAAAGATCCTGATAGTGGAACGCGACATTCTGCCACGCAATCGTGGCCGGACTGAAATCAATATCGGCCGAAGCAATATCGACGGGTGCGGGCAGAAAACCTGGCCGCAGCTGGACATTTTGCACGCGTGCGGTTCCGGTGGTGCTCATACCGGGATCGCCCACGGCGGGCGGAATCCAGGTTCCGCTGGTTCTCAGATCCATGTCGGCTCGGCCATTGCCTCGGACCGCGCCCAGTGCACGGCCCAGATAACCGAAGCTGCTGGCGGCGGCCACCAGTCGATCCATCGAAGCGGCGCCTGCAAAATGCAACGCAAAGCCAGCTCGCCTGACACGAGCATCCATCGTCAGCGGCGCAGCCTCACCAAAGGGCACCGCAACGGGTTCGAGGAAGATCGCGGCAGGCTCGTGCGGTGGAGGCGCATTTACCGAACGATGCAGTTTTTTTCCGCGAGGCTCCGGGGTCTCAGTCACGAAATGCAAATCGGGAAGCGTCAGGTTGTCGTTCGCATATTTCACCGTCACTCCGGTGGCCGTCGCGTCCCCGGTCAGGGAGGTTTGCGCCCCATGCACCCAGTGGAAGCTGCCATTGATCGCGCCGGTCGCGGCGACCTGCCCCGCCTTTGGCCGCATCAGTCCGAGCAGGGTGATGGGAAACTGCGCGGGGACCTGGTTCACCTCAAGCTGTAAATCCGTCGCCGCCGGCGCCATCGCCTGCAGAGTTCCGGTCAGAAGAAAGTGCCCGCTCCCCGCAGGCAGGAAACACGTGATATCGCTCAGCAATCTCTCCGCGTGCTGGTAGCGGCTCTGGCAGGTCGCGTCCACGTCCAGCGAATTCGCCGGCTGAAACTCCTGTCGTTGCAAATCCGCAATTTGCACCCGCGTCTTCAGCGCCAGGTCTCCGGCGTTTCCCTGCATCGACGTAGTCACATCGAGATCGCCGCGCCACCCGCTGTCGGCCCCAAAGAGCAATCGGCTCGCCTGCCCCAATTGTGCGCCGCGCCACTCGGCCTGCAGGTTCAGCGGCATGGAGTGGATCTCGGCAGCACGGCGCAGCGATCCTTCCACCGTCAGCGCACCCGCGTCGGAGAGGTGCAATTCCAGGTCCGTCCGCACCGGCTGTGCCTTCAGTCGAATCCGCCACTCGCCGCTGTTCGCCTGCCACATGGCAAATTCCGCATTCGTCAGCGAGAATGGCCGCTTCTCCACTCCCTCTTTGAAGTTGATGCGCGCATTCGTCGCCTCAATGTACGGAAACCGCGGCGAGCTTCCCGCATGACGATTGGCCGTCGCTTCGTTGGGGATCTGCGATGCCCGCAGCAGAATGGACCCAATATTCCATTGGCCCGTGCCACTCCGCACCAGGTTCACGCTTGCCTCGTCGAGGCTGATGCGGCCGACTTCCAGCCGTCCGCGCCACAGGGAGCTCAGCCGCAGACGCACTACGACGGAATTAGCATGCAGGCCAGGCTCATATCCGAATGCCGGATCTTCCGCCACTGTGAGGCCACTCAACTCAATGCCCGGCGTGGGCAGCAGGCGCAGTTGCATCGCCCCCACTTCAACCGGCCTCCCCAGCGCAGCGGAGATGCTGTGGGTGATGGACCGCCGATACTTTCCGAGATTAATAAGCGGAGGAACAAACACCGCCAGCAGCAGAAGCACCACCAGCGTCGCGACGATGAACACATTCCGCCGTCCGTGCGGGACGCGCGCTTGCGGTTCTTCCGTCCCGATCATGGCTACTTCACCAGGTGCAGCGTGCGTCTCCATCGAGTGCCGTCAAAGAAATGGATCGTCTCGTGCAACACCCAACCCACCCGATCGCTCATCGACGTTTTATATTGCTGGCTCTCGGGCGTATCGAACGACCAGTAGACAAACATCGGACGACCGACAATATTCGCGCGCGGCACGAAGCCCCAGAAGCGGCCGTCGAGGCTGACGGTGCGATTGTCGCCCATACAGAAATACATCCCGGGCGGCACCACCAGATCGCCACCCTGGATATGCGATGGCAGCGCTTCAGCCCATTCCGCAGTTACATCGCCGCTCTCGCCGGGCGGCACCGCGGGGAAATCGTCCCGATATGGTTGATAGTCGGGATAGGGAGGCGGCGCGGCGTACGGCTCGCTGAGGGCCACGCCGTTGCGATAAACAACGCCCTCGCGCAGATGAATGCGGTCACCCGGAAGGCCGATCACGCGCTTGACCAGGAACAGGTGCTCGCCGTTGGACTCGAGCGTGGGCTTATAAAAAACGACGATGTCCCCGTGCTGCACGTTGCGGTAATAAACAAAGGGAGCCCACGGCGCCGGCGGCGCAAGCGTAATGCGATCCACCAGGACGTGATCGCCTACCAGCAGCGCCTTCACCATCGAGGAGGACGGAATGGCGAAATTCTGGAAGATGAATGTCAGGACGAAAAGCCCGACCACCAGAACACCGCAAATGGAAGCAAAGGCCTCCAGCGGCGTTTCCTCATGATGTTTTTGTTCCGGCTCTTTTTCCAGACCTTGCTCCATCAATGTTCAGGATGAATCAGCGCACGATGCGCAAAAACCGATTCCAGCGCGCAAAACCCTCGATCCGGCTCAAAGGACTACTTTTCTGTCCGAGTCTATCATCCGGTACTTCCGCCACATCGGTGGCCGACGGCTCCCGCAGCGAAAAATAGATCAGCAGCGGACGCCCCACGATATGGTCATGCGTCACATATCCCCAATACCGGCTGTCCGAGCTGAAATTCCGATTGTCACCCAGCACAAAATAGTCTCCATCCGGTACGACCAGATCGCCGCTGCGCACATCCCGGCGCATCTCCATCCACCATTGCGGATTCACGCCGGGATCCGTATACAGCTCCGTCGGGAAATTGTCTCGAAATTCGTCCGCATATGCCGGTTCAAAGGTCGCGTAGGGTTCAGGAATCTGCACGCCGTTCACCCACACCTGTCCGTTTTCGAGCCGAACATGATCTCCGGGCAATCCAATCACGCGCTTCACGACGTGCAGCGAGGGATCGATCGGAAAATGAAAAACGATAATGTCGCCGCGCCGAAGCCGGTGATACGGCAGCAACCACCCCCACGTTCCCGCCGGCGCGTAAGCGGTTTTATTGACCAGAAGGAAGTCTCCCACCAGCAACGTGTGTTCCATCGATTCCGAGGGAATCCGAAACGGCTGCACGATGAAAGTGAGGATGAACACGGCGATCACCACGACGCAGGTGAGCGATCGCGCCATCTCCAGCAAGCCCGGAAAGCCGCCACGGTGCGAAGATGGTTGCACCTGCTGCCGGATTTCCTGCTGCCATGCAGCCGGCGATGGCTCGCCCTGCGACACGGCCACGCCGCCGGATTGTGGTTGCGCCGCGCTCACCCGCGTTCTCCCGCGCTTCGCAGGCGTTCCAGCGCCATCCGCGCTGCATCCTGCTCCGCAGTCTTTCGCGTCGCTCCCGACCCTTCCGCCAGCGACTCGCCGCCGACGCGCACTTCCACAAAGAACCGCTTTCGATGATCCGGACCCGTCTCCCCGGTTGTGCGGTATGCAGGCTGGCCTTGCTTGCGAGCCTGCAGAAGCTCCTGCAGTGCCGACTTGAAATCGCCGATTCCCTCTCCCGTTTGCAGTTGTTGCCGCAGCATCAGAGCGCTGGGCTCGATCACGTGATTTTCAATCAGAAGCCGCGCGGCATCCAGCCCGGCATCCAGATAAATCGCGCCGATCACCGCTTCCATCGTGTTGGCCAGCAACGCCAGCTTCGCCCGGCCACCGCTGCGCTCTTCGCCCCGGCCCAACCGCAGATAATTCCCCAGTTCCAGAGTCTCCGCGACCTCTGCCAGATGCCGGCGGCTCACCAGCGCGCCACGCAGGCGCGTCAGCGCGCCCTCCGTGAGATCCGGGTACCGGCGATACAGCGACTCCGCCGCCACCAACCCCACAACGGCGTCGCCCAGAAACTCCAGCCGCTCGTTATCTTCCGGAACAGGATCGCCGGAACCACTCTGCTCGTAAGCAAGCGATCGATGCGTGAGTGCCTGGCACAGCAGACCGCGACTCACAAAACAATGGCCCAGTTTCGCTTCCAGCTGTTCCACGCCGGCAACCGCCGCCGGGGCATTCGACGGCAACGGCGCCGTCGCAATTCCGGGATGAGGGGCGGGGGACTCCATGCGCAACTGCCACCTCAATTATTGCAGACGGGTTACTGCGGCTTCGCTGGAGAGGTCGAAGTTGGTGCGCCC
>Ga0070766_10001123_pt1 | contig 12721 bp, 14 predicted proteins | sample HubBroMetageWFT6_FD_69782 | JGI IMG/M metagenome (GOLD analysis project Ga0070766, IMG submission 69782) | Warmed and freeze-thawed soil microbial communities from the Hubbard Brook experimental Forest, New Hampshire - Hubbard Brook CCASE Soil... | ecosystem: Environmental > Terrestrial > Soil...
AGCCGCGCGTCCACGCCGCTGAGAATCGCTCGCGTCGGGCCGAGGTTACGGCCGAGGCGCCAGCCGTGGACCGCATAGCCAAGTGAGCGCAGGTACGCCCGCATGGTTGCCGTGGAAGCGTCCATGCCGAGCAGGCCGGGCAGGACGAGCACCGCGTGGCCGTCCCCTCGCGGCGCGCGCAGCAGCACCGGCGCCGCCGCGAGCATCGCCCCACAGTCGGCGATGGCGCGTCCCGGCTCGCTGATGAAGAGTGCGAGCGAGGGACGCGACGTTGCGGTCACCAGTGGTTCATACCACCCCGGAGCTACAGCGGGGATATTCCCCACGTGCCAGTGTGCGTTCCCCCCGGTTGAAGCACGATCAAACCGGCGCCGGAGTTGAATGCGTCGGGAGCACAGGTCATCGGTTCGATGGCCAGGCCGCGGCGCCGGCGCGACGCGTCCCCCAGCGTGTCACCGCTGTAGATCATCGCGTACCGGTGGGAGGTGTCCATCCACACCCCGGCGCCGCGCCGGCCATCCGCTGTCGTGAGCGCGATTCTGATAATGCCGTCTTTGTCGGCGTGAAGCTGCGTGAACGCCGTGTCCAGCACGGTCCCGCCAACCGTTCGCGCCGACCGGAAGTCGAATGCAGTGTTGTCAACGGGACGTTCGGCGCCGGTCGGGATGCCGCGTTCATCCGCCTCCAAAGTCGCGTCCGCCGGGAGGCGCAGCCGCGCATCGTCGATCAAACCCTCGCCGGCGATGCGGACGTACGGGTGCGCACCGGCTCCGAATGGGCACGCGACCTCCCCTCGGTTGGTCGCGGTGACCCGGACGGCCAGACCGCTCTCAGAGAGTGCGTAGGTCACGCTTATCCCAAGGCTGAAGGGATAGCCGGCGTCGGGGCGCAGGTCGAGCGCCAGTGTCACCGTCGTGTCCGACGCGTCGACGACTCGCCACGGCTTCGTCCGCGTGAGCCCGTGGATCGCGCTCCCGGTTCTGGGTTCGGTCACCTCCAGGCGATACTCCTGACCCGCGAAGCGATATTCGGCGTTCGCAATGCGGTTCGGCCACGGTATGAGCAGGTCACCCCGGCTCCCGTCGTCCTCCTGCTCGCGACCGTACCCATCGAGAATCGGGACGCCACCGGCGTCATATGCGCGAAGGCCCGCGCCACGCTCGACGACCACGGCTCGCTGACTGCCGTACGCGAGCTCGTACTGGCGCCCGGACGGCGGATCCGTCACTAGGACGAACGAGGATCCGGCAGCGACCTCGGCGCATGTGGCTCCCCGCCTACGACCCGTTCGAGCTCGCTGCGGATCACCGAGTAGCACTCGCACGAGACGGCCTCGAGGCCGGCGCGGTCGACGATGGTGACGTGGCCGCGGACGTAGCGGATCAGTCCAGCACGCTGCAGGATGCCCGCTGAAACCGAGACCGTCGACCGCCGGGCACCCAGCATCTGACCAAGGAACTCCTGGGTGATCATGAATTGGTCGGAACCGACGCGATCGTGGCTCATGAGCAACCATCTGCTGAGGCGCTCCTCACTCGAATGGAGGCGATTGCACGCCGCCGCCTGCGATATCTGACCGAAGAGCGCCTGGGTGTATTTGTCCACCAATGACTGGAACGCGCTGCTGCGTTCGAACAACGTGAGAAACGCGGTCGTGTCCATGCGAAGACTGTGTCCCGCCACCTGCGAAATGGCGCGCACCGCGAGGCCGCCAAGCGGTACCACTGGAACGCCGACGATCCCCTCGTTGCCGATGGTCGCCACCTCGACGATGGCGCCATCGTGCAGCGGAGTCACCAGGGAGATGACTCCGTCGGTGGGGAAGTAGAGGGCTTGGATTGGCGTGCCAGGTTCAAACAGCACCGTTTTGACGGGCAGGGTGACGTTTCTAACAAGACCGAACAGCTCCTCCCGCTCCGACGCGGGTAGGGCGGTGAGAATCCTGTTCCCACCCACCGAGGCGACCCTGCCAGCCTCCTCATGGTTCATGTCTGGACTCGTCTTGACATCGACCTATGTGCGCTGCGGGACAGACGTGGTGCTGACCGTGTTCCAGATTATGGCGCACCAGAAGGAACGGCAACGCCCGGTTCGCTGCGATCAAAGGAGAGGCTGGCGCGTGGCAGCACAAGGCGGTGTCCCGGAACCGGGAGTGCTGGATCCCGGCGACCAGTTCTGGCTCGAGGCGATGGCCGACGCGGTCCTCATCCTGTCGCCGGTCCGCGGACGCAACCAGCACGTCAGCGATTTCCGGGTGGAGTATGCAAACGCGGCCGCCGCCGAGCTCGCGGACCAACGGACCGCCGAGCGTCTCCGGCCTGGTGGGCTCATCGGAAGCCGGTTCCTCAACCTCCAGGGCACTGCTGCGACGGCCGTGATCACCGCCTTCCGCGAGGTTCTCAGCTCCGACGTCCCGTGCGCCATCGATGGGCTGCGCTATCGCGTTCTGCGGGCGGGCGCGCCGATCGACCAGGTCCGCGACGTGCGCGTCAGCAGACACGGCGATCGGCTCCTCGTCACGCTGCGTGACGTCACCGCCAGAGAACAGTCGGAACAGGGGGTTCGGCGGAGTGAGAAGAGCCTTCGCGCTCTGGTGGACGGGGTGTTCGACGAGGCCCTGATGATCGTCGACCCCACCGGAAACGTGCTCAGCTGGAACACCGGCGCGGAGCGCATCTTCGGCCACACGGCACACCGGATGGTGGGGCGGCACTATTCGGTGCTGTACCCCCGTGGATGGCCGGTGGCAAGTCCTGTCGAGGACGTGGACACCGAGCGGGTGCACGAGACCTGGCAGGTCCGCAAAGACGGCAGCCGCTTCTGGGCGCGCGTCTCGATTACTGCCATACATGGCGAGAACGACGAGGTGCGTGGGTTCTTCCTGGTGACGCGCGACCTGACCGAGCAATCGGAGCAGCGTCGCCGGGATCTGCACCTGTCCCTGGTGCGCTCACTGGACGATTGCACCGACGTCGACGCCGCAGCCGACACCATCCTGAACCTCTCCACCTTCGCCCTCGGGGCAACTTTCGGTGAGCTGTTCGTTGCGCATCAGGAGCAGGGACGTCTCGACTCCAGGGCACGCCATGCCTTTCCGCGCGCCACGCTCGACGCTCTCGATGCGGCGGCGGACGGCGCGGCAGGGCCACTCGACGCGCTGATTGCGCGTGTGCGCACGACCGGGGCGCTGGTCATCATGCCGGATCTCAACGAGCTCGGGACATCGGCCCAGGTCGCCGCGGCCGTCTCGCTGGGGGTACGTTCGGCGATCGCGTGCCCGCTCACCACGGCCGCGGGAATCGTTGGCGTGCTTGCCTACTTCTTCGACGCGCTGCCGAGCGCGGAGACGTTCACCGCCGAGACGATCGCGGAGATCAGCGCCGAGGCGGCCCGCGTCGTCACCCGCATCCACGCGCAGGGCGCGCTTCGCGATGAAGCGCTGCGCATGGCCGAGCTTGCGAGCACCGACCGGCTCACCGGGCTGAAGAACCGGCGCGAGTTTGACCGGATCCTCGGAACGATCCCGCGGCAGTCGTTTGCGATTCTCGCCATCGATGTCGACCATCTCAAGCGCGTCAACGACGAGTTCGGGCATGAGGCCGGCGACACCGTGCTGCGTACCGTCGCGACAACGCTCGCACTGATGCTTCGCGGGTGGGACGTCATCGCACGAGTCGGCGGGGACGAGTTCGCCGCCATCCTCCTCGACGTCGATCCCGCTGAGGCGGCGTCGGCCGCACAACGTCTCCGAGCCGCTATGCACCTCGTTCCCACCCCCGGAGGTCGATCCAACATCAGCCTCGGATGGGCGTCCGCTCCCGCCGGAACCGACCCGATGTCCGCATGGCGCCGAGCCGATGAGTGTCTCTATGAGGCCAAGCGGAGCGGTCGGGACCGCGTGGTCGGTCGCCACGTGGATGGCGCCGAGCAGGTCACCCCGTCGGGGTCATCCATGACCGAGCTGATCGGAGAACTGATGAACGGCCTGCCCATCCATGCCGTGTACCAGCCGATCGTGGATCTCAACAACGGGCACGTTGTCGGCTACGAGGCGCTGGCGCGGCCCGAGGGGTTCGGTGCGTCAGACAGCGTCGAGACACTGTTTGAAGTGGCTCATCGCTCGGGGCACATCCGTGATCTCGACTGGTTGTGCCGGCGTGCGGCCCTGAGCCAGGCGGAGTCCCTTCCCGCGGGAATCCCGCTGTTCATGAATGTGAGCGTGGCGGCACTGCTCGATCCGCTCCACGACGTGGATCAACTGATGCTGCTGCTCGAGTGGACGGGACGCTCTCCGCATCGCCTCGTGCTTGAGATCGGCGAGCACGAGAGTGTCCGTGATTTCGACCGCCTCCGTGTCGTGCTCGCATCGTACCGCGGCGCCGGTATCCGCTTTGCCATCGACGACCTCGGTGAGGGGTTCGCGACGACCGAGCTGCTCGAGACGGCGGAGCCGGAATTCGTGAAGCTGGCACGAAGCCTGACCATGAACGCGGCGCGAAAGAGCTCACGGGTCGCGATCCGGACGGCGATGACCTATGCGCGTGTCCACGACTCGATCGTGATCGCTGAAGGCGTCGAGAACGAGCTGGTGAGCGACCAGATCCGTTCGTTGAAAATTCCGCTGGGCCAGGGTTTCGGGCTTGGCCGGCCCACCGTGGCAGCGGAGCTCATGGATTCGGCAGCCGCATGGAGAACCCGCGACACGCTGCGCCCGCTGCGTCCACGCAATCCGCAGTCGCGCCTGCGCGTCGCTGCGCCCGCGCCGGACGCCGAGACCGTCGAAAGCATCGAGCGCATCGGTGTGGCGAGTCAGAGCTCGAGGCGATCGGGCGACGCCAAGGAACACCGGCTGATCAGGCGCTCCGACGCCGCCTCATCGGGCAGGGCTTCGTAGATGACTGCTCGTTTGTCAAAGTCGCGGCAGGAGCCGCTCGGGCCCGACGAAACCTTCAGTGCCCTCGTCACCCGACTGATCATCACCAATAGGGCGGAGCGGGCCACCAGAGAGAGGATCAGACCGACGGTCGTTCCCGACCTTTCCGAGCCTCGCAGCGATGGCCGCCGCGAGGCGCGTTTCGGCTCCGGAGCCAAGTCCTAGGAAGAGCGACGGTTCGGCGAGCTCGAGCTCCAGCAGCAACGGCGCACCAGCTTTTCCTCGAACCAGGTCGACGCGTGCATACAGCAACGCGGCTCGAGGCCATGGAAGCGCGTCGAGCGTCGCCTCCGCCACCGCCAGCTCCTCGGCGTCCGGCACGCGTGGCGAGATGTCCTCGGGGGCCCAGAGCTCATCCGTGACCACGCCAGGTGATCGGAGGAGCGGGCCTTTGCGGACGGCGTGCGAGAACGATCCGTCGAGGTAGATGAGCCCGGTCTCGCCCTCGGCGTCGACCGAGGCCACGTAGGGCTGCACCATGACGTCCCGGCCGTCGATCAGCAAACGCCGGACGTGGGCTCGCGCCGCGCTGCGGTCGCCGGCGCCGTATCGCGAGGTGTTCTGAGACCCCGACGAGATCGTCGGCTTCACGACGAGCTGGCCGGCGGGAAGCCGGATTGCGTCGTCGAGATCATCCGGCCCGATCCAGGTGGTCGGAACCGTTGGGACCCCAGCCTCGGCCAGCGCACGCAGATAGGTCTTGTCCGTGTTCCAGGCCACTACCGGGATGGAGTTGAGCACCTGCGGTACGCGGGCGCACCAGGCGAGGAAGTTGTCGCGTCGTTCCGCGTAGTCCCAGGTGGACCGGATGACCACCAGGCGGAAGCCGTCCCAATCGACCGAGTCGTCGTCCCAGACGCGAGGCTCGGCCACAACGCCGAACTCCTCGAGAGCCGGGATCAGCCGGCGCTCGTCATCGTCGAGGTCGGGGAGCAGCGAGCAGGTTGCGAGGGCGACATCAGCCAGGTTCAGACCACCCTTTCAGCTCACGATGATTGCCGCGGGCGAGGCGTCGAGTGGGAACTGAATCATGGTCGCGGCTCCAAAATGGCCGGGCTTTGTACGCCAGCGGACCGCCGAAACGACCCAGCCTGTGGCTTTAATGACGTCATCGATACATCGCGACCGACCTTGACGCGCGAACGGCCGCCTGGGTCTCGGTCGGAAACACACCGTGATCGTCCGATGATGGACGAGCGTTTCGCGACGATCCGAGGCCAGCGACTGCGCTACCTCATCGGCGGACGAGGAAAACCGCTGGTCCTGTGCCACGGGTTTCTCAGTTCGGCCGAGGAATTCGGCGGCCGGTTCAGCGAGCTCGGTGCGCATCGCACGCTCATCATTCCCGATCTCCCCGGCAACGGGGCCTCGCCGCCGCTTCCCGGGCGTCACTCGTCAGGGTCGATGGCGGACCTGCTCTTCGACCTCCTCACCGAACTCGGGATCGACAGATTCGATGTCGGTGGCCTCTGTCTGGGGGCGACGGTCGCCTGCGCACTGGCAACGCGAGCGGGTGACCGGGCCGAGCGCCTCGTCCTCCACACACCGCTTCTGTCACCGGATCTCATGCGGCGACGATATCGAGATCAGGTGCGCCTGCTGAGCAGACGTCCGATGTGGGACGGCGTGGTATGGCTCAGCCGTCAGCGCTGGATCAGCGACCTGTACAAGCGCTTCGTGATCGTCGAAGGCGACGTCGACGATCGGACCGCCGACATCAACTACGAGAACCAGCGGCGCGCCGATCCTCGGGCAGCAAGAGAGTGGCTGAACGACTGCCTGCGGCGTGACGATGTTGACGTCGTGGCAGCTCGAGCGGAGCGGACCCTCATCATCGTCGCCCGGCACGATCGCCTCGTGGACGTCGACCGTCTCAAGAAGCTGATCATCACCCTGCCGCGACTCCAGGTGTTCACCGACAGCGATCAGGGCCACGGCTGGAACGAGGAGGCGGTGCACCGCCAGCTCGAGGTGCTCAAGGACTTCTTCGGCAACTGCAACGGGAGTGCCGGCAACGGCGTCCATGATCCCGTTCCCAGCCTGGTGACCAACGGAAGCGCGGCCCATGGGCGCCCTGCCCTCCGCGACACCGTGACCTTCCCGCTCTCACCCGCTTGAGCGCGCCAGGGGGATAGCCGCCGCCATCCCCGCGGACTGATCACCACCCTCAAGCTTCAACAGGCTCCGTTTCCTGTCGACGCCCCATCCGTACCCGGTCAGGGCGCCATCCGAGCCGACGAGCCGATGGCACGGGACAATGATCGAGATCGGGTTGTGGCCATTGGCGGCGCCGACGGCCCGTGCCGCTCGCGGCCGTCCGACCAGCTCGGCCACGCTCGCGTATGCCCGTGTCTGTCCGTATGGGATATCGAGGAGGGCGGACCACACGGCGAGCTGAAAGGGCGTCCCCTCGAGCCGGATCGGTAGGTCGAACCGGGTTCGAGCCCGGTGGAAGTACTCATCGAGCTGGCCCTCGACGCTGGTCAGGAGCTGGCTCGAGCGCGAGGCGACATCGCCGACGCTCGGCGTGCGTTCGTGGCCGTCGAAATACAGCCCGACCAGGGCGCCGTCCGCAGTGACGATCAGAACCCGCCCGAGCGGAGTTGATGCGTACCCGATCGTCCTCAATGACGCCGCCTCGATCATGCCGCCGGCCTGGATCCTGTCGCCGGCCGGCTCCTGGCCATTGTCGGACAGATGGGTCCAATGTCCGCTGACATGCATGCGATGCCGTCTCTGCCCTTACGGCTCAGCTTCACCGGGCAGCTCGACTGGCAGGCGATGCTCGAATATCTCTCTGCGCGCTCGATCAAAGGGGTCGAGCACATCTCCGGGAGCGTCTATCGCAGAACCATCCTGGTCGACGGTGATCCGGGAGCGATCGAGGTCCGGCGCGGTGGCCCCGATCACCTCGCGGTCATCGCGCACCTGCCCCACCAGGCTGGACCGATCCCCGTCGTGGATCAGGTCAGACGGCTCTTCAACCTCGACTTCGACCTCGACGCCGCCAACGCGGCGCTGGGACGGGACCCCGTGCTGGCCGCGCGGATCGCCGCGCTGCCGGGGCTGCGAGCTGCGGGCTCGTGGGATCCGTTCGAGGTGGGGGTCCGGGCGATCGTCGGTCAGCAGGTGACCGTCGCCGGCGCGGGCACGATCATCGCTCGCCTGGTCGAGCGCCACGGGATCCTGGTGCCCGGCCTGGATCGATTCGGGCTGTCGCACGTTTTTCCCGCGTCCGGGGTCCTGGCCGAAGCCGACCTTGCCGGCACCGGGCTCACAGGGGCTCGGATCGCGGCGATCCGCAACTTCGCCTCGGCCGTGGCAGCTGGGAGTCTCCGTCTGGATCGGAGCCGGAGGCTCGATGACCTGCTGGCTTCGATGCTGGCCCTTCCCGGGCTGGGTCCCTGGACCGCACAGTACGTGGCGCTGCGGATCGGCGAGGCTGATGCCTTCCCATCGAGCGATCTCGGTCTGCGGCGCTCCCTCGAAGCACTCACCGGGAGGGCCATGACACCCCGGGCGGTCGGCGAGATGGCTGAGGGATGGCGCCCCTGGCGCGCGCATGCGGCGATCCATCTGTGGACGAGCTCGCGTCGCTCCGATTGAGGCCGCTGACCGCAGAACGGGAGTGCTGAGGATCCCGCAACCTTTTCCGGGCAATCCGTCCGCAGTTGAGGAGATTGCCTGATCATGTGCGCCGTGCCTTCGAACCTTCACATTGCGGCAGACGCGCCGGTCGGGTCTAACCCGTGAGCATCGTCGACCTCCGCCACGGGAGCGCCGAGGAAGTGCTCTCCTGGACGTACAAGCGATTTCATCGCGTCGCCCTCGTGGCCAGCTTCCAGGCGGAGTCCATGGTCTTGATCGACATGGCCTGCAGGCTGGTTGACGAGCCTGAGGTCCTGACCCTCGACACGGGGAGGCTGCACGAAGAGACCCACGCCTACATCGATCAGGTGCGGCGACGCTATCCGATACGCCTGCGCATCCTCAGTCCAGACTCCGCCGAGCTGAACGTGATGACCGCGGAGCACGGGACCATGCAATTCCGCCGATCCGTCGCGCTGCGCAATGAGTGCTGCGCTGTGCGCAAGGTGAATCCGCTGGGCCTGGCGCTTCGTGACTACGACGCGTGGATCACCGGGCTACGCCGCGAGCAGACTCCCACCCGCGCTGCGACGCCGGTTGTCGGAGGCGATCCCGGCCACGGGGATATCACCAAGGTGGTCCCGCTTGCCGGCTGGTCGCGCGCCGAGGTCTGGGACTACCTCGCGTCCCGGGGCATCGACCATCACCCGCTGTATGACCGCGGCTACACCTCGATCGGCTGCGCCCCGTGCACCCGCGCCACCCAACCGGGAGAGAGCGAGCGCGCCGGGCGCTGGTGGTGGGAAGGCGATTCGGACAAGGAATGCCTCCTCCATCCGCCCCTGGAGGGCGGCTCGCCGATGAGCCTGCGAGGCAGCCCGGTCAGCGACTCGCTGGAAGCAGTGCGCTCAACTTCGCGGCCATGAGCACCGAGATGGCGTCCTGGGCATCGCTGACCAGGCGGGTCTCCTCAGCCGCCGTGATCACGCCCTTGACCACCCCGAGCGCAAGCCCGGCTCTGACCTCGGCGAGCGCGTCCGCCTGGACCTTGGCCGCATGGGCGCCGGCGATCTGATCGAGGGTCTCGCCGCGGAGCACGTCGGCCCCGATCTGCTGCCAGGTGAGCTTGGTGTCGGCGGTGAAGAAGTCGAAGACATGGGATGCCTCATTCTTGAACTGGCCGCCGGCCGGGAAGCCGCCTGACGACAGCAGCGAGGAGGCGGCCGTCGACGCCGCCGACAGCGACACCGTCTGCGCCCGAGGGGCTGCGGTCGTGGCGTGATCGACCACCACCACCGTGCCGAGGCCGACGACGGCGGCGCCGAGCGCGGCGATGACGACATTCGTGGGGCGGAGCAGCGGGTGCATGATTGAGTTCCCCCGGGATGCGCGGTTGCTTGGTCACAGCGTAGTCCGAATCGCTCGACGAGGAGTTGGCGGCCGGGTCACAATCCGCTGGTGGCGATCTTGAACCACCCCACCGGCGGCCTTCCTGATCTGTGGTAAACTGCACGCCGACCTAGCGCCGCTAGGTCTCTTTTGTGTTTGAGGCATTTGACACGTGGCCACGGCCAAGGGCGGTTCCGCGATCATCACGTTGCAGTGCAACGAGTGCAAGGAACGCAATTACACGACGGTCAAGAACAAGCGCAACGACCCGGATCGGCTGGAGTTGCGGAAGTTCTGCAGGCGTTGCCGCGTGCACAGGCAGCATCGCGAAACCAAGTGACCGAAGGGGCGTAGCTCAGCTGGTAGAGCATCGGTCTCCAAAACCGAGGGTCGCGCGTTCGAGTCGTGCCGCCCCTGCCATCACCCACCCAGCCGTGCCCGCCCCGGCATCAACAGCAGGAGAGATCACCGTCAATGGCCAAGGCTCGAAGCGCCCCTGGCGGCCCCAGGCCGCCGCGCCCGGCCCTCCCAGCCGCCACCGCGGGAAGGGGAGGTCCGGTCGGCTACCTGCGCGGCGTCTGGGAGGAACTGAAGAAGGTCGTCTGGCCGGCGCGCGACGAGTTGATGCGCATGACCGGCATCGTGATTGCGACCGTCGTCCTGTTCGCCGTTCTGGTTGGGGCGGCGGATTACCTGCTGAGCCTGGGTGTCCAGCAGGCGGTGACACAACAGGCGGCTGCGGCGACCGCCGCGCCGACCACAGCACCGGCCGCGACAGTGGCACCAACGGTGTCTCCGTAACCGTCGTGGGAGAATGGACATCGCCGTGAGCAACGCCGTTTCCGCCAAGGACGCCCGCTGGTACGTGGTACACGCGTATTCCGGCCACGAGGAGAAGGTCCGCGCGAACCTCCTCAAGCGCGTCGAGTCGATGGACATGCACGATCAGATCTTCGACGTCCTGGTCCCGACCGAAGAGGTCATGGAGATCAAGGATGGTCAGCGCCGCAAGGTGAGCAAGCGGATCTTTCCTGGTTACATCCTCGTCAACATGGTCATGTCGGACGAGTCCTGGTACGTGGTCCGCAACACTCCAGGCGTGACCTCCTTCGTCGGCTCGGGCAACAAGCCCGTTCCGTTGCAGGAGCACGAGATTCGCGGCATCCAGAAGCAGGTGAAGGCCGAGGCCCCGACAAAGGTCAATGTCGAATATGAGGTCGGGGAGAACGTTCGCGTCATCGACGGACCCTTCACCGACTTCCACGGGAAGGTGACCGAGATCAATGTCGAGAAAGGCAAGCTCAAGGTGCTCGTCAACATGTTCGGGCGCGAGACCCCGGTTGAGCTCGACCTGCTCCAGGTCGAGCGGCTCCGCTAGGAACAACGTCAAGGAAACCCGATGAGCAAGAAGAAGATCAAGACGGTCATCAAGCTGCAACTCCAGGCGGGCAAAGCGACTCCCGCTCCGCCAGTCGGCACCGCGCTGGGTCCGCACGGGCTCAACATCATGGAGTTCTGCAAGGCGTACAACGAGCGCACCGCCAATCAGACGGGAGTGATCCCGGCCCAGATCACGGTGTACGAGGACAGGACGTTCACGTTCATCACCAAGACGCCACCGGCCTCGGAATTGCTCAAGAAAGCCGCGGGTGTCGAGAAGGGGTCGGGTAACCCGAACCGCGACAAGGTCGGCTCCCTCTCCAAGCAGCAGGTGCGTGAGATCGCCGAGGTCAAGCAAGCCGACCTCAACGCCCACGATCTCGAGCACGCGACGAGGATCATCGAGGGCACGGCCCGATCCATGGGTCTCAACGTCAACTGAGCCACTGAGTGGGAGGGCGTGCCAAGCGCGTCCGCCAACACCACGGAGAGAGCGAAATGCCAGCACAACACGGCAAGAAGTACCGTCAGGCCGCGAGCGCGATCGAGGCGGGAAAGTTCTATCCCCCCGCCGAAGCGATGAGCCTCGTCCGTCAGACGGCGGTCACCGCCTTCGATTCATCGATCGAGGCGCACGTCCGCCTCGGCATCGATCCGCGCCACGCCGACCAGGTGGTCCGGAGCACCGTCACCCTGCCGCATGGCACCGGGAAGACCAGGCGGATCGCTGTCTTCGCGACCGGCGAGAAGCTGCGCGAGGCCGTCGAGGCCGGAGCGGACGTGGTGGGGGGCGAGGACCTGGTGAAGAAGGTGCAGGAGGGCGTGATCGACTTTAACGTCGCTCTCGCCACTCCCGAGGTGATGGGCATGGTCGGACGGCTGGGCAAGATTCTCGGACCACGCGGGCTGATGCCAAACCCCAAAGCGGGTACGGTGACCTTCGATATCGCCAAGGCGATCCAGGACGTCCAGGGCGGACGCGTCGAGTTCCGCAATGACAGAACGGGCATCATCCATACCGCAATCGGTAAAGCATCGTTCGACGACGACAAATTGCGCGACAATTTCGCCGCTTTGATGGATGCAATCGTTCGAGCCAAGCCATCGGGTGCCAAGGGCACCTACGTGAAGACCGTCACGGTCGCTGCGACTATGGGCCCCGGCATACCGGTCGACCCGGTGCAGGCGGCGCGACTGACGGTGGGATGAGGTACCGATCGACTTGATCCGGCTCCTCATCGTCGACGACATCGCGAGCACTCGGGACAACCTGCGCAAGCTGCTGGGGTTCGAAGAGGACATCGAGGTCATCGGCACCGCCGGCGATGGCAAGCAGGGCCTCGAAGAGGCGCACCGGCTGCTGCCGGACATCGTGCTCACCGACGTGAACATGCCGATCATGGATGGGATCCAGCTCACCGAGCGGCTCGC
>Ga0070766_10001124_pt1 | contig 12717 bp, 7 predicted proteins | sample HubBroMetageWFT6_FD_69782 | JGI IMG/M metagenome (GOLD analysis project Ga0070766, IMG submission 69782) | Warmed and freeze-thawed soil microbial communities from the Hubbard Brook experimental Forest, New Hampshire - Hubbard Brook CCASE Soil... | ecosystem: Environmental > Terrestrial > Soil >...
GGCAGATCCGTAAGGAGTCGTAAGATTCATTTTCTCACTAGCAATTCAGAGAATTGGAAAATCCGGTCAAGCGCAACCGCGGTGATTCCTGTCCCGATCACGGTTGCCATTCGGATCGTCAGTGCCTTCAGAACAACTTTGTCTTTGATGATTCGCCACACAATCGGCAGGTTCACGGCGGCGCTTGCCAAAGACGTAAGCACTGTGGCACTTCCGGCGAGGGCGGGCGTTATCTTGCCGTGCATTGCCATCGTGGCAGCCGCCGCTGTGGTGCTGGCGCTGCTCACCAAGCCACCGAAAACCCCTGTAGCAAGCATGCCATAGCTGCCAAAGTATTTTGTCAGCAGTGTTCCGGCGATTTGTATGGCAATGAACACCACTCCAAAGCCGATCACTTTTGTGAGCGAAATCGGAGACGTCAGGGTTAGAGTTCCGGGAACTCGTTCTTCAATTCTTCGGTCCCGCCAGACCCAAAAACCGCCAACGAGAGCCATGGCAAGAAGCGGCACCAGGGTGGCGCTTAGGGAACGGGGTGAGAAGATGGTAGCGAGAACCAGATTCCTGCCGAACATCGCGATGGTCGTCAAAAGGCAGAGAGTTGCCGTTCTGTTGACCATACCGGTTTCTCGCAGCCTGGTACTCAACTCAGCGACGGTGGCGCTGCTATTCACCAGGCCGCCGAAAAGGGCGCCGAAATAGAGACCTCGCGTGCTGTATATGCGAAGGAGTACATAATTCACAAATCCAATTCCGGCGATGGCGATGACACTGATCCAGGCATCGCTGGGGTTGAACAACTGCCAGGGATCTACGTACCGATTGGGCAAGACCGGAAAAATCACGAACCCGATCAAGCCGAGCAGGACGGCGCTACGAATCTCCGATGGCTGCAAACCACCTGCAAAACGGCTTAGTTCCGTTTTCCAAGCGAGTAGCATGGTCATGACGATCGCTCCCGCGACGGGTGTGAAGATATGACCAAGGCCGACCAGCAGACCGAGTAGATAGATCACCATCAAAGCCGCGGAGGTGGTGATCTCCAGGGAGCGGTCGTGGAGAATACTACGTGTGTTCATGGCGGCAACCAGCAAGAGCACGCCGACCAAGGCCGCGACCTCGACGTTTTGCCCCACGAGCGAAGAGAGCATGCCGAGCAAGGAAACGATAGCGAACGTTCTAATGCCTACGTCTTTGTTGGACCATTCGCGCTCCATGCCCGCCAGCATTCCGATGCCGATTGCCACACCCATTTTCAAGGCAATCGGAGTAGCCGGGAAATGTGCGGATTCGGTTTGCATTCCGGTCTTTGGCCTCGCGGGACTTATCGAATGCTAACGCAGGGACGTTCTCTAATGTCTTGCCTTTCTTTGATCACCGCATGCCTGATTTTGCAGAGGCGCGAGAATCGACAAGGAATGATTGCAGCGTCCTGCTGGAACCGTCGATCTTGCCCACTTTTAAGTCGAGGAGTTGCGCAATGAATGGATAGATATCGACATTCTCAAAAGGTCCAACTCTCGCGTGCTCCCGGATGCCAGGACCTGCCGCGTAGAAAATACCGCGCATATTCGGTAGATGTTCAGGATCATACCCATGCACACCCTTGTTCACGTGGTCAGAGTCTCCATGAGCTCGAATGACGTAGGGCCCGTTGGCTACGATCACCGGATCGCCAATGCGTACATCATCGTCGTAATGCAGGTATGAGGGAACGTCCCGCCGTCGATAGACGGTGAATTTATCCGCTGCAGCGCGGAGCTGTCGGTAAGCTTTCTCGGCCTGCTTTTCGTCTCGCGGATAAAGAAACGAACCGTCGGTCTCGAAGCCAGTGAAGTCAGCAAATTTGTCGAGATTGATCGGGGCACCCTGCTCGTTCTCCATGCCATGATCTGAGACCACTAGGAGATCGATCGACAGAGACAGCTTCTCCAAATCGGCGGTAAGTTTTCCGACAAGGTCGTCAACACGATGCACCGCTTCGGCTACCTGCTCACTGTCGGGGCCAAATTCGTGGCCCGCATGGTCAACGTTCGAATAGTAAAGAGTGATGAAGTGTGGTCGGTCCACTTCGGGTAGTTGGAGCCATTGCAGCACTTGCTGAATCCGGTCTTCATCGGGAAACCTGTCATCGAAGGGGACATAGTAGGTAGGGCGCATCCCATCGATCTCGGCTTCAGAGCCGGGCCAGAAAAAACAAGCGGTGCGCATCCCTTGCTTCTCCGCCAACACCCAAAGGGGAGTACCGCGATACCAGGTTCCATCGGTTGCTGCTTTCGGATCCCTATAGCTGAAGTGTTTACCAAGTACGGGGTCGTAAAAGCTCATTCCTACAATCCCGTGGTGCTCGGGATAGAGCCCGGTCGCGATTGAGTAGTGATTGGGGAACGTCAAGGATGGATAGGATGGGATCAGTGCGTCGGCAGCAAGCCCACGCCTACCTAGTCCAACGAGATTCGGGGCTCCGTATTTCTGAGCATAATCGAATCGAAATCCATCCAGTGAAACCAAAACCAAATAACGTTTGGTCCGCTCTGAGGTTGAATTCGGTCCGTGTGGCGTAGTGACGACGGGCGCGATGTTGCGCTGCGCAGCGGAATATGAGAAGTCCAGGATGCACAAGGAAAATAGAAACACCGCTCCTATGCGCTTCGAAACAGCGACAATGCTCATTTCTGAGTCCCCTCTGAACTGGAGCCCGATGTCTCCGCGGTCTTTTGATGGAGCCGCATTGACAGTTTAGACTGTCATCCTGAATATTCAATGGCTTAGGGATGCTGAAAGGAACTGAATAATTTGAAACCGCGAGCTTCGCAGGTTGCAGCTCGGGCCGAACCGTTACGGTCGGCGTCCGGATGCTATCGTTCCGCTGTCCGCTAAGACAACTTTCTCAATCCAGCCCGCTACAAGCTTTTACCTGATCTGAACGATTCTTTACCTTCTTCGATCTCCAAGAATCTCTCTAACAAATGGAACGCGTCGCATTCCGGCAGACTGCTCGTGAGTCTACCGTGAATACAATCTGAGGCAGAGAGAGGTTGCGAATGCTGGAAAGCACAGTTGAGTTGCTGGACGGTTTATTCTTTATCGCTATGATCTTATTGACGGCTGTTTGTATTTTCGGCTCGATTGTTGCTGCCTTGCGTGCGGTCAGCCGGGGAACTGCTACTTCGGAAAACATTCATGGAAAACTTGCCGACGATATCTGATTTCGCTACTCTGAAGTGGCCCCACCTCGACCATTACATTTGGCCCCACCCTAACCGATAAATCGGCCTACCCTGTCGCGGCGAAACCCGTGGTGGTGATGGGCGAATGCGGCACCGGTAAGACCCATCTGGCGACCTGTGCGTGGCCGCGTGCCGGCAGAAACTGAAGGGCGCGATTTACTACGGCCGCGAACTTGGTCAACAAACTGGTCGAGGCTCGGCAACACATCTCCATTTCCATGACGTGCGCCCGTTGAATTAGGAAGCCTATTTGAGTGTCAATGCAGATTCTCACCACGTTGTTTACATGTAAACGACGTGGTGGGCCGCCAATCAATGAAAAAACACTTGCGAACTCCAGATAATTCGACCACCTGCGCCTCTGTGGCCAGAGCGCATGGCCCGGCCAGGGAGATTGGCATAATGCTCTCCGATTCTTTCTACGCGGATATGCAAGAAAGGCGAAATGCCACCTTCCCCCGCACTCCATCCCCAAAACCTCCGACAACACCCAACAAAAACCGGCTCGCCGCAAGAACCGGAAAAAAGCTTGGTTGTCGAAATGACGCGCGGTGGAACCCGTGGAAAAGTTCCTATCCCGACTTTTCCACCAGTCCTCCCCGCACTTGGAAATCCCGCAACAGACGCGGGATGCCCACATTCCCACAGCCACAACGACGACGGGTTACAGAAGACTGAACCAACATCAAACCAAGATCAACACCAACAACAAAACCAAGGTCGTTTACACAGAAGAGTTGACACACCTGTGATCCAAAAAGGGGACATTTTTAATGTCATAAGCAAGGGGGCATCTCTATTGTCGGTTGACATGGGTACGTAAGATTCCTTGACATGCGAAAGCGGTGACTGTATTGTCGCGACACATAAGTTGCGTGCTCTACAAATCGATGTAGCTCGACCCCGCGATGCATTGGCGCCCTCTGGCCTTCCCCCCTTCAGGCTGCCGGTCTCCGCGGCACTCACAACTTACAGGGGCAATACGCCATGCGCGCTCTTCGTCTGCGCTTTCAGGGTCTCATCTCATTTGTTTTCATTTGCATCGCTCTGGACTCGAATTCAGCCTGGGCGGTGGGCTTCCAGCCCGTGTCTCCCGAAGAATTGAAGATGACCAGCGAGCCCAAGGCTCCGGGAGCGCCGGCCATCATTCTCTATCGTCAGGTTGATCGCGATGACCGTGGAAACACCGCTCACGAAGACGTCTATTTCCGCATCAAGATCCTGACCGAAGAAGGCCGGAAATACGCCGATATCGAGATTCCTTTTTTCAGGGAGGAGGGCAGCATTGTCAACCTCCATGCGCGCACGATCGAACCGGACGGCACCCTCATCAACTTCAGCGGCAAAGCTTTCGACAAATCGATCGTAAGAGCGCGCGGAGTGAAATATCTGGCCAAGACCTTCACCCTGACCAACGTCCAGGTTGGCAGTATTCTCGAGTATTACTACACGGTCGACCTCAGTGAAACAATCATCATCAACTCGCACTGGATCCTCAGCGATGAATTGTTTACCAAGAATGCCAAGTTTTCTCTGAGGCCGTATACCAGCAACTACATCCCGGTAAACGTTCGCTGGACCTGGAACAAACTGCCTTCAGGAACCGCTCGGCCCGCGGAAGCGCCCAACCATGTGATCAACCTGGAGGCGAACAATATCCCGGCCTTCCAGACAGAAGACTATATGCCGCCCGAAAACGAAATGAAGTCGCGCGTCGATTTCATTTACACCGAAGATGCGCCCGAACGGGAGCCCGACAAGTACTGGAAAAAACTAGGCAAGAAACGTAACGATCAATTGGAAAGCTTCATCGGCAAGCGCAGAGCGATGGATCAGGCAGTCTCCGAGATCGTTGCTGCCAGCGATAGTCCGGATGTAAAGCTCCAGAAAATCTATGCCCGCATACAGCAGATTCGGAATACGTCCTACGAGGTTGAGAAGAGCGAGCAAGAGCAAAAACGCAACAAAGAGAAAGATCCTGGTAATGTCGAAGCAATTTGGAAAAGACAGTATGGTACTGGTGCGGAACTGACATGGCTCTTTCTCGCACTGGCTCGCTCAGCCGGGTTTGAGGCCTCTGGTGTCTGGGTTGCCGATCGTCAAAACTATTTCTTCTTGCCTCAGACCATGGACGGAGGACGGCTTGATGCCAATGTTGTGGTCGTCAAACTGAACGGCAAAGATGTCTTTTTCGATCCGGGAGCAGCCTTCACTCCGTTCGGGCTGCTGCCATGGGTCAAAACCGGGGTGAGGGGATTAAAGCTCGACAAAGACGGTGGGACATGGGTCGATACTTCCCTCCCATCCAGCTCTGAATCCGTTATCCAGCGCAAGGCTCAGCTAAAGCTCAGCGAAGCCGGCGAACTCGAAGGTAAGCTGACTGTTACTTATACGGGATTGGAAGCTTCGCACCGCCGAGTAGAGGAACGCCTGGCGGATGAAGCAGCGCGCAAGAAATTTCTGGAAGATGAAGTGCGAGAGGCCATCCCAATCGTTTGCGATGTGGAGCTCACCAACCAGCCCGACTGGAAGAGCTCCACGCCTCCGCTCGTTGCCGAATTCAGTCTCAAAGTTACGGGATGGGTTTCGGGTGCGGGCAGACGCGCTCTCTTACCTGTCGGCCTGTTCAGCGCTCCCGAGAAACATCTCTTCGATCACGCCGAGCGTGTACATCCCATTTATTTCTCGTTTCCATTCGAGAGAGCCGACGACATAAACATTGACCTACCTCTTGGTTGGCAAGTCTCGACCGTCCCGCGACCGGAGAAACTGGACGCTAAGGCGGTCATTTACACTCTCGAGGCGCAAAACGACAAGGGCACGTTGCACCTGAATCGCGTCTTGAATGTCGAACTCATGCTGCTGCCCGCGGAGAACTACGCGACCCTACGCAAAGTCTTTCAAATCGTGAGGACAAGCGATGAACAACAGATTATCTTGCAACCCGGCAGCGCCAGCGCAAGCAACTGACTTGCGCCGAACTGGAATACTGCTGAGCATCGGCCTGTGTCTGCTTACGGCTCCGCGCCTCGCGCAAGCCGGCGACGCACCTTCCTGGATGCACGCCGTGGCTTCGGCACCATTGCCTGCTCACGACGACAAGACGGATGCTGTTTTGCTGTACTCGGATCAAGCCGTCATCGTTCAGTCGGTCGACAAGATCAAGACTCACGTCCGCTTGGTCTATAAGATTCTCCGGCCCAGCGGACGCGACTACGGGATGGCCGCCGTCTCCTTCAACCCTCACCGTAAGATCACCGGACTTCGTGGCTGGTGCATACCGGTACAGGGCAAAGACTACGAGGTGAAAGATAAAGAGGCGGTCGAAGTCGCCCTTCCGAAAATAGCGGGCAGCGAATTGATCTCCGATGTGAAAGAGAAGCGATTGCAAATCCCTGCTCCCGATCCCGGCAGCGTTGTAGGTTATGAATACGAAGAAGATGAGCAGCCCATGGTATTGCAAGATGTTTGGATGTTTCAGCGTGAAATTCCAGGCCGAGAATTGCATTACTCCCTGCAGCTTCCATCGGGATGGGAGTACAAGGCATCGTGGATCAACTCCGCAGAGATCAAGCCCACTCCGGGAGGCAATAATCATTGGGAATGGGTGATGAACGACGTAAAAGGGATCCGCAAAGAAGCAGAGATGCCGCCGATCGAGGGGGTCGCCGGGCAGATGATCGTTTCGTTCTTCCCCCCCGGCGGCGCTTCCCGCAATGGTTTCACTGGCTGGCTGGAGATGGGCAACTGGTACAGCAACTTGACGAACGGCCGACGCGACGCTTCTCCTGAAATTACGCAGCAAGTCGCGGCGCTGACTGCTTCCGCACGCACTCCGTTGGACAAAATGAAAGCCCTCGCACAGTTCGTCCAAAACGATATCCGTTATGTTGCGATCGAACTGGGCATTGGAGGCTGGCAGCCCCACGCAGCTTCCGAGGTGTTTGTGCATCGCTATGGCGACTGCAAGGATAAAGCAACGCTCCTGAGTTCGATGCTGAGCCAGGTTGGCATCGAATCTTTTTATGTAGTCATTAATTCAGAGCGCGGCTATGTGACGCCAGAAGTGCCCGCCAATGTTGGCGGTTTCAACCACGTCGTTTTGGCCATCAAACTTCCCGCCAACGTGTCGGACCTTTCGCTTGTGGCTACGATCCAGCATCCGCGTCTTGGTACCCTTCTTTACTTTGACCCGACCAATGAATTAACCCCGTTCGGAGAGATTGGCGGATATCTCCAGGCGAACTACGGGTTGCTCGTCACATCGGAGGGTGGTGAACTCGTAGAACTCCCGAGGCAGCCTTCAGCCATGAACAGTATCCACCGCAGCGGCAAGCTCACCCTTGACCCGCTGGGTACGCTGAAAGGGGAAATCAGTGAAACTCGAGTCGGAGATCGCGCCTGGGCAGAGCGCTGGCGCCTGCGGACCGTGACCAAATCTGCCGATCAGATCAAGCCCATCGAAGATCTGCTCGCAGGTTCCCTGTCGCTGTTCAACATTACGCAAGCCAGCGTTACGAATTTGAACCGCACAGACCAGCCTTTCGGTTTCCACTACGCGTTTGAGGCTCGTGGTTACGCCAAGAATGCCGGCGGCCTGCTGCTGGTTCGTCCGCGTGTGCTTGGGGTAAAAACGAGCGGCCTCTTGGAAACCAAAGAGCCCCGAACGTTTCCAATCGAATTCGAGGGTCCCTCGCGCGACACCGATACGTTCGAAATCGTAATCCCAGCCGGTTACGTTGTCGACGACATTCCTCCTTCCGTCGATGCTGATTACAGCTTCGCCAGCTACCACGCGAAGACAGAGGTAAACGGCAACCTGATTCACTACAGCCGCACCCTGGAAGTGAAAGAACTGAGCGTGCCCGTCGCCCGTGCCGACGACTTAAAAAAGTTCTATCGCATCATCGCCAGCGACGAACGCAACACGGTCGTACTGAAAACGAAGTGAGGAAAGACGCCGAGACCCGATCCGGCCTTCGGACCTGGGTGAGATAAACGCTAGTGCGAATCCTGCGGGATCGATAGGGCGGGTGGGTACTGAGGCTTGGCGGATGCTGGCAACAAAGTAGGCTGGACCAACGTGGGCTCACCTGATCCAGTCTGATCCTGCGGGAACTGACTCGATACCGCGCCATTCCCTTGCGGCGTCGTCTGTGGAGGGTTGCCCGCATAACTCTGCGGGGGATAGCCCCTGGCCTGCACAATCGCCCAATGCCACTCCTCGTCTGGGGCAAAATCGAGGTTCAGAGGTGCGCTGAAAACTGTGGTTGCCGACGGAGGCGCAGCAGCGCGCATGCGGTAAATCACAGTCGTATCAGGTTTCTTCTCCGGGCGGACCTCAGATTCCCCGGAAGCGTCGTCCGAGAGCGATCCTTTGTGTGTTTTGCTGACCACCGTCAGAGCCACGGCAACTTCGCTGACGTGCCAGTCGGTTCGGTTGTAAACGGAAACCAGCAGCGCGTCTCCTTCAATCGTCGCTGGTCCTTCCAGCTTCTGCACCTCGCCCGGCGGGAGCTCCATCTGGGCGTATGCGCTGGAAAGCAGCGACTTTGCGCCGGCGCTGAAAGACAGGCTGCAGGTTACGTCTGGCGCAGCAACTTTAAAACCCTTATCCTCGCCAGTCTTCAGGAATTTCAGCGCTGAGTCTGCGGCGTGTCGACTTTCCGCCTCTGCCATCATCTTTGGCAGATTGTCGTCGTCGATCACGTTCTGAGACAGAGGCGTTTTCTTGCGCAGCGTGCGGGCAACATCGCCGAGCGGAAGATCGTTGGGATCATCCTGCGCGACCAACAAAGCGGGCATCATCGTAGCCAGCAGGGTCGCCAGCGCAAGAATCAATCGCATTTTGGGAAGCGGTGGCATGAAGAATCGCAAACCCTCCCACGGGAAACTGGAGAATCGTCCTGAGTTAATTGTATGGAGAGACGGAAGAAACCGGGATGATTCGGGCAAACCTTGGTAACGGTACGTCTGGGACACTGAAGGAGGAAGCTTACAGGCGTGCGCTGAGAAATGGAGACGCAACGGGACGCACACGCCCGAGCTTGAGAACCGTTCTACAGCAGGCCCTGCGACCGGAATCGCGTAACCGGGTCTGCGATGGGCAGACCTTGCCGTCGAAAAATCCAGCGGGCCACCGCAAAGCCTATCGCCGCATAGCACAAATGCATCATTCGCATAGGTAACCCCCCAATCAGGAACGATTCATGGACCCTCAGGGGAGGAAGAAATCAAAGGTACTATCGGCAGATTAGCAACCAGCGTGAGACCGAACAAGGCACAACCGTGCCATTGAACTAGCCCGTAAGTAATAGACGTAACTACAAAATATCAGCCCGGCAACCCCTTTGTTTCCGATCTTTTGCCCGGATTCAGACGCTCCCGTTCAGTGCGCAGAAACGCCCTGCTCGATCGATCGGCCGGCCGGGGGAACCACTACCGTCGACAAGCTGCCTTCGACTGTGAGTTTCTGAAAAGCTGCCAGGTCGCGGCGCTGCAGGTCCTCCCAACGCCCGACCAGTTCCCCACTCTGCCGCTTCAGCTTCTCGAATTCCGTCTGCTCGGCTTCGGTTGGGGCAGAGTCTGCGGTACCCACATCCATGGCGAGGTATGCCAGCTTCGCATCCAGCTGCGGAGGGTACGCAAGCGAATCTTCGTTTGCACTGATCGTTAAATTTATGAGGTCCTCGCGGACAGCGACCAGTTTCTTCTCCAGATCGTCCGCCGCAGCCACGACTGTTTTCGCACTGGCGTTCTCCGGCAAGCGATGCTTGAGGCCGGACAACTGCGATCGAACGTCCTGAATCTGGTTGACCGTGTCGTAGACTCTGCTCAACTCATCGCGCGCCCGGAGCAGCAGATTGAACTGCTGCTCCAGATCGGTTTGGCTGACCTTCACGCGCGGGTCCAGTTTCAAATCGAAGCCCGCTGTCTGGGTCTGACTTCCCGCCGTGATTCGAACCTGATAATGACCGGGGATCGCGACCGGACCGCGCGCACCACTGCCATATTCCCAAAGGTAGTAACCTGGCACGTGACGCGCCTCTTCATAGCGCAAGTCCCAAACGAATCGGTTCAAGCCTGCCTCTGGTTTCAGTTGCTTCTCCGGTTTCTTGTCGTCGGGATCGAGCGGTTCCTCGAGCGTGTTGTAGTCGGCGCTCGAAAATTTCCGAATAACTCTTCCGGAGGCGTCGAGAATCTCGATCTTGGTTTCGGTGTCGCCTTTCGGCGCCTCTTTCAAGAAGTAATAAATCGTCGCGCCCGCCGGAGGATTCTGCCCCGTCCGTTTGGAAGGATGCCGTTCGCCGCCCGCCCCCGCTTGAACCCGGTAGGCGGTCTCAGGCGTGTACAGAAAAGCATCTTTCTGAACGATGTCATCACTATACTGACGAAGCGGAGAGATATCGTCGAGAATCCAGAATGCGCGGCCGTGCGTGGCGACGACCAGATCGTCGTCTTTGATCACCAGGTCATGCACCGGAGTCGTCGGCAAATTCAACTTCAACGGGCGCCAGTTCCCGCCGTCATTGAATGATACGAACACGCCCTGCTCGGTACCCGCGTAAAGCAGTCCACGTTTTTTCGGATCTTCGCGCGCCACCCGAACGAACATCGTGTCAGGAATTCCCTGCCCCAGCTTCGTCCAGCTCTTGCCGTAGTCGCTGGTTTTGTAAATATATGGATGCAGATCGTCGAACTGGTGGCGATCGACGGCCACATAGGCGGTGCCTGCGTCGAACGGCGACGGATCAATTTGGCTGATACGACTCCATTCCGGCATATCCTTCGGCGTCACGTTATTCCAAGTTTTTCCCTCGTCCTTGGTGACGTGAATCAGACCGTCATCCGTGCCCACCCACAGCAAGCCCTTGGTGATCGGCGATTCCGCCAGGGCAAAGATCGTGTCGTAATATTCCGTGCCTGAATCATCGAGAGTAATATCGCCGCCTGAGACTTTCTGCTTTTCCTTATCATTGCGAGTGAGATCGGGACTGATCGCTTCCCAGTGCACTCCGCCGTCGGTGGTTTTAAACAGACGCTCGCCGCCATGATAAAGAGTGTTTGGATCGTGTGGAGAAAGCATGACCGGCGCGGTCCACTGGAAGCGATGTTCCAGGTTCGCCGCGCCATGCGCATCGGAAAGTTCAGGCTGCTCGGTAATCGCCTTCACCTGCCCAATGTGCCGGTCATAGCGCGTGATGTTTCCCTGGTAGTCCGCCGCGTAAACGATGTTCGGGTCGCGCGGATCCGGCGCGATGTAACCAGCCTCGCCACCGCCAACGTCGTACCAGTCGCTGCGGTCGATCGATCCATCGTCGCTGCGGCTCGCGATCGCGACTGTGCCACTGTCCTGCTGTGGTCCATACACTCGGTAGGGCGTCGCTGAATCGGTGATGACGTGATAGAACTGCGCGGTCGGCTGGTTCTCCTGGCGAGTCCAGTTCTTGCCGCCATCGAGCGTCACCGTAACTCCGCCATCGTTTGAGGCGATCATGCGCCTGGTATTCTCCGGATCGATCCACATTCCGTGATTATCACCGTGTGGCACTCTGATCTTATTGAAGAGGTGGCCACCGTCTGTCGATTTGTAGGCTTCGACATTCATGATGTAGAGAGCGTTCTCGTCCCGCGGATCTGTGATCACGTGCATGTAATACCAGGGACGCTGCCACAGGCTATGGCTGGGGTTCACCAACTGCCACGTCTCTCCGCCGTCGTCGGAGCGGTACAGGCCGCCATCCGGGTTGTGAGCTTCGATCAGCGCAAATACGCGATCCGAATTCGCGGCCACGGCCACACCGATCTTTCCGTAGGGCCCTTTGGGCAGTCCATGCTCCTCTAGTCGCTTCCAGGTTGTGCCTCCATCGCTCGAACGATAGAGGCCACTACCCGGGCCGCCGCTCGACATGCTCCAGGAAGTGCGCCGCGCCTGCCATAGCGCCGCAAAAAGAATATTGGGATTGTGAGGATCGAAAGCGACGTCAATGCCCCCGGTGTTTTCGTCTTTGTAGAGAACCTTCTCCCAGCTCTTGCCGCCGTCGGTAGTGCGGAAAATACCGCGCTCGGTGTTCGGCCCGTAAGGATGACCCAGCGCCGCCACGAACACAATGTCGGGATTGGTGGGATTAACAATGACCTTGCCGATGGCGCGCGAATCGTGCAGCCCAACGTTCTTCCATGTCTTCCCCCCATCCAGCGACCGGTACACTCCGTCGCCGTGCGAAATATTGCCGCGAATGCAGGCTTCGCCCGTGCCAACATAGAGGACGTTGTGGTTGGAACTCGCGACGGCAATACTTCCGATCGCCGACGTCCCTTCTTTATCAAAGACCGAAGACCAGGTCATGGCCCCGTCGGTGGACTTCCACACTCCGCCGCCGGTGGCCCCGAAATAGTAAGTCGTTGGATCGCCCGGAATGCCGGCCGCCGTCAGCGACCGTCCACCCCGGAAGGGACCGATCAGCCGATACTTCATGCCCTTGAAGGC
>Ga0070766_10001129_pt1 | contig 12710 bp, 8 predicted proteins | sample HubBroMetageWFT6_FD_69782 | JGI IMG/M metagenome (GOLD analysis project Ga0070766, IMG submission 69782) | Warmed and freeze-thawed soil microbial communities from the Hubbard Brook experimental Forest, New Hampshire - Hubbard Brook CCASE Soil... | ecosystem: Environmental > Terrestrial > Soil >...
AATCGAGCTACTCGTTCACTTGATACTCATACACAAAGCCGGCATTTTCTCTGGGCGGGACCACGGTAAAGTAACGATCTATCTGCGGGACCAGCACTTCGTTTTTTGCTCCCGGAGCGGTCGCGACTTCCGCGAGAAGCTTGTAATTATCCTGATTCAGCTCCTCGTATACAGCGGTCGATCCTGTCCCTCCACCGGTCGAGGCGTAAATGCGTCGAGTCGCCGGTTCGAAGATCAGGTCGTCCACCCCCATGCCGATATCCAGAGATTGCAGTTCCTTGCCGGTTTGCGAGTCCAGAACCACGATTTTGCCGCTGCGGCACGCCACGAACAGGCGATGTCCCGCAGCGTCCAGAGCCATCGCGACATTCTTCGTCGCCATGCGAATCGGCCAGGCGGTTTCGACGCTGCGGGTTTCGCGATTGATAACGTCGACCTCATTCTTTGCCGGATTGTTGACAAAGATGCGGGAGCTGTCAGGATCCACCACAGATGCTTCCAGGGTGTCACCATCCACTTTGATGTCCGCCAGTTTTTTGTCCTGCGTGGTATCGATCACACTGTACATGGAGAAGCTCTCGTTCGCGTCCCCGCCACCGTTGACAACGTACAGGTATTTCGTTTTCGGATCGTATGCGATCGAATCCGTGTCCCGTTTGAGCGGAATGAAGGCAAGCTGACGCAGGGTGGTCCCGTCGTACACGTGCACTCCGCCCGTTGTGCCGGCTCCCCCATCGGTGATGTAAATACGATGGAGGTCGTGGCGGATGAGAATCGCGTGGGGTATCTGAATGCCAGGGATCTGGCCGATGGATTTTCCTGTGCGGAGATCCGCGATCAGAACGCAGTGCATGCTCTCCGCCGCCAGGAAGAGCCGGTTCCCCTCAAAATCGACACTCAGATGATCGAAGCGGCCGCTGGTCGAGGCGGGCATTGGATAGCGGGCAACGAGCTTGAGCGGTGGCGTGGGCTGGTCTGCCGCCAGCACGCATGATAGAACCAGCATGGTCGCGAGAGCGATCCCTGTTTTCATTGCATCTCCTTGGTGGGAATTGCGGAATTCTGTGTCATGGACAAGCTACGCCCTGTTCCTTAAGAGGTCCTGAATATCGCCGGCTCGCGCGCCGCGTCCAGGGGCAGACATTCCCATGCGAGGCGGGCCTGCACAAGCTGCTGGCGCCACACTCCCGTTACGCTGCCATCGGGCGCGCTCCGCCGGGGCAGAAGCTGATGTCGACTACGCATCCACACGCGACTGCGCCGCTTTAATCGTGCCGGTGCGACTCCCAGCGCAGTCCGCCGTAATAAATAGGCTTGTAATACTCGCGCTGCGTCATGTATTGCGTGCTTCCGTTGTAGAAGCCCAGAATCGCATTGTTCGCGTTCTCTTCCGATGCGGTGAAAGTAACTCCTTTGCCCAGATAATAGCTCGCCTGCGCATCCACCTGCGTGCGTTCATAGTAGTAGTTGTCCCCGTATGGGCCAGCTATCCCACCTTGAACCGCACTCGCCCCGGTGTTCTGATACTGGTAGGTTGCGATATTGGGCCCGTCGTAGGAGATGGCGAGGGAGACAAGCGCTCGTTTCGTGGCGTAGGAAGGATTGATATTGTAGGAAAAAGGTGCTTGTCCTACCAGCGCTGGCGAATCAGTACGGCCGGTCATGTCGTAGTTAGCCGATGCCGTCCAGGTCATATTCGCGTCGATGCGCGCACCCGAAAAAACTCCGGGGAGGAAAGTGAGGTGCTGCTGGTACGCTAACTCAACTCCCTGAACATAAGCGTGCCCTCCGTTCACCCATTGCGTAAGAAGAACGTCCGGCGTAATCGGATTCGGAAATGGGTTCGGCACGGTTGTCTCCGTTTGAAAGAGAGGCTGGCCGAGCCGTTTGTAGAAATATCCGGCCTCGATCATGCCCACTGAAGGCAGGAACTTCTCGTAGAGCAGATCGAAGTCGTTGGCATGTTCAGCAACGAGAGCAGGATTGCCAATGTTCTCTGTATTCGGAGTCGTCGACTCATCCAGTGTTTTATAGGGCACAAGATCGTAGGGATTGGGCCGGGAAATCCCGCGCCCATAAACCGCGCGGATATCCGAATTCTGGTCGATCGCGTAGCGCAACTGCACGCTCGGCAACAGATTGATATAGGAACCGGTGCCGTTCACCGGCGACGTGGAAAGATAGTTACCATTCGTGTCGTCTTCCACGAGGTATCCGGTGTTCGCTTCGTTGGTGGCTTCGATGCGCAGTCCGGTTTGCAGATGGTACTTGCTCCCCAAATCCACGGTGTTCATCACGTACCCCGCGGTAATCCTCTCCTGCAGGTTGTAGTTTGCCGGGTCGGAGTTCAGGTGAGTAGCGGCTTCATCCAGCGGCAGAGCCGTCGGGTTATCGACAAGCCATTTCGTAATGAGAGAGAAATTCGTCACCGGGCCGAATTGGTAGCTTCCGCCGTAATAGGTGGGGTTTTTGAAAGTCGTCGTAAACAAGGTCATGGCCGGCGGGGTTACGCCGTTGGCGAAACTATCGTAAGTTGGCGAAAATGCGTACTGCCCTTTGTGCGCGTTGCGAACCTGGGCCCCGAACTCCAGCACCGATGTATGGGTTCCCAAATGGTAGTTGATTCCCATCGAACCGCTGGCCTGCAGGTTCAGCTGCGTCGACTGCCCGGTGGTGGTGTTGATGTCCTCGAGCGCGTATTGCGAGGCGTCGTAAATCGGATCGCCCCCGCACGGAAACTGCGGGCGGTGAATGCTGATCGACTTCGCCGGGTCGAATTGGCAGTCGGATCCAACGGCAGAGTTTACGGGCGCGAAGTCCGCGCCCGGGTTCCCAGCCGCTCCTCCCTCGCGCGAGTGGAAGACGGCCAGCACGTACTTTGCCCAGGTCCGGGTGAAGACATGGTTTCCGCCCATGGTCAGGCCGGAAATCTGATAGTTCGGACGGCGAAGGCTGGTGGAGAAGGCAATGCTTCCCGGCTGTTCGGGATTAAAGTTGCCCTGGCTATCGGTGTAGGCCGGTACAGCCGACGAAATGACGTACGCATACTTCTGGCCGTAGTCTTTGAAGTTCGTGAAAATGCCGTGCGCAAACAGATCTGAGTCCTGATTCAGCTTGTAATCCAGACTCCCGCCGAAGCCCCACCGCGTGTGATTGTAGAAATACTCCTGGATCGCGATCTGATTGAAATATGGATTTGAAACGCCCAGCGGATCGATGGCTGGCACTGGCTCCACGTCGTCGGTGCCGATATCGTTCAGGTCGTAGCTGTAGCTCAGCATCACTCCCAGGCGTTTTTGATTACCGAAGCGCATCCCGCCCGTTGCGTCATCGCGAAACATGGGCTGGCCCGTGTCGATCGGGTTCCAGCCGCCGACGCTCTCAAGGGACAGATCAGGGCGATTGCTGGTCGCTTGTCTCATCGCCATGTTCACCGAACCGCCGATGGCGTCTCCATCCTCGTTCGCGGAGAGCGTCTTATTGATCTCTACGGCTCCAACGAGGTCCGCGGGGATGACCCAGAGGTCAACCTGGCGCACCTGCGGGTCAGGGCCGGGAACAACCACACCGTCCAACGTGGTGTTGCTCAGGCGAGGCTCTGTGCCGCGAATCTGCACATACTGAGCTTCCCCCTCGTTGATCTGTACCGTCACGCCGGGCATACGACCGAGGACGGTCGCGATGCTGGCATTGGGCAGGGTCGCGATGGTCGGTGCCGTGACGACATTGAGAATGTTCGGGGACGTTCGCTGCTCATTGATGGCGGCCACGTCGCCCTGAAGATCGGCATGGACCACGACACTCTGACTGGTGGAGCTGACCGACATCGTTACGTTCAGCAGCGCGTTCTGCCCGGCGGCCACCGTAACGGCGGAGACAAAATCCGCAAAACCTACATCGGAGATAGTGACTTTGTAGTTCCCCGGCTTAACGTCCTGAATCAGGAAGTCCCCTTGCGCCTTCGACGCGGCGGTCGTACCGGCTGGCTGCAGCACAATGCGCGCGCCGGGCAGCACGGCTCCGGTTGCGTCTTTCACCGTGCCGCCGATGGATCCGCTTTGCGCCTGACCGTGCAGGGCGCCGCACGAACAGGTCACAAGGAACGCCACCATGATGCAGACGGACCAACGAGTTAACCGCATGAATCCCTCCTAAAGTGACTCAGTTGTCGCGCAGAATGCACCTTAAGTTTCTGCGAACGGGCCTGAACGCTGCCTGAACGAGTCGTGACAATCCGATGAAATCCGGCCATTCCAACGGGTCCGGTACCCGCCTCCATTTCTGTATTTCGGCCCCCCGCGCTCATGCATTTTCCGGCCCCCCGCGTGCCGGCGCCGTCACCCCGCGGATGATCTACACTTCGGGCATCGGCGCAATTTCATGGCAGGCGCCGTGTCCACAGCGGAGGGGTGGGTGTGCGCGTCCTGGTCGTTGAAGATCATGCAGGGCTGGCCAGGAACATTGGCCGAGCCCTGCGCGACTCGGCAGCCTACGCCGTCGATATTTCCTCCGACGGGCAGGACGGGCTCTTCATGGCTCAGACCAATCCCTACGACCTCATCGTGCTCGATCTGATGCTGCCCTGCATCGATGGACTCGAGGTGCTCCGCCGCCTGCGCGCGGGCTCCTCGTGTGTGCCGGTCCTGATTCTCACTTCCCGCGACGACAAGGAGATGACCGTCGCTCTCCTCGATGCCGGAGCCGACGACTATCTCACCAAGCCATTCGACGTAAACGAGATGGTAGCCCGCTGCCGGGCTCTCATCCGCCGTGCTCATGGACAGGCGGCAGCGCGCATTGAAGTCGGCGATCTCGTCATCCTCCCCAACGAGTTCACCGCTACCCGCGGCGGTCGTGTTCTCGTCCTCACCACCATGGAATACCGGCTGCTCGAATACATGGCGCATCGGCCACGCGCCGTGCTTTCCAAGAGCGAGCTGCTCGAACACCTTTACGATTACAACTGGGAGAAATTCAGCAACGTACTCGAGGTCTACGTATCCTCGCTGCGGCGTAAACTCAATCGCGACGGAGCGATTCCGCTTATCCACACCCTGCGGGGCCGCGGATACGCGCTCGTCCGCAGGGACTCGTCTGTAATATCCGCTTAACAGTTTCGCTCGCTGGCCGGCCTACAATAAGGTCTCCGTAGAGGCGCGTGTTGAACCTGCCCATCCGAGTTCGACTGTCTCTCAGCTATTTCCTGACCTTTGCCTTCGCGGGCAGTTTGCTCGTCGGTGCCTCCTGGCTGATGGCCAGACGCAGCCTGTACTTTGAGCTGGATCACGAGATGGACGAGCACATCGACGATGTGCGCGATTTCATCGTGGCGAACCACCTGGGAGGCGATGAGGCCCACGCGAGCGCTGCCATATTCACTGAGTTCGATCTCAAGGACGAAGGCAAGTGGATGCAGGTGAAGGATGGGCAGGGTCGCTGGATTTACCGCCAGCGGCACATGCTGGCTGCGCCCCATGACCTGCCGTCCCCGGCCTCGCTGCCGCCGCACGGATCTTTCGTGGAGTTCCAGGCGGGTCCGGATCCGGTGCGTTCGCTGCGGCGGACCTTCATTGCGGACGGTCGGGTCTGGATCGTCGAGTCCGGCGTTTCTCTGACCAGGACGGTCCGCATCCTCGCGCAGTTTCGCAGCGGGCTGCTGCTGATGGCACCGCTTGTTCTGATCATCGCGGGCCTCGCGGGACACCTGCTCAGCCGCCGCGCGCTCGATCCGGTGGCCGCCATCGCGCGGGAAGCGCAGCGCATCCATGAAGACAATTTGCAAAACCGGCTGCCCCGGCTGGAAACGCGCGACGAACTCGCCCACCTGTCCTCCACACTCAACGACATGCTGGAGCGCATCGAATCGGGGGTTCGCAGCGTGCGCGATTTTACCGCTCACGCTTCGCATGAGCTGCGCACGCCCGTCGCTCTGATCCGTTCCGAGACCGATCTTGCCCTGCGCTTCGACCGCTCCTCGCATGAATACCGAGAAGCTCTCACTGTCGTCCGTGCGGAGGCGCAGCAGATGACGTCGCTGCTGGACGGCCTGCTCTTCCTGGCGCGCGTCGATGCAGGCACAGAGAGTGCCCGCCTGGAAGAAGTTGACGCACAACTTCTGTGCGCCCAGGCGTGCCATAAGTGGCGGCCTGTTTTCCGCGAAGCTGGCATCCGCTTTGCCGCAGACTTGCCCGGTAGCTCCTTCATTGTTCTGGCTGACGCCCTGTATCTGCCGCGCCTGCTCAATGTCATCCTCGAAAATGCCGCCAAGTACACTCCGCCGGGCGGCTCGGTGCGCCTGGCGCTCAATTCCCGCGATCAGATCGCGCGCTTCGAGGTCAGCGATACGGGAATCGGCATTCCCTCTGAGGAGCAGGGTCGGATCTTCGATCGATTCTTCCGCGCCGGCAATGTCCGCGAGGCGAACGCATTCGGATCCGGTTTGGGCCTGGCCCTGGCGGCGTGGATTGCATCGCGGCACCAGACCAAGATTGAAGTCCAAAGCACACCCGGAGGCGGAAGCTGTTTTTCCTGGGGTTTACGCGCCGCTACGGCACTGCATGCTGCTCCTGTCGGCAGCGACACGGACAGCAAGGTTCAGACCACTTCTGTGACCAGGGTGGCCTGAGAACATCCCCGAACGGAAAAGATGCTCGCCAGAGAATGCGGCTCACGAGAGTTGGGCGGACTATTACCCGAGCGCAGAGCGAAACGACAGGTCAAACCCTCCGCTGCCGTGGCTCTATCGCGGGCACCAGAGGATATGCTCCATCAAAATCAGATCGTCACCGCTCTTTGATCCGGCGTCCTCGTTTGGGAGTCAGGGTTACGCAGCGGCAGACAAACCGTGAATGTGCTTCCGCTGCCTGGAGCCGAGACAACGGTGATGGTTGACTGGTGCGCTTCAGCGATCCATCTGGCGATCGCCAGCCCAAGACCGGCGCCTCCGCCCTCGCGATTGCGCGACGTGTCAACCCGATAGAAGCGATCGAATACGCGCGGCACAGCTTCGGCCGGAATTCCGACTCCGGTATCCATGACTGCCAGTTCAATGGAATCGCCGCGTGTGTGCACCGATACGACAATGGCGCCTCCATCGGGTGTGTATTTGATCGCATTATCCAGGAGTATCGTGACCATGCGGCGAATCATCGAGTGGTCGCCCAGCGTCCATGCCTGCCTGCTCAGGATCGCCTTCAACGAGTGGTGCCGAACGTCCGCGCTGGCGCGCAGGTGCTCGCACACGTCGCGCGCAACCTCGCAGAGGTCAACTGGATTCCATTCGATCTTCTGCTGGACCATGTCGGCGCGCGCCGCCGCCAGCAGGTCTTCGAGCAGCCGGGACGTGGTGTGACATTCCTCTACGATCGTCTGGAGCGCGGTACGATATTCGTTCTCGGGACGCCGTCGACGGAGCGCAAACTCAGCAGTGTTCAGCATCACGGTGATCGTGGTGCGCAGATCATGAGAAATATCGCTGGTGAATTGCGTCAGGCGGTTCACGGCCGTTTCGAGGCGTCCGAGCAGATCGTTCCAGGTCTCGGCGAGGACTTGTAACTCGTCGCCAGTCTGAGGAACCGGCAGGCGATGCTGCAAATCCTGAATGCCGATGATGCGAGCTTTGGCGGTGATGCGCCTGACGGGATCCAGGGCCCGATGGCTGAGCGCAAAGCCTCCTGCAACGGAGGCGGCGAGCAGCAATGGGCAAAAGATGAGATAGGAATTTCGGACCGTCCGAAGTATGTCGAAGTGCTCGTCGGTTTCTCCAGCGATGGAGAGCCGTACCCGGCGCCCCTCGAGCACTACGACATGATTCAACGTGCGGATAACATGGCCATCCCGGTAGACGACCGCATAGCACGGATCGATGCATGGCTTATTCGGCCAGCCGATATCGTACAGATCGGGACCGGGTGAGGAGTAAATTCGGGCGCCGTCGAGATCGTAGACCTGAATCGCATCGGTGGCCGCTACCGCGGTGCTCAGCTGCCGCAGTTTCTCAACCAGAGTCAGGGAGTTATCCCGTTGCGGCCAGGTATTGATGAAGTCGACGATGCGCGCCTCACGCTTTTTCATGGTCTCCTGCCGCGAGCTGGCGAGCGCGCGGCTCAGATACAGGTAGGAAAACAGGCCGAGACAACACATCGAGCCAAGCATGAACGCAACGTAGAGAAGGCTCAGCCGCACCCGCAGAGACCGGAAGTTGATCTTCATTCGGAAGGCGCCAGCAGGTAACCGAACGAGCGTACCGTGCGAATCATTCCGGCCCCGCCGTCCCGGTCGATCTTGGAGCGGAGACTGTGCATATAGAAGTCGATGGTGTTATTCCGCACATCGGCATCGTAGCCCCAGGCCGCTTCGATCAGCTGCTCGCGCGAGACCACGCGATTTGCGCGTCGCATCAGTAACTCGAGGATTGCATATTCCTTTTTCGTAAGGATGACGGGTTCCTCGCCGCGGCGCACCGTGCGGCTGCTTCGATCCAGAACCAAATCGCCGACTGAAAGCTGCGGCTGCTCAGGAATATGGCCGCGGCGCCCGACGGCACGCACTCGTGCGAGAAATATCTCCAGCTGGAAAGGCTTGGTGAGGTAGTCGTCGGCCCCCAAATCCAGGCCATGCACCGTGTCTGCCATCGAATCTTTCGCCGTCAGCATCAGGATCGGCACCGGAAGTTTAGCAGCCCGTGCGCGCCTGAGGATCGAAAAGCCGTCGATTCCCGGCAGCATTACGTCCAGGACCAGCACATCAAAATGTCTGGTACCAAGCAATTCGCAACCCTCGTCCCCGTGATGCGACAGCTCAACCTGATGTCCATCTTCGAGCAGACCCCGTCTGAGGATTCCCGCGATTCGCCTGTCATCTTCGATGACAAGAACATTCATGAAACTTAATAGAAATCACCCTGTGTGAATGTCCTGTTGCATATCGGTGAATTCTGAATGAGGATTCCCCGCTTCTCAGGCGGTTCTCAGGTAGCTCCGCTTGAATGAGGTCACGGCAACTCAACGCAACAGACAGACGCGTCGGAAAGAAGTGCTGAAAGCGGCCGCACTTTACCGGCACAACAGTGCAGACGCTCCTGAACGCAGCGAATGCAGCCACCTGAATCTCAACCACGCATTGATCTAATGGGGAGATCGTACTGATGCATTTTTCAGCTCGTAAGAATCTGCTCGTCCTCGCGCTTTGCCTCTGTGTTGCGCCCCGGCTGATCCAGGCGCAATCTGCGCACCAACCTAAGACCCCGCCTCAGGATCCATCGACTTACATGCACGTCGGCGCTCCTCTGGCGCAGTCGATTCTTGTCGCGGTCAAAGCCCATCATAACGACATCGTAAAGCTGGGACTGCACGCGGTACCGCCCGGCGCAACCGACAACGTGATCATTGCCAACATCGCGCCGGAAAAGATCGGGAAGAAGTCTTCTGCCAAAGATCTGGAAGGACTCGCCGCGAACAAGCCTGTCGCCGCCCGCCTTGACAAGTCGCAGACTTTCGATCTTCTGATTCCGATCACAGATAAAAACGGCGGAGACCTCGATGGCGGATTTGTAGTCATGGAAGTTCCATACTCCAAAGCTGCCACGGAAGAGGACGCTGTGAAAATCGGCGTCGAAATTCGCGATGAGGTGCAGGGTCAGATTCCCAGCAGAACTGCCCTGTATCAGCAGTAGCCCATCGACACCATTCGTTGCAGAGAGGGAATTGCCATGAAAAAACTATGGGTGCTGTTGTTTGTATTCTCGGCCGCGTCCCTGATGGCGCAGACGGATCGCGCCACCCTCACCGGCACGGTGAGGGACTCCTCCGGCAGAGTGATCGTCGGCGCACATCTGATCGTCGCTTCCCTCTCAAGCGGTGTGGAGCACCAAACCGTGACGGATGGCGCCGGCGTCTATGTCGTGACCTCGCTGGCAACGGGGTTGTATCGCGCGACGGTGCGCGCAGATGGCTTCACGGAAATGCAGTTTGACGACGTCAACCTTGACGTTGGGCAAACCCGCACACTGGATGCAAAGCTCAAAGTCGCCGGAGGTGTTACGCAGATCCGGGTGCAGTCGGACGCAGGGCTGTCGAAGTCGTCGGGCGAGATCGGCGGCGTCGTCAACTACACCCAGGCAGCCGATCTTCCCATCAACGGCCGCAGCTTCTTCGGTCTGCTCGATATGATTCCCGGAGCTATCGACGGGGGCACGGGACAGCAACAGGACTTGCGCTTTGGAGGCCTATCCGACGAGGACAACACCTGGCATCTGGACGGCGTGGACAATTCGGGAATCAACAATCCGTTTGTCGACGTCAATATGCGACTGGAAGTTTCCACAGAGGCGCTTGCCGAAGTACAGGCGAGCAGCGTCGCCTACAGCGCAGACCAGGGCGGTTCTCCCGGCGGCCAGATCGAAGAAGTGTCGAAGAGCGGCGGCGACAAATTCGCCGGGTCGGTCTGGGAGTATATTCGCAACAGCGTTTTCGATGCTTCTCCATGGGACTCCGCCGGTCAGCTTCCGGCGCTGAAATATAACGATTTCGGCGGCAACCTGGGTGGTCCGATCTCAAAACGGAGAAAGATCTTCTTCTTCGTAAACTACGAGGGTTCGCGCGAAGACATCAACCAGATCCTCACCGGTATCGTGCCGACTCCTGCATTCAAAGCCGAGGTTGCGGCCCAGCAGCCGATACTGGTGCCCCTCATCAACGCATTTCCGGCGGGTCAGGTCGATATCGATGCCGTCTCCATGCAGTGGTTTGGCAGCGGACCGCAGGCTACCACCGAGAATTCGGGTCTGGCACGCGTGGACTGGAAGATCAACGATAAGATGAGCGCCTTCGCCCGCTTCAACGATGACGCCTACACGGAGTCGCGACCCGATCAGATCAATCCTCTGACGGGCTTCCACAACGAGAGCGAACCGAGCGCGGTCATCGATCTGCAGAATACCTTTTCCCCGCGCATCCTGAATGACTTCAAATACGGTTTCAACCGGACGGTGTCGCTCGAAGGGCAGAGCACGCAGCTACCCTTCCTGCTGAGTATTTCGCCGTTCACGACCCTCGATACATCCAGCGGAACGACGCGCAACGACAACACATTTTCCTTCATCGATAACGCCACCTTTCTGCGCGGGCGGCACACGATCAAGGCCGGCGTAAGCTTCATCGCGCTGCAGGAGAACAAGGCTTCGCCTAACAGTCCCGACTGGGAGTTCACCTACAACAGTCCGCAGGATTTCCTTGCCAACAATATGGACCAGGATTACTTTCGCGGCGCGAATCCGCTGACCGGTGCGCGAATGAAGTGGGAGTTCGGCTACATTCTCGACGAGTTGAAGGCGAGTCCAACCCTGACCATGAACGTGGGGCTGAGGTATGAGTATTTCGGACAGGATCATGAAGTTCTTGGCAGGGGCATCAGTGTTGATCCGCTGCACTGTCCTGACGTTGTGTGCCCCAAATCCTATCCCTGGTATTATCCCAACCTCCTCGACTTGTCTCCTCGGATCAGCATGGCATGGGCTCCTGCCGCCCTCCATGGAAAGACCGCGATCCGGGCGGGATTCGGGACCTACTATGGAGACGGTCAGTTCGGCAGCCTCGGCGACCCCATCGGCAACATCAGTACGGACTACACGCTGTATAACGTAAGCTATCCGATTGCCGAAAATGCGGGCATCGGAACGAATACGAGTCCCACCGGGGCCGACATCCATCGCAAGGATACCGCCTCCAACGAATGGACATTATCGGTTCAGCAGCAGGTAGCACCTCATACTATCTTTCAGGCCGCATACTTCGGAACCGCAGTTGAGCACGTCTTTAACGACACCGTGACCAATCCCTACAATCCGGCTACCGGCCAGGCGACTTATCCAGCCTACGATATCGGATTCGAATATAAGGAATTCTCCAACCACGCGAGTACAAATGCACTGCAGTTAGGTCTTAATCGGGACTTTGCGACGGGGCTGCAGCTCTCGATCAATTACGAGTATTCTCACTCCATCAACAACGGTGGTATCGGCGGCGGCGAGTCCGATACGCCGGAGAACCCGAACTGCATGCCCTGCGAACGCGCCTCGAGCGATGAGGACATGCGCCACGATTTCACCGCCAGCACCGTGTGGCAGCTTCCCATTGGTCAGGGACGCGCCTTGCTGAGCGGGGACTCCCATCTGATGGACGAGTTCGTCGGAGGATGGCAGCTCAGTGCGATGGGCTATGCGCGCAGCGGTCTTCCGCTCAACGTCACCGTCAATCGCAATACGACCGATCTTCCGAACCAGATCAACCAGAATCAACGTCCCGACCTTGTGCCAGGAGTGCATCTCTACCCCGCACACAAAACAACGGCATTGTGGCTGAATCCGGCTGCCTTCGCGGTTCCGGCGGTTGGCACATGGGGCAACCTCGGGCGGAACGCGGTTCGCGCTCCCGGAGTGTGGCAGATCGATCCCTCGCTGCAGAAGCGATTCGCCGTCAACGACCGTATTGGCGTAACGTTCCGCGCCGAGGCATTCAATGCCCTGAATGTGGCACAGTACGGACAGCCTAATACCAACTGGGCGCCGGCTCAGCCGGGGGTATCAGATAATCCCAACTCCTACGGCCTTATCAGCAACTCCTACAACACCAACCCCACGGGAACGGGAACCCCTCGCGAACTGCAGTTCGGGGCGAAGATGGAGTTCTAGTGCTCGGGGATGAAGCTTCAAC
>Ga0070766_10001133_pt1 | contig 12701 bp, 10 predicted proteins | sample HubBroMetageWFT6_FD_69782 | JGI IMG/M metagenome (GOLD analysis project Ga0070766, IMG submission 69782) | Warmed and freeze-thawed soil microbial communities from the Hubbard Brook experimental Forest, New Hampshire - Hubbard Brook CCASE Soil... | ecosystem: Environmental > Terrestrial > Soil...
GCTTGAGGCGCACACGCCACCGGATAGAGAATCGGAGCCCCGGCATTCTCCCGCCGGTGAAAACCGCAAAACAGTTCAGGCAGCCGGTGCAAATCTACTTCGGAGCTCGCATCGTACATGGCCGTCAATATCTGAAGCGCCTTCTCATGCATCCCGTACCGCGCAAATCCGTACCCGATAAGAGCATTGTCGTGCGGCCACACAGAGCCGTTGTGGTAGGACATCGGATTGTAGCGCTTCTCCGTCGCGCTCACGGTACGCACGCCCCAGCCGGAAAAAAGGAAGGGGTTCAGTAGAGTCTCGCAGACGATGTGGGCGTGCTCCGGTGTGGCGATACCCGAGAAAAGAGCATGCCCGGCATTGGAAGTGCTCACGCGGCACGGTTTTTTGCTGCCGTCCAGCGCGAGAGCAAATGTTCCCAACTCCTCGCACCAAAAATCCTCATTGAAGCGCGTCTTCAAAGCCTCAGCCTCTTTCGAGAATTTCGCTGCACGGTCTGTAAGGCCCATGGCCAAGCAAAGCCGCGCTGCTGCGAGTTTCGCCGCAAACACATAGCTCTGGACTTCACACAACGCAACGGGAGGCTCGGCAATCTTTCCATTTGCGTGAAAGATCGAATCGTTGGAATCTTTCCAACCCTGTTGCAGCAACCCGCGCGATGATTTCTGCTGATACTCCACGTATCCGTCGCCGTCCGAATCTCCGCACCGCTCAATCCAGCCGAGCGCCGCTTCAACGTGCGGCCAGACCTCTTTCACGAAGACCTGATCATTCGTCCTCTGGAAGTACTCCCCGGCAAGCATTACAAACAGCGGAGTTGCGTCCACGCTTCCGTAATAGCGGCCGAAGGGTACCTCTCCGAGAGTCGCCATTTCCCCACGCCGTATCTCGTGAATAATCTTCCCCGGTTCAGCATCCTGCGCCGCGTTTTCTTCTGTCGCCTGAGTTTCTGCCAGATAACTGAGCACTCCGCGGCCCATGTTCGGATCAACCCAAAGACATTCCATTGCGGTGATTATCCCGTCGCGTCCGAACACCGTGCTGAACCACGGCACCCCGGCATAGGGATACTCCCCCTCTGGATTCCCTTCGGTAAGCATCCTAAGATCGGATTCCGATCGAGCGATCCACGCATTAAGGCGGTCGCTTGATGTTACGACGCGCGTGTCTCGCAGAGTTTTCGAGCGAAGCGAAAAGGTATTTAGGCGCGTGGGCAATTCCGAGCCGGGCGACGGCTTGGAGTCGCTCCGCTCACAGAAAATATCGACAACCAGATTCTGCTCAACTTTAGGCTCAAGAACAAACGTGAAACTCGCCTCATCGGCTCCCAAGGATTCCGGAACCTGCCAGAAGTAGATTCGCGTCCGCCTCTCCACACTGTCCAGCCCTCGATACGACAACAACACTTCTTGCTCAGCGATTTGCGCGGGCAATCTTTCGCCGCGCCGCTCTCGTTTGGATCCGCGCACTTCAAAAATATCCGCAAAATCGGCATCGAAGCGCAACGTCAGCGAAATGCGTATTTCCTCTGAACTGTAGTTGATGAGGCGCACGAGATGGTGAAAGGTCGCGTGATCCAACAGGCTCGAGCGGAAGATATGCACCATTCCCCGCTGCATAGCGCCCGGCTGGCCGCTTCGCTCGTCCAGATTTGTCAGATCAACCGCCAGAAGTGAAGTGTCTTGGCGCACTGTCGAACCAAGCAGCATGGGCTGCCTGTCATTCACATAAAGAACCATTCTCGAAAGGTGTCTGCTCTCAGAATGGAATAGTCCAAATTGCAGCGGGCCAAGAGCTTCGATATCTCCATATCTATTGAAGACCGCGAACGTGTCTCCGTACTTCAATACCCGGGTGCGGTGATCGGCTAATCCCGAGGTCGCACGAACGTAGTATTCGTTGTCAACGGCAAGGACGTCCCCAACTCTGTTTGTCGCATTCATGGGATCAGTAAAGAATCTGTTTCCGTAGAGATATGATGCGCCTGGCGCGCTTCCCGTCTGGCCAAGCTCCTGTAGATTGCCAGGTAGTCTTCCGCCATCCGCGTAGCGCTAAATCTCGTTTCGAAAACCTGGCGGCAAGTTTCCCTTCTAAGATTGTGCAGACGGCCGAGCGCGCGAATAGCCTCCTCCTCGCTTTCCACGATATAACCAGTCACGCCATCCTCAATGACTTCGGGAACTGATCCGCAATTAAAGGCAATCGTCGGTGTACCGCAAGCCATTGCCTCGATCATCGAGAGACCAAACGGTTCGGGCCAATCAATTGGAAATAGAAAAGCAAGCGCATCTCCCAGAAACGAAGTCTTTTCACTCTCACTGATTTCTCCGATAAACTCGACGCCGGGCCGCTGGAGCAGGGGCTTGATCTGCGAGTCAAAGTACTCACGATCGACCTTATCGATCTTAGCTGCAATTTTCAATTTCATTCCTGCGCGCACGGCTATGCGAATCGCCCGGTCAGGCCGTTTCTCAGGCGAGATGCGGCCCAGAAAAGCCAAGTAGTCGCCCGGTTTTTCGCAGAGTGTATGAAGCTCTGCCGGCAAGCCATGGTAGACGTTGCCAACCCAATGGACATCGTCAAGTGGCTCTCTTTGAGCCATGGAAATGGAAACCACCGGCATCTGCGAGAAGTGCCGGTAAAGAGGAAGCAGGTCTGGGAGGTCGAGGCGCCCGTGAAGCGTCGTCAAGACAGGAAGGTGCAAATTCTTGCTGATAGGAAAATGAGCGTAGTCGGTATGGAAATGCAGAATGTCGAATTCGTCTTTTCTCAAAATCACCTCATCATACAGAATGGCGTGATGGGCAAGCGGGTCCGTGCAATCAGGACTTAGTCGAAGAGATCTTTCGCACGGAGCGACGAGAGTTGCTTTCGTCACAGAGTCGCCGCTCGCGAAGAGGGTGACGTCATGTCCTTGACGAACCAGCTCTTCGGTCAGGTACGACACCACGCGTTCCGTTCCGCCATAAAGATGAGGCGGCACGCTTTCATACAAAGGGGCCACCTGGGCAATTCGCATATCCTGCTCCTTCTCTTCGATCTTCAAGATATTTTAGCGGAGGATTCTCGCCCGGGCCATACAGGATCCCCTGGAGATCCAAACGCTGTGTGCACGTAGCACGCTGTTTTCGCCTAAACGCGTCAGAACCAAGCTGCTTCTGGCAACCGAAGGGCAAGCAGAGGAACTCATTGCGTCTCGCAGGCGCCGGCGGTGTGCGGAGCAAACGCGTGCGCGAAATCCCGCTCGAGAGGTCCAAACCGTGCGGGCACACAGGGTTGTGCCGCCATGGATCGGCAGTATCTCGATTTGTTGGTGTGAACCAAGGCGACTCGATTGTCCGTGAAATACAGTGCGAGAAAAAAGTGGGGGCTCTCTGGGAAGCGAGTCTCTTCCTGAAGAGCCCCCATAGCAAATCGGCTCGAAGTACCAGTTAGGGTGTAACGCTAACGCTGACAGCCACGTTGGCGCCGCTATTCTGGCGATAGATGACCTCCGCGTTGGAATCGACCTTGAGTGTGCCGTCCACTGTCGTGTTTTTGTCGATGAGGAAAGTCATCGTTTTCGCGGTACTGGTCTGCGGCGCGAGTTGTTGACCTGGAGTAGTGGTTTGATCTGTCGCGACACTCAGAGTAAAGGAATCTTTCTCAACCGAGGCAATCTTTCCGTTGACGGATTGCAGTTGATTGGTGCTTTGCTCTTTGGCGGCGTCTTGCCATGTCCTTGGCATGTCTGGTGGGTTTGCTGCCCAGACAGTAGCAGCGAGAGCCAGGCTGGATACAGCGCTAAGAACGATTCGCTTCGCATCTTTCATCGTCAAAACCTCCTAGTCGGTTTGACTGGGTACGAGCGTTCGAGCAGGACAAGGGCCAGTTCCAACACAATGACGACGAGTCCTCAATGCTATTGAAGAGCAGTAGCTTACGCGGCCCCTATCCCCTATCGGCTGCTTAGGTGGCGCAAGGCAAGTAGGACAGCAGGAATTCTTTTCACATCCGAATTCGAATTTTCCTACAGAATCCTACGGATAGGCAGCATTCGTGGTAGTCGGGTTCGCGAGGAGGATTCTCTTTGGCCTCGGGCGAAGACGCCGCCGGGCGGGCCAGCCACACCGAACGTCACATTCCTTTCCTTCTCGAGGCTTGTCCGGAATGATCGGGTTGGGTGGACTCTCGCCCGTCCGTTTTGTGGATGAGGGTATTCAATTTCTTTGTGTGGGCCCGACGGATGTGCTGGGTCGATCGACAAGGCGTGCGCTGATCGTTTTTAGTGCGCTTCTTGATTCGGCTGAGCAAAGAAGTGTACGTGGATTCCACCAGGCACCTCCTCTTGGAGAGGTGTATTCGGAGCCTTTGTTGGTTCTCAGAGTACGCCGATGCCATAGTCCCAGGAGTCGGGTTTTTGCTGTAAGAACCGCTCCCGTTTCTTGTAGGGGGCAGAATAGATCTGGCAAAAGAAGATATCAACTCAACGAAGAAAACGAAGGGGAAGTTCCACGAGCAACTTCTGAAAGCGAATAAGCAGAGCACATAGCAAGGTCAGATGGTTTTGTATTTCTCGAATCCGTTTATTTCCTCGCATCAGCAAAGCGCCACAGATCTGGGTGAGAGCCAGCAGGGTGATTGCAAGCATCCTTAGGCGACCGGGAAATTCAACGAGCCAACGAGCAACTGCCGTAGCCAAATTACACGAATAACGGTATGGGATTGCAAGGCCGAACGGATTATCTCTGAGGAGGTCACGCGAAATGCATAGCCAATGCCTACCACCACGCGCTCGGGCATTTGGGTCGCCCGGCCTAGTAAATCGAAGAAGAGCCTCACAGGGTTGCGTTGAGACTGAGGACAATGACGGTGCGAATTCTAGTTGTAGACGATCACGACATCATCCGCCGCGGACTAAAACAACTTCTCACTTCGCGGCCGGGCTGGGAAGTTTGCGGCGAGGCGAAGACGGGCCGGGAAGCGGTTGCTCTCGCCAAGCAGCTCCAGCCGGACATCGTGGTCATGGATGTTAGCATGCCGGAGCTGGACGGTTTGGAGGCAGCCCGCAAAATCAATAAACTATTTCCGAAAATGGGGATTCTCATTTTGACGTTGCATTTTTCGGACCAGCTTGTTCGTGACATCGTCGCCGCGGGTGCCCGAGCGTACATCTTGAAATCCGACGCAGCTCGCGATCTGGTAGTCGGAGTGGAAGCACTTGCCAATCAACAGACATTTTTCACGCCTCGCGCAGCAGACGTGCTTCTGAATGCTTTCTCTAGAAAGAACTCACAACTAGATTTAAGAGTCCTCAATCGCAGCAGACTCACACCGCGCGAACGAGAAATTGTGAAACTTCTCGCTGAAGGGAAGACCAGCAGGGAAGCGGCGCTCGCTCTCGGCATCAGCGTAAAGACAGCCGAAACTCATCGAGCCAATATCATGAGAAAACTCGAGGTGCATTCCGTGAGCGAGGTCGTGCGTTACGCGGTGCAGAATCACATCATCGAGATATGATCCGGGATGAGCCTTGGCAGTTTGGCCGGCCCAGAAATTCTTTCCGCCGCCGGTGCTCTCCGCGCCGCAAAGACGTTTGTTGTCCTTCGCTCGCCACCCAGTGACCGGATTCCACCTTATTACCATAAATCTTTGAATCCTCTACAAGGTAATCCTGATTGTGACTTGCGCTCTTCGTCTCCATAGTGTGACTGTCGGCCACCCATCAAATCTTGCAATCTCGTCGAGGGCGCCTTGCAAATTGTTTGGTCTGGCAAAGGAGAAATATGAAATCAACAAAACGGTTCTTTTCGATTGGCACACTTCTTATCCTGGCGGGCATGGCCGCGTGTTCGGATACACCGACCAAGTCGCCGGATGTGACCGACAATCTCCGCACGTCGCTTGACCAAGCCGGGCTTAAAGATGTCAGCGTGAGCCAGGATCGTGACAAAGGAGTTATAACCCTCACGGGAACTACTGCTTCCGAAAGCGATAAGTCACAGGCAGAATCGATTGCGAAATCCATAGCTGGACCACAAGTCGTCTCCGACCAGATTGCCGTCCGGCCTCCGGGTTATGAAAGCACCGCGAAGAAGGTAGACTCCGATCTCGACAAGGGCATCGAAAAGAATTTCGACGCGGTCTTGGTTCGGCACAAGTTGGACAGCGCAGTGAAATATGACGTTAAAAACGGTGTGCTCACTTTGACGGGCCACGTCAATTCACAGTCCAGGAGGGCTTGGGTAGAAAAGCTTGCGACCGGCGTGCCAAACGTCAGGCAGGTAGTCAACGAACTGGAAGTAAAAGACCAAAAGGCCAGCTCCTCCGACTAAGCCGGCGAGAGCTATGAATCCCCAGCATCGATTCCTGAACCGCGCCCGCGGTATCTTAGGACAGCGAATCATAAAAGATCGCAGCGGCCGTCGATTGTTATTTGTCGTTGGATCCGAGGCTTAAGAAAGCTCCGCGTGTTCGCCAGGGAGCCTTGGCGAACACGCACAATTACATCGAGCGGATTTTTATCTACAGATCCGGAAGCATTGCGATGAATAGGCTCACCAGGACCGACCGCCAGTCCGCAATTGCGTAGTACATTACACCCTCCTTTTTTAAGCCTCCTGCCTCGCAAGCCTGGGACAGGGCAAATTTAAATCCTTCAAACATCCAGATATAAACCGTACATAAGATGACCACTACTCTGGGAAAGGGAATCAGGAGAATACTTATGCGCGGGTAACACGAGACCCGATAGGTTTCTCGGCTAGTATTCGAGAGTAAAAACGGGTGTGACCAAGTATGTCAGCCGGCTTCAACAACTGGCTGGTAAGTGCGGAAGACCGCCCTGACGAGGTATCTAGCCCAGAGACGATCCAAACGCAGGTTGTCCAAGTGAGCGACCACTGCTTCTGTTGATTCCTCCGCCGGCACAGTCCACACACCGCCGCGTCCAAGGTATGGCCAGGAGGCGGTTGTCGGGAATTGTCTTTTCGCACGTGACGCATACTCCGTATTCCTTTTTGGCGATCCTCTCCAAAGCTTGGTCGATTTCGGAAATATTGCGAATCTCACGCTCCATTGTAGCTATCACAAACTCTCGATTACTGCTTCGAGACGCTTGCGTCAGTTCATCGTCGACGTCGTCTTCGATTACCAGCTCGTGTCTCAATTGATCTACATGATTTGTCAATTCCGCCAATCTGGATCGCAGCTCTTTCTCAAAAGTCTTGAGTCTTTTGGATTGTCTCTCATTTCTCATAGTGTGCATCGCTTCCTCTCAAGAGCATCGGGCGTTAACCTTTGGGCTCTCTATGCGCGGTATCGGACATAGAGGCGTTCTACATTCCGCAAGTCTTACTCTTCCCGTGCGCTTGCGCCATACCAGTAATCACTGAATTTGTGAACCGCAATGCCGGAGCTTGCCGCTGCCAACTGGTGAGTGAACGACCGTCTTTGCGTTTTTCAGATAAGCATTCTGGCGGTCGTTTTCAGCTGTTCCAGGACAACGTAGCGGTCTTTCCATCGGACGTTCGAGTCCACGCGAACTCGCGGCCGGCGATTATGGGAACGCCGAGAAGCGACTGCCCTCCGTCAACCGCCCGTAGAAGCGGCATGCACCAACGGGCACTTTTCCAGCGGAGCACTCGAAGAAAACTTTGGTAGCTCGCTGGTGGGAAGATGCATTCAGGTACACGGCGCGCAGGACGATTGAGGCGGTCAGAAGTGATCGAAACGGTTGCCGAATCCCCACCCGTCGTAGAGCAACCGAGGTTCTGTCTCGGAAGTCTAGCTGGCGGGAATATCGGGCTGAGCTGACCCCGAGAAATGTCAACTCAAGTCTCAGCGGTTGACTGCCTGTGATATGCCGGTTTCGAGCAACTTGGCGAACTGCGCGGGAACGATTGGTCGGCCGAAATAGTACCCCTGCGCCTCGTCACATTGGTGAGCCTGAAGGAATTCCAACTCTTTCAGCGTTTCCACGCCCTCGGCGACGACACGCAGCTTGAGGCTCCGAGCCATGCCGATCACTGCCGTCACGATGGTAGTCTCGTCGGGAGCGGTGGTGATTCGACGGACGAACGACTGGTCGATCTTGAGGGCATCGATCGAGAACTTCTGAAGATAGCTTAAGCTGGAGTAGCCCGTACCGAAGTCATCGACCGCAACCTGCACCCCTTTTGCTCTTAGCGCTTGCAGTACGGAAGCGGTGGACTCGGGATGCTTCATAAGTACGCTTTCAGTCAACTCCAGTTCCAAATATGTTGGATCCAAACCCGTATCCTTCAGAATGGCGAAGACTCCTTCGAGAAAGTTCTCATTCCGGAACTCTATCGCGGAGATGTTCACCCCCATCGTACCAAGGCGCAGGCCGGCATCCACCCAGCTCCGGGCCTGCCTGCAGGCCTCACGAAGAACCCAGTTGCCAATCGGCAAAATCAAGCCACAGTCCTCCGCAACCGGAATGAATTGTGCCGGAGAGACCGACCCTCGAGTCGGATGTGTCCAGCGTATCAAGGCTTCCGCGCCGGAAATTTCTCCGGTCCTCAGATTGATCTTCGGCTGATAATGCAATGCAAATTCCTGCCGTTCTAGCGCCCGCCGCAAACTCCCCTCAATGGATTGTCGCTCGACAGCTCGGACGTTCATGGCTGGCTTGAAAAACTGAAAGCTCTGACGCCCATTTTCCTTGGCCTCGTACATCGCGGTGTCGGCGTTTTTGACCAGTGTCTCCGGGTCCAGGCCGTCGTCCGGAAAGACGCTCACCCCAATGCAACTGGTGACGTGCAGATCGTGCTGGTCGATGGAGTGGGGCTCGGCTCCCGCTTGCAGCAATCTTCTCACCGTAGCTGCAACACTGTCTAAACCTTCGACTTCGGAAAGCAGCACAACGAATTCATCGCCCCCCTGCCGGCTTACTGTATCCGAGCCGCGCACGCAATCTACCAGGCGTTTGGCGACAGATTGCAGCAGTCTGTCGCCGATCGGATGCCCGAGAGAATCGTTGATGTGTTTGAAGCCATCCAAATCCAAAAACAGCACCGCGACTTTTTTCATGTGACGTGGCGCTGCGGCGATTGCTTGGCGAACCCGGTCGTTCAGGAGCTTGCGATTAGGCAAACCGGTCAGAAAGTCGTGACGAGCGGAATGGGCCATCTGCAGCGCCATCGTCCGGGTCGAACCCATGTCGCGGAAGACAATCACCACGCCGGCACCGCGGCCCTCTCGGTCATGTATCGGGGCGACCGTGGCATCGATGGGAATCTCAAGTCCGTCACGCTGGATGAGGATGCAGTTCGAAGGCACGTGTATGATTCCGCTTTCCAATGCCATCTTCATCGGATTTGGGGAGGTCTCGCGGCTCGTGGCGCCCAGGATTCGAAAAACTTCCGCCATGGGCCTGCCTTCCGCTTCTCCCTGGGACCAGCCCGTCATTCTTTGCGCAACCGGATTGAGGAAGGTGATATTTCCTAAGACGTTTGTGCAAATAACGGCATCACCTATGGAGTTGAGAGTGACTTGAGCCCGTTCCTTTTCGTCGAACAAGGCCTCTTGCATGTTCTTGCGCTCGACGGCGTGGCGCAAGGCACGAAGAAGTCCGCGCCCATCGATTTGGCCTTTGATGAGATAGTCTTGGACGCCTTCCTGCAAAGCTAGGGAGGCCATCGACTCGTCGTCCAAGCCCGTCAACACCACCAGGGGGACGCTGGGCGCGACTGCCCGGGCGCGCCGTATCGCCTCCAGTCCTTGGGCGTCGGGCAGGCCGAGATCGAGCAAGATAATGTCAGTCATACCCTCCGCAAGATGCTTCTCAGCTTCACCCATGGTACCCACCTGCGTCAATTCAGTGTTGTGCGAGCTCTGTTCGTGGAACATCTCGCGGAGCAAACGCACATCTGCGGGATTATCTTCGACCAGGAGCAATACTTTAATTGATTTTTTGTGCATTCATTTTGACCATGGTACGGCAACTTATTGACCGAAGAGGGCAGTCGGATAACCAAAAAGACGATTTCGGAAGGGGTCCTTAGTATTACGCATTGGACGACAAAGTCAGGATCGGCGGACTGCCCCTGACCTAGGTCAGTAGTCACCGCTCCCGCTAACGATCTCGGCTATATCAACCGGCGAACAGTCTCGTCGTCGGTGGTTTCGCTGACCCATAATTCGCTAAAACGGCGGGCGCAACTGCCCTAAAAGAGTCACTCCGTTGTCTATTAGAGTTCTCTGATGCCCTAAGAATTATTAGCTTACTTTGATAATTCACCATCAGCTCCGGGCACGAGTGGTCCTCTGAAGTACTTAAATGTCATGGCGTTTATTTCTTCCTCGATTATATTATGTAACTATAATACGACCTTTGGATGGAAGGCCAGTCCGCGATGGTATGCGCTTCGTGAGGCATCCTGGCAGATTGCTGCCTCGGACCAATGCGTTCCAAGCTCCTGACGACAGCGCGGTTTGCCGCCGCCGTGAGGACATTGTCGCCGGAACGGCTCCTGCGTGTATGCGCGGACGGAGTCGCACCTTCTTATAGGGACCCCAGGTCATGTACCAAAGGCTTCGTCGCTTGCGCGGGTTCTCCCAAGGCTTGCCGGATGACCTTCAGAAGTTCGGCATTATCCACTGGCTTCTGGAGGAAGGCCTTCGCCCCGGCCTTGAGCGCGCGCTCTTTGTTTGCGAGAACGTCTCGAGCGGAGACGACGATAACCGGGATCACGGCGAGATAGGGGTTAGCCTTCAGCCTGTCCATGACGACGAAGCCGTCGCCGGCCGGCAGACCGAGATCCAGAATAATTAAATCCGGCTCGTGTTTCCGGGCCTCTGTAATGCCTGAGAGCGCGTCGATTGCAAAGAAAGTATCGTAGTGATTAGCCTTGAGGCGTATATGCATTCCTTGCCGCACATCCGGATCGTCATCCACGATAAGAATTTTCTTGTTACCCATTTTTCACCATCCTCGACAAGATTTCCTCGTCCATAAGCTCCTGAATTTGCGTGGCCACCTTCTCCACAAAGTCTTTCATCGATTCACCCTCGCTTCGTTTGCTTGCCTCGACCGACTGGAAGGACGTCGAAGTGGTCAACCCTGCTTGTTGCACGTGTTCGTAATCCTCCATTCGTTCCTGAATCCGTTTCACAATCGCCTCACCGCCAATTTCGTCGGTAATCGCTAGGATAAAGAAGAGCTCTGTCGCTTCTGCCAGGCCCATCTTGGGCAAGAGAATGTCCAGATCGGAGTGCAGGCAGCGTTGCAAAATATCGCGCACCCCTTGAGACTGTTCGGCACGCACTTCGTCGGAAAGCCAGCCGGTCTGTGACCCGATCTCTGTCACTACCAGAGTGACCGGACCTTCCGAATGTCTTCGACGATTGAGGGCCGGGGCGATAAGGTTTGGAAGAGAAAAAACCGGCAAGGTAACGAAAAAACCGGCGCCTTTTCCAGGCGCGCTCCTGACCCAGATTTGACCGCCCTGTCGCGTCACCAACGCTTTGCAGATGAACAACCCCAGCCCGAGACCTTTACGGCCTGCCGTAGCCGGATCAGGTGTTTGGAAGAGCCGTTCAAAAATTCGCTCAGTCATGTCTGGACTGATCCCACATCCCGAGTCTGAGACCTCCAGAACTAGGAGATTGGCATCTTCCTCGAATACTCGGGCCCGGACCTTCACCGCGCCGTTTGCCGGGGTGAACTTGATGGCGTTATCCAAGAGAATGATCAGAATTTGCCGAATGCGCGTGGGGTCGGCACAGACGGACGGCAACCGGAGCTCGATCTCTGAAGTGAGGGAGATTCCTTTGGCAGTGGCGGACCCCTGCAGTGTGTTGACGGCGTAAACGACTGCATCGGAAATCAGGGTGCATTGCAGTTCGATCTTCAGCTTACCTGCCTGCATGCGAGTGACTTCGACCAAGTCATTGATCATCGATTGAAGCTGCTTGACATTCCTCAAAACGATTCCCAGGTAGTCGTGCTGTTCCACATTCAATTCGCCCGCCAACCTGTCCTGGAGAATGGTCACAAACTGATAGATGGCCGTCAGGGGTGAACGCAACTCGTGCGACACGTGTGAAAGGAACTCATCCTTAAACTGCAGCTGCTGTGTCCGGATGACGTCGGTTTCCGTTTGCATCCGGTGGCGCTCGATGGCGTGGCGAAGCGCCCGGGGGAGCGCACGATTTTCGATTTGCCCTTTGATCAGATAGTCTTGCGCGCCTTCTTTCATGGCTTCGTCAGCCAGTGCCTCGTCGTCCAAACCCGTTAGCACAATGAGCGGTACGCTGGGGGCCACCGCGTGCGCCTGCCGCACCGTCTCGAGACCATGAGTGTCCGGCAATCCCAAGTCCAACAGCACGACGTCTACATCGCCCTTCGCCAGATGAGTTATGGCTTGGCTCATGCTCAAGAGGTGCGTCAATTCGAAACTGCCCGGCTTCTCCGTGCTGAACATCTCCCGGAGCAGACGGGCATCTCCCGCGTTATCCTCAACCAGAAGAACATGGAGGGCCTTTTCCTTCATGAGCGCGGTTCGTGTGGCAGCTTGACCACGGACAGCCAGAAATTATCGATGCTCCTCACCACTTTGAGGAACCCCTCGAGGTCCACAGGCTTGGTGATGTAACAGTTCGCATGGCGCTGATAACTCCCCTGGATATCCGTCTCGGACGCGGAGGTCGTCAAGATAACCACTGGAATACATTTCAGTGTCGGACTCTCCTTGAGT
>Ga0070766_10001134_pt1 | contig 12701 bp, 14 predicted proteins | sample HubBroMetageWFT6_FD_69782 | JGI IMG/M metagenome (GOLD analysis project Ga0070766, IMG submission 69782) | Warmed and freeze-thawed soil microbial communities from the Hubbard Brook experimental Forest, New Hampshire - Hubbard Brook CCASE Soil... | ecosystem: Environmental > Terrestrial > Soil...
GCGGAGAGATCCAGCTGACCGATGCGATGATCTCGCTCGGCAAGAACCAACCCTTTTACGGTGTGAAATTTGACGGCAGAAGCTTTGATTGCGGCTCGAAGGTCGGATTTTTGACGGCAAATGTGGCCTACGCTCTTGCCCGCTCCGATCTCGCGCCAGCGTTCCGCCGGGAGCTGCGAGAAATGCTTCTATCGAGCGTAACGCAGCAAGAACCAAATCCCAAGACCTCGTTTTCTCAGACCAAGAGTGGTCATGCGGGCTCCCCTCATCAAGCGCCACAGCTCTCGACGATTGGCTAGTGTGCCGAATTTACTGGGGCTATCCTCTACAGAGAATCATTGTTGGCGCACTTTATTCGATCAGGCTTTGATTCCAGATCCTAATTCGGAATTTGGCGCTTCGGCTCACCCCAAAATTGCCCTGGATGCTCTACTTCCCACTCTTGATGGTTCTTGAATTCCGCGAGTGCGTTTGAGACATCCTTGGCCCGGGCGATTGGGTCATTCGCTGTCGCCAAGTCGTTAATCAGGACGTGCAGCCTTGATTGCTCTTTGGGACTCAAACCTCGGATCACCACGCCGTCACTTTGAACGTTCTGCGTCGTCAAATAATCGAAGTCCGCCTCGGTCAACCCCACAGCGAATGCCGGAGTAATGATGAAAAAACTCGCGACGGCTCCGGCACGAATTGAATATTTCAACATGATCCCATGCTTCTGACCTGCGGCCGATGACCCGCCATGCGCAAATTTTGTATTTCGAGCGCCAACTGGATTGCGGTGTTTCTGAGTTCGGCATTCTCTGCCTCGAGGTCACGCAGGCTCTGCACGTTGATCGCGCGATCCGCGCGAAGATCGAGGCCGGTCCAAATGGCGTCCGCAGGTTTCCGCACACCCGGAACTGAACCTTTCGGTTCCAGGCGTAGCAAGCGCAACCGAGGGTACTTTTCTGCACATGCGATGTCCCGGGGTTTTCGATCGGCTCGCTTGGGCATGCATCGCTCCATCTGGACCAGTAGTGAGGTAAAGGCCGTCGCTTTCGAATTCGGAGACTAAATGAGCAAATACAAAAGCCACACCAGACCAACGTTCCAGCCCAAGGTCAGTAAGAGACCCAAGGCAATTAGCGCCGGTGGCCAGAAGCTGGCTAATTTGCTTTTGATCGTTGCGATTTGGCGCGTTGCGGTCGGGCCGACAGCCGCAACCTGAGGCGTGGCATCAAGCTCGTGAGCGCGTTCGAAAAAGGCGGTCATATCCTGGTCCGATCTCGATGTGCGAGCGCTACCCTGATCGCGCTTCCACCCAGGTCTGCCGCCCCTTTCTCGCAGTGCAGCATTTTTTACACCGCATTGCAATAGCGATGTGAATAAGCCCTGCAAATCCAACATCTTTGAATTGCGCGGTGCACAACACTGAAGGGGTACCTTGCCTAATCTGGCGGCAGTTCCGATCCGATGAGGCCAGTATGTTGGAGAAACATGTCGGCCATATTTACGCATAATCGAAATCGGGGGATTAAGGCTGTGCCGTGCGTCACACCCAAAATGGGTCGCTCACGTTGGTATCCGCATAGCGTCTTCTGTGTTCTGCGACGTCGCAGGCGCCCGAGAGATGGGCAACGTCACAAATTTTTGAATCGGTTTTGTTACGTTAACCTGACGGAATTGGGGGCCCTTCGGTCCCTTGCGATGTGCCCGAGCCCGATCAGCGTTCGCGAACATTGTGAGGATAGCCCTGACGACCGTCTGGCCATCCTGGAGGGCGTGCACCGGGATCTTGCTGACGCCATCGCCATAGTGAATGCGAATCTGGCAGACACGGCCGTCGCGATAGCTGCGCGATACGCCGATTTTCCTGATCGCAGCCCAGCTCACTTGGCGATGGTTGCGAAGCGTGAGCCCTGCTTCATCGAGTTCGAGTGGCCAGTTCAAACTGTGCAGCCAAAGCGCTGCGCTGCCCAGTCCGAGCGTTGACGGAAACAAGACGAACATCCAGGTTCGATATCGAGGTGCGAGTGCCACTTTCATCGCGTGCCATCCGTATTCGATGACCCCCGCAGCGATTCATTTTATGCTGCATTGCGACAGAACCGTGGAAGAGTCCATGCAAACCCAGCATTAGTGCATCCCGCGGTGCGCAATGGAACTTCGCCAAAATGTAAAGCGCTTGCTTCGCGATGAGGCAGTGGTTCCTCAGCGATGAAACTGGAACGCCGCTCAATCGGAAGGCTGCAATATGAGCCTTGGAGTCGTTCAGTTACCGTAAGGCTCTATGGGTTTCGACATTCGCTATAAATTGGAGAGTTTAAAGCGTCGGTTCGCTCTAGGCAGTGCGACGTATCGGTAATCGGCCCGTCGAGAGTGAAATCGTAAGCGACGTTTTTCAGCACTAAAGCGTAACGGCCCGCCGGAAATACGAATTCCGCATGCTCTGGCCGGATCAGAATCATCTCGGGATTGTCCGGCACCGGCGCCACCCTCATTTGGTAGGAGTTGCCGCGAACAACCCATGAATCGTCGACCTTCGTCACTTTGGGCTTGCCCGCTGAATCGAACGTCAGCGCCCGCATCACTTGCGCAACAATCCGCACAGCAACCCGGTCCGGTGCATCGCTGGCAAGGTCACGTCGATAGACAACAAATTCAAGCTGGCCAATCGGCAGATGAGCCCGGCTGGGAGTCGAGATCGGCGCCGATATGGCAACCCGCTGGTCGGGGACCTTGATAGGCAGCAAGTCCAGCTCGGTCAGTTGTCCGTTGCTGACAGCATAAATCCCGTATGCGCTTGGCATGGGTATATTGGTCATGCCCGATCGAGAGGCGATCTTGTTCGGTGCCGCCAAATTCTTCCCGTCTGGCGCAGCAGTTTGCTCGCCGTTGCCAACATTGGCTGCTGTGACATTTGCCGGGCCGCCATGCCGATGTAATCCCAAGAGAGGGAGGGCGGATCGGCCATCAATTGCAGCGAATATTGCCACTCCTAATACGACCGCAACGATCAGCTGGATGGACCACCAAAAATTGGATTGTAATTTTTCATCGAGAAACGCGATTGTGCGACGATCGTCACGCTCAGAATTGGTTGATAACGAGTAGGAGTGCTCTCTTTCGAACGTGGCCGAATGTGGCAGGGGTGAGAGGATCTCTGCATCGTAGCCGCCCATCATCAATGGTTGTTCTGAATTCGGCCGCGGAACCAGAGCGGACGGCGGCACCTGCTGTGTTATTCCGTCTCTCAATGCCGGGTCCGAGACGGGCAGCAATGACGGAGCATTGAGCACGCGATCTGCCTCGACCTGATCGATTGCAGCTTCAAGCGCGAGCAAGCTCGTTTCTATCGCAGGCCAGTCTCCGGCGACGAATTGCGGATATAGCTCCTGTCGCAGCTTGGTGCGGGCAAAGTCATAGACCAGCGTTCGTAATCGAGCCTGGTCTTGGCTAACGGACGCAACGACTTGGTCCAGGATCGTATAGAGATCCTGCTTCGTGCCAGTTCCCGTAAAGCGCAGAACAATCTTATCCATTAAGCGCACGCGTTCGCGCGCGACCGGCGCCCGCTCAGCTATGTTATTTGTTATCGCTGGCGGCTTTCAACCAATTTCTGTATTTGCAGAGCAAGCTCAACCGCTTGATGGCGCAATTCTGCGTTCTCGGTCTCGAGCTTCGCAAGAGACCCTGCGGCCTTGCCATTTGAATAGCGCGGAGTGTTCAACTTGGCTGGAAAATGAACGGCAAAGCCAGGAGCCTTGGCTAGGCCCCCGCGCCGACTATTCGATCGTCGTATTGGCCGTTTATGCCCCAAAGCCGATACCGCTGTCCCGGCACGACGGGCAGGCTGAAGTTCTTTTTGCACTTGGCCCCCCCTACGGACACTGAAAGCAAGCTACAACAAACATCTTAGAACCTCATAACCGACGAGGCGTAGCGTCGTTCTAGGATCAAATGAGGCAAATTTTGCGCCAAATCAGAAGAATAGCCTACTGCGAGACGGAGAAATCTCTGCGCCAAAAGCAACACCAATGTTTCAACTAGAAATAATTATTTTTTACAAGACAAACTTGAGGTTTAAAAAGTTCCCTCATCGTGGGTTCCAATAGACAATGCTTAGTTTTCAAACTGTTATACCTGAGAACAATCATAGCCGCCTTTGAAATTATGAGCGTATTGATACAACCGCGCCCGCTGCTTCACCAATATTTCTACTCAGGAATGCTTTTCAGCGTCATAATTTGACGGTATCCGGATATGCCCGAGGAATAAAAAGCGCATTTATGTGTTGGATATCACTGTCGCGCGTGGAGATGCGCTGACACTCAGTTGTTTGCCTCAGTGGCATCCACGCTTACTTGTAGGGGGGCTTCCGGGAAGGGAACAAATGTCCAGGAAGAAAAAGCGCCACACTTCGGCGGAGATTACGACCAAGCTCGACGAGGCTGCCACGCTTGGAGCGCAGGGCCGCAACCAGCGAGAGATCGCGCAAGCTCTGGGCGTCAGCGTCATGACATTTCATCGCTGGCGTAAAGCGCACCCCCAAACATTGCTGTCGAGGGCGAGCGGCGAGCCAGAAGCGCGTCGGATCGTGCCGATCCCAAACTTGTCGGAGTCACAGCGACGAGGCCGTATTGCGGAGCTGCAACTGGAGAATTCACGCTTGAGGAGACTCGTCACCGATCTTCTGCTGGAAAAGATGAGGATCGAAGATGACGCGGAGCGCTATCGCGGCGACGCTGCGCTGAAGAAAGCGTGACGGTACGGACGCCTGCCCCCGATCGACAGTTACAATCCAACCTGCGATTGCGACTCAGTCCGCGTTGGCTCTGTGGGTAACAACCGTTCTGTGCCGGACTCTGCGGCGCCAATAAGCCAGAAGCTCTTCAATAAAATAGATTGGGGCGCCCAAAGCCGCGGCAATCCAGAATTTCGTCATTGCCCATGACGGGTTCGCCTGCGACATCTTATTGGGCCCCTCAATCGGCAGCTTTTTCAGCCAACCTTGGCGGCTAACATATTATTAACTATTCTGCCACCCCTAATATCACTACGCGGACGGCGATCGGCCCCTAAACGGGAGATATTTCCCGCGGATGTTGCGAAATTGCCACGATAGGCCGGCGAAACTTGGCATCTCGCCATCTGCGCTGGTTTCATTGCCCGGCAACGAGGAATGCTAAATGAACGTATGGCTTGGTGCGTTTGTCGCGGTGGCGCTTCTCCTGGCTGCTATAGCCGTGCGGTCACGATCACGCGGCGGTCAAATGTCTTGTCCGACGTGTGGCGGGCCGGCGAGACTTCATGAGCCGTACGTGATGTGCGATTCGTGCCAACGCTGCGTCGGCCTCAGCATAAACAACAAAACTTACCCCTGACGACCATTATTGAATGCTGGCGCATGTGGGACGCATCCTTTATTGGTTGGGCTCGATTTTGGCCGCGGCTATTCTTCTTTCTGACTTCCTCCTCGTGGGATGGGATGACGAGCCGCACGCTCCATATTCTGGGTATATTCTGATCGGCTACGCATTTGTCGTATGGCTGATCGGATGGGTCTGCCGCCGAGTGCTTTCTAGGCCACCCGCGGACTCGCTCTAAAAGCCAATATGCTTGCAAAGATCGGCGGAAATCGCCATGGCGGCAGCGGCACCTGACGCCAGCGCTTATGATGAGTTATGACCGATGATAATCGTCTTCGATGCGCACGATATCATCTTCCCCTAGGTAGCTGCCGGTCTGGACTTCAATCAACTCCAAATCGATCTTGCCGGGATTTTCCAGGCGGTGCCGAGCGCCGATAGGAACGTAAATCGACTCGTTCTCGTGCAAGACCTTCACGTCGTTGCCAATCGTCACCCGGGCTGTCCCGCGCACGACAATCCAGTGTTCCGCACGGTGATGGTGCATCTGTAGCGACAGCCGGCCGCCCTGCTTCACCACGATCCGCTTGACCTGGAACCGATCGCCCTGGTCGACTGACCTATAGGAGCCCCAGGGACGATGCACCTTCAGGTGATCCTGGGTCAGGGTCGGCGCGACGCTGGTGACCCTTTTGACCACCTGCCGCAACCCTTCGCCATCCTCGCGCCGCGCCACGAGGATCGCATCATCGGTCGCCACAACGACCACGTTGTCGAGACCAGACAGTGCGACGAGCTGCTTTTCAGCGGAGACATAGGAGCCGCGGGAGTTGATGAAGACGGCCGAACCTTGCGTGGCGTTTCCATCAGCATCGCGCGCCGATAATTCCCATACCGTGTGCCATGACCCCACGTCGGACCAGCCGTAAGAAACCGGCATGACAGCGGCGCGCGCGGTGCGTTCCATCACCGCATAGTCGATCGATTTCGCTGTGGCGCGCCCAAAGGATTCCGGATCGAGAATCTCGAACTCAAGATCGCTGGCGGCGGTGTCGACCGCTGCGGTGACTGCCGCGGCGCTGTCCGGCTCGAAACGACGATACTCTTCAATGAGAAAGTCGGATCGGAAGATGAAATTGCCGGAGTTCCACAGATAATTCTCTGCCACATAGCTTGCCGCGGTTGCAGCATCAGGCTTTTCGACAAACCTCTCGATGGCGAACACGCCGGGACCAATAGCCTCGCCAGCACGGATATAGCCGTACTCTGTCGCCGGTCGGGTCGGCCGCATGCCAAACATGACGATTTGATTGTCATGCGCCGCTTCGCGCGCTTTGCTGCATGCCTCGGCGAATGCGCCCGGATCCGTCACGACATGATCGGCAGCGAGAGCAACAATAATAGCGTCGCCATCGCGCCTGGACGCGAATGCGGCGCCGGCGAGGATCGCCGGTCCAGAATCGCGCCGAGCCGGCTCGAGAAGAATATCGGCCTTCACCGCAATCGCCGCGAGCTGCTCAGCAACGAGAAACCGATACCGGGCATTGGTGACGATGATCGGGCGACCGAACAATACCGGATCGGAAACCCTGCGAAGCGTCTCTTGAAACGTCGAATGGCGTCCAAACAGCGGTAAAAACTGCTTGGGCCCATTCTCGCGCGACGCCGGCCACAGCCGCGTGCCGGCGCCGCCGCACATGATCAGGGGAACGATCAGTCGAGCCAATTTTTACTCGCTACCATAATATACGGCCGCCGCCCGAGCTAATGACTGGCAAATACAATTCCGCACCTTGCCCAAGAATCCCAGCGCAGCCTCCCGAAAGACGTTCGAACCGCGATAAATGGTGGGGCAATTCATTAGCGTTTGTATCGGAAAACGCGATGCAGGGATAGCGCGCGGCATTTCTGCCAGCGCCGCTTGAACGCATGATGCCAAACATCTCATGCCATTACGACCCGTAACTTGCGCACTACTAGAGGTTCGGCGCCTTTGCTCGCACTCTCGCCAGTGAAATCAGTCGGTCAAGAGATGCATTATTTGCCAACGCGGGCGTGGCCACTGGTCTGCCGACGCCGGCATAGGCGAAACCAAGCCGACATACCTCGTCGGGCCGATAGATGTTCCGAAGATCGACGATGACCGGACAGGCCATCAAGTCACGCAAGCGATCAAGATCCAGTGCTCGGAATTGTTCCCATTCGGTGGCGATAACAAGTGCGTCGGCAGCTTCGGCACAGTCGTAAGCGTTCTCGCAATAGACGACATTCAACAGCAATGCTTGCGCTTGCCTCATGCCCGCAGGATCGAATACGCGTACATGCGCGCCCATGTCCTGCAGCGCGGCGATGAGCGCCAGTGACGGCGCCTCGCGCATATCGTCTGTGTTGGGCTTGAAGGTAAGGCCAAGCACCGCGACAGTCTTGCCGCGGAGCGTACCGCCAAACATGGCCGATACCTTGCGGGCCATGGCGCGCTTGCGGGTGTCGTTGACGGCGGCAACGGCTTCCAAGATACGCAACGGTGTCTCTTTGTCCTGTGCGGTCTTGATCAAAGCGCGCACATCCTTGGGAAAGCACGAGCCGCCGAAGCCGGGGCCGGCATGCAGGAATTTGGCGCCGATGCGGTTATCGAGACCGATTCCACGCGCGACGTCTTGCACGTCGGCGCCGACCTTCTCGCATAGATCGGCGATCTCATTGATAAAGGTAATCTTGGTCGCGAGAAATGCGTTGGCGGCGTATTTTATGAGCTCGGCCGTGCGCCGGTCGGTGTAGAGAATGGGGGCTACATTGAGGCTTAACGGCCGGTAGATTTCCGCTATCACTCTCTTGGCGCGCTCGTCATGGGTGCCGACCACGATCCGATCGGGATGCTTGAAGTCGTGGATAGCCGCTCCTTCGCGCAAAAATTCCGGGTTTGACACGACAATGACATCAGCGTGCGGCCTGACCTCGCGAATGATGCGGTCGACTTCGTCGCCGGTTCCGACTGGGACGGTCGATTTGGTGATAACCACGGTAAAGCCATCGAGCGCCGCCGCAATCTCTCGGGCCGCATCGTAGACGTAAGAAAGATCTGCGTGTCCGTCGCCGCGCCTTGACGGTGTGCCAACCGCGATGAATACCGCATCGGCAGTACGGACCGGCTCCTCAAGTGTGGTCGCGAACGACAACCTTCCTTCTTTGACGTTCGATCGTACGAGATCCTGTAAACCCGGCTCGAAAATCGGAATTTCGCCGCGCTCGAGCGCTTCGATCTTCGCGGAGTCCTTATCGACACAAATCACATGGTGGCCGAAATCGGCGATACAGGCGCCGGACACAAGTCCCACGTAGCCGGTGCCGATCATCGCGATACGCATGACAATCCCTTCTCCTCACTCAACACAGAAACGTCGACGCTTAAGCTTAACATTGCATCTCAATTTAACATGCGCAAATGATATGCATTGCGGTCAATGCCTTGCCGATCTTATGGTCAACGCAATGCCGCGCTTTTGCCGATTTAGGATTCTCTCGTGCCGGTGTTTTTGCCGAGTCTTGTTGTGTCTCGGGATGATTGCAGCCTTGGACCCGGCCGTCGGTCAGACCTCCGGACAACAGCCAAGGCCGGATAGCAATTTTGAGCGCTGTCGGTCGATTTCGGACGATGCAGTCAGGCTGCGCTGCTACGAGGCGGAGACGTCCCAACCCTCGAACCGACCGCCACCGACCGCAAGTCCGGCCACCGCGGGCTCGTGGCCGCTGGTGAGAACACCCAATCCTGCCGGCGGGCGGGATGCCGTTTCGGTCTTGAGGACAGCCGACATCACGAAGTCCGATATCGATTTTGCCGGCCTGATGCTGCGCTGTGGCGAGCACAATCTCGAAGTTCTTGTCGTCCTGGTTCGCCCCCTGCCCCCGCGTGCCCGTCCACGGGTCGCGGTAACCACGGGTGGCAAGACAATAGATTTTACAGCGAGCGTTGTGTCTCCAGGCGCCGAGGTTCTATTGCCCCCAGAAGCAACCGCCCTGGCATCTGGACCCTGGCAAAACGCCTCCGAGCTGTCAGTGGAGGTGGGCGCCGTAGAAGGCGACGACCAGCCTGGCCCAACCCGGGGCGTAATCTCGCTCGCCGGCCTGGGCGCCGCGCTCGCCCAACTGCAGGCCAATTGCCCGCCCCAGTAGCGGCTCCCTGCCGAATCGAACTATTCATCGGTTAAGGCGTTAATTCACAAAAAATTAGCGGTTTGGGACGGATCGTGCGTACTCAAGGAGGCGCTCGGCCCATGTTAACATTCATAACATTCGCCTTGATCAGCCTGCTGGCAGGCATGGTGCTGGGGCAGCGTTTCAAGGTCCTGGCTGTAGTACCGGCTATCGCGGCCTGGTTACTAGTGGCGATCGGCTTCGGGATTGCCCACTCCGAGGGACTTGGTCTCACGGTTTTACTTGCTGCTTTGGCCGTAGCGAGCCTCCAGATTGGCTATTTGGTGGGGGTCGCCATTCGCTACTCTCTAGCTGCTGCACGCACCAGCGGGCTTCGCACCGCCTCCGTTCACTCTACTCAGCCGACACGGCGCACCGCGCATTGATGCGCCCTCGGTGTGGGGCGAGTTCTGAGTTGCCGACGGTCTGCCTAAGGCGTTGCCCAGGGAAAAGCCGGGGCAGGCGCCGGGCCGCCTTAGTTGCCCCTACCTCCCGGGCCTGATCGCTTGTGCGAACGAGGGTGGCCGTGCAAGCTCCGAGCGTTGTCCCTCTCGATCAGCTCGAAACGTGTCGCAAGCCCGCCTCCTCCTGGTCGTCCTGATTTGCGCCTCGCCTGTCGTCCTATTTTTCGATGGGCCGATCATGCATGGCATCCTTGCGGGAGTGGCAGCCGTGGGGATCGTTATCGTTTCCCGCACGATGCGCCCGGGAGAGACCCAGTTCTTTCTGTCGTTTGCCAAGCGCGCGGCGATGTTGGTCGCGATTCCCACGCTTTGGATGCTCGTCCAAGTGCTGCCCCTGCCCTTCCTCGCTCACCCGATCTGGTCCAGCGCCGAAACCGCCATCGGATATCCGATCAGAGGCTCAATCAGTATCGATATCGGGGCGAGCGTGATGGCGCTCGGGTTCTATCTCACCATTGTCGCCGTCGCATTCTGGTCGGCGGCCGTGGCCGTCGATCGGCAGCGCGCCGAATGGATCTTGTTTTCGCTGATGACCGCGACCGCCCTTATCGGGTTTGCAGTCGCGGCAAACCACATCTTCGTGCTGCCCTACTTCAACTCCAAAACTTCGGTGTTCGAGCGGACGCAAGGGATCGACTGCGTAGCTATGGGAGTGCTGATCGCTGCGGCCGCCGGCATCAGAACGTTGGAACGATACGAGACTCGCCGGACCAGCCCTGGCCGGTCTACCTCGGCTTTGATCAGAACGTTCGCGGCCTGCGCGTTAGCACTGGTGATCTGTGTCGCGGTCCTATGGATGAGCGTGCCCGCCGGCACACTTGTGGCGGCTGGGTTCGGCGTCGTGGCGCTTGCTTCGGTGGTTTTAATCCGGCGCCTTGGCCTCGGCTCATGGGGTATTGCGGCGATTGCTTTGCCCGTCGTTGCAATTGCTGGATTTCTCGCCGCCAGTGAACCGGACCTGAACACGAAGGGCTTCTCTCTTGCCTTTGCGACGGAAGCTCCAGCGTCTCAAATATCAATGAGCCAGCGGATCCTTGGGGACGCGCCTTTGCGGGGTACTGGTGCCGGAACCTTCGCTGCGATCGCATCGATCTATCGCGATATTGAGGGTCAAACGGCAGTTTTCCCGGCGCCAACTGCGGCCGCTGCCGTAGCCATCGAATTGGGCCGACCGATGCTCTGGCTTATAGTGGCGACAATGGCCGGCTCGATTTATGTTCTGCTTCGAGCCTCTTTGCGCCGCGGGCGCGATTCTTTTTATCCGACAGCGGGGGCAAGCTGCCTGATCACACTGTCGTTTCTGAGCTTCATGAATGTGGAAGTGATGGGAAGCGCTACTGCAATGATTGCTGCGGCAACGCTTGGGCTAGCCTTCGCCCAAAGCAAAAGCCGAACAGTGCGGGAACAATAGAAACGCCGCCCGTAATTCAGTCTCGATCAGCCCGGACTGTACTCGCCCAAGTCCGAATTGAAGCTGGTCGGTACCGTGGGGCGCAACCGCGGCGGCGCGCCTACAGTCGGGCGGGCTGTGACGTATTCGCCAGCATCGTTAACGGTGTTCGTCACCATCGCAGTGTGCAAACGGGATGGCACGCTCACGGTCGACCAGTATTTCGGGTTGCTGGGGGATTCCATCCGCACCCACTTGTAGGGCGTGATTCCGATAGGCCGAAGATTGGCGTTGAGATTGTCGAGCACCAAATCGATGTCCCGCACCTGGTCAGTGTCCGTCATGCGCACGACGAGCACCAGGTGATGCTCGCCGGACGGAACCACGACTTCGGACAGCAGCAGCGACCGCGACGGCCAGCCGCGCTCAAGCAATTCGTGACGCTTGGTGACCGCGTAGTCGTTGCAATCGCCGGCCGGCGGCGAGACCAGCCATTCTTCGGTCGCCAGACCGCCCAAGTTGGGCTGCGGAGTGATGTCGCGATTAACTTGACGATTGACGCTGTTGAGTTCGTTCAGTCGATCAACCGTCATCGCGATGTTGCGCTTGCGGAAATCGACCTTCTGAACCTCGCAGTCATTCCGATAGCGCATACAGAACACAGTGTGCGCGATCGGGGCAAGCGTCGGCTCCTCAAAGGCGATCCGGTCGAACTGATACCGTAACGCCATCGGATAGCTGAAAAATGCCGCTTCCGAGATAGACGTCCAGCATGCCGCCGCGACGGTCACGGCGATCGCGAGAACTTTTGCTGTTCGACGCATGGCACCTGTCCCCAACCCCTTTGTTGGGGAATGAATACCGGCAAAAGTCTGCGATCCGGTTCGCTGCGCCGGCGCAATTCAATTCAAAATCGCCGCTTGTAAACAGGGGTTTGTTAACCCAAAGCAGATGGCTTAAACGTTCCAATAACGATCGCGGAGAGCACGCCTTGCCCTGGAATTTGTTGGCATCCCCACAACACGAAGCGAAGCCGCGGATTCCAAATGGCTTGCGTATCTACGCCGTTGGCGACGTCCATGGGCGAGCGGACCTGCTGAACGCGACATTCGAGCGCATTGATGCCACCCTCAAGGCCCATCCTATCAAGCAATCAGTGCAGGTCTTTTTGGGCGATTATATCGATCGAGGCCCGAATTCGCGCGAGGTCATCGACGCTTTGATTGCGCGAAAGAAACAGCACGCGGTGGTTTGTCTCAAAGGCAATCACGAAAGCTACGCAGTTCAGTTCTTAAGCGATCCATCCGT
>Ga0070766_10001136_pt1 | contig 12686 bp, 10 predicted proteins | sample HubBroMetageWFT6_FD_69782 | JGI IMG/M metagenome (GOLD analysis project Ga0070766, IMG submission 69782) | Warmed and freeze-thawed soil microbial communities from the Hubbard Brook experimental Forest, New Hampshire - Hubbard Brook CCASE Soil... | ecosystem: Environmental > Terrestrial > Soil...
GCGTTCGACCGCGATTCCGGCGTCGACCTGGTGGACGCGGTCACCGCGAGCACCGCGCTGCCGGGTCTGGTCCCCACGGTCAGCATCAACGGCAGTCGCTACATCGATGGTGGCGTCGGCGGCGGCGACAACGCGGGCCTTGCCTCGGGCTATGCGAACGTCGTGGTGCTCTCGCCGTCGGGCGGATGGAGCCAGACACCAGCGGAACGGGACAGGGGTCCGGCAGAACGGTTCGAGGGCCTGCGCAGATTCCCGGGCACGGACCTGGCTAGCCAGGTCGAGGCCCTGCGCAAGCAGAACAGCCACGTCGAGGTGATCACACCGGACGCCGATTCCCGAGCCGCAATGGGCACGAACCTGATGGATCCGGCAACCCGTATCCCCGCCGCCCGTGCCGGTTTCGCGCAAGGCAAGCGGGAAGCGACCCGCGTGACGTTCCTCTGACCATTGCACGCCGACGCACAGCGCTACACCGTCATCTTTGAGAGTTCGCCGTTGTCAGGGGTTCGAGGAGATCCAGGTTGCGATCCGTGCTCTACGCCGTGGCCGGAGTCTGCGCCATCGTCGGTGCTATCGCCATCATGGGCGTGAAGGGCATCCGCTGAGCAGCGCCCGACGCGGGCCGACCGCGGCTGCCATGTCGCTCGCCCGAAAAGGACTGGGTCAGGCCCGAGCTGCGATCAAGGCCTCCGATTGAGAGGGGGCTCAGCCAAAGCTCCAGCGGGTGGCCCCCGGTGTCCCGGCGGTTCCGATGCCGAAGACGACGGATGGAGTGACGACGTAGAGATGCCACGGGGGCGGGGCACTTGGAGCGCCCCATTCTGCCGTGAGGGAGTCCCCATTCACTGCGGTGGGCCACCCACGCCTGACGAATTCCGCAGCGATACGCTCAAGGGTTTCCCGCTCGGTCACGCGACGCGCGCTTCCCTCGATGACCACGTCGAGGTCAGCCAGCGATGCGGAGATGGCGCATCGGGAATTCGCCCGCAAGTTGCGGCTCTTAAGGGTGCCTGCTCCGCTCGCGAAGTAGAGGGCGCCGTCCATCCATACCCCAAGGACCCCAGCAGCATGCGGTCGCCCGTCCCGGCATGTGGTGGATAGCCAGTACGTCCCCCTGCCTCCGTGGAACTCACGCTCGTCGAACTGGCGCGCTGCCCGCTCCCAGGGGATGGGCGGGCTGCCGTAAAGGTCGAGATTTTTCGATTCCATAAGGTCGATACCTCCATCGGTAGACTGGTGACGTCACAGCGGCGGCGGCCTGAAGGTGCACCACAAGGGCTCCGAATCGCGCGAAAGGGGTGCTCGGCAATGGGAGCGCGGTGACCCCCAACGTTGTAATGCTCGCATCTGGCGGAGCATTCCCTTCACTCCTGGAGCCGCGTGGCCAGGGAGGTGACGCAACCGATCAGGAAACGAGAAGCAACGCTCGCCACTCAGACGTAATGTGGCCCCCATGAGCATCACCATTCACGCCAGCGCCCTCCCCCACGACGACCCCGACGCGTCCATGGCCTTCTATCGGGATGTCCTCGGCTTCGAGGTCAGGACCGACGTGGGACAGGGCAGGATGCGCTGGATCACCGTCGGACCAGCCGGCCAGCGGAGCACGTCCATCCTCCTGGCCCCACCCGCCACCGACCCTGGCATCACCGATGAGGAGCGTCGCACCATCGCTGAGATGATGGCGAAGGGCACGTACGGCTGGATCCTCCTGGCCACCGACGATCTCGACGCAACCTTCGGGCGCGTCGAGGCGAGCGGTGCCGATGTGGTGCAGGAGCCCACCCAGCAGCCGTACGGAGTGCGTGACTGCGCGGTCCGGGATCCCGCCGGCAACCTGGTCCGGATTCAAGAGCTGCGCTGAGCAAGGAGGTTAGAGCACATGTTTACGAAGAAGGGCGACGCCGCCGTCCTCGCCAAACTCGGTGAAGCCCCCGCACCGTACCGGGAGATTGGACAACGTCTGCACGAACTCGTACGGGAGAACGCGCCATCGCTGGAGCCGATCGTACGCTGGGGACTCCCCTTCTATGTGAAAGATGGCACGGACATCTGCTACATCAAGACGGGCAAGGACTTCATTGCGTTCGGATTCGGCGAAGCGCTGAACCCGGCCCATGAGAACGGCGCCCACATGGATCCCGTCGTGTGGAACATCACTTCGCTAGACGCTGCGACGGAGGCCACGATCAGCGGGCTCATCAAGAAGGCGGTTGCCTAACCGGCTATTCCTCAATAGCGCCTCCCACGCCTCGCAGGTGATCGCGGAAACTTAGAGACGGCGTTTTTTCGCGTAGCCCAAGGTAGGCATCAAACTGAACCTGACGGCGCAGAGAAACACCTCCGCGCATGAGTTCGGCCTGGCGCCGCTCGATGTCCCGGATGGTTTCTGCAAGCGTGAAAGCGTCCCCGGCGGAGGCGGCGGGCACAAAGAGCACACCGTCGTCGTCGCCTAGGACCAAGTCCTCGCGACCCACCGTCCAATCTCCAACGGAAGCGAACTCCAACGCATCATGGGGACGGACACCGAGGCGTTGAGGACCGGTCGGGATCGTACCCAGGCTGAAGACCGGCAACCCAATCGCTCGTATGTCAGGTGTGTCGCGATGGAGCCCCCAGATCACGATTCCCTCCAGTCCAGCCGCCTGGGCTTCCAGAGCCACGAGATCGCCTACACAACTTTCATCGAGTCGTCCGCCATTGTCGACCACCAACACATCGCCCTCTTCAGCTCCTTCGAGCGCCTCCAGAAAGATGTCGACGCTGCCGACATGTCGGGCGGGAGACGCGCGACCAGCTACGCGGCTCCCGGGGACGACAGCGTGCACAAGCGCTGGCGCACAGCGCACCGGGATCTGAGCGCGAGTGCACGCGTCTGCCAGATGGGCCGTGCTCAGCGTCGCAAACCGCCGCCGAGTCTCTTTGTTATCCATGTTGTGTTTCCTCGCAATCACGCTTCCAGCGGGTTCGTGCCTTCAAAGTGTGGCGCAGGACGCAACACTCGGATCCGCGCGACCGCTCAACCTGGCGGAGAGCACAAGCATGTGCCGGGCGCAGTTCTGGACTCACACCGAGGCTCGCCTAAGGGTGACGGCGAGGGCGCTGGCCTGACAGGCTCTCGGCGCCAAGGAAGAAGCCGGATCCACGGGCCGGTGCGCTTCGTTGCCTTGATTTGGGCGGGGTGAGCGACGCGCCACGCTTCGGCGCTGCGCAACAGGTCGATACGGTGCTCTTCAGCAAGCCGCTCGGTGGTGTAGGGATTCAACCTCGACCTCCGGGGCGTTCGGACGCGACCGGATCAGGAAGCGCTGCTGCGCGCGTGCCGACGTGGTCCTGCTCGCTGGTGAGCTTGCGACCGAGAGTGACACCGATGCCTATGGTGCCAATGCAGAGGAGGCACAGCAGCACGATCCACATCGCGGCTGCACCCGTTGCGATGAAGCCGGTGACGATGGCTGGTGACGCGATGAAACCCAGCGACAAGGAGAAGCCCGAGATCGAATTCGCACGCCCACGGATCCGGTCGTCCGCAAGGCTGTTGAGCAGGGAACCCATGGTCGGTGAAAAGAAGGTTTCGCCCAGGCCGAACAGAGCGGTGAAGGCGAGGACGCAGGCAACCCGCGCGCCTGGCAGGGTCGGCAACGCGGAAAGCCCCAACACTGCCCAGGACGCGGCCCAGATCACCCCTATCAGCATCACAGCAACGCTTCGGCGGAGCCGCCGGACGAGTCGGAGCACCAGCAGTTGCGTCGCAACGATGAAGGCTGTGTTGATGGTGACCGAGAGCGCGACGACGCGTATCGGCACGTGCGCCACCACCGTGGAGAACGCCGGCAGACCGGAGTCGAACGCCGGGTAGCCGACGAACGCCAGGAGCAGCGAGGCAATGATCACCAGCCGAAGTCCCGGATGCGCGAGCACGTCGCGGTATCCCGCCTTCGGTTCACTGCGTTGTCGCGGCCGGTGCGGATTCCGAATGAAGGGAAGCACGGCGACGAACAGCAGGCACGACGCCGCGTTGGCAAGGAAGAGCGCCTCGAAGGACGTGGGATTCTGCGCGCCGGCGCCCACGACTGCGGCGGCGATCGCGGCTCCGATGCCAAGCGCTGCATTCTGAGCGGTGAAGTTGATCGCGAACGCGCGCTGCTGCGTGACCGGATCCGGGGTGAGCCCGGCGATCATCGTTTGCAGAGTCGAAAACATCGGTACCCACAACGCGCCGTAGAGCAGGACCGCGGGCAATGCCGTCTCGACGTCGTGGGCCAAGGCGAACAGAACGTCGGCGATAGCCTGCCCGAGCATGATCGCGACGAGCACCGGGCGAGCACCCAGGCGATCGATGAGCGCACCGGCGATTGGCACCACGATCAGGCCCGCAACGGCCGCACAGGCCAGGAGCGCTCCCACCACGGGGAGGGCGATCCCCCGGACCTGATGCAGGTAGATGAGCAGGAACGGCAGCACCAGCCCGGTTCCGACCATGGACACGGAGTTGCCGGTGAGGAACAGGCGAGTCGTACGGGGCAGCCGGGTTACCTGGCTCACTGGATCCGATCCTGGAGCAATTGGATCCCGATAAAAAGAGCCAATTGATGGATAATTGGCTCGTGTGGCCCCCCGGTTAGACGCCGGCTGCGCGGTCCACCTCACGGAGGTGGGCGTAGAACGTCAGGACCTCACGCGGCCTCTGGCGACGACGCAAGACGTGACTGTGCTTCGCGGAGCGGGTCGGGAATGCGGGCGCCGAGTCGAAACAGGACGGCTCCGGCCAGCACCGCGGCAAGCGCGCCACCCCACCAGACAGCGTCTGGCGAGGTCTGCAGCAGAACGCCACCAATCGCCGGGCCAAGGGCCAGGGAGATGCTGAAGGTCAGACTGTAGAGAGACAGGTAGCGGCCAAGCAGATGGGCTGGAGCCATGTCCGCGACCAATGGCCCGAGCACGACAATGTGTACGCATTCGCCGATTGCGAAGACGATCGCAACGCCGGCGAGGAGACTGGTCGCAGCGAGCTCCGAGTGGATGAGCGTCGCCGGCAGCACCGCGAGCAGGCTGATCGCAAAAAGCGCGCTGGCCGCCGCGAAAGCGTGTGCGCGTCGCATCCGTGCCACGACGCGCACCGCCGGGATCTGCGCGATGACGACAAAGCACGTGTTGACGAGGACGAGGATCCCGATTGCGGCGGGACCGAGCGATGTGTGGGTCCTTACAAATGGCGGCAGGATGTTGGAGAAGAACGTGTGGCCGACGACCACGAGCACGATATTGGCTGCGATCACAGTGAGGAAGAGCCGATCTCGAGCGACGGCGCGAAAGCCGGTTCCACTCGCGTCGGTCGCCGTGACGGTCTCGGCTCCCGGGCTCGGTACGGCAGCGAGCACGATCAGCGCGAATCCGGCGTAGGTGATGGCATCGAAGAGATACAGCGTCTGGAACGAACTGAGCTGCTGTGCGGATGCGATGACGAAGCCGGCCACGGTCGCGCCGGCGCCGAGACCGAAGTTGCCCGCGACGCGGTTGAGCGCGAAGGCGGCCGCTCGCTGCTCGCGCTTGACCAACCTGACGGTCAATTGCCGGTTGGCTGTCCCTGCCGCGCCGATTCCGGCTCCGCTGACAATCGAGCAGGCAAAGGCCTGCCAGGGGTGGTCTACGTAGGCGAAGCCTGCGTAGCCCAGGGCGCTCGCCAGGCTTCCTGCGACCACGATCCCTTTGGCTGAGTACCGGTCGAGCAGCGCTCCCGTCGGCGGGGTGGCGATTGCGGCCGTCCCCATGGTCGCCGCGAGAACCAGTCCGGCTGTCGACGTTGAAAAGCCACGAATCTGGTGCAGATAGATGATCTCAAAGGGAAGAATGAGCCCGTAACCGAAGAAGTTGAGAGCGTTTCCCGCTTGAAGGATGAGCACGGGGCGAGAGAGTCCGGTGCGCCAACCCGCGATGAAGTTTGAGACGCGGCGGCTCATTCGTCTAGACGCCTCGCGGCGGCGCGAAGCATTCACGGGGGCTTCTCCCCCTGGCATCGACGTAGAGGAGCATTGCTAAGTGACCTGGCTCACTGAATCCGATCTTGGTGCAATTGGGTGCCGATAGAAAGAGCCAATTGACGGATAATTGGCTCATGCCATCGCTGGATTCAACGAAGATCGCGACCCTGCTGGGCTGGGAGGACACGGAGGACGGCCCTCTCTTTCGGCGCCTCGCCGATGGGTTGCGACGGCTCGCTGAAGAGGGATATCTCGTCGATGGAAGTCAGCTCCCGCCCGAACGTCAGCTGGCGCATGTCCTGGCCGTGAGCCGCAACACCGTCACCGCTGCCTATGCGGTGCTCCGTACAGAGGGATGGATCGAAGCGCGGCAGGGATCGGCGACTCGGATTGCCACCTCACGCACATCGGAAGCCGCAGTGCACCGAGCGGATTCGGTGATGGCCACTTTGCTCCGCGATTTGGGCAGCACGACCATCGACCTCACCGTCGCTGCCCCGGGCGCTGCGCCGATCGTCTCGCGATCCATTGCCGATCCGAGTTCGCTACTGCCCGACCCGAGCGTTCTCACGCAAGGTCACGGCTACCACGCCGCCGGACATCCGCATCTCCGCACTGCGGTCGCGGCGCTGCTCAGCGCGCAGGGCCTGGCAACGCGCGCCGATCAGGTGATGATCACCAATGGCTCCCACCAGGCGCTGTCGCTGCTGATGACGGAGTTGATGAGGCCAGGTATGGGACTGGCGATCGAGGAGGTCGCCTACCCTGGAGTGATCGACCTTGCCATCCGGTCCGGCGTGCTCATGCACCTTCTGCCGGTGGGCAAGGACGGAGCAGATGTCAATGCGCTCCAGGCAACCTGTCGGAGAGCTCGGGTCGACGTCGCAATCCTCGCACCGGACTTCCAGAACCCGACCGGCGCGCTGATGTCAGCCGAAACACGCCGCCGACTTGTTCGGGTCGCCCAGGACGAAGACGTGGTGCTCATCGATGACCGCACCCATGCTGATCTCGATCATGGCGCAACTGCGCCGCCGCCCCTGGCGTCATTTGACGACCAGGCTCGTGTCGTCACGATCGGCAGCATGTCGAAGCTCTACTGGGGTGGGCTTCGACTCGGATGGGTCCGCGCTCGATCGTCGTTGATCAACCGCCTCATCGAGCAAAAGTCGGGCAGTGACCTCGGCATCTCCACACCGGTGCAGATCATTGCCGCCGAACTCTTGAGCCACCATCACGACGCCACTCGCACCTGGCGCAACGATCAGTTGCGCCGCTCCCTCGATGCGCTCGAGTCTGCGCTGCTCACGTCGATGCCCGCTGCAGAATGGAGCCGACCTTCGGGCGGCCCGAATCTCTGGATACGTCTCCCTGGCACCGACGCACTCGCATTCAGCCACCGCGCGCTCGCTGACGGTGTCGCCGTCATCGCCGGGCCGCTGCTCTCGTCTCGTGCGGGTCGCGCGACCGACCGAATTCGAGTTCCTTTTTACGCCGAGCCAGCAACGCTCACGGAGGCCATCACCCGTCTCGCGCGATGCTGGGCGCAGATGACGGGACGCTGACGCGGTTTCCTTGGCCCGCCTTGACCGACGTGGTGGCGGTCGCGGCCCGCACCGAGCCGCGACCGCCGGATACATCACTGGATCAGGCTGGGCAGCCACCGCCGGACGGGGTGCAGTTGGTCGGCGTATTGTCCGCGAACATCGTGCCACTGACCGTCACGGTCGACGTCGGATAATCATCGTAGACGGCGCCGCCAGTGCCGGCGACGTTCCATGTGAACGAACCCTGCCGGATTGTCACCTTGGCCCCGCCCTCAGCCGCCAGGCCGCCGCCGTTGCCGGTCCCAGACGTCGACTGCTGGGGTCCACCGGCGATGTTCTCGGTGAAGTTCGCGCCGTTGGTGGAGACGACGCCGGAGGTGAACAGTCCACCGCCATCTCCGGCCTTGCCGGGCGCCCCAGATCCGCCGCCGAACTCCTCGCCGCCGCCGCCGGCGGTGCCGGTGTTGCTCTGCTCGAGGTTGGTGTCGCCACCGTTGATCTGGACCGTCGAGCCGCCCGCGGAGTAGGAGCTCCCGCCGTTGCCGCCATTGCCGCCGGTAGTAGTGCCTACGGCCGCCCCGCCGCTGCCGCCGTTTCCGGTTGAGTTGGAGGACAACGTCGTGTTGTCCCGCAGGTTGACGGTGCCCGAGCCGGCAGTGGCGATGCCTCCGCCGTTGCCGCCGTTTCCGCCGTTGGCGGTGCCGGTGTTGAAGTACGGGGCAGAGCCGCCGCCGTTGCCGCCGTTGCCGGTCGCATTGCCCGAAATGCTGTCGCCGTTCTTGGCCGTCAGGGTGCCGCCGTTGTTGTAGATGCCGCCACCGTCGCCACCGTTTCCGCCGTTGGCGTTCCCGGAGGCGTTGGAGCCGCCGGCGCTGCCGCTTCCGGTGGCGTTGCCGCTGACCACACTGTTCTGGAGGGTGAGACCACCGCTGGAGTAGATGCCGCCGCCGTTAGGGGCACTGTTACCGTTTTCGGCGCCATTCACGAGAGTCCACGGGGCGCCATCCGGTGTCAGTCCGTTGGTGACCTGGATCGAGTTGAGCGTCAGGTTGCCGTTCGAGGCGACGTCGATCAGCCTGAAGGGGAGCGTTCCGCTGGCGACGCTGCGCATGATGATCGCCGGCTCGTGGGTTCCACCCTGGCCGTTGATGACGATCGTCGAGGTGATCTGCGGCAGCGCAGTGGGCGAGCCGTCATAGGTGTTGTACTGGGTGGTCAGGTCGTACGCGCAGGCGTTGACAACGTTGATGTCTGTCTTGTGCCCCGGGTGGGCAGCCCCGTACGTGTTGGCTGCCGTGATCGCGTTCACCAGACCCTGCGGCCCGCTGGTTGACGGGTTGCCCGCACACGGCACAGTTATCGCCTGATCGGCCAAGGCAGGCGAGGCCGTGACGCCAATGAGTAAACCGAAAGCGAGCGTCGCCATTCCGAAGGCGCAAAGCGCAGGCAAGATGCGCCGGCGTGAGCGTTGGGCCTGCGAAGACGCGCTGAGTGGGCGAGCAGCCGTTCGGTTCAGCACGATCCGGTAGGGAAACAGCCGTGAGGTCACGGCCCGAATGTGTCGCATGGGTTCTCCTCTGTGGTGCGCCCACGACCGCTCTCAAGTACGGCCCGCTGGCTCTTGCTGGTTGTTGACTGGCTTCGTTCGCTGGCTGCTTCCATGGACTTCTCCTGGTCAACTCGATGCACACCGGGGATGTCTCATGGCGGGGCAATCTACGAAGGCTCGTTTGCGTGGCCTTAAGGTTGCGTGAAGGTGGGTCGCCGGTCACGGGAAGACCCGGCGGCACTGGCGATGGCGCGCGCGTCGACAGTGGTCTCGCTCCCGCACACGTCCAGAAGCACTCCGCGATGTATTCGTTCGCCTGGCGTGGCGTCACACTGGCAAACCTAGCGGTGCGCCGGAAGCGCCGATAGCGGGAAAACCCTACGAGTCGGGCGGCGCCACCCTGCGCTTGCGTCCTGCCCTCTTCGACCTCCAAGCCTGCGGTCAGCGGGCGGACGGAGATCCTCCTCGACGGGCTGGCCCACGAGAGGAAGCCTGGGTGACGACCGGAGGGGTGCCTATGGATTCCATAACAGAACGAAGCCTACAGGAGTCAGTTCTATCACACAACCCATCCACTTTTCGCCGAGATCGGTAGCTCGTGGACGCCGCCCTGACGCAACACGGATCCGAGCTCGGCGAGGAGTCGACCGCTGTTATGAGTCGACGATGCTGCCCGTCGTTATCATCTACTTCTCGGCACTCGCCTCTTGGTCGACATGCCCTCCAAGCGCGTGCGGTCGTAATCACCCTCCACGGCGCCGGGACCTGGAAACGAGGTGACATCTTCGATGTCGAGCCTCGCCCCACAGTGCGAGCAGACCGGGACGGTCGTGGCCACGTGTTCGCACTTGTTGTGTCGGAGCTTGAGCGGCGGGCCATCAGGAGCCAGCCATCGATCCCCCCACTCACGTATGGCGGTGACGGCGTGGAAGAGGTCGCGCCCCTTCTCCGTGAGGCGGTATTCGTACCGGGGCGGGTGGTCCTGGTAGGGGACGCGCTGGAGGATCTCGTTGTCGACGAGGTGATTGAGCCGCTGGGTCAGGATGTTCCGGGAGATCGTGAGCCGGGCCTGAAAATCGTCGAACTTGGTCACACCCAGGAAGGCGTCACGCACGATGAGCAGGCTCCACCATTCGCCGACGATGTCAAGCGTTCGAGCGATGGAGCAATTCATATCCTCGAAGCTGGTTCTTTGCATGAAATCAGAGTAGCGGGTTGCGTAACGGAACGGACATACCTATACTGAGTTCAATAGAGCAACTCAGCGTCTTCCGCAGAACGGAGGTCCCCATGACCGGACCAATTTCCAGCCAGGTGCCGTTGAGTCCTCATGTAACAGTTCGAGTTGATCACCAGGTGCTGACATGACATCCACCTATTGGTTTTGCGCCGTGGTCACGGCCCTCAGCAGCTTCATCAGCTTGGGATTCTCGATCGCAGCCCTGGCCTCGGGCGGTGATCAGGTTAACGCCCGGTATGCGTTCTCGCGAAGCCTCGCGCTGGCCATCGCAAGCGCCATCCCCCTTCTCAGACCGTCCCAGACGTGGGTCGAGGCCGTGGCGTCAGCCATGGTGGCAGTGCAGGTTGCCGACGCGGTGGTGGGTGGTTCGCAACGCGACGCAATGAAGGCGTTGGGGCCGGCCATCTTGGCGATGATCAATCTCGTCGCGTTGGTTCTACTGATCCGCTAGGGAGCGGCCTGCAGCGGGACGTTCATCAGGCACGGCGCCGCCTGAATGGCCTCTGACAAATGCCCACTCGTACGAGGTACGTCAGACGAAGCCCCGCCAGTGACAGGCGCTATTCGTTTCTCGGTGGCTCCTCGTCAATGAGTGCCGTCGCGGTCGGGAGGGCTTCGGGCTGCTCGATCGGGATGGGTTTCCCCAGACACGTCTCTGACGCGGTATGTGCCCATGGCTTCGGGAAGGCTCGGGCATATCGATGTGCGCAATGACTGAGCACGTTCAAGCTGTCATTGCAACGGGCTCGGTCAAATTCCGCGTCCGTCGGGGAGACAGGACTCGAACCTGCGACCCCTGGTCCCCCAGACTAGTCCTTATTTCGCGACACGGGCTGAGTTCGACTTGGAGTGCTTTCGTCGGGAAATAGGTGGAATGGCGACTAGCGCAGGTGCGATGGAATCCATTGGAATCCCATCAACACGCACCCACGCATGCTGGACATTACTTCCCTCCCCCACCGCTCTGGACTTTGGGCATTCTGACGGCCGTCGGGCGCGTCGATCATCTGAGGCCCGTGGATCTGGCGACGGGACGCTTGTGTGCCGGAGATCGCCTCACTCGGTTTAGCATCCGCCTCAGGGCTGACGCTCAGGCTTGGATCTCTCTCTCCATGGCGGATGCCGGCGGGGTGACCGGATGGGCCGCGCTCCACCAGATCATCGGGATGGCCGGAGCGAGCTCGCCTCTGTCAGAGGCTCGAGGAGATCCAGCCTGCGATCTGTGCACGTGAGTTGAAGCCAAGCTTGTTGAGGATGTGACCAACGTGGGTGGCGACCGTCCGTTCGGAAATGAATAGCCGGGCTGCGATCTGCTTGTTGCTGAGACCTTCCGCGACCAAGGCCGCGACCTCAGCTTCACGCTTCGCGAGGGGTCCGGAGTTCGCGCCGGAGAGCGAAGCGGCCTCGCGCTGCTCGGATTCGCCGAGCGCCAGCCGCACCGCCGCGTGGCGGTCCAGGCGTTGCCCCGCCTCAAGTTCGGCCTCAAATTTCGCTGCCCCGAGGGCTCGCATGGCCAGTTCCCTGGCCTCGGTCTGGTATGGCGCATGGGGTCCAATAACCTTTGCGCCGGCACCGGCACCGATGGTCTGCGCCGCCCCGAGCAGCCGGGCTGCGAGGCGCGGCTGGCCGGAGGTCGCGGCGAGCCAACTCATCGCAGCCAGAACGTAAAACTCGGCGATCCGGTCGTCGAACTGCCGCGCGACCCGCAATGCCTCGGCGGCACCCGCGTGTGCTTCGTCAAGGTCGCCCTTCGTGATGGCAATCGCACCGACGTTGCGGAGCATCGATGCCAGGTAAAAGAGGTCGCCGGCGTCGCGACTCAGGAGCATGCCCTCCGATGATGTCGCTGCGGCGGCGTCCATGTCATTTGCGAAGAACGCATGGACAGCTCGCGCCTGCACGAGCTCGATGGTCGCGGCATAGTCGCCGACAACTGCAGTGATTGCTTCGGCCTCAACCAGAAGGTCGCTGGCACCTGTGGGATTGCCGATCTGGTTCTCCGCGTTGGCGGCGACCGAGAGTGCCTGCGCCAGTTCCGCCGGCTGGCGGGTTTCCCGAGCCGTTGCGATGGCGCGAGCGAGCCATGGCCTGGCGGCTGCAGGGTCGGCCTGCACCACACTCAGCCAGCCACGAAGGACAAGAGCGCGCACCTGCGTGCGCGGAGACGCCTCCCCTGATGCAAACAGGAGATCTAGCCAGCGAATGCTCTCCGTGGTTCCGTGGGTCATCCAGTAGTACCGCAACGAGGCCGCCACATCGAGCCCTCGGCCGGGGTCTCGGTGCGAAACGCAGCGCTGGAGCACCGCACGAATGTTGTCGATTTCGAGCTCCACCCAGGCGAGCCAATCACGGAGCTGGTACCGGCCCTC
>Ga0070766_10001140_pt1 | contig 12653 bp, 13 predicted proteins | sample HubBroMetageWFT6_FD_69782 | JGI IMG/M metagenome (GOLD analysis project Ga0070766, IMG submission 69782) | Warmed and freeze-thawed soil microbial communities from the Hubbard Brook experimental Forest, New Hampshire - Hubbard Brook CCASE Soil... | ecosystem: Environmental > Terrestrial > Soil...
TATTCGCGCGTTCTGCACACGAGCCTGTGCGAAGCGTTCGATCAGGACTACCTGCGCACGGCGCGCGGCAAGGGTCTGTCGCGCACGCGCGTGATGCTTAGGCATGCGATGGCTAACGCTCTGTTGCCGCTGGTTACGCTGGCCGGACTCGATCTCGCAGGCCTGCTTTCGGGAGTCGTTTTGACCGAGACGGTTTTCAATTGGCCGGGAATCGGGCGGCTGGCGGCTGACGCGATCTTCAATCTCGACATCCCGGTGATCATGGGCACCGTGCTGTTCTCGGCGTTTCTGATTGTTATCGTCAACCTGCTGGTGGATCTGCTCTACGCATGGCTCGATCCGCGGATTCGGCTGGCGGAGACCGGATGAATATCCGCCGCTTCGTCACGCTCGAAACCGTTGGCGCTGCGATGGTCACCGTGCTTGTGATCGTCGCGGTCCTTGCCCCGATCCTGGCGCCGCACGATCCGACGATCGTCGTCGCGCCGACCTTCGGCGATCCAGGCGCGCCCTCGCTCAAATTTCCGATGGGCACCGACGAGCTTGGCCGCGACGTGCTCTCGCGCATCATCTTCGGCGCGCGAGTCTCGCTCACCGTAGGCGTTGCTGCGATGGCGGTTACAATGACCATCGGCATCGCCATCGGGCTGTGCTCGGGATTTTTCGGCGGCGCCGTCGATTTTATCCTGATGCGTTTCACCGACCTGATGCTGTCGTTGCCGCCGCTGCTGCTGGCGATGGCTCTGGTGGCGGTGCTGGGTTCGAGTCTGCGCACGATCTTCATAGTCATCGGCCTCGTTTCGTGGACCTCGATCGCGCGCGTGGTGCGGGCGGAGACGCTCGCAATGTCCACGCGCGACTTCGTCGTCGGCGCCGGAGCGCTGGGCGCACCTTCGCGCCGCGTAATTGGACGGCACATCCTGCCGAACGTGTTGCCGATCATCGTCGTGATGGCGGCGCTGCGCACCTCCGACACTTTGCTGCTCGACGCGGCGCTCAGTTTCCTCGGCCTCGGCGTGCCGCCGCCAACGCCCAGTTGGGGCCGCATGATCGAAGAGGCGACCATCTACTTCCGCACCGCGCCGTGGCTCGCGACTTTTCCCGGTCTCGCGATCTTCTACGCGGTGCTCAGTTTCAATCTTCTCGGTTACGGATTTCTGCGCAGGCGATCGCAATGACGCGGCGAAGAATTCTGATGGCCGCGATCATGATCGCTTCAGCCGCGGGATGCGGCGGTGGACCGCCTCCGCTCAACTTGCCGCCGCACGCGATGGTGCTGCGGCTCGCTGACGTCGACGACGTGCCGACGCTGGACCCGGCGGCCGGTTACGACACCGCGTCGTGGACGTTCGAGCAGGCGATTTTCGACACGCTCGTGCGCTACGGCGACGGCAACATCGAGCTCGAACCTGATATCGCAACAAGCTGGGAGAGCTCGCCCGACGCGACGACTTTTGCATTTCATATGCGTGGCGACGCGCGCTTTTCCGACGGCCGTGCCGTCACCAGCGAGGACTTCCGCTACGGCGTCGAGCGGGTCCTGAATCCCGCCACGCGCTCGCGCGGCATGGAATACTATCGTGGCATCGTGGGCGCGGACGATTTCGTTGCGCATCGCGCGCCTCACCTCAGCGGCATCGAAACGCCCGATCGCACGACCATCATTTTCCATTTGAGCGCACCCGACCCGATCTTCGCACACAAGCTCGCGATGCCGTTTGCATCGGCGATCCCGCGCGACGTCGCGGAGAAATGGGGCGACGATTTTTCGCGCCACGCCGTTGGCAGCGGCGCGTTCATGCTGCGCGAGTGGGTCAGCGGGCAGCGCTTGGTACTCGTGAAGAATCCTTACTGCTTCAACCAACCGTTGCCCCATCTCGACGCGATCGTCGAGGCGGTTGGAGTGAACCAGGAGCTGCAATGGCTGCGCTTTGACGCCGGCCAAATCGACGCGGTGGTCGATATTCCGCCGGCCGAGTTTCCCTATGTCATGAAGACTCCAGCGCTGCGCGCGTTGACGCTGGCGAAGACGACGGTCACGACGCGCTACCTCGGCATGAACTGCCAGATGTGGCCGTTCACCGACGTTCGCGTGCGCCGCGCGATGAGCTACGCGATCGATCGCCACAAGCTGATCGCGATATTGAACGGACGCGGCGTCGTCGCGCGCGGCGTCATGCCACCGAACTTGCCTGGCTACGATCCCGATCTGAAAGGCTACGACTACGATCCGGCCAAGGCGCGCGCGCTGCTCGAGGAAGCGCATCTTCCGCACGGCTTCGATTTTGAAATATGGATGCGCGCCGATCAGACGCTGTTGATGCTGGCGGAGTCGATACAGCAGGACCTCGCGCCGCTCGGCATCCATGCCGCGCTGAAGCCGGTCGCATGGGGGCCGTTTCTCGAAGCGATTCGCCAGCCGCACACGGTGCAATCGTACATGCAAGGCTGGGAGGCTGACTTTCCCGACCCGGAAAATTTTCTCAGCGCGCTGTTGTCGCGCGCGCAGTGGGGTTCCAATAACGACAGCTTTTATTCCAACCCTCAGGTCGAGGCGCTGCTCGCCGAAGCCGAGCCGGTTGCCGACATGAAAAAGCGCTACGCGCTATACGACCAGGCTGAAAAAATCGTCGTCGCCGACGCGCCCTGGGTGTTTCTGTATTACCCGGTGACGTACATAATCCGTCAGCCGTGGGTGCACGACTACGTGATCAACCCAATGCGCCCGACCCGCTTCGAGCACGTATGGCTGTCGCCCCACCCGGAGTAGCCGGAGTAGTATCTAGTCTGACAGCGCCAACTTGGCTATGATTGGGAAACCATGAAAAAAGCCAAAATCGCGGAATTGCGCAACGGTCTCTCGCGCTATCTTGATCACGTTCGCGCGGGCGGCTCGGTCATTGTGTACGATCGGGAAACGCCGATCGCGGAGATCGTCCCTATGATACGCAGAAAGAATCGCAGCAAAAAGGACCTCGACGAGGAACGCCTCGCGCGACTGGAGCGCAGAGGCGCGATCAGGCGCGGCACCGGCGATTTTGGGGAATGGCTCAAGACTCATAAGCCGATCAAAATCCCCGGAGGTGCCGGCGTCGTAGAGGCATTGCTGGAAGATCGTGAGAGCGGTTGGTGAGATTCTGGGACGCCTCCGCGCTGGTCCCGACATTCCTCGAGGAACCCGCAAGTGCAGAGGTTCAGAAGTGGCAATCGGCTGATTCCGCCGTAGTCGTTTGGATGATGACGCGGGTCGAAGTAATCTCGGCTATCGCGAGAAGGAGACGTGAACAGCCGGAGCGAGCAGTTCTGTGGCAACGCGCTATCCGTGATTTTCAGGAAGCCGCTCCAACGTGGACTGAGATATTCGATGCCGAGGCTGCCCGCTTTCACGCCGAGCGCATCGTTGTGGACTATCCCCTGCGCGCCGCGGATGCTCTGCAGCTTGGCGCGGCGCTGGTTGCCGCCGACGGCGATCCGCAATCTCTCGAGCTGGTCACTCTGGATCGCAGACTAGCTGAAGCTGCTCGGCGAGAAGGCTTTCCCGTTCTCGGTGTGAGATAGCTACACGATAGCCGAATTGGGCGCGGGTTCTGCTCGCAACTCCGTCAGCTCGCGGCTCGCTCGCGGCAGGAATACGAGTCCTATCAGCGCGTTGCACAACATGAAGGTCAGCTGCGCCGCGAGGCTGTACGCGACAATCTTCACTGGCGTGGCGTTGGTCGAGAAGAACAGCAGCCACGCCGCCTGGCTGGTGCCGAGATGCATAACTGCGATCGGCAGCGCGGCGGCCAGGAACACGAGCGGAAGAAACAGCATTAGCTTCACGAACGGGATCGCGATTCCATACAGCGCCAGCGCGTAGTACTGCGCTACGATCGACCCGAGGAACGTCGGCGCCTTGATCGACAACACCACCAAGTAGTCGAGCGGCCGCGCCTGCATGAACGTCGCGAGCAACGCGCCGGCTCTACCGGTCTCGACCCAGTTGCGAATTCGCGTGCTCCGCCGTGCAATCGCGAAAAAAATCATGACTGCGGCGAGCAGGGTCCAAGCCGCGATGTACACGATGCGCAGAATCGCAACGATCCTTATCTGCGCGGCGCCGGCTGGTGTGTAGAAGATCACCCCGACCGTCGAGAACAGGAAGAGCTGGTAAATTTCGAGCATCGCGATAAACAGCACCGAGCTGAGCGCGCTCAGGAAGCTGACGCCGGACTTGCGATGCAGATAATAGGCGACTCCCCCCTGCGCGAGGCTGGTGTTGATGAGCGCCAGCACGTACATGCTCGCGCGAATCGGCAGGATGTCGCGATAGCGCATCGGCGCGTTGAAGCGGCGAACGACCCAGGTGAGGCACGCCGAATCGATCGCGCAGTAGAACAGCGAATACGGCAAGAACACGCCAATGAAATCGAGTATCGGCACTTGCGACAACGCCTGTTCGACTTTGCGAATCGGTATGCGCCAGAAGATCAGCGCGAAGATTGCCAGCGTGCCGAGATACGGAATCGCCTTGCGCCAGAGCGGTGTTGCGCGAGCCGCGGGCAGCTCGTCGCGCGGCGCATCGCTGGAGCTGGGAATCGAGCCGGCGCTCATGCGTCGCTGGTCCTGACCGCGGCGGTGCCCGTCAGCACTTTTTCGCCACGTTGATTCTCGACGTCAATTTCCAGCTGAGCGTGATCCTCGTCGATCGAAACGACTCTCGCGTGACAGGTCAGAGTGTCGCCGTAGAGCACCGGCCTGGTGAGCGATACTTCGATGCGGCCGCCGCGCACGAAACGCAGGCCGAAGTTGTCGGCGAGGAATTGCGCGACTATCGCGATAGTCTGCTCGCCGCCTGCAATCGGCGCAGTGAATCCCGCCTTGCGCGCGGCGTCCTGATCGTCGTGGATGTTGGCGAGCGGGCGGCGGCGGACCGGGCGCTCGATGCCGTCGTGATAGGCTTTCGCGGCGGCCGCATCGAGCAGGTACGGCGCCGAAGCCAGCTCCGCGCCGATTCGAATTTCAGCGGGCGCCGCACTCATTGCATCTCTCCCTTGTCGTTCAGCAGCACCGACGTGATCGCCTGGCGTATCAACAGCTGGTCCGTGACCGCGTCGCGCGATTCATATTCGAGCGTGAAATAAAATTTGCCGCGCTTGCGATAGGTCGCCGTGATCCTCCCGTCACACTTCACCGCCTGCCCGACGCGCATCGGCTCGTGAAACTCGCACCAGTGCTTGGCGTGAACCCCGCCCTTACCGCCTTTAAGATGAGTGGCGATGAGGAGCGCGTAGTCCGCAAGGCGCATCGTCGGCGACACGACGGCCGCGGGATTGTCCGCGCCTGGAATGAAGTCGGGATTGGTGGCCTTGACCGCATCGGCAAATGCGCGCGCCCGCTCCGGCGTGACGACGTAGTGAATCGGGCCGAGGCGCATCCCCTCGTAGAGGTTCTCGGCGCACATCGGGAGTCTGCCGTCTTCGCTCATTGTTTCGTCGCTTCGTGGTGGCGATTGAACGACATTAGCAGGCGTGCAAGATTCGGCGAACCGCGAGTTTTGCCGATGGCGACCGACAGAGTTTCATACGCGCGCAAGGCGCGGCTTCATCTTAGCAAGGCGGACCCCGTCCTCGCACGGATTATCGCCGAGGTCGGTGCGCTCGGAATCCAGCCGCGGCGCGAACGCTTCCAGGCACTGGCGCGCGCGATAATTTTCCAGCAGCTCGCAGGCGCGGCCGCGAACGCAATCTACGGGCGCTTTGTAAAGCTGTTTCCGGACGTTGAATTCCCGTCGCCCGAGCAGGTACTGGCGAAAACCGACGCCGAATTGCGCGCCGTCGGCCTATCTGAAAAAAAAGCGCTCTACATCAAAGATCTCGCCGAGCACATTCGGGACAAAAAGCTCGACTTCCATAAATTTCATCGAATGACCGACGACGAGATTGTCGAGCATCTCACGCAAGTGAAAGGCATCGGCAAGTGGACTGCTGAAATGTTCCTGATGTTCAACCTGGGTCGGCCCGACGTGATGCCTGCCGACGACCTCGGCGTCCAGAACGCGGTCAGGCGACATTACAGGATGCGGCAGCGGCCGAATCGCAAGCGGCTCATGAAACACGCCGAGCGATGGCGCCCGTACCGAACGGCGGCCGCGTGGTACCTCTGGCGCAGCCTCGACATAGTGCTGCCGGATGGTGGCGCAAAGCCGGCGGCAAAGCGCGTCGCGAAACGCAAGAAGCGTTAGAAGTCTTCTGTCCGAATCTTCTGAGTTACTCCGCCAACATCGGGTTTGGTCTTGGAAAGCCCAGTTTGGTGAGTGATTCGTCGAGGGCTTTGGTGTCGTTGGAGGTCTCGCGCTCTGCGAGCGTCTCTGCGCGACGGCGGATTTCTTTCAGTTCTTTGTAGAGATTGCCCGATAGGCTGACGATCACTGCGAAGCAGATCCACGGGACTGCCACCAGTGCCACGATCGTGATCGCGATCATCGTGCGCGATTGCGATTCTGCCGTGGACGCGACTGCTAACAGCGCCGCGTCGTCGAGACTCATCAGATCTGCGACGCTGCCTTGCAGGTCGCGCAGCTTGGGCTCGAGGCTGTCGTCGCTCGGCGATGCGGTACGCAAAGCGTCGAACAGAGGGCGCGCGTCGTTGGCGATTTTCTCGATGAGCTCAGCCTGGTCACGGCTTCCGATATGGTTGCGCGCGATCTCAATCTCGGAGATGAAGCCGCGCTGCTGATCCATCACGATTTGCGAGGCATCGGGCTGCGTTCGTCCCCAATCCATTTTGTAAAGCGCGGTTTCCATTCCCTGCGCTGCGCGTGCCGCCGCGTACTCGTTTTCATGGAGCTCGCCCGGCAGCCCGCCGAAGAAGCGAAATGCGCCCGCAAGCACCGCGGCCGCCAGCAACAGAATTACCGGCGCGAGCGCGGCCATGAATCGAAGCTTGGTGACGATAGTCAGATTGTTCATTTCTTTTTTCAGTGAATCGATTCTTTTCAGTGAATCTATTTTGTGCTGATGACTTACGAAAATTTCCCTCGCTGTTCGCGTTTCTAATTCTTTCTTTTGTCGACCAAAGGATGCTCGCGGCGGACGCGAAAACGCAACGCCCGATGTGACCCACGGGGCACGGTATGCAATACTGCAGAGCCATGAATTTTGCCGATCGCCTTGTGCAAGCCTCGCGTCTCAAGGACAGCGTTGTCGTGCTCGGGATCGATCCTCAGCTCGACGCGCCAAACGCACCGGGAATTCCGCACGGCTACACGCTCACGCGCTTCTGCTGCGAAATCGTTGAGGCGTGTGCGAGTTCCGCGATCGCCGTCAAGCCGCAGCTCGCGTTTTACGAAGCGCGCGGTATCGACGGGATGCGCGCGTTTTGCGAGGTCGTCAAGACTGCCCGGCGGCTCGGCCTGATTACGATCGCGGATGCGAAGCGCGGCGATATCGGCACGACGTCGGCCGCATACGCTGAAGCGTTTCTTGGCGACGGCGACTTCAATTGCGATGCCGTGACCGTCAATCCGTACCAGGGCAGCGACGCGCTGATGCCGTTTATCGCGAAGGTGAAAAGCGGGCGCGGCATATTCGTGCTGGTCAAAACGTCGAACCCGTCATCGGGGGAATTCCAGGATCGCAACGCGCCCGATCGCCCGATATGGGAATCGGTGGCGGCGCGCGTGAACGGATGGGGCGGCGACTTTGTCGGCGAATCCGGGCTTAGCTCCATCGGCGCGGTGGTCGGCGCGACCTATCCGGTGCAAGCGCGGCGCGCACGCGAACTGATGCCTGCCGCGACGATTCTCGTGCCGGGATACGACACGCAGGGCGGGACGACGACGGACGCGGTCGCGTCGGCGCGCGCGGACGGGACGGGGTTTATCGTCAACGCGAGCCGAAGCCTGATGTACGCCTACAAGAAGAAAGACGGCGCCGATCCCATTCAGGCGGCTGCCGAATACGCAGAAGCGATGCGCCTCGATCTTAATGCCGAACTGGCCACGCGACGTACCGGGATCCCGGCGCAGACCGCACAACCTCGCCCAGAATGATTCAAAAGAAAGTCGAGGCGGTGACGCTCGGCGCCCATGTCCTCGACATCCTTGGCCGCTACGTCACGCACATTCCCGAGGGGCAGGGCAGTATCCTGCTCGATGAGATTCGGCTCGCGCCGGCCGGATCCGCGGCAGGCACTGCGGTCGGCCTCGCGAAATTGGGACTGTCGGTTGCGACGGCGGGCGCCGTCGGCGATGACGCCCTGGGCGACGTACTCGTTCGCGCTCTCAACGGCTACGGCGTCGATACCAGCTGCCTTGTTCGCAAGACTGGCGTGCAGACCTCGGCCAGCATTCTGCCGATTCGGGCCAACGGCGACCGGCCCGCGCTGCATGCGATAGGAGCCAACGCCGTCTATTCGATCGACGACGTGCCGTGGTCTGTGATCGAGAGCTCGTCGCATCTACACCTTGGCGGCAACGATTCGATGCGCGGACTCGGACGTGACGGCGCCGCGCAAATCCTCCGGCGCGCGCGCGACGCTGGCGTGACCACCAGCATGGACATCCTGAGCGAGGGCTCGCCCAAGCTGCTCGCCATCCTGAAGCCGTGCCTGCCGTTCGTCGACTGGTTCATGCCCAATGCCGATCAAGCTTGCAAACTGACGGAGACCAGCACGCCAGAGCAGGCGGCCATTCAGTTGCTGCTGGTCGGGGTAGGCGGTGTGGTGCTGACGATGGGTGGCGACGGCAGCCTCATGACCACGTCGCGCGGCCGGGTGCATCTGGCGGCGCATGACATCGCAGTCGTCGATACATCGGGATGCGGCGACGCGTATTGCGCCGGTTTCATTCGTGCGCTGAAGCTCGGATGGCCGCCGGCGGAATGCATGAAGCTCGGCAATGCGGCGGCAGCGTTGGTGGCGAAGGGCTTAGGCTCGGACGCCGGTATCCGCGACCTGGACGACACCATCCGTTTTATGCGCGAAACGCCCTTGCGTTCCAGCTGACCGTCTTGCAGAAATGAAAAAATGAAAACTGAAATCTCGCGCCGCGCGTTCGTGGTGGGGAGTCTCGCGGCGGGATTCGCGCTCGCCGTGATGCCGGTGTCGGCCGACACGATCACGACGGACAGCAATGGACTCGTCGCGGGCGAGGTCAAGATTCCGGTCGAGGGCGGCGAGATCCCCGCGTATCGCGCGATGCCGGCGAGCGGCGGGCCTTTCCCGACGGTGCTGGTGGTGCACGAGATCTTCGGCGTCCATGAACATATCAAGGATATTTGCCGGCGCCTGGCGAAACAGGGCTACTTCGCCGTCGCGCCGCTGCTCTTTTCGCGCGAAGGTGACGTCTCGAGCATTAGTGACATGCAGAAGATTATGGAGGTCGTCGGCAAGGTGCCGGACAAGCAGGTTGCCTCCGATCTCGACGCTACCGTCGCATGGGCGAAGAGCACGGGTAAGGCTGACACCACGAAACTCGGCATCACCGGGTTCTGCTGGGGCGGGCGCGAGGTGTGGCTGTATGCCGCGCACAACCCGTCGCTCAAAGCGGGAGTGGCGTGGTATGGGCCGCTGGAGTCGCCGCCGTCGGAGATCAGGCCGAAGAATCCGATCGATTTGGCCAATCAGATCAACGTACCGATGCTAGGTCTTTACGGCGGCAAGGATATGAAGATCACGGCTGCGCAGGTCGAGCAGATGCGGGTCGCGCTGAAGGCCGCCGGCAAGCCGTCTGAAATCGTGATCTATCCCGACGCGGGGCACGGCTTCAACGCCGACTATCGTCCCAGTTACAATCCGCAAGCCGCTAAGGATGGATGGAAGCGGATGCTCGCGTGGTTCAAGGACCACGGCGTCGCCTGAGACTAGTAGGCGTCACCGGACGCTGCAGGGGCAGGAGCGTTGGGATACGGCGGTCCATTGGCGAGCACCTTCTCCAGAGATTTGTCGTAGCCGTAGATGTCGGAGAAGAAGCGGACTTCGCCGTCCGGCTCCACTACTGCGCTGCTATAAAGAATCAGCACCGGAATAGGCTGGTCGAGATTCACCTGCTGGTTATCCGGGCCGTTCTGCATCGCGTCCTGTATTTTTGCCGGCGTCCATTCGGGCTTGTTGCGCAGCACCCACGCCGCGAGATCGGCTGGCCGCTCAACCCGAATGCATCCGTGGCTGAAGTCGCGGCGCGACTTGGCAAACAGTTCCTGCTCGGGCGTGCTGTGCAGATACACGTTGTACTGATTGGGGAAGATGAATTTGACGAGGCCGAGCGCATTCTTGGGGCCGGGTTTCTGCCGAATTCTGTATGAGCCGGAACTAAGATTGTCTAGCAGGTCGTCAGTCGCCGGCGCCGACGGCACGACACTGCCGCTGTCGTCTACGACTTCGAATCCTTTGTCGGCAAAGTAATTCGGATCGCGCCGCGCTTTCGGGATCAGCTCGCCGCGCAGGATCGAGGTCGGCACCAGCCAATACGGCCGGAAGATTACGTACTTCATTTGGTTGGCGAATACGGGCGTCTGCTTCCGCATCGCCTGTCCGACGATCACTCTCATCGTGAGAAAAGGAGCGTGCTGGCGACGGAGCGTGCGCAGTCGAAACTCGGGAATGTTGACGACGATCGGCGGCTCGGGGAAGTCCGGCGGTATCCAGCGATAGCGCTCCAGCGTGAGATCGAGCTGCTGCACTCGCGCCTTGAGCGGCACGTTCATGGCGGTCACCGTGCCCTTGCCGAGTACGCCGTCAGTATCGAGGCCGTGGCGCTTCTGGAAATGTTTCACAGCATCGACGATGGCGCCTTTATAAGTGGTCGAGTCGGCGGGCACGTCTGCAGTCGACGGCAGATCGCCGAGCTGGCGCAATCGCGCGACTAACTGAGGCGTCCCCGCAAACGAATTTCCGGGGTGCACACTTTTCTGCGGTACCGGTATGAGCGGAGCATCGGGCGCGCTCGCCATCTTGGTGTAGGTGAGGAGGGCATCCTCGGCTCGCCGGTAACCATCGTATTGCGGTTCAACTTTCGCGAGGACGGCGGAGACGTCCGTCGCAGGCAGCACCTGCGTTCGCAGTTCCTCGGCCAGGTCTAGTTTGTTGGGACCGACCGTCAAGCCGAACTTGAAGTGCTGAGGATTCACTCGTCCGATATGCAGATCGGAAATGTAGCGCATCGCGGAAACCGTCATCGCCAGATCGATATGCGCCAGATCGCTATCCGAAGGTTTCGGCGCGGTCGGCTGGAGCTTGGCGAGCCGCGCGTCCCATCGCGAGGCGTCGTAGTCTTCGGGATTCAGGCCCTTGGTCGCCGCTTGCTGAAACAGCAAGATCAACGCGACCGCTTGAGGGCTGGCCTTGCTGTTCTGGATCCACGCCAGCGAGTTGCCGCCCTGGTCGTAGAATTTTTTCACGTCGGCGCGATAGTCGGTGAAATTCGGCCAGCGCAAGTCGGGCAGCATGCCTGATGCGATCAGAGCGTTGAGGTCGCCGGGCCCTTGAGCGACGGCGCCGGCTGCCGGTGCCGCATTGCTGGTCGGAGCGCTGGCTGGCGTGGCGGCGGATGCTGCGCCGGTTGCGACGCCGCAGCATAGCGTTGCGATCAATGCCGCCAGTGCGGATTTATGAATTTTCATGGATGCGGGGTCCTCGCGGTGACACTGTACATAGGTTGCGCCGCGATTCGTCGCAAGAGCGGGCCGCCGGGAATTTGCGACAATCAGCCCGGAGCCGTAACCTCAAGAGCCCGGTTTCCGTCTGATCGATGCTGCGGTCGAGGTTTTCCGGAAAAGTTTAGAGATGCCGAATATCGCCACGTGGATGCGCCAATGCGACGAACATTGGTTCACGCTTGTCTTCGAAAGTTATCCCCATCTGAAGGTGCATAACGCGCGAACGCATCCGATCGATCTCGCGCAAATGGACGCTTTGATGCTGACTGGGGGCGGCGACATTTCGTCCTGCTTCCTGCGCCAGCCGATCGAGCAGCCATCGTTGATTGTCGATACCGACTACGGGCGCGATGATTGGGAGTTCAACGCAGTCCGCGACTTCCTCGACTCAGGCAAGGCCATCCTGGCCATCTGCCGCGGTTTGCAGGTGTTGAATGTCGCGGCGGGCGGGACACTACACATTGATATTCCCGGGCATGACAATTTCGAAAGACAAAATATCCAGCCGCTTCGGCACAGCTCGACGGCGATTCATCGATTCGCGGCCGTCAACAGCTCGCATCACCAGGCGCTCGAGCGGCTGGCCGACGGAATCGAGGTCGAGGCCTGGTCCGCCAGCGACGGAATCGTCGAGCAGGCGCGACTTCGATCGCACCCTTACGCAATCGGGGTGCAGTATCATCCCGAGCGAGACCCGCTTTACGGTCCATTGTTCGCCGAATTCTTCGACCGAGTCCGCGACGGCGGATAGCTATGCGCTCTGTTCTTTGAAGGTGCTCGATGCTTACGGTTCGGGTTGGTTGTAATATTCACTTCGAATGCGAATCGTCGGCAACGGTCATCCTGCTGGTCAATCCGCGATTCGATCCGGAGCGGCCTATACGGCAGGAGAAACTCGACTTCGGCCGCGCCACCAAATCCGAATCGTTCGTCGACGCCGACGGCAACGTTGCTTACCGGGTTGTCCTCGCGCCCGGACTAAACAAGATTCAGCACGATGCGTTGGTGGAGGTGACC
>Ga0070766_10001146_pt1 | contig 12638 bp, 12 predicted proteins | sample HubBroMetageWFT6_FD_69782 | JGI IMG/M metagenome (GOLD analysis project Ga0070766, IMG submission 69782) | Warmed and freeze-thawed soil microbial communities from the Hubbard Brook experimental Forest, New Hampshire - Hubbard Brook CCASE Soil... | ecosystem: Environmental > Terrestrial > Soil...
AAACTCAATCATCTGTGACGGCTCTCGCGAGCCCGAGACAGCAAATGGATGTCCGGTCCTGCATCGGATGCGGGGACCATCCGCCGTGAGGCACTCGTGCGCAACCCTGAATCCTGATCAATCAGGCGCACGCTCTCGCGAGCGTGCCCAGAGATCTCGCGTTTTCTTCTTGACTTTGACTTACATGGACGTCGGCAACCCGGCAATTAATCACAGATATCGCACCGGAAGGCCGGTATTCCCAAGACAATTCTTTGGGGGTCTATTGCGTCAGGTTCGCACACTCGTCGGATGTTTTTCCCGATGCCGATGACTTGCGAGGAGCGGCCTGGCTACGAGATCTCTATTCATGTTCTGAAATATGCCCTTGCCACATTGATCCAAGGTGTCGCATTGGCACTTCGTCATCAACTTTCTGAGTACGCCTCGCACGGCTTTTATTCCATCCATCAGGTCATCCAACTCGGCAAGCTTCCTTTCGGAGAGCGTTCGCCAGCGTTCCGAAGCGCGAGTGACATCACGGAAACCAAAGAACAAATGGCGGATTTCAGTCAATGTAAAACCGAGTTGACGCGCACGCCGAATGATTGCCAGCCGGTAAAGCGCGGTAGTGTCGTATCGTCTCTGCCCGCTCATTCGACGGGCCCGGGGAAGCAATCCAATTCTCTCGTAGTACCGAATCGCCGATGCTTGGAGGCCAACTTTTCGCGCCACCTCAGAAATCGTTAATTCCGGCATAAGGACATTCTAGATCGCCCGTTCCGATCAACATCCGAATGGTGACAGATTCTTTACAAATAAGCCCCTTGCCTTAAAGTCGGCTTTAAGTTGTAGCGTAATGGAAAGAGCGGCAGAGCGCTCAAGCTCTGTTACCAAGAGGAGAAGTACTCATGCAGAAAACGAAATCAATATTGGTGTTCCTGCTGTGGTTGAGTTCTGGCACCATTTTGGCACAAGTCGGGCAGCAGCGCGTTGACGCCAAGGAAGCTGCCAGCCTCGACGCAGAACGGGAAAAGCACGCGCTGCAGGTCTTGGCGAAGCTCACCGAGAAAGTGGTCGTGTCTGCCGTAGATGCCATGCCCGCCGACAAGTATGGCTTTGCGCCAGCGGATGGTGAATTCAAGGGCGTGCGCACCTTCGGGCAAATGGTGAAACACCTGTCCGCAACCAACTACATTCTGGCGGCGGCAGCTTTGGGAGAGGAGCCACCGGCAGATGCCGGCGACGAGCTTGGGCCTGAAGCTGTGAGAACCAAAGATGAGATTCTTAGTTACCTGAAAGGCTCATTCGCAAATCTGGACAAGGCAATCGAAGCTATCGGCCAGCAAAGTACCCCGGTTAAATCCTCGCCGATCTCGCCCCTGAAAAGCACGGAGGCGACTCGTCTGGCATTGGTGGTGGAGTCCTTGGCGCATGATTTTGACCATTACGGACAAATGGTCGAGTATCTGCGCATGAACGGCGTCGTTCCGCCCGCGAGCCGGCCATGAAGCATTGCTCTGATGACATGCCGATTGCTTGCTGTTTGACGAGCGCGGAACTACGCGAGCGCGCGGCAACGCTCCTTGCGCATTTTAGGTCTGCTGTGATCGGGACCGAAGAACTCCGGGATGGGTATGCTTTCCGCGTTCCCAGCGATGGCAAGTGGATTGCGATGATAGCGATAATGATTGTGGCAGAAAGGGAATGTTGCCCCTTCTAGACGTTCGAGTTGGTTGCCCAACCTAATATGGGGCCGGTAATCGTCAGCGTGACCGGCCCTGCTGGCGCCAAGGAGTTCTTGAGAACCGTCCTATGTAAGGCCGAGGCGTCTATCTAGCGATTGCACTCATTGACCACGAAGGAGGCCCGATGCCCCAGATCTCGACACAAGAGTTCGAACGGCTGCCACTGCGGGTTCACGCCTTTCTTGCCGGCGTGCCGCTTCATGACGTCTGGGCCATCGATCTGCCGCGTACGCGCTCCAACGTCACCCTGGATGAGTTTTTGCGGACGTCAAGCTCGTGTCTGCTCACGCCCTCGCCGGTCGTGCGCGCGCTCCTGAACCTCCGTCTCTTCGTCGGTCGGCTGCTTGGCTGGGATCGCGAGCCGGCCGCAACCGCATGGGAATCCTTCGCAACGCGCATGACAACCGCCGATCGCTCCAGGTCCCTTGCGCCATCGGGCACGCGCGAGGGGCTTTTCCGCGTCGTATACCGCTTCGAGAACGAGCAACTCCTTGAGCTGATCAACCGTACCGCCCACGCCGCAGCGCTGAGCGCCCTTGTCGAAACGGCAAATGGGTACCGCTTCTATTTCGGCGTATACGTGCGCAGCGTCAGTCGCTTCACACCGATCTACATGACCATGATCGGCCCGTTCCGCAAGCTGGTCGTCTACCCGTCACTCCTTCGCACCGTCCGCGCGAAGTGGAATAAAACCTTCGGCACGGCCTGACCACGCAATGTCCCCGTTGCACCCACAACTCCAAAACAGGCGGACACTGGGCGGCGGTTTGTCGGCAACTCTTCCCGAAAACCTCTTCCTCAAAGCCTTCGCGAAGGGTTTGCCCATGATTCGGCCCAGAGCGGTAGACATACGCCGTCCGATGATGGTCAGATACCCCCTAATCTACGGAGTCACTCGATGACTGCAGCAGACTTTCGCAGGATTGCACTGAGCTTGGAGGGCGTGGAAGAGTACTCCCACGCAGGATTGCCGGCTTTTGGTGTAGGAGGCAGGAAATTTGCTTCGCTGGCCTCGGAAGCAGGGGGGTATGGAAATCTAATGCTGACGCTGGAGCAGCAGGGGCGTTTGTGGAGGAGGGGCCCGAGATTTTCCTGCCGATTCCTGGGGGCTGGGGAAAGATGGGACACACGCATATTCGCCTGGCGGCGGCGAGCGAGGATGTACTGACGGGTGCACTCCGAACGGCTTGGAGACTGCGAATTGTTAAGAACGCAAAGACGATCCTAAAAAAACCACGTGACTGAGCGCAGCGGAGTAAGCTGGCGAATGCCTTTCTTCAGCCTTCTCGCAGACAGCTCCGCTTCAGCGGATCAATTTGCCAAACATAGTCTTGAAGGCAACACCGTCAGCATTAAGGGCCCGCTTGCCCTAATCCCGCCGCAGAGGTGGCGCTTTATAACCGCAGCGATAATTTAGTCATGACCCAATTAGCTGTTGACGGATTTCCGGTCCTGTCAGTCATTGTGCATTGCTCAAATTATTCCCCTCGCGGTATCCTCATCCACTCCTTGGAGGATCTATGCTTAGGTCTTGTGTTCGCACCTTTGCTTCGTCCGCGATCTCTCTGTTATTCCCACTCTTCGTCCAGGCACAGGCCTTGCCTTTTTCTGTCGGCACTGCCACTGCCGCTCCCGGCCAAAAAGCAACGGGCTATTTGGAAGTCCCCGCTGGTGTCGACGCTGCCACCAATATTCCCGTAATCGTCATCAATGGCGAAAAGCATGGTCCAGTCTTAGCTCTCGTCTCCGGCGCCCACGGTACTGAATACACCTCCATCATCGCGATTGAAAAGCTTATCAACCAACTTGATCCCTCTCAAATCGCCGGCACCGTTATTCTTGTCCCCCTCGTTAACATTCAATCCTTCGAACAAAAGATCCCCCATGTTAACCCCATCGATAACAAGAGCATGAACCGCTTCTACCCTGGGAAGGCTGATGGGACGCAAACTGAACGTGCGTCCTTTCTTATCACCAAACAAGTGGTCGAACGATGTGATTTTCTGATCGACTACCACGGCGGCGATCTCGACGAGAGCCTTCGCCCTTACGCGTACTGGGCACCTACTGGCAAGGAGGCCCAAGACCATATATCTAAAGAGATGGTCCTCGCCTTTGGGCTCGATCACATCATTATTTGGCGCGATCGTCCCACCGACCTGGGCGCCACTCGCTACCTCGACAACACCTCTACTGCTCGCGGCAAACCTTCCATCGTCGTCGAAGCTGGCTATGCCGGCTTCGTCGAAGCGGATGACGTCGACCTCCTCGTCGAGGGGACATTCAACACCATGCGCGCTCTCAAAATGCTTTCAGGAAACCCTCGGCCCATCGAGAACCCGGTCTGGCTCGACAGAGTCGTGGATGTCTTGTCCGACGGCCCTGGCATTTGGTACCCGCTAGTGAAGCGCGGTACCTACGTTCAAGAGGGCATGAAAATCGGCTTTGTCACCGACTATTTCGGCAAGCTCATATTCGAAGCCCGCGCTCCCGTCTCCGGTGTCATCTTGCACATCAACGCTGTCCCATCTCTCAAGAAAGGCGACAACATAGCAGACATCGCCGCCATTGCCGCCCACGCTCCTTAAATCTAACCTGATTTTGGCTACGAACAGTCGATGAGCCTCGTCCTTGGGCACGTTGCTCGTGCGCATCCCACGGCCAACGCTCTCCTTATGTGCCGTTTGCAGGTACGAATCCGGGGACCCAACTTCCCTGTTGCCCGACATCCGGCCAAGACCCCGAGAGAACCCCACTCCCCGCGTGTCGCCGAACACGGCGTGGGCTAAGATCTCTCAGGCGAGCGGAAGTACCCGCCGGCGCCTATTATGACTATCGACGACATTCGGCCGCTCTACCAGTACGACCGCTGGGCCAATAACCGAGTTTTCCAGGCCACTTCCAGGCTTAGCGTTGAGGAGTTCACGCGCGATCTTGGCGGCAGCTTTCGTTCCGTGCGCGACACGCTTGTGCACATCATCGCCGGTGAGTGGATTTGGCTTAGGTATTGGAAAGAGCCGCCCACCAGCTCTGCCCTGCTGACAGGCTTGCGAACCCGCCGCGACCTTTTGTTCAATCCGGACTCATTCCCCAGCGTCGCTGCGGTGGAGCTAAAGTGGTCCGAAGTCGAGAACGAACAGACCGAGTTCGTGAACAGCCTAACGGATGAACTCCTGGAACGAATGCTCCCGTTTCGTGCAACACAAGTCAGATTGGCGCACTTGATGCAACATGTGGCGAACCATTCCACTTACCACCGAGGCCAAGTCGCACTGATGATGCGGCAGCTTGGTGCCGAGCCTGTGGCCACGGACTTCCATGTGTTTTTGGTGGAATGTTCGAGCGAAGCCGCGCCTGCACAGTAGAGCTTCATCGCGCCAACCGATCCTGATCGTGCAACGTTTGCCAGCGGCACGTTTCCGGTCGGTGTTGGAAGCCTCGGTGTATAGTGTCGGCTACCGGGAAGCAAAATGGAAATCGCCGCTAGTGTGGCCTCGGACCTTCCGCGCAAGCTAGGTTTGATCGACGCGCTCTCGATCGTGATTGGCATGGTAATTGGTGGCGGGATTTTTCTGGTGCCCAATCTGGTCGCCCAGGAGCTGAAATCTGCAACCGCGATCCTGGCGGTATGGGTGTTTGCCGGGGTGATCTCGTTCTTCGGCGCGCTCGCTTGCGCCGAGCTTGGCACCGCGCTTCCATCGACCGGCGGGCAATACGTCTTCCTGCGCGAAGCCTACGGCCCTCTGGTCGGATTTCTTTGCGGCTGGTCCATGTTCCTGGTTGCGCGGACCGCTCAGGTTGCCTGGCTGGCGGTAACGATGGCGCTATACGTCTCCTATTTCGTTCCGCTATCCGCACCGGTGTCGAAGTTGCTCGGAATCTGCGCGATCGCGCTGTTCACTGGAATCAATTATCGCGGTGTCAGCGCCGGAGCAATGGTTCAAAAAACGTTCACGCTGGCCAAAGTCGCCGGCCTGCTCATCATCATCGGCAGCGCCCTCTTTTGGGGCAGCAAAGCGGCTGCGCCTCAAGAAGCAGTTGCTGGTGGATTCTCAGTCAGCAGCTTCGGCGTCGCCCTAATCGCGTCTCTGCTAGCCTACGACGGCTGGGTGCAATTAACCTTCGTCGCCGGCGAGATCCGCAACCCGCAGCGGAATGTGTTTCTTGCCCTCACCCTTGGGTCGGTCGCATGCATTGCCATTTACTTACTGGCGAATGTGGCTTATTTGCGCGTTCTCCCGATCGCCGAAATCGCCGCGAGCGATCATGTCGGCGCCACCGTGGCCAGGCGCGTGCTCGGCTCCGGCGGAGGCAGCCTGGTTTCGCTGATTATTCTCGTGTCGATCATCGGGACCCTGAATGGATGCTTTCTTACCAGTCCGCGGATTTACTTCGCCCAAGCGCGCGATGGCCTATTTTTTCGGAAGTTCGCCGAGGTGCATCCGCGGTATCAAACGCCTGGGTTTTCGATCCTGGCTCAAGGCATCTGGGCGACCGTGCTCGTCGTAAGCGGCTCCTATGAAACTCTCCTCGATTACGCGATGTTCGCGATGTGGCTCTGGTATGGTCTGATGGTCGCGGGCGTGATCGTGTTGCGCTATAAGCAGCCGGGCCTCGCACGCCCTTATCGGATGTGGGGATACCCAGTAACCCCGGCACTGTTCGTGGCGATCGCGTGTTGGTTTTTGGTGAATATGCTGAAGACGCGACCGCTGCCGTCGGTCGCTGGACTGCTCTTGATCGCGACTGGAGTCCCTGTTTACTTCTTGTGGGCCCACCAACATAACCAGGCTGAGTCCACAACGGTCTGATTTGCGGACTTGCCCAACTCTCGCTGTCATATCGACCGAGTTTCGCGCCAGAGGTTAGCGGCATCGATGCACGGAACTGCCGTTTCAGATCTGTTTACTGCAGATTCAGGGTAGGCTCACGCGTGTGTTCCCAGGCATGATGTCGCGCTCGAGAAAGGCAGGAGTGATCGCATTTTGGCCGGCTTGAGTCTGCGTCCAGCGGAGATGAAACATCGGACCTGCATTCTTCACGTCCAGAGTGAACTGTCCATTCTCCGAATGCCATTCGAGATCGACGATGCTCTTCCCAACTTTTACGTGTTCGACAAGCAGCGACTGCCATGACGTCGGCAGCTGCGGTGCGAAGTGTAGTACATTGTCCCGGCTGTCGGGCTCGAGTCCCAACATCCCATGGATCGCCGCAGAAAGAAATGCCGATGAGGACCATGTCTGTTCCGGCACGGATTCGCTTTGCGGTGTAAAGAAACTGCCGGACATCACTTCGTGCATATGGCCAAGCGAATCGGCTGAATCCCATTGCACCAGACTTTGCCACAATACGTTAGCTGCATCCGGGCGATGGACCTGCCACATCAAGTCAGCAGCCGCGGCCGTAGCGTGGGCCCACACACTTCCCTTCGCGTATGAGGTCGGGTCATAGTCTGGGGCTGTGGACGGCTTGCTGCGCAATCCCCACGGAGTCAGATAGGGCGGAGTCATAAGCCGATCCAGAGTTACTGAAGTCTGTTCTGGGGTAGCAGCGCCGGAAACAATGGCCGCCAGATCGGCCGCCGCCATGCTTTCCGCCGCCTTTCCCGACCTGGTAAATCCGCTAACCCAGCGATGCGCCACGCTATCCCAGTATCGCGATCGAATGCTTTGCCGAGCACGGAGACTCGCTGACTCGGCCTGCCGACTTAGCGCCTCGTCGTGCATCGTCGCAGCAAGTTCCGACATAGCATGGGCCGCACTTACCCATGCTGCGGACAGCGTCAACTCGTCTGTGAGGCGGTCCTGCTCGTTGCCGCTCATCTTGTCCGCGGGTACACGAGGCAGGCCATCGCCTTTGTCGAGTGTGGAGAGGCAGTATTGGTATGCTTTCAATGTTGCAGGCCAATGTCGAGAGAGGAAGGCCTGATCGCCCGTGATCCGTTCGTATTCGGCAATCACCCGGAGAAAATCGAACGTTATGTCGACATGAATAAACAGATAGGGATAGTCTCTCGCCCAGTTCAGGAAACCTGCACTTTGAGAGATCTCGTGCCACATCATGCCGCTCTCTGAATTCTGATACTTGTAGAGAAACTCCAGTTCGTCTGCGGCTCGCTTGTAGTTGCCTTCGTACAACATCGCCTCCGTTGTCAACAGGCCGTCTCCAGCGAAGTACCAGGCGTATTGCGGCCGGCGGGCCCCGTGTGAAGGTCCATAGCCGCCTACAAACGCGCAACCGAGACGCGCATTACACGTCCAAGCCTGCTCGAGCGCGGTCTGCGCCCACTCGATCGCACGATTCGTTTCGGCATCGGGCGTGGTGATCTTTACGATCTGCAATGAGCTGAAACGCTTCGCGTCGTCAGACGCGGAAGTGTCGGACGCGCGCAGCAACGATGCTGTTGCCGCGCGCACTTCTTCGCTTCTTTCACTCGCCCCTGCAAAGACCAGAGTCGTGCACCGGCCGCTAGCACAAGGACCAGGTTCAAGCGTGAGAGTCAAGAGACGAGTGAACTCGGTGCCTCGACGATCGTTATTCGGCTCCGAGTGTTCTGTCGCCTCTGGCGACGAGATCAACGCTCTAAACTGTTGCGAAGGTTCGCTCAAAAGAAAGCCTCTGGCATCCTGATCCCACGATGTCTCCTGGCCGCCGATGCCGGCTGGCCACATCAAGTTGAGCGATGGGTGAAATTGAACCTGAATATGAACGTCACTACGACTTTCCACGGAGAAACGAACGAAAACACCCGGTTCCTCCGCATGCGTCGCAATGCGTTCGCGCACACGAAAGTCTGGGGCAGTGTAGATTCGCGTAACGCCGAGGGGATCGACCTCGACTGAAGTCAGGATAGTGATCGCGGAAACAGGTGGAGCTTTCGGCAACACGAAGCTAAGGCGATATCCGTTTACAAGTTGCAAGGGGAACGTCCAAACCTCCAGACCGTCTTCGGAATACCCGCCCGCGAAGCCGCGAATGCCGTGCGCGGCGATGTACCTGTTCGGCTGCGCCTGTGTAGTCGACCAGACCGGGAGATCGGGAACACGCTGCGAATCGGCCGCAGGTGTTGTCGAAGGCGAGGCTTGTGCAAAACTGAAGCTACTGAAAAGCAGAAGTATTGGGACAGAGCGAAGTATGGAGCCTCCTGGCACAGCTGAGGAATTTTCACGTCGCACGAGCGACGTGCCCCTGATTATCCCACCCAAGGCCCAGATAGGGATTCGGAAGCTGTCTGCGCCGCCAAGCTCAATTAATCAGAAGTCCCCTTCGCATTGCATCGACGAGTGAGTTCAATCAAGGCCTGTCCTCATCAACTGACACCCGGAAGAGACCGTACGCATTCATGAGTACAAGCCGACTTATGGGGAGCAATCTCCCACATGCCGGTTTGGGGCCAACTTCGTGTTGCAGACGATAATGGGGTTACAGCGTAGCGGCTCGAGTCGAAATGTAGATGACGGGCTGCTCCATGAACGTGCTAACCTCTGGTGCGAAGGGGCTTGTCGGGAACGACGTAGCATGGGGTTCGCGTCGGAAAGACATCGCGTACACGCCGGTTAGCTATACGGAATCGCACGGTACCCGTCCTTCCCAGCGGTGAGCTTATTTGGGGAGAGGATGCGAAGGGTAATGTCGGCCGCAGTAAACCATCGTGTCACCCGCCGCGAGCTGCTTCGCGGCGCCGCCACAGGAATGGTCGCACTGGCGTTGGGAGACCTTCAGGCTGCACAACCGCCGTCCAAGCCTCCCAATATCGTTTTCCTGCTGGCGGACGATCTTGGCTTCGCCGATGTTTCCTGTTACGGACGCCCTGATCTCAGCACCCCAAGTATCGATCACATCGCTGCAAACGGGGTACGTTTCTTGCAGGCCTATGCCAACTCAGCCGTGTGTACCGCGACCCGCACGGCGCTGATCACCGGTCGATACCAATATCGCCTGCGCATAGGTCTGGAGGAGCCTCTCGCAGGAAATCCTGACGTCGGCCTGCCGCCGGCTCAGCCGACCCTGTCATCGATGTTAAAGAAGGCTGGCTACAGCACGACTTTGATCGGTAAGTGGCACCTGGGTGTGCTGCCAAAGTTCGGTCCCCTCCAGAGCGGCTACGATCACTTTTATGGATTTCGCAGCGGTGCGGTGGACTATTTCTCGCACGCCGCAAGTAATCATAAGAGCGATCTTTGGGATGATGACGTTTCGATCCAGCAGACAGGCTATCTGACCGAGTTGCTGGGAAGCCGGGCGGTAAAGGTCATTGACGCGTATGCAAAATCCAGGCAGCCATTCCTGCTAAGCCTGCATTTCAACGCGCCACACTGGCCGTGGGAGGGCCCTGGCGACCAAGCCGAGTCCGTCCGCCTGTCTCAACCAGGGAGCGAAGGAATCTTCGATCTGGACGGTGGATCGCAGAAGACCTATCAGCAGATGATCGAAGCCATGGATCGGCAGATTGGTCGCGTGCTTCAAGCCCTGGACGCGAACCGGCTCACAGAAAACACCATCGTCATCTTCACCAGCGATAACGGAGGAGAGCGCTTTGCCGACACCTGGCCTTTCACCGGCAAGAAGACCGAGTTGCTGGAAGGAGGACTTCGCATTCCCTCGATAATCTGCTGGCCCGCGCGCATTCCCAGGAACCGAACCACCGAGCAGGTTTCGATCAGCATGGATTGGGTAGCCACACTGTTAGCTGCCGCCGGCGCCAAAGCCGATCCTGCTTATCCGCTCGATGGCATCAATCTTCTGCCGGTGCTGACCCAAGATGCCTCACCCATCCTGCGCAAACTGTTCTGGCGTTACAAGGCCAACGCGCAGCGGGCCGCGCGCGACGCGGACTACAAATACCTGAAGATCCTCGATAACACATTCCTTTTTAACGTCATTGACGATCCCTTGGAGCGTGCCAACTTGAAGGACCGCCAAAAAGATGTGTATCGGCGGCTGGTTCGCGAGTGGTACGACTGGAACGCGACCATGCTGCCGGAGATCAAAGAAAGCTTTACACACAGCTTCGATGGCAAAGAGCTTGCTGACCACTTTGGAGCGAAGCCGCCGGACCAGACGCCGGACATTCCGACTCCGCCGGACGACCAGTAAGAGGCACGTCGGCCCCAGTTAGCGATCCAAACTCTGCCTCAATTGCGGAATGACTTATCTTCTGCAATGTGACTGTTCCCCCGAAGTCGGAACGCGCTAGCGGCCCTCGAATTCGTGAGCTCGAACGCACTAGCAACCTATAATTACCCGGTGGCATTTTGGTTATGCCTTCTGCTGAAAAACTCGATACTCACCACAAAGCGCTCACCCTGAACCTTGATACATCCACTTTCGGTTCTTTCGCCGAAATCGGTGCGGGACAAGAAGTCGCGCGTTGGTTCCTTCTCGTGGGAGGGGCTTCCGGCACGGTGGCCAAGACCATTTCCGCTTATGACAAGGAAGTCAGCGACGATCTCTATGGCTCCGGATCGCGCTACGTATCCCAACAGCGACTCGAGGCGATGCTGAACAACGAATGGACTCAACTTCTCACGCAATTAAGCAACACCCGTGGGCCGCATACTCGGTTCTTCTGCTTTGTAGATACCGTTTCCGCCCGTAACTTCGCCGGAACCAACGACTCACATGGCTGGATCGGTCTGCGGTTTCAGTTGCAGCCCGGCGATCCTCCTAACGACATCCTGCTGCACATCAATATGCGCGACTCTTCCAATGTCCTCCAGCAGCAAGCCATCGGTATTCTGGGCGTCAACCTTATCTATGCCGCGTTCTATGAAGTGCAAATCGAGGACACATTTCTGGAAGGCCTGTCTCAAGACGTCGTCCCGGAGCGGATCGAGATCGACTACGTGGACCTCCGCGGGCCGGCATTCGAGAGTTGGGATCGCCGTGCCTTGCTAGTCTACTTAGTGCGTGCGGGGCTCGCGGAAGTTGTATTCTTCCCCTCCAAGGGCGCCATCGTTCCTCCTACCGAGGTTCTTTACAAGAAAGCCGTCGTGCTTGCACCGGGATATTTTGGCCATACGGATCCAGCTCACTCGCAAGTCCACGCGCGGTTATTGGATTCGGCTATTCAGGAGCTTCGGAAGGAACTGGGGGAAGCAAACTCAGCCACTGCTGGTTTTTTTTGCCTAACGGTCGCGCCGTTCGGGCAGGACGAACCAGCCCCAGAGATTCCCGACTTGCTCGGTCGTATCGATGCGCTTCTCGCCACTGGCGCCGACGTGTTGCTTTTTCATCATCCCGAGCTCTACCACATGACAGCTCTCATAAACCGCCATACAGAGGCCCCCGTGCGCTTCGTCGTGGGTCTTTCCCTGATGATTCGAGCGTTTGAAGACGTCTATGGCAATCTCGAAGGCAGACGTCTGGAGGCCCTCGCGCGTCTCTTCGCCCAGAATGTCCGAATCTACGTTTATCCGATGACCGCCACGGATCTGCAAGAATGGCTGGAGAGTGCTTCCATTACCGGTTGGGAGTGGAGTGAAACGAACGGGCGGGTTTCTGCCAGCCAACTGCGTCGCGCGCCGCCTCTAGGACATCTTTACGCCTATCTTCTCGCCAGCGACTTTCTTGTCCCGATGCAAGCCACAGTGGAGGCTTGAGAGCCTAGAGGTCGGCGCTATCCTTAGGGCAATCTCTACTAGAGCATTTTCATAGTTGCTGTATCCCATAGCCGCAGTGACGGAAGAACGCTCGTGCATTGTGAGCCGTGATCGCAGACAAGGCGTCGGCGATGGCGGGTTCGAGCTGTTCCAGCACGCGGGCCTTCACGCCGCGCAGCAACTCAATCCGGTTCGGGCAGGCTGTAGGGACGCGAATTGGCAGCGGCGTAAGCCGGCCGGTCGCCAGGTTGCAGAATCCGCCTTGGTAAGAGACAGTGCCGTGGCGCAGAAGTTGGGTGAGCATGCCCAA
>Ga0070766_10001152_pt1 | contig 12625 bp, 19 predicted proteins | sample HubBroMetageWFT6_FD_69782 | JGI IMG/M metagenome (GOLD analysis project Ga0070766, IMG submission 69782) | Warmed and freeze-thawed soil microbial communities from the Hubbard Brook experimental Forest, New Hampshire - Hubbard Brook CCASE Soil... | ecosystem: Environmental > Terrestrial > Soil...
TCCGATCTTTGAAGGTATCGCCCGAAATACTCGACCACGCGCACTGCGTTCAGGCCCTCGAATACGTCGAGGCTGTGAGCAAGGTCGAACAGATCGCGTCCTTTGTTGCGCTGAAGCAGCCGGATCTCACCTAACGGATCAATTCCCCTGCGATCTCGCCTCAACTTGCCTGATCGAGAGTCCGCGGTTGGGCCTCGCCGGCCGCCCGCTCACCCCGTGGCGACACAGCCGGCCAGTCTCCCTTCCAAGCATCGGGTTCCTTGGCGTTCAGGTACCTGATGCGTACCGGCATGGCGGCAAGCCGGTCAGAAAGGCGAGCCTCATCGCGAATCGGCCACCAGTCGTACAAAAAGATCTCAAGAGGTCGCCACATGGAAACCCAGCCGCCGATCGTAAAGCTCTCACGCACGATCTCGCCAATACGGCTGCTCTTCATTAAGCCAGCTAGAAAATCGCCCAAGGCAATCGCCGATGCTAGAGCAACGAGGCCGATGACAAGGCTGGTCCGGCCCACCCTGAGCAATTCGCGCAGACGCTGCCGATATGCCTGGGCGCGTTGACTGAAGAACTCGTGAATTGCATCGCGAAGAACAGCAGCCTCATCCGGTGCTCGCATTCACTATTACGGTTTGCGACGGCGCGAAGGTACGCACTCAGTGTCGTCACTCAGGGGGGCGGCGCGGACGAGGTTAGGCTCGCCCTAATCTCGTCCTCGCCCGGAATCAGCACAGGTTCAGACAGAGGCCTGTGTCGCGAGCGTTGTACGCACCGCTGCACGCCGCGCGTCGGTCACGTTGCCGCGATGCATCGACTGGTGCAGGGCCAGCACGAGGAAGCTCTGCCCGTAGGTGGCGAATTCTTTCTCCCGTCCTTTGGGTGGCGTCTTCGTCGGCTTGTCGAGGTCCGCCTCGCTCAAGGACTCCAAAAGCTTCAAGTTCCGCTCGCGCAATTGGCGATACTTTTCTCGAACCTCGGCGAAGGGGGGATATGCTTTGGCATCGGCGACAGGTTCCAAGTTTTCACCAAAATACGGTTGCCAGTCTGCTGCGGCATTCTTATCTCCGAAAAGTATCTCCGGGATCATGCCCTCAACCAGAGTGAGGTGACCAAGGACCCAAAGCGGGTGGCAGCCGCCGCTCGGTGTCGGAAAAGTCGTTGCAGCGCCGCTCATTTCGTCGATTACACTTAGCACTGCTCCATTCGAAACGGTCAGCGCGAATTTAATAGCGTCTTTCGTTTGCATTTTCTTTCCTCCTGGAATTGCCTGCTCACTCTCTACTACGATTCCGGAGCGATCCAGGATACGTGCCCATGGAGCATTCCTTAGGAGGGATCAGCCACGATGACAGAGATAGCTGCTGGTAGAACCCACGGACAATGCGCGTAGTCCACGATGCGCGCGATGTGCTGATCGATCACTTCGACCCGAGCAACAGAATCTGGCTTCCACTCATCTCCATGTTGGCGTAGCACGACGACCGTCAGCTCGCCATCCACTTCCCCAACTCTCAGTCGCCATGGCACTCTCTGCCGTTCATAGTTTCCGAAATATGGCGATTCGTCGATCGAGCCGGCAAAGCGATCTGCGACGCGGAGTTGAGCATCCGCGCTCACGAGTTCGCGGAGTCCGTCCCAATCACGTTTATTGAATCGGTCCACATAGAGGTGTAGGAGCCGCGACAACTCTGGACTCACGTCGCGGCGCGATGTCGCGGGCGCAGGCAACGCTGCCAACTTCGCTCGCCCCCTATTGAGCGCAGCCTTGACCCCGCCCACAGTGGAACTGACGAGTTCGGCAATCTCTTCGAGGGTGTAGTCAAAAACATCCTTGAGAAGCACGCAGGAGCGCTCCTTGGGAGGCAGGCTCATCACGAGCTGTTCGATCGCTCGACCAACACCAAGGACAGGAGGATCACCAGGCATTGCGGAGCCTGGGCTCATAGCCGTGGTTTCAGCCTCAATCCGGACGCCACGCCTCCGCAGGAAGTCGATGCATCGATTGTGCGCGATCCGGAACAACCAGGGACCTAGAGGACGGCTGTCGTCGTACTGGTCGAGCTTCCGATAAGCCTCGAATAATGCGTCTTGAACAACGTCCTCCCCGTCCAACACAGATCCTGTCATGCGAGAACAATAACGGTGCAGACTAGGGCGAAGATTGGTGATCGTCTCGAGGAAAGCCAGATACCGCGCTTCGAATGGACCGGAGCGGTCCATTTTCTCTTGCTTATCGGTCGCCATACCTACTTATACGCAGCCCATCCCCTTTAGGATACGCACCGAATTCGCGAACCGGTCAGGAGTCCATCGGCACGCCGGAAGGCTTGCCTGCGAGGTTCACGAGGCCCTGCATCGAGCAGTCGGGTTCCAGCATCGAAAAGCTATCAGAGGGGTTTCAGAATGAACTACTTCGAAACACTCGAGCAGGAAGTGTCGGCCTGGCCTAGCGTATCAGTGCATCCACACCGGTTTGGCGGACAAGAATTCCGATTTGGATCTGCGGAAATCGGTCATATTCATCCGGGCGTCGTGGTTGACATCCCGTTTCCGCGTTCCGTTCGCGATGCGCTTCTGGCGGGCGGTCTTGCCGAGGAGCATCATTGGGTCCCGAATTCTGGTTGGATCACCTTCCGGGTTGGTAGCGAGCAGGATCTCAAGCATGCCGTCTGGCTCATGCGACTGTCGTACCTGCGCTACTCCCTCAAGACCGCTACTGACCCGCGCAAATTGCTCGAGCAGCAAAGCGAAGAACTCCAGTTGAACTCTCAATTCAAATCGTTGCTCGAACCATTCGTGTCTAAAACCACAAACCAAGTTGCGGCTGAGCCGCTCCGAGCTTAGAAGAGAACGGGACGTTTACTTACGATGGCTGTTCTTTGGATTGCCTTAGGAGATCAGTGAAATGGAAAACATGAAGGCAGTACGAGTCCACAAGTACGGTGGGCCGGAAGTGCTCCGGTTCGAAGATGCACCGCGCCCGACGCCCGGCTCCGGTGAATTACTGATCCGAGTCTATGCTGTTTCAGTGAATCCGCTCGACTGGAAAGTCCGGGCGGGCTACATGAAAGATTACATTCCTCTCCCGTTGCCATTCATTCCGGGCTGGGACGTCTCCGGTGTGGTCGAGGCAGTAGGTTCCAGTGTCACAAAATTCAAAAAGGGCGACGAAGTCTACGCCCGCCCGGATGTCACTGCCCACGGCAATGGAGCGTACGCGGAGTACGTCGTGGCGAAGGAAACAGAAACGGCACTCAAGCCGAAATCCATTGACCATGTTCACGCGACCACGATTCCTGTCGGGGCGGTCACGGCATGGCGAGCACTATTTGACGCCGCTGGGCTGAAGGAAGGGCAGAGCGTATTGATTCATGGGGCGGCCGGAGGCGTCGGCAGCTTCGCGGTTCAACTGGCGAAATGGAAGGGCGCGTATGTTATTGGGACGGCGTCGAGCCAGAATCAGGCGTTTCTCAAGGAATTGGGCGTGGACGACCCGGTCGACTACGAGAAGACGCGATTCGAGGAGGTGGTTCGCGACGTGGACGTGGTGTTCGATCCCATCGGGGGAGAAACACAAAAGCGTTCGTGGCAAACCCTAAAGAAAGGTGGAATCCTGGTTTCGATCGTCGCGCCACCCTCGGAAGAAGAGGCTAAAAAATATGGTGTACGCTCCGCCTTCTTATCAGTCAAGGGAGGTTCAGCCCTGCTGGCCGAACTCGCAACACTCGTGGATTCGGGGAAAATCAAACCCATGGTCGAGAAAGTGCTGCCGCTGTCCGAAGCCCGGCAGGCCCACGAACTCAATGAGACCGGTCACGCTCGCGGCAAGATAGTACTGAAGGTCGCGTAGGAGCTGCTCAGAGCAGCGGCGCCCGTTTCTCGAACGGGTTTTGGAGCGGTGAATTCCGGGGGCCATCGGAAGATGAAACGGGCAGCGATCGGCTTGCGAATGCATTCTGGTTGGGGCGCTCTGGTCGTGATCTCCAATGAGTTCGCGCTCGAGGTAGTCGACCGCAGACATATCGTTGTCGCCCAGGCGACTATTCCCGGATCGAAGCAGCCTTATCACTATGCTGAGAACTTCGAGTTGGAACAGGCTGGAGCATACATTGCCCGATGCTCCGGCGCCTCGGGTCAACTTGCGTCAGCTGCCATTCACGAAATCCTGTCCGAGTTGGAGAAGAACGAGTATAGGGTCGAGGGTTCTGCGCTCCTCATGGGTTCTGGGAGAACGATCCCTTCGCTGGAGAAAGTTCTCGTGTCTCATGCGCTGATTCACACGGCAGAAGGTGATTTCTTCCGCGCGGTTGTTCGCCAGGCCTGCGAGGATGCCGGCATAACCGTAACGCCATTTCGTGAGCGGGACTTGGAAGAACGCGCCAACAAAATACTTGGAAAGAAAGTAAATCAAGTGAAGGAACGGATTTCGAGCTTGGGTAAGCGTCTTGGCCCGCCTTGGACGCAGGATGAGAAACTGGCGGCACTGGCCGCGAGCCTGATCCTGGCGTCCTGACAGGCAGACGCCAACGCAAGGGGAGCGGTCATCACTCACCGGCAATGACCGCCCTTGATTCCGCACACCTTCAATCCGCCGCCACCTGTTTCCTTTTCCAATCTCTGGCCTCGTCGGATTTTGCCCATTCTCCCGCCACCTGCTTGGTTGCGACGTTGAGGCGATTCCAGACGTTGGTCATCGCGATGTAAAGAACCAGAGCTGCGAGTTGCGGCTCGTTGTAGTGACGCGCCGTTTCGTTCCAGATTTCGTCCGGCACGGGATCGGAGCGATCACTGAGCCGAGTCATAGCTTCGCTTAGGGCGAGCGCCGCGCGTTCGGCATCGGTGAAGTAGGGCGCGTCGTTCCAGGCGGCAACAGCGAACAGGCGCTCGTAGGTCTCGTCCGGCACCTTGAAACGCAAGTTCATGTCGACACAGACGCTGCAGCCATTAATCTGGCTTGCCCGCAAGTGAACCAGATCGAGCGTTTTCTTCGGCACACCACTTTGTTCTACAGCTTTGCCTAACGCTTGCAGGTTTTCCATCGCGCCCGGAATGACAAATGCCGGCTGTTTCATTCGTGCTTGCATGAGTGAATCTCCTTTTTATAAAGTTTCGATTTGCTTCCTCGCTGACATGACGAATCACAGCATAAGAATGTGACCGGAGCGGGCGCGCGCGGGAATCTCTTTACCCATCTGCGGGATCAAAATCTCTGTCGGGATACAATGACGAATGATGGCCAAACGTTCTGTGGCAGTATTCGATCTGGGTGGCGTGTTGATCGACTGGAATCCGCGCTACCTCTACCGGAAGCTCTTCGATGGTGACGACCATGCCATGGAACATTTCCTGGCTACAGTCTGTACCTCCAACTGGAATACCCAACAAGACGCCGGGCGCTCGCTGGCTGAAGCCTGCGCTCTTCTCAAATCAAGATTTCCAGACCACAGCAAAATGATTGACGCGTGGATGGAACGTTATGACGAAATGCTGGGAGCACCCATTCAGGGTACGGTCGAAGTTCTCGCTGATCTGCGTTCGGCCGGCGTGCCCATCTATGCACTGAGCAATTGGTCCACTGAGACGTTTCCCGCTGCCCTGGAGCGCTTTGATTTCCTAAGCTGGTTTGATGGCATCCTGCTCTCCGGTGAAGTGCGCCTGCTTAAGCCTGATCCACGCATTTATCGCCGTTTTTTCGAGACTCACTCAGTCGATCCCGCGCAGGCTGTTTACATCGACGATCTCGAACCCAACGTGAAAGCAGCAACCGCTGTCGGCATGCACGGCATACACTTCACAGATTCCTCTGCTCTTCGCGCTGAGCTTGCCAGAATCGGCCTAATTCCAAACTAACGAATCATCAAGTTAGAACCTTTGCATCTGCTCTGCCATAAACAACTGCAACGCTCCTTGTCACGAAATCTCAATTTGGTTCGTCACCACTATGACGAGTCATCGCGACAAAATGTGACCAATGATGACGAGAGGAGGAAAGATGGCGAGAGTAGAGGGCATTGATCCCCGGCAGACTTCATTCCTGATGCGACAGGTGTTCAAGAACGTGCGCAAGATGTTGGGCCGCGACCTGACGCCGCAAAAGGTCGCAGCCCGAGTGCCCAGGGTGTTCTGGGTAAATGCGCTCGCGGAGTGGCTGCTGGGACAGAAAGCGGCGGTGCCGCAAAGGCAGCGCATGCTGTTGACGCTCCGAACTGCCGTGCGGGCTGGGTGCCCGTTTTGAATCGATGCCAATTCTGCCGGGAGCAGAATGTACGGTTTGAGCGACGAAGAGATTACCGCAATCCGCGAGGGACACTTCGAAGGTTTTCCACCACCCGAGATCGCTTTGCTGCGCATGGCGGACGCGATGGCGGACACGCCGTCCAATGTGAGCGACGAACTCTATGGAGAATTGCGCCGGCACTTTTCCGAGGAGCAACTGATCGAACTCGCAGCGAGTGCGGCGCTAGAGAACTTCCGTGCACGCTATAACCGGGTATTCGATGTGGGGAGCGATGGACTCTATCGCAAAGGGCTAAAGTTCAAAGAGCGATAAACCGAATTTTCTAGCGCGCCTCGGCCATAGATTCCGAGCACCAGTGCTGCCACGACCACCACAAGGAACGTGACCGGTACGCCGTTTCCTAAGGAGAGGTCGCGCGCTCGGAGGTGCGTGATCACCGCGCCGACAAAGAACAGCGTGAGGCCAGCGGCCGCGGCAATCCCAATCAGGGGCACGCCAATACCGATCAGCAGTCCCAGTGCGCCTGCTGCCTTCAGCACGCCCAGGATGGGGAGCGACGATTCTGGCACACCTAGTTTGTTCATGTTGCCGAGAAGCCACTTCGGACGGATGAAGTCATTCGCTGCTGCATAAATGTTGCCGGCAGCAGCCATGACAGTAACGATAATGTAAGCAGTAAACATGAGGACCTCCTTTCTTTGTTCTGGCATCACCTGAAGAGCAAAGACAGGTTTGATGCCCAATGACTTGCATTTCCTCTCTCATTACCTTGACGAACGGCGGCAGGAAAATGTGACCGCGCGCAAGAATGCTGTGAAAAAGGGAGTGGAGCGGGATACTATCCGGCATCCAATTGCGTGCCGAATCCCATCAGTGTGCTTGTCACATTGGGAGGGCTTGATCCGTCAATGATGTGGAGTCATACGCAAATGGAAAACGAGAAGCAGGGCGAATGGTTGGCGGGGCGATTCGAGGAGAACCGCGGTCATCTGCGGGCAGTAGCATATCGCATGCTCGGATCGGCCAGCGAAGCCGACGACGCTGTGCAGGAGGCCTGGTTGCGCCTGAGCCGCTCCGACGCGACGACGATCGAGAATCTCGGTGGATGGCTGACCACGGTGGTTTCACGGGTTTGTCTGGACATGTTGCGCTCGCGAACAGCCAAACGCGAAGAGGCGTTGGAGACGGGCGTGACTAAGACGATTGCAATCAGCCGGCAAGCTGATCCGGAGAAGGAAACGCTCCTCGCTGATTCCGTCGGTTTTGCACTGCTGATCGTGCTCGACAGGCTCGATCCGGCAGAACGGCTGGCGTTTGTGCTGCACGATATGTTTGCGGTGTCTTTCGATGAGATTGCTTCGATTCTCGGCCGCTCTCCAGAGGCTGCGAGACAACTCGCGAGCCGGGCACGCCGGCGCGTTCAGGGTGCGTCCGCGGTTCCCACGGCCAGCCTCACCGAGCAGCGACGAGTTGCTGACGCTTTTCTGGCAGCCGTGCGCGCCGGCGACTTCGAAGGGCTCATCGAGGTACTTGATCCTGATGTCGTGGTGCGAATCGATGAAGCGGCCGCCCGCCCCGGTGCGCCGAGAGAGATTCGTGGCGCGCGGAACTGGGCGAAGGGAGCGATCGCCTTCTCGCAACAGCTTGCGGGAGACATTCGGCCGATGTTGGTCAACGGAGAGGTGGGACTTGTGTGGGCACCGCGTGGACACTTACTCAGAGTGCTTCGATTCTCGATTGCAGATGGGAAAATTGCTAAAGTCGACGTGATTGCCGAGCCAACGCGACTGAACGAACTGGAGCTCGCCATTCTCGGAGAATAGCCCGGGTTTCAGAAACGAAGGCCAACGGGTGAGGAAGTCGGATTCCCCCTTGAAAGGAAAAAGCCCTCCAATGAAGGACGGAAAGATCGAAACAGAACGGGCTGGCCGCGCGAAAGGTAAGCAAGTTGCTAACATTCGCCCGATTGGCGTGATCCGATCAAGTATCAAGGAGCGAAGCAAAGCACCCAAACAGGGCTCAGAAGGCGCCCCGGACGTTTGGCTCGAGGTTCATCCATTCGCCACGCCAGCCTTGGATGGAGTGGCGGTAGGCGACGAACTCATCGTCTTGACCTGGTTACACCGGGCACACCGAGACACTCTGAAAGTCCGTCCGCGATCAGACCCCAGTCGGCGCCTCACAGGAGTGTTTGCGACACGTTCTCCCGATCGGCCCAATCCCATCGGCCTTCATCAAGTCACGGTGCGCAAAACAAGCAAGAAGCGTCTGCGAGTCGGTCCCATCGAAGCGATCGATGGCACTCCTGTCATCGACATCAAGCCAGTGCTGTGCGAAATCCAAAAGCGTTAGTGACTGGCAGATGCCCCCAAAAGTTTCCGAACTGTTGTCACGCCTAACGTGAATCGGGAACAATGGGCTCCCGCTTCAGATCAATATATTTGGCCAACCAATCGTACCGCTCCTCTAGGGCCTTCGGATCGTTCAGGTCGTGGCCGGTGTCGTAATAGAGAACCTTCTTGGGATCGCTTGCAGCCGCAACATAGTGATCCATGGAAGTCTTGTCGAAGTACTGCTCAAAATTGTCGAACTGAAGCAGTAACGGCATGGGAGAGACATGCCCTACGAAATGGATCGCATCGATGTCGCCTGTGCCCTGGCAATACTTCTCGAGTTGACCTGCAGGTTGAGTCTTGCGGAAATCGACCATGCCGGGATCATCGCTGCGCAACATGATGTCACTGCACTCGGCGACTCCAGCCATCAGGACCGAGGCCTTCATTCGCTTATCGACGGCGGAGAGAATCGATCCCCACTGTGCGCCGTAGCTGTGTCCGACGTATGCCAGGCGTTTCGCATCGACATCAGGCCGCGCCAGCAGCAAATCGATTCCACGCCTCAGATCCACCACCGCCTGGATGTAAATCTCGCGGTCGACGTCCGGTTTATCGAAATGGTCAGGCGTCTTGTGCCAGGGCGCGGGCCGATCCCAGGGATAATCGGGGATGAGTGAGATGGCGCCGGCTCGGGCATAGATCTTGGCCTCTGGAATGAATTCCGCCCGCGTTCCGTTTCCCCAGTGTCCGAAGAGAATGGCGGCAAACGGTCCTTTTCCCGTTGGGACCACGAGGTATGCATCCACCGGACCGCCTTTTGGACTTGCGTAGGTAATGTCGTGAAGGGTACCGCCATCGAACTGCCCGATGACTTTGTCGTGAATATCGAGCGGTTGTTTCGAGTCGTAATCGAACCAGTGGGCAGCAACTTGAAAGTCTGCCGTAGGCTTTGTGCCGGTCTGCCCGGCGGACCCCACGACCAAGAAAAAGGCCAGTGAATAAACGAGTGATTTCATTCCTATGCAACCTCCCTCGTTACCGGAGGCAGTGCGAGAGACAGTGCTGGGAAGCGCAAGAGATCTTCTCTTGCGTAGCTTCTGACCTCGTCGATCTTGAGGTTCACAGATGCGAGGGTCTCGCCAGCCACTGGGTCAGGCAGACGATCTGTCCGAATCGGGTTTCCTTGGCGGCAACCGCGAAGGCGATAGGAAGTTGCTTTAGAGGAGGCGCGCTATTTTGCGCCTTTCATTGGCCAGAGATACAGCTTGGAACCAGGCCGGGGACGTACCATGACGATGAGACCGTTCAAACCACAAGAATGGAAGAACTCGCGAATGCAGTGACGCACGGAATTGGGTTGGCGCTCAGTCTTCTGGGCACGGTACTGCTGATTGTTGCTGTGGCTTGGAACCGGAATGCGTGGGTGATTGTGAGTTGCTGCGTGTACGCGGCAACGCTGGTGAGCCTCTATGCGGGTTCGACTACGCTGCCTAGTGTCCGGTCTGCCAGATGGACCCGCTCACTGGAAACCAAGAAAAGCTGCCTGACGTTGCTGGCGTGACAGAATGTCATCGAACTGTGGGACGTGAATGGTTTAAGAAGGTGGATGATATGAGCGATAGAAAGAAGGCAACTAAGGGACTGTCCTTGCTTGCGTTGGGTATCGCAGCAACTATTGTCCTTGCTCAGGGGCAAAATTCCCAGCCGAGCAAGACCCGGGCTGACGCAACGCCGCCGCTTATTCAAAACATGGCTGGGGAGTGGAATGTGACACAGCGAATGTGGCGTGGGCCAGACGCACAGGCCACTGACCTTCCTCCGGCGGTGGCACACCGACGACTGCTTGGAGCCGCGATTCTCCAAGAACAGATGGAAATCGCCCCGGAAGCAAAGGGCGATCCATTCACCCGAATGTCCTACTTCGACTACAACGCTATGACCAGGCAATACGAGTATTTCTCCATCGACTCCAGAGCGCCGCAGATGATGAACGAAAGGAGCTATGAAGGCACAACGCAACATACTGCGGACGACCAGGAGGCAATATCGCTCTCGGGCGGCATCTTCGTGGCGCCACAATGGGGAGACTCCAAAAATGCCGCATTCAGGTATCGGATCGTGATTGGCCCGGTAACACAAAATCGGCAGGTCGTTCGGCTATACCTGACCCCGGTGTCGGGAGATGGCGGCGTCGAATTCTTGGCATTTGAATATGTTTACATTCACGGGTGGTGATCGCATAAGTGCCGCCCCAGGATTATGCGTTCAGTCATGAACATCGTCCTTGCTCAATTGAAAGGGCTGATACAGGCATTGTGATCGGTAGACCCGCTAATCGACAATCCTTCCGGTTGACATTTGGCTTCTGAGAAGTTGGCAATCCAGCCACGGCTTGCTGACCTCCCCGGAACGCCTCGACGGCGCGGCAACGGATTTCGTCTTAAGTTCGATGGACTGGGACTTTGACCCTGCCGGCCAGTTTCTGGCGGTAACTTCCGAGTAGCCCGCTGGGACTTTCCTTCGCCCAAAGGCTCCAGCTTTACTGGCCTCTCGTGCCACCAGAAAGGCTACGGCCTTGGAAAAGTGGTTGAGTCCTGGTACTCCACGGCATACCTCCAACGACTCCTAAGTAGACAGAAGCTGTTAGTGCTTTGAGGCCCTGAATCGGCCGGATCGCTTAGAGACTGCGCTCTTCGGCAATCGCGGAACAACCTGAACGCCCGCCCAAAGCGTGGCGATCGTTTGCTCGACCAGGAGAGTCTGGTCAGGCAAGTCAGGCACGACCCCTTGGACGACCAAGAGCGTGGCTAGGCCGAAGATCGTGTACCACCAGGTGTGGGCTACCACTATGTCATCCTCACTTGGCAATCCTTCATCCTTGGCAACATCGAAAAAGAGCTGTACGAAACGTTGGAACAAAGGCGTGCCAATGTCGTTGATATATTGTCCAGCGCGGATGCCGTTGCGGTTCTCCGGCCCGAAGAAGACATTGCGGAACTGCTGTGGATGGGCAGTGCAGAACTGAATCAAGCCACGTGAAGTCGCAAAAAGACGCTCTTTCGGTGCAGCATGTTTAGCGGCAATCGCGTCGAAGTTCTGAATCAGCAGCCGGATCGTCTCGCTGCTCAACTCGGCAAGAATGTGCCATTTGTCGGGAAAATGCTGATAAATCACAGCGTGTGTATAGCCGATCTCTTTAGCGATCGCGCGAAGCGTCACGGCTTCGTAGCCGCGATCGGCAAACATTTTGCTGGCAGCCGCAAGGATTTCGCCCCGCAGCCTCTCCTTGCGCTCTACCCGGCGACTTGGTGATGTGGATGTCACTTCAATAGCTTAGTCCCTTTTGACGATTCGTGCGACCACTTGTTAATTTATGACCAATGAATAATTTGTAACCAACGGTTTTCATAGGCCTCTAATAGTCAGGTCGCTCATTTGGATGGACGGCCAAATACGAGGCAAAAGGAGAATGCGATGAAAGTTCTAGTGATTGGAGCAGCGGGCAAGAGCGGAGAAGCGCTGGTAAATGAGGCGCTGGCGGCCGGACATAAGGTGACGGCTTTCGTGCGGGGTGCCGCGCAGTACAAGAAGGCGAACGTCAGAGTTGTTGCGGGCGACGTGCTGGACGCGGCCGCGGTCGACGTTGCGGTCGCCGGACAGGATGCGGTGATCGACGCGCTGGGCGGCAAGACGCCGTGGAAAGTGACGACGATGGAAACGAGCGCGGCCCACAATATTGTGGACGCGATGCGGCGCAATGGCGTGCGGCGATTGCTGAAGATTTCGGTGGTTGGTGCGGGCGAGAGCGTCAAGAACGCCGGCTTTTTCAACGAGCACCTGCTCATGAGGACGTTTCTGCGGGGTCTGCTGGTAGACAAGGCGGGCATGGAGGCCGAGATTGAAGGCAGCAATTTGGACTGGACGCTCGTGCGGCCGCCGATGTTGACCGACGGCGAGAAGACCGGCGTTGCCAGGGTGCTGAGCACGGAGGGCGGCGAGAAGGCGCACAAGATCGGGCGGGCCGATCTGGCAGCCTTCATGGTGCAGCAACTGG
>Ga0070766_10001153_pt1 | contig 12623 bp, 18 predicted proteins | sample HubBroMetageWFT6_FD_69782 | JGI IMG/M metagenome (GOLD analysis project Ga0070766, IMG submission 69782) | Warmed and freeze-thawed soil microbial communities from the Hubbard Brook experimental Forest, New Hampshire - Hubbard Brook CCASE Soil... | ecosystem: Environmental > Terrestrial > Soil...
CCCAAGTTGCGCTCACACTACGAACCTTGTGCGGGCTGGAGACTGACGAGATTGCGCGGGCCTTTCTGGTGCCTGCGCCGACGATGGCACAGAGACTGGTTCGAGCAAAGCGCAAGATTCGCGACGCCGGCATTCCGTATGGCGTGCCGGAGACGAACGAGATGGCCGAGCGCTTGGAGGCGGTGCTGACGGTAATCTATCTCGTCTTCAATGAAGGCTATGCGGCCACTCGGGGCTGCTCGCTCGTCAGGACCGATCATCTGCGTTGAAGCAATCCGCCTAGGGCGCTTGGTGAGGACGTTGATGTCGCCCCGACCTCCGGCGGAAGCGACCGCTCTCGTTGCCATGATGCTGCTTCACAACGCACGACGTGAGGCCCGTCTTGATGAGGCAGGCGATGTCGTTGTTCTCGAAGAGCAGGACCGTGGCCGCTGGGATCGGCAGCTGATCGCCGAAGCGCTGGCGCTGGTCGAGGAGGCGTTTCGTGGCGGACCTGGTCCGTTTGCACTGCAGGCGGCAATCGCCGCCCTGCATTGTCGGGCATCGCGCTTCAAAGACACGGACTGGCCGAGTATCCTCGGGCTCTACGATCAACTCGAACGTCTGCAACCTTCGCCAATCGTGTCTCTGAACCGTGCCGTGGCGGTCGCAATGGTGGACGGTCCCCAACCGGCACTGGCAATCATTGATGCACTTGCTGCCGGCGACCTCAAGAATTATCACCTGCTTCACGCTGCGCGTGCGGATCTGCTGCGCCGAATGGGGTCCCCCGAGGAAGCTGCCAGCAGTTACAGGCGCGCGCTTGCGCTGGTTACGAACGACAGCGAGCGCCGCTTTCTCGAACGGCGGCTGCGCGAACTTCAGGAGTAATGAAAACCTGCCTGCTACCTGGTGTCCCTTAGGCGCAACAAGAGACGTCAAACTGGAATGCGCTCTTCTTCAATCGTTTTGGCCGGCTCACGAATCACCTCCTGGGTTAGGGTCGGAGAAAAAGTCCGTGCGGCTTGCGTTCCCGCAGAAGTCCCGCAAATACCCCCCCAAAATTAAAGATGCAGGAGCTGTCGATTTCACCACAAGCCGTTCGACATACAGGTAGAGCGGGGATTCCGCCGGTCGAAACGCCGGCCCAGCTCCGAAACCTCAGAATGCGAAGGAGATGGTCATGTTGAAGGCGGCCGTTCAGAAATTTCGAGAAGCTACCGTCGTACGGTGTCAAGGGCGAATTGTAGTCGGCGATGCATGTGCGATTTTGCGCAATGCGGTGCTGAGCCAGACAGACACTAGGATGCTCGTACTTGATCTAGCGCACGTTGACCGCATCGATGCGGCCGGTTTGGGCGTTTTGCTTGGGGTGAGGGAGTGGGCTCATTCGAACGCAGTCCGATTCAAGCTGATGAATGTCATGAACAATGTCGAGCAGGTGCTGGAGTTGACTAAGTTGGGTTGTGTCTTTGAATTCTGCTCCATCCAGGACCTCTTCCATCTGCTACACCGTTCAGCTGCAGTACCGCCTTGGGCGGTCGAGCAATCGAGCCCAGCGGATGCAACCGACTTGGACTGTTCAATCGAATGGCAAGAAGTTCGTCCCGCTGTAAAGAAGGACAATCTCCTGGTGGCGGCGTCCTGAAAAACTTTTATGGCGATGCCTTTCACTCTTAGGCTACACAGCGCAACGCCACTGACTAAGTCTAACCTTAACGAACTGGGGGACCGCAAGTCAGGCGAACCGGAAGACGTACCACCAACTGATTAAATGGAGATTCTTTTCATGGACACTGACATAAGCGTAAGGCAGGCGTGGCCTGAGCCGGCGACGCGACTTCGCGAACAGCGGCGCGCTTATTGATAGCGGGAGCCGCGTATCACCGGTCTTCAGATTGTCAATCATGTTGCTACCACCATTCCTACTTCTCTTTCGGGTGCTGTTTCACCGCGTTCTCCAGAAAATTCTTGTAATCGTAAACAACTTCATCAAAATACCCTCTCTCAACAATCAGCCTGCTTCCGGGAAACCCTTTCGTCAGTTAGTACGTCGTGCTCCTGCCTTCCTCTTTCCAAAGTTCCCAGAAAAAACAGCGTCCTGCACGCAGCCAATTCGTAACCACTCCAGTGTGGCTTCAACAGCATCATATTGGTCGACCTTTTAATCCCAAGCAGAAAGGCAACCTCGTGAAAGGCTGCCTTTCCGGGAACCCCGCTCACTCTTCGGTGGGGAGACGCCGCCTCAGTCTCGATTCAGTTCGAGATAGCCCCGCCGCGCTCCGCACGGCTCGATGTTTACATGATCCGCAAGGGCCTAGGCTGCATGGCTGGCTCGCTGGCGTACGCCATGATGTTGCGCAAGCACATTGCGGCAGAAGTCTCATTTGGCGATGACGGCAGTTCGCCGCCGATGTCGAGGCGGCCGGCAAGCTCAACGCCAGAAGGGACCTCACGTGCATCGTCAATTTCCATTGTTAGCTCATCGTGTCTGATTTCAGCTCTATTACTAAGACCATCGGCTAGAATCGCGTCCTGGCGGTACCCCCGCGAGCCGCTTCCCATGGCAAAATGACTCCGACCCATGCACGCCGCACCCCCTGAACGCTAGCCCACAACCGAAGGAATCTCCGGGCTGATCGAGGGCATCAGGTTCCACGGCGACGAGAGCGGGTTCTGGGTCCTGCGGGTGAAGTCGCCGGGCTTGATCAGTCTCGCCTATTTGTGACCACTTTTGATCAGTTTCATGTGCCGGAAATGTGGGACTATTCCAGGTGGAATTGTGATGTATGGCCAGACAAACGAAGGAAGAAGACGCGACTTAGTGCTCGATCCTACTTGATCCCACGGGAAATAAGAGTTGGGGTTGCAATCTGCCGAGGTGGCTTATGACGTTGACAATCGTGTCGGTGGTCTTCGGAGTCTTCGCTATTGGTCTGATTGTCCTCCTGATCTACAAGAGCACGCTCTCGCTGCACAGGGATGACCAGTTGTTTCTTGATGACGCGAGTTCGCACATGCACGAGGAGCAAACGGAACTATTGAGCAAGCTGAGCAGGCTTACCATCCCGGTACGGGTGTTCAGCACGGGGGCTGGGGTATTTTTTCTGACGCTTGTGGCGATGTTGATCTACAAAAGCTTGAACCAAGTAGAGTAGCGAAGCGGACGCCCCCGGAACAGCGTCGGAGGGTGATCGAGTTCTACACGCCCGCCAAGAAATCACGCTTTGCCTTCATCGGCGGATGAGCCGTCGATCGCGGGAACCTTTCTTCGTTCAGCCGCAGATATACGGTCAACTGCCCGCGATGATGCGCCATGTGGTTTGAGCCGCGCCATCGCGAATCGCGAAGTTTCCGGCAGTTGTGATTCCGCTGGCGACGCAGCACTACATGCTTTTGCAGCGCAACCTTATTTGCACTGGAATCACCCGGGGCGCTGGAAGGCTTTGGGGCCAATCTGGAAACCGACTGCGAGGCGCTGGGCATCGCGGTGCACAACGACCGACCGCAACGACGGTATCCGGGGCTGCTCGCTAGTCTGAGAGGCCAAGAGCAGCCACTTTCCGCCTGATCCAAGCGGCGGCAGGCTTCTCATTGATCGCTTCGGCACTCACGACTGGGGTCGATGAGCGTTATCTGATTGCAGCAGTTATCAAGATCCCGCAATATATTTCGATTGTGGGGTTGAGAATCACATGGTATGGCGCAGACCTTCGTCGATTGTCTCACTCGCATATTTAACCGCAGCAAATGCTGCTCAGACCTCGATTCAGCCATGCGGCATGCATCGGAGGTGGCTTATATCCTTGCTGATCTTGATCAGTTCAAGAAGGTGAATGACACGTACGGCCACGGGGTCGGCGACGCCGTGAGGGGTGGGTGGGAAAGGGCCGTGCGTGAGAACATCAACGAGATTCCTTTGCCCGACTCACTTAGTCCCCTCAAGCTGGCTGACTACTCCGTTGAGATCGTCGATCATGGATGCCAGCTTGATGCGTATCGGTTCAGGAAGCACCAGAAGGTCGTATCGTGCGACTTGGGTTGCGATGTTCAGAGCATCTTCAAGTTCGCATCGCGCGGTAATCAGTTTTGCGAGCACTTTCTCTCGGGTGTCGTGTCGGAACATCAGGCTCTTTATCTGGGGGAAGAGGATGCAAGGATGTACTCCTAAACGTAGCAGAGATCGAAGGTGCCGTTCAGTGATCCCAATCACCAAAGGCGCGGGGGTATAGGCTGTGCCGTCTCTAGAGTCGGTTTCCAGCTGGGCCCCAAAGCCCGCCTTGACTAATAAAGCACTTAGCCTGACCCAACCTCACCCGCTAGGCAAACGACGGCAAAATCGGCTTCCTGACGGCACCCCCGCCAGCCGGTTCCCATGGCAAAATGGCTCCGACCCATGAACGCCGCACCCTGAGCGCAAGCGCGCGACCGAGGAAATCTATGGGCTGATCGAGCGCGTCACTTCCACAACCAAGAGAGCGGATTTTGTGTCCTCCGGGTGAAGACAGCGGGACCGCGAAGGAACGGCCATCAGTGTTACCCTTCCCGCATTATGGACGCGAAGTGTATCAACCCGATTTTGAACGTCTCCGACATTTCCGCTAGCTTTGCTTGGTTCGAGAAGTGGGGCTCGAAGAAGTTATGGGACTGGAGGACGCCTCCGACGTTAGGGGCGGTCGGCTCAGGCGAGTGCGAGATTTTTGTGTGCCAAGGGTGCCAAGGGGGACGCGGCAAGGGAGTAAATACCTCCACGTTTGGCCCAAATGGAGATGAGGAATCCGAAAAGGGGGTCTGGATGGCGGTATTTGTGAATGACGTTGATGATGTCTACACACAGTCCGTCGCCGCTGGACTGGAGGTCACTTCCCCGCAGACCGACATATCCGGTCGGCTGAGGAGCCGTGATTCCGAGCGGCAAGTCGAAACCTCATACAGGAAATGGCGTCACCGCGCGACGGGCGCTTTTGCCAGGACCTGAGGGCCGCTTGCACTTGGCCAGACCGCATTGGCGTAGGTGCTATGCCCCGGAAGAGCAAGATTGATCTTAAAAACACTTTGGAGTCGTTGAATATGCCTGCGCTTCTTCCGGAGTCGCAATTCCGTGCAACGAGAGTCAGCACAGATGCGCGGCTCGCAGTGTGAGCATGTTCTTGAGTCCCCAAAACCTTGATGTTTCGCTGTGTCCGGCGTCAAGCATTCTTGCCGGTCGGGACTCCTGATTGTCGCCCATCGTCGCTGAATCGATAGCAAGCGAAACCTTGGCCAATCCGAAATCGAGAATCTTGGCGCGTCCGCGCTTGGTGACGAAAATGTTTGCGGGCTTGATGTCCCGATGAACTATCCCAGCCGAGTGAGCAGCATCTAGTGCATCGGCAGTGTCGATGGCGAGTGGCAGAAGGACTTCCATTTCCAACGGACGCCCCGCAATGCGATGTTTTAGCGTCAGCCCATCCAAAAACTCCATTGCGATAAAAGCATGACCATCCTGCTCGCCAATGGCGTAGATCATGCAGATATTGGGACGGTTAAGAGCGGATGCGGCTTGGGCTTCCCGATGAAACCGTGCGAATGTTTGCGGGTCACTGGCAACATCTTCCGGCAAGAACTTGAGGGCGACGAACCTATGCAACCGCAAGTCCTCGGCCTTATAAACGACCCCCATGCCCCCGCCGCCCAGCTTCTTGATGATGCGGTAATGCGAGATGGTTTGGCCGACGAGTTGGGACGGGGTACTCATTGGCGGGAATGGTATGACCCAATCTTTGGCGGGTCAAAACAACGCTTATTGCAACTTCGCGTACTCCACTTTGGCTTGCCTCAGAATGGGATGTCGGGGTCGGCGTCTTCCTAGAGCGCAAGAGGGTCCGCATACCAAGCGATTTTGAACAGACGAGCCATCGTGCAATCGTCTCCGGCTGGTGCTACAGTATCTTCGGGTTCTCCTACACCGGACACACTGCCGGGTTTGTGTTTCGCAAAGCGAATAGGAACTGATGTCCCGAAGTGTCTAGCCTAGAAGGCGTGGGTGGCTTCTCTGGGCATGGTGCTATCGGCGTATTCACCCCGCTGGATCAACAAGCCCATTCATCAACCCCGAACTGACACCGAGGAGACACCACATGAACACGATCACAGTGAAAGATGGCACGCAGATTTACTACAAGGATTGGGGAACAGGGCAACCGCTCTTTTTCCATCACGGCTGGCCGCTCTCTGCTGACGACTGGGATGAACAGATGATGTTCTTCCTAGAACGCGGTTATCGGGTAATTGCTCATGATCGCCGAGGACACGGCCGTTCCACACAGACCGTGAACGGAAACGAGATGGATACTTACGCGGCGGATGTCGCCGAATTGGTAGAGAAGCTCAACCTAAGAGATGCGATCCACATCGGTCATTCGACTGGAGGCGGCGAGGTCGCACGCTATGTTGCTCGCTACGGCAAGGGTCGGGTCGCAAAGGCAATACTGATCAGTGCCGTTCCGCCAATTATGGTGAAGTCCGCCAAGAATCCCGGTGGATTGCCGATCGAGGTCTTCGACAAATTTCGCCAAGAGACCGCCAACAATCGAGCGCAGTTCTTTCAGGACGTCACGCTTCCGTTCTACGGTTATAACCGTCCGGGAGCGAAGATTTCTCAAGGGGTCAGAGACAACTGGTGGAGGCAGGGGATGATGGGCGGGATCAAAGCCCAGTATGACTGCATCAAGGCATTCTCGGAAACTGACTTCACCGAAGACCTCAAAAGAATCGACGTTCCCACGCTTGTCATGCACGGAGAAGACGACCAGATTGTCCCGTTTGCCGACGCTGGACCGCTATCGGCGAAGCTGCTGAAAAACGCGACGACGAAGTTCTATCCCGGCTTCCCCCACGGCATGCCGACAACGAATGCGGAGCAGATCAATGCCGACCTGCTCGAATTCGTAACAGCGTCTCGGCTCGCGGCAGCACCAGCCGCGTGAACGCCCGATTATGAGGATGCGTAGCGGATGCCCATCCTAGTTCGCCTCTTGTGGCGAGCTAGGGTGGGTCAATCCGAGAAGCGGACCTGCCGGAGAGTTAAGCTGCCTTGACGGTCGATTTAGCCACTGTCATCGGGTCGATGCGGAACTTCTTCACAGCAAAAGTTGTCAGGACAACAAAGAGCACCAACACGGCGACTTGGGTAATAGCAAACGGTGGCTCTTTTTGCGTCGGGGCGATGGCTTTTAACGGCGGCACTTTCTCAAAGGACTGCACCACCAGAACGAAAACGTTGAAATACAACGCCGCGCATGCAGCAATCACGTAGGTTTTTCGCCACGCGAGGTGCAGGGGGTAGCGCGTCACAATCGCAATCGCCAGCACGACCAGTGAGATTATTCCGAGTTTTATTGCTGGCGTGGCTCCCATAAACGGGAACAGAAAACCCGTTAAGCTGGTCAGTGCCGTGGTCGTCAAAAATACTGCCGTCAATCCGTCGAGCCGTCTATCACTCATAAACCCGTACATCACAACAAGCCCTGAAGCAATTCCGGCGAGACTGATCAGCACGTGAATGAGAGTGAACGTCTGTAGACTCATACCCAGAACCATTGCGGGCGCTCCGTTCGGCGATATTTCGAAGGTCACCCGATGCTACGCTGGCGAAACGCAAATTGCCAATAGTATGCCCAATGCCGCTTCGTACAATCGTCCATCAGAGCAAGTAGAATGGGTCGGCACTCCGAGTCTGCGATCTCGATTGGTTGAACCCTGAACGCCCGTTTTTGGAGGAACCATGATCCGACATTGTGTCGCCCTTGCAATTCTTGTGGCTCTGGCGACGATCAGCTACGCCCAACATCCCTCCCTTCCCTCCAGCTTTCAGGCGAAAACGGTTCACAGCCCTGAAGGGGCGGACATCTTTGTGCGCTGGGGAGGAACCGGGGCTGTGGTCGTACTCATTCATGGATATGCAGAGAACAGTGACTCGTGGAGTCCGCTGGCATCCGATCTGATGAAAGACCACACGGTCGTTGTGCCCGACTTGCGAGGAATCGGGAGATCGTCAAAGCCCACAGGTGGCTACGACAAGAAGACGCAAGCAAAGGACATCCGTGCAGTAGTCACCGCGCTCGGATTCGACAAAACTTTTGTAGTCGCCCACGACATCGGCAACATGGTCGCTTACGCCTACGCCGCGATGTACCCAGACAAGGTTGACCGTCTCGTTGTAATGGACGCGCCCATTCCCGGCATCGAGCCGTGGAACACGATTCTCCTGAATCCGGGCGTCTGGCATTTCAACTTCCACGGTCCTGACGCAGAGCGGCTCGTCGCAGGTCGCGAGCGCATCTATTTCGACCGAATCTGGAACGATTTCACGGGCGATCCATCGAAACCCGACGAAGCTACCAGAAATTTCTTCACAGCCACCTACGCACAACCCGGAGGCATGCGGGCTGGCTTCGCGCAGTTCACGGCATTCTCAACCGATGCGGCAGACAACAAAGTTTTCGAGCAGGTGAAACTCACGATGCCAGTTTTGGCTGTCGGCGGGGAGAAGTCGTTCGGCCCGTTGCAAGCGGTGATCATGCGTCACGTGGCGATCAACGTACAAGAGGCGGTCGTCCCGCGATCCGGGCACTGGCTGATGGAAGAGAGTCCGGTCTACACGGTCACCCTAGTTCGAAACTTCCTCGGTTCCTCGGCAGCAGCGATTCCAGTTCGTACCACGGCGGGCAACGATGCAGGGGAAACACGGCTTACACCGGGCGAGTTCAAATTCCCGCAGCAAGGCAATCCGGGCACCGGAAGTTCGGGTGTGAGCGGAATACAAACCGTAGTGCTCAAGGGTGACCCGAATGAAGCTGGCGTCTATACCATCATGCTGCGTGTGCCCGCGCATACACAGATTGCAGCGCATTCTCACCGCGATGACCGTGTGGCAACTGTCGTCTCTGGGACTTGGCACCTCGGATACGGAGACAAGTTCGATGAATCGAAACTCAAGGTTCTCCCTCCGGGGAGCTTCTATACCGAGCCGCCCGGACGAAACCACTTCGCAGAAACGGGTGATGAACCCGTCGAAGTCCAGATCACCGGATTCGGTCCTTCCTCAACCGAGTACGTTGACCCGGCTCAAGACCCCCGTGCACGTAAATCCAATTAAGCTTTGCATGCGCTGAAAGCGGTGGAGAAGTTCTCATGAAAGCCGTCCTGCTGTACTGTCGCCGTTTGTGCACGTTATCCTCCAAAACTACACGACGGGACCAGTCCTCTGCTTTGTCTCTTCTTCCTTGCCGTGTCGAAGCAACAAGTTGCGAGCTTGGAGCAGAGGGGCCACCCACATGCAGCAACCGGGTGGCGTGAGCAACCTTGCTTCCTCTTTCAGGTTCCCTGAACAAGTGCCGAGCAGCCTGATGACGCTCGGCAGAATGACGATAGGATGCTCCGGTTCGGACATGATGAGCCCACGTTCATGTCAATAATCCAAAAACCGACATCAACATTACAACTACTCAGGGACTCAAGGAGACAAACTATTTGTGCTACCTGACAGTTCTCTCAACTGTGGTTCACCACATGGAAGCGCAACGATCATATTAAGGGAGTAAGACGCGAATGAAACAGACAAGCCCAGCATCTAATCCAAGTCACACTCCGACAAGAGTCACGAAATCAACACCCGACCTTCAAGAGCAAATTCGCCTTCGCGCCTACCGGCTATACGAGCAACATGGGAAGAAAGGGTACGAACTAGACGACTGGCTGCAAGCGGAGGCGGAAATATCCGTAGCCGCATAGAATTCCGTACCGGAGGAACGAAAGCGCCCCGGACTCGGTTGAGTCGTGGGGCGTTCCTTATGAACGGTCCTCCCGCATAGCTGCACATCCGTCGTCCGCAGCCATTAGATTGCAGACTGATGATTCATGAAATGGGAGATGAGGTGGTACGAGCTTTTATCAATGCTGAAACCTAATGTTACCTAAATGTTTATGCAATCGGGCCGGAAGCTGTCCAGATAGGGGATTGTGAGGCTATGGATCATCTAGGGGTTCTTCGGGACAAGATCGGGCTTCTCCGGGTGGAGATCGCCGACATTCAAGAGTTGAATCAGCAGTTTCGGCGTGATGGCGGGAACGGAACAGGTGTTCAAGTCGCTCACGGACGGAGAAGCGAGCGGCTGCAAGGAATTCAGCATGAGCTTGCACAACTCGCAGATCTTGGCCGCAGAGTTGTTTCAACAAAACGAACGGCGGAGAAGCATCCCTCTCAGCCGCACACCGTCAAACAAAAGCGAGCAGCGTAGCATTTTTCGCGTTCCCGCATCGAGCAACACGAAAAGCGTCCCGGACTCATAGAGTCACGGGACGCTCTCTGAATAGCCCTCCGCAAAGGGTCTGCTGACAGACACCCGACTTTCCGATCTGCGTGGTGGAAATGGCTCGGACGTGCCGGGGGCGGGCTCTATTTGACTATCGGCGACATTCGCGGCGAGATCGGGTTCGCGTTCCAGCAAGACGAGTCTCAGAGCCTAAATAGCGACCGCAAAGCGTCGTCATCAACATGGCTCTTAGGCGCTAGCCAATGAACAAACTCTCTGGCGCTGATGTGCGTCGGCTTCTGAATCTCTTTTTTCTCAAGGTCGGATTCAAGGGCTGCTTGTTTTCCCGTGTTCGTGATCACCGTCCATGTCTTCGGCTTCATTTTCTTTGTCTCGCTTGATAGCGGCTCCGCACGACATCCATGTAGCTATCCATCGCCCGTGTCTGGACTTCTACAGCGACTCAGAAAGAGTATGGTCCAATTTCAGTTCCGAGACTGTACCAAACTGACCAGTTCTCGGGATTGGGCGGCGACCACCCGCCCACACTTGGGGCATTGGGTGCGAAGTCCAGTGGTGAAGCACGCCGGGCAAACTCTGCTATCTCGCAGGTCGCTGCACCGACCTCGATGGATGTGATCGGGTGAATTTCCCAAGCAGTCGCTCTCCAATTGCGCTCGCGACCTGGAGCCGTCAGAACGCTTTACAGAACAAGTTTCCCTCCACGGCGCCCGCAGGGTAGACGCGCAGCGAATCCTTCTTGATTCTGGACATTACTCCAGGGTTTATCCTTTAGAGATGACCCGAACCGTTCACATCGGTGAGGCTGCGAAAGTGGCCGGCGCCAGCGTGGACACGATCCGCTTCTATCAAAAAATCGGACTTATCAAGAGTGCAGGCCGCTGCGCGGGCGGATATGGTTTGTTGGACGGAGAGGACATTCACGATCTCACATTTGTGCGACATGCTCAGGAACTAGGGTTCTCTCTGACCGAAATTAAGGAATTGCTGGCCTTACGGCAGAAGCATCACGTTTGTTCTGAAGTGCAATCCATGCTCAAGCGCAAACTGGGGGATGTGCGGGAGAAGATCAATAGTCTCTCCCGATTGGAAGCGGAACTTGCAAGGGCGTTCCGTAATTGCAATCGCGAACTGCGCCTCAAACGGGAAATCAAGCATGAGGACTGTTGTCCGCTGCTCACGAAGCTTGATCGACGGAACGACTGAACGGCTCCAATGGCAACAAGCATGTCTCAAATAAAAGAAAACCAGGCGACAAGTAAATCCGGGTCTTGGAGCACCGTGGTTGCCAGTCTTGCTGCGCTCGGCAGCGTGATCGCAGCGTCAAGTTGCTGTCTGCCGCTGCTGCCTTTTCTCTTTGCTGCCGGAGCAGCGGGCACTTCGGCCTTCGTCGCACAGTTGCGACCGTACCTGCTTGTTCTGTCGGTGCTGCTGATTGCCTTTGGCTTTTACAAATCGTGGCGGGCGAAGCAATGCAATTGCAAGCCCAGCCGGATCAGCACGTTTCTTTTGTGCTTCTCGGCGATTGTGGTGTTTGTATTCATCTTCTTCCCACAGGTGATCGCCAACCTGGTGGCCGATCTCTTGGCAGGTAAATCATGAGTCGAAAGCGAATCCTTCTTTTTGCGGTTCTCTTGGTGGCGTTTGGGGCCGTGTATTACTTCTATGGCGGACACTCGACACCCAAGGGACAGCCGCCTCTTTCAGTTTTTCGTCGGGCGATCTGACTCCTCTGAAGACCGCGTTCAACGGTTCGGCATCCTCTATCCGCATCGTTGAAATGCTTTCACCCACTTGAGCTGTTTGCTTGCAGGGGGCCTCTGCAACGGGACAATTGCTGCGAGAGATCAACAGCCAAGACGTGCGGGTCTTCGTGATCTGGGAGCCGGTATTGCCGACCGATTTTGTCGCCCCTTCGACCGCTGCACTCCGGCGCATTCCTGATGCGCGAGCGGCGCAGTATTGGGATAGAAAACGAGCGCTATCTCACTTGCTAGGAGAACACAATCGCTCAAGCGTGGTGTGGGACCACATCGCGGTATATGCGCCCGGAACACTGTGGCAAGACGCCCCGCCCAAGCCGTTTTATTCTGACAATCCGGTCCGCGACGTGATTAGCGGAGCAAAGGAATCTATCAACCGGTTACTGGCAGGCGGCACAGCGCCGGGGGGAGGTGGAGATTGACGAAGAGCATCGTGGTTTATTCGCAACATGGGTGAATGTTCTGCGACCAAGCGAAGGAGTATCTTTCGCAAAAGGGGCCTAGCCTTTCAGGAGCGAGATATAACTCAAGATCCCGGCATCATGTAGCCCAGTTTCTTGAGGTC
>Ga0070766_10001154_pt1 | contig 12622 bp, 8 predicted proteins | sample HubBroMetageWFT6_FD_69782 | JGI IMG/M metagenome (GOLD analysis project Ga0070766, IMG submission 69782) | Warmed and freeze-thawed soil microbial communities from the Hubbard Brook experimental Forest, New Hampshire - Hubbard Brook CCASE Soil... | ecosystem: Environmental > Terrestrial > Soil >...
AACGGCTACCGAAAGCAAAGTGTTTTCGGCAACAGGCGGCAGCTACGGCACCGACGGTGCTGTCGCGTCAGCACTTCCGCCCGCGCCTCAAACGGGTGAGCCGACTTAAACCGGCGAGCTATTGCCAACCTCCACCCAGAGCTTGATATAGCTGGACGAGAGCAATCAGTTCGTTTCCCTGAGCCTGCGCCAATCCTAACTCGGCGGAGAATGCATTGGTTTCGTTCGTCAGCACTTCCAGGTAGTCGGTGGTGCCGGCGTTAAAGCGCTCATTCGAGAGTCGAGCCGCATCCTGGGCTGCTTCGAGTAGATTTTGCTGCTGAACCCGGAATTCCCGATCTTTACGGTACGCGACGAGAGCATTCGAGACATCGCGAAAGGCGCCTTGAATGTTCTGTTGATAGGTCAGCAGCAGTTGCTCGTGTTGCGCTTCAGTAAACCGAACGTTGGACTTCAGGCGCCCTCCCTCGAAAATCGGTTGAGTAAACGCTGCTGCCAGGGTCCATGCACCCGCCGGCCCGGTGAAGAGATTGGTAAGCGCGGGACTCTCGTAGCCTGCCGTTCCCGTGAGCGAAATCTGGGGAAAGTATGCCGCCTTGGCGACACCAATCTGTGCATTGGCGGCAATGAGATTCTGTTCGGCTTGACGAATGTCGGGCCGCCGCTCCAGTAAGGCTGAAGGAAGCCCGGCTGGAACTTCCGGAGCATGTGGCTGCTCGGTTAGCTTCAACCCGCGCGGAATATCACCAGGATTCTTTCCCAGAAGTATGCTGATAGCGTTTTCCTCTTGCGCAATCTGCCGTTCGAGGTCGGGAATTTCGGTGGCGGCGGTGTACACCAGTTGCTCTGACTGGCGTACGTCTAACAATGAGCTAATCCCGGTTTGCTCCAGCTTCTGCGTCAACTGCAGCGATTCATTGCGAGAGCCGTACGTCCGCTTTGAGATTTCCAGCTCCAGGTCCAACTGCCGAAGCACAAAGTAGTCAGCAGCTATGTTGGCGACCAGGGTCGAGATCACTTCTTTCTGGGCCCACTGGTTGGCCAGCAGGTTGGCTCGCGCGGATTCCGTTGCGCGACGATATTTCCCCCAGAAATCAAGGTTCCACGCCGCCGCCGCGTTCAATGACCCCAATGTGGTCTGGTAGGACGGAATTGGCCCAATCTGCGGACTCTGTTGGCTGGTTATGTTGCCGCCCACGCCGAGAGAAGGGAACTGGTCTGCGCGAACGATCCCTAGTTGTGCCTGAGCCTGAAGCACCCGGGCGGCTGCGATTCGCACGTCGTAGTTGTTCTCGAAGGCCGTGCGAATCAGGTTCTGAAGTTCCTTGTCCTGGAAGACCTCCCACCACTTCTCATCGCCCAACGATTGCGCAGTTGGTTGGGTTTCTGGTTGCTGCGGTATCCTCGGTTCGGGCTGGGCATAGGACTTGTCCGACGCGTCGGGTGCCACACCCCGATATTCGCCCGGAACATCAACGGCCGGCCGCTTGTAGTTCGGCCCGACGGTGCAACCGACCAATCCGGCCATGCTGAGCACAAGGCCAACAAGTGCGATATAAGGGCGTCGCTTCCTTTTCCTTTGATTCATGTAACTAATCTCCATGTCCTTCGCGCATCACCAAAACCGGCGCCGCCGAAAGTCCTGGTTTGCGAGTGGACCGCAAGAAGGAAAACCGATCCAGCACCTTCTCCTGAAATTCCTCGAGGTACAGGTAGATCGCGGGTGTGACGAACAGAGTTATGAACTGAGAAACGATAAGGCCCCCGACGACAACTAATCCCAGTGGACGCCGAGAGGCTCCATCGGCACCGTATCCCAGTGCAATCGGGAGCGCGCCAAGCAACGCCGCTGCCGTGGTCATCATGATGGGACGGAAACGTTCCATGCTGGCGTCGTGGATCGCCTGATCGTCCGCGATCCCTTGCCGCACTCGTTGCTCAGCGAAGTCGACGATCATGATGCCGTTTTTCTTCACAATGCCCATCAGCATGAACATTCCGATGTAGGCATAGAGCGAAGCTTCTGCACCGAACAGCCAGAGCGTGAGCAGTCCACCCAGCAGAGCCACTGGCAACGACGAGAGCACCGTGATCGGATGCAGATAGCTCTCGTACAGGATTGCCAGGATCACGTACATGACGAACACGGCCACCAGCATCAGTATCGCCAGATCGGAAACGGTATTGCGGAAGGTCAACGCCTCGCCCTGGAGCTGGCCTTGTATCCCTGGAGGCAGTATCTCTTTCGCCGATTGCTCGACGAACTGAGTCGCAGGACCGATCGCGTAACCCGGTTTCAGATTGAAGAACATGGTCACGCTGGTGAATTGATTGATGTGGTTGACGGCTTGCGGTCCGATGACCGGATGCCAGTTCGTAACCGCGTTCAGGGGGACCATACGCTGACCGTCGTCGCTCTTGATGTAAAGCTTGCTCAAGTCCGTCGGGTCCGAACGCTGGTCGTCGGCCACTTCGAGAATTACTTGATATTGATCAGTCGCCTTCTTGATCAGGTAGCTGTAATTCTGCGAGTACGCGTCGTGCAGAAGCGCGAGAATTCGTGTTTCCGAAACGCCATAGAGCTTCGCCTGGTCGCGCAGAATATCGACCTGCAGATTAGGCGTGTGGTTGTACAGGTTCGAGTTCACGAACAGGAAGCCCGGATACTGATACATCTTCGCCATCATCTTGCCTGCGGTTTCGTACACCTCGTTGGGATTGATGCCGGAGATCGCGTAGGCAAACTGCCCTTGCGCGTTCGCCGTCGCGCCGGTGCTGATCTCGAGCACCGGATTCGGCTGTAGGAACGCCATTGCCCCAGGAATGGTGCCCATGATCCCGCCCATGATCTGTCCGGCCACCTGATCGATGGGCGGCCGTTCCTTCGGGTCTTTCAGAAACGCGATCAGGAAGACTTGGTTGGAGCCAAGGAACGCCGCATTTCCGCTCATGGTGAACGTGCTGCGCACTGCGGGATTCGCCTTCATGATCTTCTCCGCTTCGGTCTGATAGGCGTGCATCTGGGTCGGAGAGGTTCCTTCCTGTGCCACCATCACGCCGCGGATAAACGAACTGTCGCCTACCGGCAGAAAAGACTTGGGAATGACATAGAAAAGGTAGGCCGTTCCCGCGAGACAGATAACCCACGTGACAGCCGATATCCAACGCCTGCGAAGAAAGAACCACAGAGAGCGCCCGTACACATCCAATACCCGGCGCTCCAGAGCGCCAAACGCGCGTTCCATCCAGGTCTTCTTCGCGCCCTCACCGCGCTGGCTCAACAGCCGCGAAGTCATCAGGGGAGTAAGCGTCAGCGAAACCAACCCGCTGGCCAAAATCGAGATCACGATGGTGATCGAGAACTCCCGGAAGATCCGTCCCATGAGCCCGCTCATCAAGACCAGCGGGAGGAAGACCGCAGCCAGCGAAAGAGTCATGGCCATGATGGTGAAGCTGATTTCCTTGGCGGAATTCAGGGACGCCTCGAATGCGTCCTGGCCTTCCTCCATCAGGCGCACAGTGTTTTCCAGGAACACGATGGCATCATCCACCAGAAAGCCGATGGCCAGTGTTAGCGCCATGAGTGAAAGGTTGTCGAGGCTATACCCCAACAATTTCATGGCCATGAAGGTGACCAGAAGAGAAAGCGGCAAAGCCACAGCCGGAATCAACGTGTCGGTAGCCCGGCCAAGGAAAACGAAGATCACCATCACCACCAGGCCAAAGGCGATGTAGAGCGTGACCTGAACGTCCTTGATGCTGTTCACGATGGTCTGCGAGCGGTCGTAAGCAGACACCAATAAAACGGAGCTGGGCAGTTGCGACTGAATGGCGGGAAGCACATCCCGCACCGACTTGGAAACCTCCACCGCATTCACTCCCGCACGCCGAAATACGGCGACCACCACGGTGGCGCCGGGTTGCGGATAGCCGCGCGCCCAGAAGCGCATGTCAATGCGTTCGTCCTGGACACCCTGCTTAGCCGTGGCAACGTCCTTCAGGTACACGGGCGCGCCATTGCTTTGACCAACGATGAGCTGGTCGTACTGTTCGGCAGTCATCAACTGTCCTTGCGGTTGCAGCAGGAAACTACGTTGAGGACCGTCGAATTGACCGGCGCCGACATAACTTGTGCCGTTCTTGATTGCGTTGTTGAGATCTTCCAGCGTGATATTGCGGACAGCCAGGGCCGAAGGGTCGGCCTTTACCCGGACCGCCGACTGCGTGCCGTACACCCCAACCTGGCTGACACCGGGCAGAATGCTGATGCGCTCGCCGACCTGCGTGTTGGCATAGTCGTATAGTTGACCTTCCGTGACCGAATCGCTCGCCAGCACCAGGTACATGATCGGCTGGTCATTCGGGTTCGTTTTCGTGAATGTAGGAGGGCTGGGCAGATCCACCGGAAGCTGTCCCGTCGCGCGCGTGATGGCCGCCTGCACGTCGGTAGCGGCTGCGTCCAGGCTCTTGGACAGAGCAAATTGCAGAACGAAACTCGAGTGTCCCTGGCCGTTGTTCGACGTCACCAGCTCCAGGCCCGGAATCTGCATGAACTGCCGTTCCAAAGGCGTGGCTACGTTATTGGCCATCGTCTCAGGTGTGGCGCCCGGATAATTTACCTGCACCTGTATCACCGGGTAGTCGATGGCCGGCAGATCGCTCACCGGCAGTTGAAAATAGGCCAACACGCCGAACAAGATGACGGAGACAGTTAAAGCAACCGTCATTACCGGACGGCGAATGAATAGCTCTGACAGATTCATTACTGACCCCCGCTCGCGCCCGCTTGATGGGTGTCGGTGCCCGCGGGCTGGTTTGGTGCGACGCGCACCTTGCCGCCCGGCCGAACCAACATTTGGCCGCTGAGCACTACACGTTCATTCACAGCGACGCCGTCCGTCACAACCACTTGGTCGCCCTGACGCTGTCCCAGTTTGATCGGACGCAGCTCAGCCGTGTCATCCGCCTTCACGACGTAAACGAACGGCCCTTGCTGGCTGATCTGCGCGGCCTGATTGGGGATCAGTACCGCTGCCTTTTCCGTGGTCAGGACGAGCCTTACATCCACGAACTGGCCAGGCCAGAAATGGTGGTCGCCATTACTCATGGTGGCGCGCAAGTTGACCGTGCCACTGCCGTTTTGCACCGTGTTGTCGAGAAATTCGACCCGTCCATTTCGCGCGGTACTCTCCGGGTCGGTGGGCAGCCGAACGGACGCCTTCAGAACTCCGCTCGACATCTGCTTTTGAACGTTTGGCAGATCTCCCTCGGTAATGGTGAAGTTCGCGTAAATGGGATCAAGGCGCTGTATCGAAAGCAGCGAGGTCGTATTCGCCTGCACAACATTGCCCACATCCACTAGGCGGGACCCCGCGCGGCCGTCGATGGGAGAGTGAATGAAGCAGTACTCAAGATTGAGTTTGGCAGTCTCCAAGCTCGCTTCCGCAGCTTCAACCTGTGCCTGATCAACATCAACCGCATTCTTCTTGGTATCAAAATCCTGTTTCGAAATGGCCCTCGTCCCGATCACCTGCTGGTCGCGAGCGAATTGGATCTTCGCAAGTTCGAGCGCTGCTTTCGCCTGGGCAAGCGCAGCCTGCGCGGAGTCGACCTGCGCTTGGTAGGGGCGCGGATCGATGACAAACAGGATCTGCCCCTTTCTCAGGTTCTCGCCGTCCTGGAAGTGCCGCTCCGTGATACGTCCCGCTACCTGCGGCGTCACCGTGACCGATTCGAAAGCGGCGTTTCTGCCGATTTCGTCGAGGTACTTAGGGACATCTTGCGCGGTCGCATTCACCACGCTGACTAGCGGCGGGGGCATGGCAGGCGCCGCGGCCTGCACATGGCTTTTGTTGCATGCCGTGGTCGCGAGCAACGCCAGCATCATGCCGGCAAGCGCAAGATGTCCATTGCGAACGGTCCTTTTAGTCATTACCGATTTGTCCATTGCCATCCTCATCCTTCAATTGAACGACGTTCGAGCTCGCTCGAACTTGACACGCGAATTGCTCCTTAACGGGATGCACACGAATACGTTTCATGCTTTGCGGCGGCATCTTCGGGCAAGTTGCCTCAACACGTGTTTCGTCAGCACGTCACAGCGGGAAAACTTGGCGCCCTCTCGCATCAGCTCGAAGAGAGTCTGCTCGCCATCCGAATTAATAAAAGTCACGTTTGTCACATCGATAACAAGCTTTCGTCCCTGAAGCTGCTGTCCGGCATCTCTCCAGGCACTCTCGACCTCTGATGTCCAAGGGGGAATCAGCTTTCCTTCCAGAACCAGCCTTCGCTGACGGCGCGTTTCAACGATGGAGATCTTGAACATTGCGGTATCGTCTTGTGCAGGAATTAGAGCAAGGCGCGTTCCAAACAAGAATTCGCTGCCGCATCTCGGCTAATGTGTTGAATCGGATAGCGAAGAGGAAATCGTCCTAAGGAGGAAGGTGTCGAAGAGTGTCGACGCTTGCTTCGACAGATGTCGAAAACTATCGACAGCCACTAACGACGGTTAAGAACCCGAGCGGCCCTGCGGTCCGGCAGAAGTTGCACAATTACGAAACGGTGCGTGGGTCGATTCCCAGCTTCTTCATTCGAGAGATGAGGGTCGTGCGTTTCAGGCCCATGCGGGCGGCGGCGCCGTGCGGGCCGGCAACGCGGCCCTTGGTTTCTTTAAGGACGCGCAGAATTTCGTCACGCTCATTGTCTTCGCGCGTAACTGCCACAGGCGTAGCGATGGCGTTGCTCCCCAGTTCACTGATCGGTACCTGGAGGGCAGTGCCGTGCGTCAAAATCACGGAGCGCTCGATGAAGTTCTCCAGTTCGCGAATATTCCCCGGCCAATGCCAGCTGGCAAGTCTCTTCATGGTCGCAGCCGGGATGGACTCGATCTGTTTCTCCATGCGGCGCCCGTATTTGTGAGCGAAGTAGCGCACGAGTAGTGGTATGTCCTCCGGTCGTTCGCGCAACGGCGGAATGCGAATCGGAAAAACATTCAGCCGATAATATAAGTCGCTGCGAAACTCGCGGTTCGCGATCATTTTGTCGAGATCGCGGTTCGTTGCTGCCACTAATCGCACGTCCACCTTCTGCGTGCGGGTGCTGCCCAATCGCTCAAACTCCCGTTCTTGCAAGGCTCGCAACAGTTTCGGTTGGACTTCAAGCGGAATGTCGCCGACCTCGTCGAGGAAAAGAGTTCCCTGGTGCGCGAGCTCAAGGCGTCCGATCTTCTGTGAAATCGCGCCTGTAAAGGCGCCACGCTCGTGTCCAAACAGCTCGCTCTCGAGCAGCCCGGTTGGTATCGCGGCACAGTTGACTTTCACGAACGTCCGGTCTTTGCGCCGGCTGCGATCATGGATGGCGCGAGCAATCAATTCCTTGCCTGTGCCCGTTTCGCCCAGCATAAGCACTGTCGAATCGCTGGGAGCCACCGTCTCTACCAAATTCAGCACGTGGCGCAGCGCCGAACTCTGACCCACAATTCCTTCGAAGTCCATCTCGCCACGGAGCTCATCCTCCAAATACAACTTCTCTTGAGCGAGCCTGTCTTTCAAATCGGCGATCTCGCTGTAGACCAGCGCATTCTCCACGCCGATCGCGACTTGGTTCGCAACCTGAGTCATGAAGGCGACCTCGTCATCACCGAATGCGTTCTCCTCCCGCCTCGCGACCGCCAAGACTCCAAGCAGCCGGTTCTTACTGATCAGAGGCACATCACAGAACGAGTTGAGACCTTCGGCGGACGCCTTGCGATACATCTCTGGCGGCACCTCAACAGCATCCAACCGGTTCACCACCATCGGTTTTCCGCTCTTGAACGAATCTCCGGGCATGGTGCCTTCAATTGGGACGAGGGCCCCCTCCGTGAATATGCCGCGGCTCTCTGGATAATCAAGCGCGTGTACGCGAAGATGCTTGCCCTCGGGATCCGCGAGCATGACCGCTGCTGCATCGCAATGCATCACGCGACGGACACCGCTGGACGCTGCGACCAGCAGGTCGTGAAACTCCAGGTTCGACACAACCTGATTGGTCAGGTCAAGAATGAGCTTCAGTTGGTCTTGTACTCGCTGAGATACGTAGAAGTTCACGGCAGCGTCGATCGCCAAGCCAATCTGCTCGGCCACCAGGCCAAGAAAATGAACTTCCTCTTCATCGTAGGCATTCGGATAGAATCTGCCTAAACTCAGCACACCGAGACGCCGTTCCCCTCTCGTCAGAGGCAGCGTGCAAGTTGATGAGATGCCGGCCTCTGCAAGAAAGCGTCCGTACTCCTTGAATCGCGTCTCCCGGCTCCAATCGACCGTGGTTAGACGCCGTCCGGAATCGTGCACCCACTGAATCGGTGAGTCCTCAAGGGAAAGAGCGCCCTCGGAGGCAAGGTCTATTCTCTTTCCATCCACAGCAAACAAATACCAACGGGGTAGGTTCGTCTCTTTGTCAAACGCAACCACGTGCACAGAATCAAACGGGGTGACCTCGCGCAGCTCCTTGATCAGGGCGTCAGAAGCCGCACTGCAATCGCTGGATGTGGCGATCGCGTTTGCTGCGCGCAGCAGTGATAAATAGCGTCTCTCCTCCACCCGTGGAGGAACTGAGGCTGCCGTGACCATCAACACCTAATTTAGCGCGAAATGGCTGCTATTCGTCCGCTTGTGCCTAAAACTAGCCCTTGCCTGACATTCGTCCGGACGAAGGGCCGATGCACGCCTGATGTGATGCGCGGACAGTCTAATACGCTTCTCAAAGTGGGGAGCCATTCTTTATTAATCAATTATCACTTCTTGTACAAATCCGCTTTCGACCCACTACAACTTCAGGGACAATTACCCATTACAGGGATTTCGAGGGCTTCAGCAATCCGTGGCCATCAATTCCGCACCAGTCAACAATTCGCGTATGCGCATGCGTGCCTGGTACAAGCCCCACCGCGATTGGTCTTGGGTAATGCTCATGATTCGCGCAATGCGCTCGTGGTCATAGTTCTCGACGTCGTGCATCACGAAGATCATCCTCTCCGTCTGAGGCAACTGCATCAGGGCACGCTCCAAGTCAACGCGCAATACATTACGTCTTAGGGACCGAACTTTCTCGCAAGGTTCGCAGTCGAGCGTGAGCACTCCCAGCGGCAGCGAAAGGCGCGCTTCGGCGATCAGAGCGCAATCGAGGTCTTCGGGTGCGGGCACAGAACTCCTGAATGCCCGACAGAAGGTCCGGATCATCAGGTCCTCAGCCGCCGGTTCGTTGTCCGTGAGCCAGAACGCCAGAGCATAGATTCTGTGGCGGTTCGATTCGTACACCGCTCTGCCAGTTCTCGTATGCTGCGGGAAGTCCGTCAAGTATCCCGCGAAACCGAATATGCGCGTTTCCCGCAAGGTGCTCATGAATTGCTCCTGTAGAGTTACGGGGCCTTACTCCACAAGCAACGCTAGTTCGCCTCGCCGACACGGACTATAAGGTGGAAGCCGTAGCCAGTGCGGGAACATCCTCTACAGAGCACACAGGGGGCTCAGGTTATGGGGTCGTGGGCGCTGGCTACGACAGTCCGCTGGGCTGCACCCCCTTCAAGCCTTCGCCGTCGGAAGTGCCGACTGCAACAAGGCTTCTATCCTGATCGGAAGCGTGCGGACTCGCACGCCGGTCGCGTGATAGGCGTCGGAAGTCAAGGCAGATGCGACGCCGGTGAGGCACACGCTAAGACTCAGTCTCCGCCGCTCCGCTTAACAAACGCCACGAAAACAGGCAACAGTTGTCTTCCATCTCACATCTAACAGGACGCGACAAACTGGTTAGGCACTTTGACCACACTGGAGACAATATTGCCGAACGGCGTCCCCGAAGGGGAAGCAATTGAGCGGGCCAAACAGGGCGATGCGGGGGCTTTCGAAACCCTGTACGGCCTCCATAAGCGGCGGGTCTATTCGCTTTGTTTGCGCATGACGGGCAACATCGCGGAAGCTGAAGATCTAACGCAAGAGGCCTTCCTGCAGGTGTACCGCAAAATTGCCGGCTTCCGCGGCGAGTCTGCGTTTTCGACCTGGCTGCATCGGCTGTCGATCAATGTGGTGCTGATGCACCTTCGCAAGCGTGGCCTGCTCGAAGTCTCGCTCGAGGAGACCCAGCAGCCGCGCCAGGAAGACGGACCGAAAAAAGACATCGGCACGCGCGACAAGCTGTTAACTGCCTGCGTCGACCGCATCACTTTGCAACGCTCGATCGAGTGTTTGCCGCCGGGATATCGGATCGTGTTTCTCCTGCATGACGTGGAAGGCTATGACCACGAGGAAATTGCCAGCATGATGGACTGTTCGATCGGTAACAGTAAATCGCAGCTTCACAAAGCACGATTGAAGTTACGCCAACTGCTCAACCTGGGCGCGGCTGCACGCCTGGCGATGCGTTGAGGAATACGGATCAAGTGACCGCTCACGGGATGTTTAGAAAAATAGCGAAAGTTACAACGAGTGCGGTGGTGTACGAGACTTGCTTGGTTCCGTGGGAGAGAGAATCATGACTTGTGCTGAGTTTCAAAGGGACCTGCCTTACATGGTTGACGATGCTCGCAGCCAGGAAGAGGAGCAACACCTTGCTTCCTGTGAGGTCTGCATCGCCCTCGTCGCCGATCTGCGCTATATCTCTGAGTGTGCCAAACTCCTGGTGCCGATGGAAGATCCCAACCCGCGGGTTTGGCAGGCTATCCAACATTCATTGATAAGCGAGGGCTTGGTGAAGCCCCCGGGGAATGGTGCTTAAGCTTAAGTAAGACGCCAAGTCCAATCGCTTGTATTTTCCACCATCCGCTCAACCCGCCAGCATCATTCGTAGCGTAGCGCTACAAGGGGGCTTACCCGGCTCGCTCTTCTCGCTGGCACATAACACGCCAGAAATGCCACTACTCCGAGAACCAACACCACGGCGCCGAATGTGATTGGATCGTGAGCACTGATGCCGAACAATAGGCTGGCTACAAAACGCATCAAAATCAATCCCGCAATCAAGCCAACCACTAAGCCGGCCGCGGCCAGGCGGAAGCCCTGGCTCACCACCCAGCGCAATACCTCGCCGGGACGCGCTCCCAGTGCCATACGTATGCCAATCTCACGCGTCTGCTGCGTGACCGAGTAGGAGAGCACGCCATAGACGCCAATACCGGCCAGCACAAGCGCGATCACACCGAAGAGCGTGAGCAGCAGTGCGGCCATGCGGGGCGCCCACAGTCCCTGGTTCAGCACCTCCTCGATCGTCTGAACATTGGTGATCGCGAGATTACGATCGAGGGCCTGGATTTGGCCGCGCACGGTTGCAACCGCTCCTCGCGGGTCCCCTGACGTGCGCACCTGGATCGTTGCCGCCGGGGCGAAATCTTGACTCAGCGGCAGATAGGCCAGCGGCTGAGGATCTTCGCCGATTTGGTTGATCACCGTATTGCCCACTACGCCAACCACCTCGACCAGTCGTGTCTCGCCGAAAAAGTGAAAGCGCTTCCCGATTGGGTCCTGGTCCGGCCAAAAATGTTGCGCCATCGCTTCGTTGATCACGGCGATAGGCGTGCTGTCTTTCTTGTCGAGATCGTTAAAGATCCGGCCCTTCTTCAACGGAATCCGCAGCGTGTCGAAATATCCGGGAGAGACGTCGTTGAGCGTGGTCAACGTTCCCCGATACCCAGAGATTTCGTCCTTTCCTTCCGGGAACACCGTCCGGCCCAGGCCACCTCCCAGAGGCAGGTTCGAGGCCACCGCCGCTGCCTGAACCATAGGTAAGCTTGTCGCATGCTCTATTGAGTCACGATAAAACTGCTGCCCATGTACTTCGTCATAGTGCAGGGAACCCAGGTCGAACGCCATGACCAAAAGTTGCTTCGATTCAAAACCGACATCGACCATCTGCGCGTTATGCATACTTCGAAGGAACAGCCCTGCTCCCACGAGCGTAACCAGTGCGAGAGCCACTTCCGAGATCACCAGAATGCTGCGCAGCTTGCCGCGCGTCCAGGTAGCACTCCCGCTTCGGCCTCCCGCATTCAGCGTTGCTGCCAGATCAGTTTTGGAGGCCGTGATTGCGGGAGCCAGACCAAAAAGAATTCCAGTCAGCAGCGCAAGTCCAAAAGTAAACAGCAGGACATGCGAATCGAGGGAAAGGTCGAGATCATTTCTCTCGATGAACGGCGGCCGATTGGCCCATAATAGTTGTCGGCCGGCGAATGCCAGCGCTAACCCCACCACTCCGCCGATAAGAGATAAGGCCACACTCTCCGTCAGGAGTTGGCGAACCAGCCGGCGCCGGCTCGCGCCTACCGCGGTCCGAATGCTGATTTCACGCTGACGCCGCGCTGCCCGCGCCAGCAGTAGATTGGCCAGGTTCACACAGGCGATCAACAGGATGAGCCCCACCACTCCCATCATGAGAGCGCCAGCCACTACAAACTGACCGTGCTGGTTCACACCGACTGCCGCGTCGGCAAGCGCAGATACCGCAACGCTGCGGCCACCATTTTCCTTGGGGTAGTCGCGTTCCAGCCGTGACGCAATCGTCTTGAGCTCGCCTTCGGCTTGTCCGCGACTCACTCCCGGCTTCAGTCGCCCGATTACGAGCATGTCCAGAAATCTGCGGTCGTTGAAATTGTCTT
>Ga0070766_10001156_pt1 | contig 12619 bp, 14 predicted proteins | sample HubBroMetageWFT6_FD_69782 | JGI IMG/M metagenome (GOLD analysis project Ga0070766, IMG submission 69782) | Warmed and freeze-thawed soil microbial communities from the Hubbard Brook experimental Forest, New Hampshire - Hubbard Brook CCASE Soil... | ecosystem: Environmental > Terrestrial > Soil...
ACCGCTCGGTTGATGATCTTGAAATAGCCGCCGCCGGCGAGTTTCTTGAATTTGACCAGCGCGAAATCGGGTTCGATGCCGGTCGTGTCGCAATCCATGACGAGGCCAATCGTGCCGGTCGGCGCCAGCACCGTCGCTTGTGCGTTGCGGAAGCCGTGCTGCTCGCCGAGCGCCAGGGCCATGTCCCAGCTGCGCTGTGCGGCGGCGGCGAGAGCGGGGTCCGGGCAGTTCGCCGCATCGAGCGGTACTGGCGGGATCGACAACGCTTCGTACGAGGCGCCCTCTCCGCCCTCAGGGGGGAGAGGGAGGGGACCCGTCGCGTGAGCGATGGGGAGGGTGAGGTGGGCGCTGCCGGCCGGAGCACTGCCTCCCCCCACCTCACCCCGACCCTCTCCCCCCCAAGGGGCGGAGAGGGAGGATCTAACGCCATGGGCCGCGCGGCGATGGTTGCGGATGACCCGCAACATCGCCGCGCGGTTCTCGGCATAACCGGGGAAGGCGCCGAGCTCGCCCGCCATCTCAGCCGAGGTGGCATAACTCGACCCGGTCATCAATGCGGTAATGGCGCTGCCGATCGCGCGGCCGGCAGCGCTGTCATAAGGCAGGCCCATCGACATCAAGAGCCCGCCGAGATTGGCGTAGCCGAGGCCGAGGGTGCGGAAGCCGTAGGAGCGGCGCGCGATCTCTTTCGACGGGAACTGGGCCATCAGCACGGAGATTTCGAGCACGATCGTCCACAGCCGCACCGCGTGCTCGAAAGCGGGAAGGTCGAAGCTGCCCCCATGGTCCTCTGGCTCGCGGCGGAACGCCATCAGGTTGAGGGAGGCGAGGTTGCACGCCGTGTCGTCCAGGAAATTGTATTCCGAGCAAGGGTTCGAGGCGTTGATCCGGCCGCTCGCGGGGCAGGTGTGCCAGTCGTTGATCGTCGTGTCGAATTGCAATCCGGGATCGGCCGATGCCCAGGCGGCATGGCCGATTTTGTCCCACAGCTCGCGCGCCCGCAGCCGCTTGGCGATCTTGCCGTCGGTACGCCGGGTCAATTCCCAGGCGCCGTCATCACAGACACGCTCGAGAAAATCGTCGGAGACGCGCACCGAATTGTTCGAGTTTTGGCCGGCGACCGTCAGGTAGGCTTCTGATTCCCAATCGGTATCGTAGGTGCGAAACGCGATTTCGGTATAACCCTGGCGCGCGAACTGGATGACCCGCTGGATGTAGCTCTCCGGGATCATTGCCCGGCGGGCGGCGCGGACCTCGCGCTTCAACGCCGGGTTCTGCGCCGGGTCGCTGCCCTCGCGGCACGCCGTCATGATCAGCTTCAAGTGCCGGGCCGCGAGCTTTGAGCCGGCGACGAGCGCGGCAACTTTCTGTTCCTCGACCACCTTCCAATCGATGAAGGTCTCGATATCGGGATGGTCGATGTCGACGATGACCATCTTGGCGGCGCGCCTTGTCGTGCCGCCGGACTTGATCGCGCCGGCGGCGCGGTCGCCGATTCGCAAAAAGCTCATCAGCCCCGAGGAACGGCCGCCGCCGGAAAGCGCCTCGCCTTCGCCACGGATCTTCGAGAAATTCGAGCCGGACCCGGAGCCGTATTTGAAGAGCCGCGCCTCGCGGACCCAGAGGTCCATGATGCCGCCCTCGTTGACGAGGTCGTCAGCGACCGATTGGATGAAGCAGGCATGCGGCTGCGGGTGCTCATAGGCACTCTCCGAGACCAGCAGCTCGCCGGTCTTGTGATCGACGAAATAGTGGCCTTGCGCCGGGCCGTCGATGCCGTAGGCCCAATGAAGGCCGGTGTTGAACCATTGCGGCGAGTTTGGCGCGCCGATTTGCCGGGCGAGCATCAGGCGGATCTCGTCGTAAAAGGCCGAGGCGTCTTCCTCGGTGTCGAAATAGCCGCCCTTCCAGCCCCAATAGGTCCAGGTCCCGGCCATGCGGTCGAAGACTTGGCGGGCGCTTGTTTCACCGCCGTGACGGGCGCTCTCGGCCAGCGCCGCGAGAGCCGCCTCATCGGCGGTGCGCCGCCACAGCCAGGGCGGAAGGCCCTGCTCCGCAACCGGCGCCAGACGCGCGGGCACACCGGCCTTGCGGAAGTATTTTTGCGCGAGGATGTCGGAAGCGACCTGGCTCCACTCGGCCGGTACCTCGAACCCCTCGGCCTGGAAGACGACCGACCCGTCGGGGTTGCGGATCTCGCTGCTGGCGGTTCGAAACGGCACCGTTTCGTACGGATCTCGACCAGCCGTGGTAAAATGGCGCGCGATGTGCATTCCTCTCCCCAACCCCGTTGCCACACGTAGTTGCTCGTCCGCTCCAGCCCACTAAATGTAGTTCAGTCCGAAAAGATGAGCAATCCATTTCGTGGGCGTTTCGGCGAAAGCACACCATATGTTGCGGGACGGCAACGCTTTACGCCCGGTCGGAAAGGGTGCAATAACGCGGGCCGCGAGGCGAGGCACGGATAGAGCGATGACGCTCGGCACGCGTTTGTTGACCTGGTTGCGGGGCGAATTGGTCGGCACCGACAGCTACGGCAACCGCTATTACCGCGATCGCGGCGCCACACCCTTGCGGCGTGGCGGCGGCCGGTTCAGCCGCGAGAAGCGCTGGGTCATCTACAACGGCGAGCCAGAGGCATCGAAAGTGCCGCCGGAATGGCATGCCTGGCTGCACCATACGGTGAACGAGGTGCCGCGCGCCGACCGTCCCCGCTATTCCTGGGAGAAGCCGCACCAGCCGAACATGACCGGCACGCCCTATGCCTATTACCCGCCGGGCTCGATCCTGCGCGGCGGCCACCGGCCCCGCGCCACCGGGGATTACGAGCCGTGGACACCCGAATAACCCGGCTGCAGCAAACATGACCGGCAATGTGATCGAGACGGTGATGGGTGCCGTCGTGCTGGTCGTCGCCGCGGTATTCCTGTTTTTTGCCTACACGACGAGCCAAGTCAGGGCCGTGCAGGGCTATCAGGTGACGGCTCAATTCGAACGGGTCGGCGCGCTCCGCGACGGCGGGGACGTGCGGATCGCCGGGGTCAAGATCGGATCGGTGGTGTCCGAGACCCTCGATCCGAAGACGTTTCTCGCCACCGTTCGAATGAGCATCGACCCGGCCTATAAACTGCCTGAGGACACGGTGGCGGAGATTGTGTCCAATGGCCTGCTCGGTGAGCAATACATGTCGCTCGTTCCCGGCGGCGAAGAGCAAACGATTCCACCGGGCGGGCAGATCAAATTTACTCAATCCCCGGTCAGCCTCGAAAACCTGATCGGGCAGATGATCTTTTCGACGCCCGGCGGGCAGAAGAAGCCGGGCGAGGGCGAGGCGCCACCAGGCGCCCCTCCGAAATAGGCGGGGTCGGGCATGTCCCAGAGCGGCGGCAGCGAATTCCCGGTGTGGCGTACGCCGGAAGGCGAGCCGGTCTCGTGCGTCGAAAAGATCAAGGTGCTGAACGAAAATCTCGCCGAACTGAAGGAGCTGGCGCAAGAGGCGCTCGAAGATGCAGTGCTGATGGGATGCGACGAGCAGCAGGTGCGCGAGGTCCTTGCCGGCATCGTCGCCGCGATCGTCAACCCCTACCGCAAGTGATTGCCAAGCATAGCCTTGTTGCGGCCGCGCTGCTGGCGACAACGCTAGCGAAGCCGGCGGGCGCGGAGATGACGCCGGAGCCGGTGGCATTGCTGGAGGGGCTCGACAAGATCACCGCGCGGGTCTCAAAATTCGAGGCGCCAGTCGGCGCCCCGGTGCAATTCGGCACCCTCGCGATCCGCGTCCGCGATTGCGAGAAGAGCCCGCCGGAGGACACGCCGGAGAGCGCGGCATTCGTCGAAATTGACGAAACCCGCCCGGGCGAGATCAGAAATCGAGTATTCAGCGGCTGGATGTTCGCATCGAGCCCGGCGTTGTCGGCGCTCGAGCATCCCGTCTACGACGTGACATTGCTCGATTGCAAGGCGGCGAGCGGATCGGCTCGCACCGCCTCCGGCAAAGCCACGGGGAAGGACGCACGATAGGCGAGCGCTTCGGCCAGCAACCGATGGTAGCGCGCGCGGGTGATTTCCACCCCTCCGAATTGCGCGAGGTGCGGCGTCAGAAACTGGGTGTCGAGGAGGCGATAGCCGCCGAGCCGCAAGCGCGCGGCCAAATGCACGAGTGCGATTTTGCTCGCGTCGGTCGCGCGGCTGAACATGCTTTCGCCAAAAAAGGCGGCGCCGATCGCGACGCCGTAGAGCCCGCCGACCAGCATTTCCCCTTGCCAGGTTTCGACGCTGTGCGCCGCGCCGCGGGAGAAGAGCCCGGCATAGAGCCGCAAAATTTCGTCGTTGATCCAGGTGTTGGGACGCTTTTCAGTCGCCTCGGCGCAGCCGCGGATCACTTCCTCGAAGGCGCTGTCGCAGCGGATCTCGAAACCGCCCTGCCGGATGACACGGCGCAGCCGCTTCGGCACGTGAAAGCCGTCGAGCGGCAGGATACCGCGGCGCCGCGGATCGACCCAGAACAGCTCCGGATCGTCCGCCGATTCGCCCATCGGAAAGATGCCGGCAGTATAGGCGGCGAGCAGGATGTCGGGGGTCAGCCGCAACGCGCCTCACCTGCGATTACACCCTCGGTGACGCCTCTGGTCATGGGGGTCGCCTGACGAAATCTTCCAGCCAGTGGATGTCGTAATCGCCGTCGATGAATTCCGGCGCGACAGCGAGACGCTGGTGCAGCGGAATCGTCGTGTCGATCCCGCCGATCACATATTCCTCGAGCGCGCGGCGCAGCCGCATCAGGCATTCGTTGCGGCTCTTGCCGTGAACGATCAGCTTGGAGACTAGGCTGTCGTAATAAGGCGGCACCTCATAGCCGTCGTAGAGCGCGCTGTCGACGCGAACGCCGAGCCCGCCTGGCGGATGATAACCGGTGACCCGGCCGGGCGACGGCAGGAAGGTGTCGGCGTTCTCGGCGTTGATGCGGCACTCGATCGCGTGGCCGCATAGTTTCACGTCCGACTGCCGATACCCGAACGGCGAGCCGGCCGCGATACTCAGCTGCTCGCGGACGATATCGATGCCGCTGACCATTTCGCTGATCGGGTGCTCGACCTGCAAGCGAGTATTCATCTCGATAAAAAAGAACTCGCCGTCCTGAAATAGGAATTCGAGCGTGCCGGCGCTGCGGTAACCGATTGCGCCGAGCGCGGCGACGGCCAGCGCAAACAGTCGCTCGCGCTCGCGGCAATCGAGCACCGGTGAAGGGGTCTCCTCGAGCACCTTCTGGTGACAGCGCTGCAGCGAGCAGTCGCGCTCCCCGAGATGGATGATGCCGCCCTTGCCGTCCCCGAGAACCTGGATCTCGATGTGCCGGGGCCGCTCGAGGTGGCGTTCGAGATAGACTTCGCCGCAGCCGAAGAACGATGACGCCTCGCGTTGCGCAATCGGCATCAGACGGGCCAGCTCGGCGGCGTTCCGCGCGACCTTCATGCCGCGCCCGCCGCCGCCTGCGCTGGCCTTGATCAGCACGGGATAGCCGACCGCGCAGCCCGCCGCCTCGGCCGCCGCGACATCACGCACGCTACCCGCCGAACCGGGAACCGTCGGAATCCCAAGCTTGCGCGCCGCCTCTTTCGCCGCGACCTTGTTGCCCATCAGCCGGATGTGCTCGGCGGAGGGGCCGATGAAGGTGAAACCGTGCTCCTCCACCGTCGCGGCGAAATCGGCGTCCTCGGCGAGAAATCCGAGACCGGGATGGATCGCATCGGCGCCGGTGATCGTCGCGGCGGAGAGGATCGCCGCGACATTCAAATAGCTGTCGCGCGCCGGCGGCGGGCCGATGCACACGGTCTCGTCGGCGAGCCGCACATTCATCGCATTGGCGTCCGCGGTCGAATGCACGGCCACGGTTTTGATCCCCATCTCGCGGCACGCGCGATGAATGCGCAGCGCAATCTCACCCCGATTGGCGATCAATACCTTGTCGAACATTGGCTTAATGCCCTCTCCGCCCGCCTGCGGGGGGAGAGGGAGGGGACCCGTCGCGTACGCGATGGGGAGGGTGAGGTGGGTCTTGATGGTGGGCGGTACGCCCCACCTCACCCCGACCCTCTCCGCTCCCAAGGGCGGAGAGGGAGAGCTGTTGGAATACCACCTCCACCACACCCCCAATGTTTTCCATCACATCCCCGTTCCAAAACCGTATCACGCGATAGCCTCGGCGGCCGATTTCTTGAGTCCGCAACTCATCCGCGCTGAGCGAGATCGCATGCTGTCCGCCATCCAGCTCGATCACGAGCTTCGCCACAGGACACGCAAAGTCCACCACATATCTGCCTATCGGATGCTGCCTGCGAAACCGATGTGGGCCCCCGAACTCGCGCAGCTCCCGCCACGGCCGCCTCTCGGCCTCCGTCATGTCCCGCCGAAGCCGCCGCGCGCGCGTCGTCCTCCTTTGTACCTTCACTCGATCAGCATCAGGACGGCGCCATACTCGACCGGCTGGGCGTCGGCAACCAGGATCTGCGCGATGCGGCCGGGGCGGTGCGCGCGGATCTGGTTCATCACCTTCATTGCCTCGATGATCAGCAAGGGCTGTCCGTCGGCGACCGAATCGCCGAGCCGCACAAATGGGGGGTCTCCCGGTTGCGGCGCGAGATAGGCGGTGCCGACCATCGGCGCCTTGACCGAGCCGGGGTGCTCGACGGACGGCGAACGCGTTGCCGCTGGAGGAGAGGCAACTGGCGCCGATGCCGAATCCGGTCCGCCGGGGACGCGGGCGATTCGGACGCGGCGATCGCCGATCGCGTATTCGATCTCGGTCAAGCCGGTCTCGGTCAGCAGCGCGGCCAGCGTGCGGATCAGGCCGGCATCCGGAAAAGGCGGACTGCGGCCGCCGATTTTCACCGATCGGCCTCGCCCGGATCCCGCTCGATAAGGTTGGCGAGCGCGTCGAGAGCGCGCTCGTAGCCCTGCGCCCCTAACCCGCAGATCACTCCGGTTGCCGCCAGGCTGACATAGGAATGGTGACGAAAGCTCTCTCGGCGGAAAATGTTCGACAGGTGCACCTCGATGACCGGCAATTCGGCGGCGAGAAGCGCGTCGAGCACGGCCACCGAAGTGTGGGTCAACGCCCCGGCATTGAGAATTATACCGTCGGCAGATTCGCGCGCTTCCTGGATCCAATCGACGAGCTGGCCCTCGTGATTGGTCTGCCGGAACTCGATCTGCAGGTCGAGCGATGCGGCGCGGGTCAGGCACCGCTCCTCGATGTCGGCCAAAGTATCGCGGCCATAGACCGACGGATCCCGCACTCCGAGCAGATTGAGGTTGGGACCGTTCAAAATATAAATCGCAGGCAACAGCGCCCTCCCGAACCGATTGGCCGTTTATAGCACGACCCCGAACGGTCGGGGAGAGGAGGGCCTCGACGGCCGAGCCCCATCAGCACTGTATTTGTCCCAAGTGATCAGAGAGCATGTTAGAAAACCGAAATATTTAAGTCCCCTGGATTGAATTTAATGTCGTCAGCTGCATATACAGTTAAGAAAGGGCGCGCGGTCAGGAGTATATTTTGCTACGATCGTCCGATAGTAATCGAGCAGCCCGCGGAGGGTCCGTGATTATGGACAAGCCAGTCCAATTAGACGAACATCGTGGCATGGCCGCGCAAAAATCAACGGTAGTCCGCCGCCGCAACCATGAGGTCGAGGCCGATCAGGCCGCCTTGCGAAGCCGTCAAGAAGAATTCGAGCGCCATGCGGTTGCCGCTCCGTCGACCACCTGGCTCGAGGCTGCAGAAAAGGCGCAATATTTGATCCAACTTTTCGCTGCGACACCCGAGGGACGAGACCCGCGCCGGCAAGAGCTGATAGCGAGGGTGCTCGACGATTTTGCCATATTGTCAAATCAAGCAGAGCCATAGGATGGATCGGCATGCTGAAAGATAGAATGGCTTCGCATTTTCATCGGCGAGCGCTTTGGGGGCTGCGCGAACAGGCGCGCATCAATGGCGGCAATGATACGATTGTTCGCCTGTGCATGATCGGGCTGGGGATAGCCATTGTTTCGATTGCGCCAGTCACCTGGGCTTGGAAAATCGTGCTGTTCCTGGTGATCATGTTCATCGTCGGCATCATCGTACCGGTGATCTGGCGGGTCAGGCGAAATCCGAACTGAGTGAACGAACGTGAGTCGCAGCAACTGGCCCAAAGAGGACCCGTGCCCGTCGCGATGCCCGCGAACTACACCCCCGCGAACTATACCTCCGGCACCTCGTTCTCTTCGGTCTGCTCGGTGGAGCCGTCGTCTCGGCGCGAGACGACTCGCTCCTGCTGCCGCTTGAGCTTCTCGTCTTTCTTGGCTTTCTTCAGCCGATCGCGCTCCGAGCGCTCGAAGCGGTAATTCGTTCTGAACGCCACGAGTACCCCTCCCTAACGCACTCCAACACGACTCACCTCAGTAGCCCTCGCGCTCGAGGCGTTTGCGCAACATTTTGCGATGCCGACGGATTGCCTCGGCTTTCTCACGCACCCGGCGTTCGGACGGTTTTTCATAAGCCCGCCGACGCTTCATTTCGCGGAAGGTGCCTTCCCGCTGCATCTTTTTCTTCAGGACCCGCAGTGCCGAATTGACATCGTTGTCGCGCACAAAAACTTGCATGAGCAGCTATCTCTTCGACTTGTTGCGTCTTGCTGTACCGCCGAGGCGGGGAAGCCGCGCGAACCGGCGCCGCTCCCCCGCTCGAAGCTAGCTTTGCTTCAAGTTCACCGCCGAGGTCTTTCCTCGATCGCCGCGCTCGAGGTCGAAGCTCACCTTCTGCCCCTCCTGCAGATTGCCGATACCGGAGCGCTCGACCGCCGAGATATGAACAAACACATCCTGCGAACCGTCCTCGGGTTGAATGAAGCCGTAACCCTTTGTCGGGTTGAACCACTTCACGGTTCCAATAGTCATTAGTCTTCCTTCAAGAACAAAATTGCCGCCGCTCGGAGCGAGCGGAGGGTCAAACTTCAGCACGGTGCGGGGCGCAGGTCCGGCGCTCAATCACGAGCTTGGGAGAGCAAGCCGAACCACGGGAGGTCGACCAGCTAAGACATAAGCTCTCCAGGCTCGTCTTGCAACTCGGCAGCAACATCTCGGTTTGGGTTTTGACGGTCCTGTCCGGTTTTGTCGCGGCCTATTCCTCGGTTGATGGCTGTCGCGGTGGCTCACGCCGAAGCGCTGGGAGGGGCGACGAGGCTCGACAACTGGTCGAGCAGATCCGCCATCTTGAACGGCTTGCAGAGGCGGGGGCGCGCCGCGTATTCGCGCGGCAGCACACCCGTGCCGTAGCCGGTGACAAATACGAACGGGACATTGCGCCGGGACAGCGCGTCGGCGACCGGATATACGCGATCGCCGCCAAGATTGACGTCGAGGACCGCCGCATCAAACGTCCCGCTGCCCACCGCATCGAGAGCTTTGGACAGTCGCGGAATGGGACCTGCGACCACGCAGCCCGCGGCCACCAGCATGTCTTCGATCAAGGTCGCGACCAGGAACTCGTCTTCGACGACCAATACCCTGATCCCTTCGAGCGCCGCCCTCATGCCGCAGCCTCCTCTATCGGCGATCCGTCGGACGGCGTTCCGACGATGTGTCGAGGATTTACCGGAATTACTATCCTGCAGTGGAGACCGCCATCCACTACACCGATCTCTGTCTCGCCTTCCAACTCGAAACGAACGCCGCGCTCGATCAGTTCTGTACCGAAACCGCGCTTTGGCAGATTGTCGATTTTTGGCCCGCCCAGCTCGGCCCATATTAATTCGAGATGCTGCGGACCGCCCCCGGTGATCGCCCAAATCACCTTTACGCGACCGCCTGGGGCCGATAAGGCGCCATACTTGGCCGCGTTGGTCACCAGTTCGTGCATAACGAGCGCCAGGAGGAGGGCTGCTTGCGGTTTGAGCATGACCGGCGGCCCGTTCACCGTCGCGTTGGAACCATCGCCCACAACGTGGGGGGCGAGCTCGCTCAGAACGATTTCCCGTAGCGACGCCTCGGCCCAACCGGCTTGAGACAGCAGATCGTGGGTGTGCCCGAGAGCGTGGAAACGACCTATCAGGTCAGTCTTCGCCTCCCCGTCCGGCAGGGTTCGCTCAGCGATCGATGACACCACAGCGAGAGTATTCTTGACGCGGTGGCTGAGCTCGGCCGTGAGCACCTTCTGCTGTTCCTCGGCGGCGATGATCTTGGTGACATCGACAAAGGTCAGCAGCACGCCATCGATCTCGTTCTCGGTCCGATATGGCAGGATGCGTGCGAGATAATGGCCCTGCCCGCTGGCGAGGCGCACTGGACGCTCGATCACTTCACCGGAGAATACGGTTTTGATGTCGCTTTCCAGCTCCGGGTAGTCGATGCGGCTGGTAATGTCGGTCAGCGGGCGGCCGCGGTCGCCGGGGATGAGACTGAACAGCTTGGTCACTGCCGGCGTAAAGTTGCGGATCACGAGATCCCGGTCGAGGAATACGGTCGCGATCTGGGTGCTTTGGAACAGATTGGTCAGGTCGCTGTTCGCGCGGTCCAACTCATCGATCTTGCTCCTGAGCTCGCTATTGACGGTCTGCAACTCCTCGTTGACCGATTGCAGCTCCTCCTTCGAGGTTTCGAGCTCTTCATTGGCGGATTGCAGCTCCTCGTTGACCGAAAGCAGCTCTTCATTGGAAGATCGGAACTCCTCGTTGGCCGTCTCGAGCTCCTCGATCGTCGACTGCAATCGCTCCTTGGTCTCGTTCAGCTCCCTTTCGATCTGCCGGACGGTGATGTCCTTGCTTTCTGGGGTTTCCGAGTTGGCGTCTTCATGCTCCGCCTCGATCGGACCGCGATCGATGAACACGATGCCGTAAGCCGTCTCGTTGCCCTCTTTGATCGGCTCGACCACGAGGCTGATCGTTTGGACGCCGCCATTGACCTGCACTGCAACGCCACCACGGGTCACGCGCCGATCCGCTTGCTTGGCCTGGTGCAGCAATGCCCGTAAATCCGGGCGCAATCCCGGGCGCGCCATGGCAATGATGTCGCGGTTCGGGGGGCCGGCTGCAGCCTGCAGATATTTTCCGGTGCCGGCGGAGAAATAAAGCGCCTGGCCGGATTCGTCGACGATCACATAGGCCGGCGCAAATTGCTCGACGATGGTGTCGGCCACCTTGCGCACCAAGTCGGAGCGGCTCGGCCCTTGACTATCGCCCACCATCGAGCTGGTAACGATTCGACCCGTGTGCGGCAGGAAATGCCGGACCGGCACCGGGGATCGCGCGACCAGATCGCGGCGTCGGAAGACACGGTTCGCCTTGTCGAGCTGAAGAAACAGGTCCGTGTATCGTGCAATATTCTCCGAAAGCCCGAGGAAGAGATACCCGCCGGGCCGTAGAGCATAATGGAACAATGGAAAGACCTGCCCCTGAAGCCCCGGCTTTAGATAGATCAGCAAGTTGCGGCAGGAGATCAGGTCGAGGCGTGAGAAAGGCGGGTCGCGGATCACACTATGGTTGGAGAAGATGCATATCTCGCGCAAATCCTTGGCCACACGGTAGCTCGCGCCTTCCTGAACGAAAAAGCGCTTCAGCCGCTCGGGCGAGACCTCATTCACCAGTGAGGCCGGATAACGCGCGGTGCGGGCCACAGTCATGGCGGTCTCGTCGATATCTGTGGCGAAGACCTGGACTTTCGGCGGCGCCTCCACGATATCCATGTGCTCGCGCAGCAGTATGGCGATCGAATAGGCCTCCTCGCCGGTCGCGCAACCCGCTACCCACACGCGAACCTCGTCGCCCGCGCCCTTGCCCTCGAACAGTTTTGGGACGACCTGGGTCTCCAGCGCGCGAAATGCCTCGGCATCGCGGAAAAAATCGGTGATCCCGATCAATAGATCGCGGAATAACGCGCGAACTTCGTCCGCGTCTTCTTGCAGCCGTTCGGCATAATTCTCGAGTTTTGTTATCTGGCCCACCTGCATGCGGCGTTGAACGCGGCGCTGAAACGTCCGGCCCTTGTATTCGCTGAAATCGTGTCCGGTCCGCGTACGCAGTAAAGTATGGATCTTGCTCAGCGCCTCATCCGAACGTTCCGCGTCGAGAGTGGCCCAATTGCGGACATAGGCGATGATCCGCTCGGGGATTTCCTCGACCGGCAGCACCAGATCGACAAAACCCGCTGCCACCGCGTTGGAAGGCATGTCTGCGAAGCGCGGCCGGGTCACGTTCGCACCTTGGGCGACGGTCAACCCGCCGTTCTCCTTGAGCGCCTTGAGACCGAGCGTCCCGTCGCTGCCGCCGCCGGAGAGCACGATACCTATAGCGTGCTCTCCCTGGTCCTCGGCGAGGGAGGTGAAGAACACATCTATCGGGGCGCGTTCACGCTCCGCAGCCTCGGTGTACCGAAGACGGAGCCGCCCCTCATGCATAGTCAAGACCGCGCCGGGTGGCAGAACGTAGACATGCTGCGCTTCCACCGGCTGGTCGTCTCGTGCGTTGACCACCGGCATTCGGGTAGCGCGCCCGAGGATCTCGGCCAGCAAGCTGTCGCGGTGTGGCGGCAGGTGGGTGACGACCACAAAGGCCATGCCGTTCTCGGCCGGCGCGGCTCTTAAAAA
>Ga0070766_10001158_pt1 | contig 12614 bp, 11 predicted proteins | sample HubBroMetageWFT6_FD_69782 | JGI IMG/M metagenome (GOLD analysis project Ga0070766, IMG submission 69782) | Warmed and freeze-thawed soil microbial communities from the Hubbard Brook experimental Forest, New Hampshire - Hubbard Brook CCASE Soil... | ecosystem: Environmental > Terrestrial > Soil...
GCGGTGGTGGTATGCGCGAAGGTAAGGGTGCGGGTGGCGTTGCCGGTTTCCTCCGCGTCGGTGCTGGTGGCTGCATCGACGGCGACCTGGGCGCGAGCGTAGGGGACGGCCAGCAGCACGAAGAGCAAACCCAGAGCGTGGAAGAGACTTGATGATCGCTTAGCTTTCCGACTTTGCGGCCGCGCGGTGCGCGATGGCGCGGGCGCAGCCCTGCGCCTGGGACGGCGCAGTCCCGTCATGCGGGATAACTTGCCGGCGATCGATTGCGCGCGCGCCGCGACTCGCAGAAATGGTCCGGCGATTCCGCGGAACTCGGCGCGGAGGATTCTCTTGCCAACCCGGACGTCTTTGGCTATGGCGACGCCGAGAATCTGATCGTGGCGCACGGCAGGATCATTCTGCTGGCCGCAGTCGCCGCGGGTGACGAATACATTGCGGCGCGAGTCGGCGCGAACCAGGCGGTGCAGGCGGAAGCCGTAATCGCTCTTCACGAGAACAATGTCTCCGCGGCGCAGGCGGCCCTGCGAGGCGGGCTTCACGTAAACCATTTCGCCGTCGCGAATCGCGGGAGACATGCTGGCGCCGCGCGCCTGGAAGCGAACGCGAAGTCCGGCCTGGAGGCAGTCGAGGCTGAAGGATTCGAATTGCTTCGACTCCGGACGGTCTTCTCTTGGACGGGTGCTTGTGCGATCAGTTGTCGGCCAATCGGCACGGGTGCAATCAGTCACGGAAGTTGAAGATCCTCTCCACGGCGCGTTCGTCGGGCTCGAAAGAAAAGCGGCAGCAAGGAATCGTGCCGACAAGTCGCTCGAGAAAGCTGAGAGCGGACTCCACATACTCGTGGTGGTGAAAGGGCACGAAGCTGCGGGCGAATAATTCGGCAACTGCCTGGCTGCGGCTCAGGCGAGTAAGAATGTTGCCTTGGCCGTGTTCGAGTATGCATATCCGATGCAGAGGAGCACGCTGGGGCAGAGCGAAATGAGCCTCCCCGTGCCAGGGCGTGCCGTACATGAAGATTTGAGTTTCCTGGTCAGGCATGTTGTCTTCACGAACGATGATGCGGTCGTCGCTCAGGATTTCTACTGCGTGGAGCGAGGTCCAGAGACGAGCGGTCGTACTCTTCCCTGCCCCGGAGTGTCCGACAAACAAGTTGTTGACGCCGTTGGGGCCGACGATGCCGACACCATGCAGCTCGATGGCTTGCTCCTGAGTTAGGCGGTGCATGATCAGGAGCTCATCGAGCGGATAACCCAGAGGTTCGACCGTGCCGGGAAAACCGGCGAGGCAGTCTCCATTCATCTGGAGGGTTGCACGCTGAAACTTGCGATCGACGAGTAGCCGCTTGAATGGCCGATCGCCGAACATTGCGGCATTGAAATCAAACTGAAATTCAGTTTCACCTCCGTGCAGCTCCCAGGTTGTTCCAGAATCGAAAATTTGCCGTCCCACTGGGGGAGAAAGACGGTCGACCCACTCCACCCGGATATTAATGTCAGAAACGAGAGTTTCAATGCGGAAGGGCTCCAAAGATGGAACTAAAGTAACGTCAGTGCTGCGACGACCGGCCAATTGCACGGACACGCCACCTATACCGAAGTGGCTGCGGTACGCGGCGATTGACTCCTCGATTGACTGCGCTAGCGCTTGTCCCATGGCGCTTGTTGTTACTTATTCTTTTGCTACTCTGCTTATGCGAGTTCTGCCTGCGTGATCTCTGCTTCTGCGATTCGCGTGTCCGATCTCTTGTATCCTGCCGACTAAGAACCGACGTTTTGGCAAAGAAACGAGATACAAGGATGGCCGCACTGATCGTTTCCAGAGGAAGTCTTGCAATGCCCTAGAACGGCCTCCTCCGGGCGCAGACTGATGGTCTTGAGCTGCGGCGGATCATAGGGCTTTTTGTCGTCGGACTGATTCAATTCGTGGTTCATTGAGCCTCCAATCACTGCCTTGCGGTCAGTGACCAGCGCAGCTTCCGCAACCGCCGGACGCGCCTGCGTTGTTCAAAATCTGAAACACTTGCTGCGGACCGAGCCAGCTCTCCACGTCGATCTCCTTGGTGGTGACGCGGTGGGCGGACTCGAGCAGCGCATCGTGCTGACTTCCGCCGGCGCAGAATTCGCAGTCGCCGTGGGGCGGGACATGGACGCCGATGGCGGCAGCGCGAAGATGCGCGACGTTACAGAGAAATTCGACTGGACTTTCGCGGTCGCCATTTTCCATTTCTCCGTTTGCCGGACACATGCCGCACATCGACTGAATGCGGCACTGGACGCACTTGGTCACCTGCGTGCGCTTGCGGGTTCGCAGACGAAACAGAGAATCGTCCCAGACCTGCTTCACGCCGGCTTCGCGAACGCTGAAGGTTTCCTGTTGCGAAATGACACAGATACCGATTTCGCCGTAGGCATTCACGGCGAAGGAATTCATGCCGCCGCCGCAGGTGTACATGGTTTCGCTTTGGGCCGGGTTGGGCGGGCTGTGCAGGTCGCGGTCGGCCAGCTTGCGATATTCGGCGGCGCGGTCGGGCGAATATAAGTCGAGGGCGACGACTTCTTCGGGAGTCAGGCGGACGGCGAGCGGACTCTGCGAGCAATCGATGCGCGGATTAATCTGGGCGTCGAATTTGAAGCTGACGCCGAGGTCTTCTTCGGCAAACTGCTTCATGGCAAAGATTTCGTGCTTGTTGATGCTGGTCGCGACTGTTTTCAACCGGAGGGGCAAGCCGCGTTCGCGCAGCAGCTTGATGCCGCGCAGGCAGCGTTCGTATGAACCGGGGATTTGGGTTAGTTCTTCGTAGGTCTCTTTGGTGCGGCCGTAGAGGGTGATTTCGATGGCGAAGGGCGGCCACTCCAAAAGATAGTCGGCGATTTTTTCGGTGATGAGGGTGCCGTTGGTGAAGAGGGTGATGAGAAATCCCCTTTTCTTGGCGTAGGTGTAGATTTCGAGAAAATCTTTGCGGGCGAAAATTTCGCCGCCGGTGTAGAGGAGCCAGAAGCAACCCATGTCGACGAGTTCATCGAGCATGCGGAAGTGCTCCTCGGTGGTCATTTCACGGCTGCGGGCGTCGTGGTCGCCCATGGGGAGATTGTTATAGCAGTGCTGGCATTCGAGGGGACAACGGCGCGTGACTTCGATTGAGACCTGCATGGGCGCACGCTCACCACCATGCTTCTGGTGCAGGTCGGCGCTGAAGGCTCCGTAGGTTAGTTGGTCCATGCTTTTGCTGGCGGCACCACCACTCTTGCTATCAGTGCGAGCCTGCCGTCTCCCATGCTGCGTGCTCGTAATCTCCCAGTTCGCCGGATGTTGGCGTCGAGCTGTGCTCGACTGGACGGCCAAGGGCGGCCGTCCCTACATTTACGGTGTTCCCCATACGCATATCTGTCTGGCAAGCTTGAATTAGTCCGACTGAGAGCATGTCGTCGAGGAATTGGCTAACATCTTTTTGGGCTTGCTCGGGCGCTACGTCGTAGTGCTCGGCGACGGCGTCGATCAGGTCGGCAAGGTCGTGCGGCGCGTCGAGCAATTGCCAGATCAGAGAGCCGGTGCCATTGAAGCTGTAGATCGAGGCCAGATCTCCGACTTTGCCGCGCACCGGGACGATGAGAGTTTCGCCGGCGACGGTGCGGGAAACTACACTTCGTGAGCGTATAAAGACTTGGCCGGATCGCTCTGTGGGCAAGGGATAATCTCCTTTGTTCGCATTTCGTAACACGTGCGTTGCTCAAATTGAGATTACGCAGAACTCGCGGCATGAACAATTGTTCTTCGGAGGTGGGTATTGGATTGGTTATCATCGCGGATGGTTCGGGGCACTTGCGCAGCGCGGGTTTTGACGGGCACGATCCCGGGCCGGCGCGGACGTGGCGGCGAAATCTAATAAGGAAGCGAGCCAAACGCGCGAGTATTGCGTCGCCAAAAACGCGACGCGTCGCGCGGCTCGCCCAGATCCCTCGCTGCGCAAAAATCGCTTGCTCGGGATGACAACCAGGTTCATGAGGAGAGTTGATGCCACGGTTTGATGTGACAATTGCGGGGGAAATAAATCTTGATCTGATTCTTTATGGCCTTCCCGATGAATTGCCTCCGGAACGAGAGCTGCTGGCGGATCGCATGATGCTGACGCTGGGAGGATCGTCCGCGATTCTGGCGCATAACCTGGCGGCACTGGGCAGCCGCGTGGGGTTTCAAGCTCGCATCGGGGACGACGATCTGGGCGAGAGTGCGGTGCAGCCGCTCGAAAAAATTGGCGTGGATGTTTCGCGGATACGCCGCGCGCCGGGCGAGATCAAGACCGGGCTTACGGTTATTTTGCAGCGCGCGGCATGGCGCAACATGGTGACGTATTGCGGGACGATTGCAGAGCTCGGGTGGGACGAACTCGATTTTGACTACCTTACCGATTCGCGTCATTTTCATCTGTCTTCGTTTTACCTGCAGCGCGGGCTGCGGCCGCGAGTGCCGGAGTTGTTTCGCAAGATGAAGGAGGCCGGACTGTCAACCTCGCTCGACACGAATGACGATCCCGACGATGGCTGGGAGGGAGGACTACAAGAGTCGCTGCGCTATGTTGACGTGTTTCTGCCGAACGAGCGGGAAGCGCAGAAGGCGGCGGGAGTGAGCGATCTGGAGGCAGCGGTGAAGAAGTTGGCGGCGATGGTGCCGTTGGTGGTGGTGAAGTGCGGCCGCGAGGGAGCGATGGCGCAGCGCGGGACGGAGCGAATCGTAAGCGAGGCGGTGAGCGTTGAGGCAGTGGACGCGGTGGGCGCCGGGGATAGTTTCGATGCGGGATTTCTGCACCGGTATGTGCAGGGTGCGGAGTTGTCCGCATGCCTGGCGGCGGGAAACCGGGCGGGTGCTTTTTCGACGACGCGTCCGGGTGGGACGGAGGCGTTCCGCGATGCGAGACATCGTGAAGAGTTTTTTAGGGAACATGATTCGAAGGAGTGAGCATAGGCAGTGGTCAGTGTCCAGTGATCAGTGTCCAGTGGTCAGTAAACCATACTGAGCACTGGACGCCGACCACTGGCCGCTGATTTTGGTCCGGCCTGCCGGCGTTTTCTCGGCGTGGAGGACGGAAGAGTTTTTCAGGTGCCCGGAGCCGCTTACGCTGCTCCGGGCACCGCGCTGGGGGTGGGACGTCGTATCCGGAGCTGGCCGCCCCGGAAAAACTCTCGTGCACAATCCGATCAGTAGCGCCCTTGCCTGATCCAGAGCCGGACCTGCTCTTCGACAGAAAACCGGCTTGCAGGCTGGCCGGCAAATTTCGATTCGAGGGAAAATGCGTGAGCTTCGAGCGGCACCGAAAAATGGAGTTTCGTATTCACAAAGCTGCGCACAAACAGGTCGGTGTAGCGCTCAAGACCCAGAACATCAAACTGGACGGCATGCACGAGGCCGTGAAACAGGGAGCGGGCGGTGATTTTCTCGTTGAAGACCACGACATCGAGAAATGTTAAGGAATGCAAATGGGGAAACTCCGGCAGATTCACGAAACCGAGAGCCCGCGCTTCCGCAAAGAAAGGAGGATTCGGGACGCGCTGCAATCCTCTGGGATCAACAATCCTCACACGATCGAGCAACACGGCCGTAAAAAACGGCCACATGAGAGCTTTTTGCTGGTTGTTCAAAGGCTTGGCAGAGGGGAAATAGAGTTCCTTCTGTTCGCGCAAATAAGCGGAGACCCGCGCCACGGCCTCGTGGATCTGCTTTTCGGAGAGCCGGGTTTGAGGCTCGGAGGCGGATTCTGCGGCAGGGACTTTCTGCTGGATGGATGTGTAATATTCGCTGAGGGCAGCGGCTGCCTGGAGGGACTTGCGCAGGATATCGCGCTGGCCGAAGCGGGCGACATCGTCGGCGGAAAAACGCAGGCGCAATTGATGAGTGGCGCAGTGAGCGCTTAGCAGCTCCAGTTGGGCATGCTGCAATTCTGAATTCATCTGGGCGATAGCGACTCTATCGTCGGGATTTTCCCACGAAAACATTTTCAGCAAACTCCTTCAAGGAATCGGTTTACGACAGGGGGGCCCAATTGCGTATTGCGTATAAGTTATACAGCGTTATATTTACGGTGTCAACGTAATATTGGACCGGAACGGATTCGTCGACTGAATGCGGCTATTTCCTGTACATTGTTATGCTTACATTGTATACATAACTGTACACAGTTGTTATGAAATCCTGACCTGGAGGACACTTGCCGCGGCGACCGGACCCAGACCTGGAGGGCGAAATCCTGGATGCAGCGCAACGATTGTGGAAAAAGAAGGGGGAAAAGGGCCTGACCATGCGGGCCGTAGCCCAAGCGGCCGGGACGAATACGCCTTCGGTTTACCGGCGCTTCCGGGACCGCGAGGATATTTTGCGGGCGCTGCTGCAGCGCATCAGGCTGGAGATAGCTGCTGAGATGGAAGACGTTGCCACTCCAGAGGAAGGTTGCGGGCGATACCTGGAGTACGCATTGCGGCATCCCCACGAATACGAGCTGTTCTTTCAGAAGGAGTACGAACTCTTTTATTCGGCGAAGTCGATGCGGGCCGGAGTCAAGCCTGCAGGGCGGCCGGTGCGGGATATCATGAGACGAAAAATTGCGGAAAAGCTGGATGGATCATCCGCCGACCGCGACCATGTACTGGTTGCATTGCAGATGCTGGTGCATGGAGCAGCCATGCTTTTGATCGCCAAAACCATCCTGCCAAAAGATGCGGAGAAGGCCCGTTCGGTCTTTACAGCCTCTGTGAAGGCGCTGCTGGGCGCGGCTGAAGAGCTGTGACCTGTTTTCAGCACACAGAGAAAATTGCCGGGAACGCAATCGAAAACAGGGCTGCCCGCTTCCCCTGGTTACTCCACTGTCCTTTCTAACTGTGAATTGTTGAGCCCGCATTTCTTAAGAGACTCTTAGATTGTCGCGCGGGTTCCACGGCTGTTCAGAATTCCGAATTTGCCGATAGGAAAGTGGGAGAGCTGCGAAACGGGCCGTCGCCGGTTGTGGACACGGCGAAGCGAGCAGCCAGCAAAGGAGTCCGAGAGGCTGAGGACGATGATAAAGATTTTGCTGGTAGAGGACAGTAAATTTCTGCGAATCGCGACGGAGCGGGCATTGACGCGGGCGGGTTACGAAATGAGCAGCGCGGTCGATGGCGAGGAGGCGTTGCGCGTAGCCCGCGAGAAATTGCCGGACCTGATTCTGCTGGATATGTTATTGCCGAAGATGAGCGGTCCCGAAGTGCTGGTGGAGCTGAAAAAAGATCCTTTGACCAGGACGATTCCGGTTGTGGTGGTGACGGGCATGTCGCACAAGAATGCCGAACGACTGGAGAAGGACGGAGCTGCGGGGTTCCTCGAGAAGGCCGATTTAGCGCTGGAAGGAGGGCCGGAGAGGCTGTTGAAGGCGTTACGGGAGATCCTGGCGAGAATCGCCTCTGAGCCGACACGGAGAACGACGGCGTAGTCGACCCCCGATCGTACTTCCTCCTTCTTTCTTACTCCTTTTACTCCTTTAAGGCTTTGTCTTTTGCGGTTCGGCATTGAAAATAAGTCACTTAGAAGCGGGAACCTGGAAACGCTGGGCGGAGTCTATGTTGGTTAGGGCAGGACTGTCGGCGACGATTTTTCGGTTGGGAATGGGGTGGGAAATCCTATAATTAAGGAATTCGCGGTAATTGCGGAGTGACCACCTTGGGAGATCTGGCAAGCGCGATCGGAGCACGGGCGGAAGAGGCGGCGATCGTCGCAGACCTGAAGGCCGGCTCGGAAGAAGCCTACGCGTGGCTGATTGGGGAGTTTCAGCGTCCGGTGTACGCACTGGTTTACCGGATGGTGAGCGACCCGGCGGACGCGGCGGATACGGTGCAGGATGTGTTTCTGAAAGTTTTTCGCGGGATGAAACACTTTCATGGGGAGTCGAGTTTGAAGACATGGATTTACCGGATCGCGTTACATGAGGCGGCGAACCGGAAGCGCTGGTGGTTCCGGCACAAGGCGCATGAGACTTCGATTGAGCCAGTGGAATCGGACGGAATGGCCGGTGCGGATGGGATGATGCAGAACTCAGCCATGCAGAATGCGCTGACGGACGGACATGATTCGCCATTCGATAGCGTGGCGCATCGCGAGGTGCAGCAGCGAGTAGATGCGGAATTGCGGCAGGTAGCCGAGCCGTACCGAACGGCATTGATTTTGCGCGATCTGGAAGATATGTCGTATGAAGAGATTGCAGAAGTGCTGCAGATATCCCTGGGCACGGTGAAATCGAGATTGACGCGGGGACGGCAGGCGCTGAAGCAGAGGCTGGCCCCGTATGTGCGCGAGGTGGGCGGAGAGTTGGGACTTGCGACGCAGGCGGTCGAAGAGAAAACGCAGAGTTTGCAGTCCCAGGTTGCTGGAGGGGGAAGAAGGGTCGAGGTGATGCCATGAAGTTTGTGGGCATGAAATCCGCGACGGGGAAGCGCAGAGAGAAAGTGATGGAGTGCGCCGAGGCGAAGGGATTGTTCTCTCCTTATCTGGATGGCGCGGTCACGGGAACCGAGATGCAGGCTTTGCAGCGGCATCTGGAGCAGTGCGCGGCGTGCCTGCGGGAATACCGGCTGTTGCGGCAGACGCAACAATTGTTGACGAGCATGGGACGGGTTAAGGCGCCGGCCGACCTGGGACTGAAGCTGAGGCTGGCGATTTCGCGTGAGGCGGCGCAGACGCGCAGGCCGCGATTTGAAGGCTTGCGGGCGCGGGTGGAAGACGCAGTGAACGCGTTCATGGTACCGGCGACGGCGGGTTTGGTTTGCGCGCTGCTGATCTTCGGGCTAGTGACGGCGATCCTGGCAATGCCGGGGCAGTTGCAGGCTAATAATGAAGATGTGCCGCTGGTGTTGAACACGGGGCCGGAATTGCAGGAGAGCGCCTTCGGCACGAGCTTGAGTTCGATGAGCACAGACTCACTAGTGATCGAAGCTCACGTGGATTCGCAGGGGCGGGTCGACGACTACAGAATTCTTTCCGACCCGGGAGAATCGCAGCAATTACTGCCGCAGGTGAAGCGGATGCTGATCTTCACGACGTTCCGTCCAGCGATGTCGATGGGACATCCGATCTCGTCGCGGGCGGTGCTGTCGTTCTCGAGGATCAGCGTTCGGGGGTAGGGGCTGGATTCTAGTTTCCGGTTCTCTTCTGGCTTGTAATTCCAATCGTGATTGACGTCCTTCCAATCTAAGTCCCGGCTTCAAGAGTTAGTTCGGGGCTGGCCGGGTATCGAGGGGAAGGTGATCGTTTCCCGCAGCCACCGGCAAGTCATCCATGCTGATCGCATGGACCTTCTGATCGGCGGTGACGACCATCAGTTGCTTGCGCTCCCGAAGGATCGTTGCAACCCGAACCGGCGCGGAAAAGGTGAAGTGCTTGCGTTCGCGCACGGTCGCCGCGTCATAGATCACGAGATCATTGTCGCGGTTGATCACGCAGAAGATGCCGGAGTCCGCATCCACTGCTACTATGTCGCCGAAGACCTCGCCTAACCGAGCGCCGGTAGAGAAACGGTAGACCAAGGTGCTGTCTTCTATATCCTGAATAAGAGCGAAGTCGCCAAAGGCAGTAGCCCGCAGCCGGGCCGACCTTCCCAAGTAAAATGCGCTGTGCTGTGTGGAAGCTACTACGCCGCGCAGGTAAGCTCCGCTGTTCCTGTCCACGACCTCCACCAGAAATCCGTGGCGCACGTCCTTCAGCGCTTTCTGCTCGGCCACCAGCTCCGGGTGAGGCTTCAGCTCATCCGAACCTGGGCTCTGATATATCGCGTCGTAACCGATAACCAGCTCGTTGGCGGAGGCGCTCCTCGATAAATTCGGGGCCTCCTTGAGGGAGTGGCGGGTCCAGAGCATCTGGTTTGTCTTGACGTCTCTGACTTCGAAGTCGGCATTATTGTGAACATGGCCACTCGAATCCAGGTCTTTGAATTCGAGCAGCACGTCGCCTAGCTGCTCGGCGTGATCGGCCGCCGGATAAGACAGCTTGAATGTCTTCCGGGTTTGGGGATCGAGGACCGCCTGGAGATGAGCCTCGCCGCGGTACTTGGGGAAGTTCCCATAAAACTGGTCAGATTTATCGAAGTATCCGGCGGAAAACGGGCGCATGAAGAAGAGACGCTCACCAGTCTCTGTGTTCCAGATCGCGGAGCGGTTTTTGTTGGACACTGCCAGGTATTTACCGTCGGCCGAGATTGCTCCGGCCGAGACATTTCCCAGATCGCTCAGTGGCAGGTCGACGATTTCGGAGCCCTTCGCTCCCGGCACCAACCCCTGGCTGGTGACTGCCACGCCTCCTTCCGCGGACTCCATCAGTACTGCTTTGTCGTAAATGTCGAGAACGTTGTTTGGCATGGTAAAGGGCACTTGTCCCGTAGCCAAGTCCAGCAACCCAAGGGCTGCGTCTTTCATCGGTGTCAGAGCGACATAATCGCCAAAGGTAACACCGCGCAATTCCTGGCTTCCCATGGCTACCTGCTTCAGTTCCTTGCCGTCGGGAAAGCTGTATAACGCAGACTTTTGCGGATCATCCCAGTTGTTAATGACGATGCGGTCGTTGCCCACCAGAGCGAATGGCTTGCGCTTCAACTGAATCAGGGCGCCTCCTGCCTTCACAAACCGCTGTTGATCCAGATCATAGATCAGGGTGGTGGGCTCTCGGTTCACCATGAGGCGCTTGCCGTCTGGGGTAAAGGCCCAGCGCACGAGCGGCCAATGCAGCTTGTTGGTCACGAGCCACGAGTAGTTGTCGTTCGTCGGCGTCAGATCAAAGGCTTCGTCCTTCTGCGCAATCACTTTCCCGCTGTCGACGTCCCACAATGTAAGTCCGAGATGAGGCGTAGCGGCCGAGGTGTTCAGGATGCACGCCAAGACGTGGCCATCGGGGGAGAGCAGGTGGAGTTCGCATGGCTTGTAACTAAGAATCTCGTGCGCGCCCAACAATTGTCCGCTGGATAAGTCCCAATTCTCCACGCGGAGACTCGAGGTGCTGAATGAAATTTGCGTGGAATCGGGTGAGAACGAGGCAGGATCCGCATCAGCAGCGTCGATTTGGAAGAGCAGTCGCATCGGCGCGAGCCCGAGTACAAAGATGGTTGAGTCGTCCTGTGCCAACGCGTATTTGCCGTTTGGGCTGAATCGAAGGTGCCTGAGGTCGGAGCGAAGCGGCAAGCTCAGTTGGATCGCCTTGTCCCCCGAATCGGACGCCATGACGCCGGCCGGGTCAGCAGCTACTCTCTTGCGTAGCGCTAGAAACTCTGGCGGCGATGATGCTGCGTTTGCTGTGGCGCAACCTTCGGGGATCGCCGCAGTGTTCTTCAGGATCGCTCGCAGCCTCTGCTCATTTGGACGCGTGGTATGGAAAATTTCTCCTAGAACCGTGCCGGACTTGCCCTTCGTCTGCGCCAACTGGTTCCAGAACTCTGCATAGGCGCTCGGCACGTAACCAGCTTTCATGAGCGCATACACGGCCACCGCGTCGGCGATCTCTTCATCCTTCTGACCTGAGGGGTGCCATGCCCAGCGGTTGGACCTGTCGCGCAGGCGATGCACTTTGTCGAAAATATCGGCCCGGTCGCTCACAGAGGTTACGTGCAATTCGTCATTCAGTTGTGACGTCGTCTCGATAGCCTGCTGGTGAATGAGGATATGGCCGAGCTCGTGGGCGAGCACACCGGCGATCTGATCTTCGTTCGCCGCAGCGGTAATCAGCTTACGGGTGAAGTAAACGTGGCCGCCGGCAATACTAAAAGCGTTCACTTCCTGAGAGTCGACGATTCTGTAACGGAAGTGGAACTGGTTGGGGGGCAGTACTGCGAGCAACCGTTGGCCGATCTTATCGATATAGGCCTCGGCGGTGGGATCGTTGACGAAGCGGAAATGCGAATCCTCGATCTCGGCGTAGGCGTCGCCCAGGTCCTGCTCCTGGCGCGCATCGAAGATATTGGGCGCAGTAGGATTGAGACCAGCGGGAGCTGCGGGGCAGGAGGGGGTGGTCTGAGCCGGGGCGAAGATGCCCGTTGACGGCAACAAAACGAGCAGAAGAACAAGCGAACGCATACGTCAAAATCCAAGGCAAGTTTTGAGCGAGGTCACCATACCACAGTATTTCTGCAGCTTGCCAGAATTTTGGGTAGTGCGCGCGAAAGCGACGGCTGCCCCAATCGGTTTGACCCTCTGGGCGGAAGTACTTACACTTGATGTGTTCTCTGCCCGGTACATCGACAATCCTAGGGAGGGCTTCCTGAGGCTACGGTTGCGAGGTGCGTGGTTGGCGGCCCTGATGGGGCTGCTGGCGGTGGTGTGCGTGGGGCAGGAGCAGCCTCCGGAGAATCCGACTCCGCAGGGGCAGGCTTCGCAGAGCGGGGCTCAGCAGAGTCAGGCTCAGCAGGGCGATTCATCTTCCAAGGACGATTCGTCTTCGCAGGCTCCGGTTCCACAGGCTCCGGCCGAGCAGAACCCTACACAGAAGCCGTCGTCGCAAGGGCAATCGTCGCAAGGGCAATCGTCGCAAGGGCAATCGTCGCAAGGGCAGTCTTCACAAGGGCAGTCAACGTCGAAGGGAGAGTCGACTTCGCAGCCGCAGCGGAAGGATGCTCAGCT
>Ga0070766_10001159_pt1 | contig 12613 bp, 9 predicted proteins | sample HubBroMetageWFT6_FD_69782 | JGI IMG/M metagenome (GOLD analysis project Ga0070766, IMG submission 69782) | Warmed and freeze-thawed soil microbial communities from the Hubbard Brook experimental Forest, New Hampshire - Hubbard Brook CCASE Soil... | ecosystem: Environmental > Terrestrial > Soil >...
ATCGGAGCGACGCAATGCATATGAACTGGGGCCGACGAGACAGCACGGATGGGCCAAGCATGCAGCCCTTCTATACCTATGCCTTAGTGCTGCTTTCCCTCATAGCAACTCTGGGAATCGAGGGCTTCCGCTACGTGCGCGCCTGGACGCCCCTCGAGCGACGTTATTTACCGGCATATCTGGGCTCGCAGATAGCAGGAGTGGTTCGCGAGAACGCATGGTACACCCTGCTCGAAGTTGTCACACGGAAGGGCAGCCGGTTGGCACTGGACGGCGATGTGGTGCCGGCGATCACGGAACGTGAGGAGCACAACTTCGCGCTCAGCAAGGAAGCCGTGAAGCAAGGCGCGCTGCGTCTTGAATCCCAGCGCGGTTATTACAACAACGCCGAGATGCATGCCTACCTCGGAAACTTGATTTATCAGAACCAAACCCTCATGGATCTCATCCGGCCAGCCTTGTGGGGCGGGCTGGTTCTGTTCCTCGCGGGGTTGCTGCCGGCGATCTATCTGGATGGAAAGCATTCTCATGAACTGCGACATGGGAGGAGCCTAAGAGGCCCGGAGCTCGTGACCGTGGCGCAGTTCAACCGCAGGCATCGCGCTCGTGGCATCGACTTCGCGATCGAGGACCGCACGGTACTGGCCCGGATGTTGGGTCTCAACAAGAAACTTCACGTTCCGGTCGGTGAAGAAAATCCCCACTTCCTGATAATGGGGGACGCTGCCCAAGCAAAAACACAACTGATCATTCAACAGCTCCTCGAGATCGAGGCGCGAAATGACCTTGCCATCGTGCACGACCCGGAGTGGGAGTACACATCGCGCTTTTACAAACCCCAGCGCGGCGACGTGATCCTACATCCACGGGATCAACGAATGCCATTCTGGAGTATCGGCGACGAGGTGCGAAGCTCCTCCGAGGTCTCTGCCGTCGCAGCGTCGCTGTTCCCAGGCCAACACAACCAGAACCCTTTCTTTGCTGAGACAGCGCGAAAGATTTTCGCGCACTTGCTTACATACACGCCGACACCGCAACAGTTGATCCAATGGATGTCTCACCCGGAAGACATTGACCGACTGATGGATGGGACACCGTATGCGGCGATGATCAGCCCACGCTGGCCAGGTCAGCGAAATGGCGTGCTCGGCCCACTCCATCGTGTCGCGGAAGCTTTCAGCTTATTGCCGACAGAAAAAGAAACCGAAGGGCAATGGAATACCTTGGAGTGGTCGAAGAAACGGACAGGATGGCTGTTTCTCCCGAGCACAAACATCACTCACGAGCACCTCATGCCCCTGACCAGCCTGTGGTTGGATCTACTGGTGATGCGCTTGTTCGATGAAGCGGCTCGGAACGGAGAGGAGAGACTGCGTCCTGTGTGGTTCGTTCTCGATGAGATTGCGTTGCTGCAAAAACTGCCGAAACTGCACGACGCCATCACGCGGAACCGCAAGACCAACAATCCTCTGGTGTTGGGCATTCAAGGACGGAACGAACTGCAAAAGCATTACGGACTCGACGCTCGAGCAATGTTCTCACAGCCGGGCACGAAGATATTCCTTCGAACCAGTGAACCAGAAAGCGCGAAATGGATTAGCGACACCATAGGCGAGGTGGAGATTGAGCAGTTGCGGGAGAGCCGCCCGCGGGAACCATGGCCACGTTCTCGGAATTCGAGGAATTACCAACTTGAGCGGCGCATCGAGCCGCTCGTGTTGGCGTCTCAGATCACTGGGCTTGAGGATCGGCGGGGGTACCTGAAATCCGGTAATGCCGTTGTGCAGATGAGCTTCCCGTGCGTGAACTTGCCGAAGGTACAGCCCGCACTCATCCTACGAGTGATAGAGACACTTACCCAGGAGCCACCGAAGATAGGAGCGCCAGGAACAGACGGCACGTCCCAGCCGAGCGGCGCGCGGCAGGAACCAGCGCCGTTAGAGCAGAAGGCGAGTCCGCGCCAAGAGCTCGAAAACGCTGTGACACCGACGAAGAGACGTTTTTTCGAATAGAAGAATATGCTCACTATTTCCAAGCCGCTCAGTGCAGGTCAAGCCCGTGCTTATCATCAGGAGGAGTTCAGCAACGCGCAGGAGAACTACTACAGCGAAGGCGACAAGATACGCGGCCAGTGGCACGGGAAGCTCGCCGAGAAGTGGGGGTTGCACGGCGCTGTGGAAGGGGCACACTTTCGACGGCTCAGCGATGGCCAGCATCCGATTACCGGCGAGCAGTTGGTTCGCTATCAGACGGCGCGAGAATATGTGGACGAGCACGGCAATACAGTCAAGGCGATGGAGCACCGCGCAGGCTGGGATGCCACGTTCTCCGCACCGAAAAGCGTATCGCTGACGGCACTTGTAGGCGGCGATGAACGCGTACAGGAGGCCCATCGAGCCAGTGTTGAAGTCGCGTTGAACGAACTGGAGCAATATGTTCAGGCACGACTGGGAGGGAATCTTCGACCGGAGACAACGGGCAACTGGGTCGCCGCAAAATTCGAGCACGATAGCGCCAGACCTGTAAACGGTTATGCCGCCCCGCAACTTCACACGCACGTCGTTTTCTTCAATCTGACAGAGACTGAAAAGGGCGAAACACGCCCGCTGCAACCGCAGGAACTCTATCGCACGCAGCAGTACGCCACCGCTGTGTACCGCTCGGAGCTGGCACACCATCTCGAAGAGTTGGGCTATGAGATCGAACACGGCAAGAGCGGTCAACCAGAAATCAAGGGTTACAGCCGCGAGTATCTGGACGCTTCGAGCCCGCGCCGGAAACAGATCAAAGAACATCTGGCGATGGAGAATCAGGGCGGAGCAGCCGCTGCGCAGATCGCCGCCCACCACACGCGCGAGGCGAAGATCGAACTCTCGCACGAAGAGATGCAGCGGCGGCACCAGGACATGGCATTAGACTTCGGCGATCAACCTAAGCGCGTGAAGGCGGAGGCCAAAGAAAGAGCATATGACGTTAGCCAAGATTCGAGAGAGAGGATTGCGCACTCGGCTGTGACCTTCGCAAGAGAACGAAATCTGGAACGCGAGGCCGTAGTGGATGAGCGCGCCCTACTGGCGGATGCCCTTCGGCGCTCGATGGGCGGAGCCACTCTGGCCCAGGTGAAAGCTGACTTCGAGGAACGCATCAAATCAGGTGAGTTCGTCGAAGCGCAGAGGAAAGGCAGCTCGCCTGGCCGGATATTTACGACCGCAGAGATGATTGGCTATGAGCAGGACACGATCAATACCATGCGCGCCGGACAGGACCAGCATCCCGCGCTCGCGACTTTTGGCACGCGCAGAGCAATCCGGGAAGCCCACCCGGATCTGAGCGACACCCAACGCCGGGCGGTCGAACAAATCTTGTCGAGTCGTGATCAAGTGACGGCGCTCGAAGGCGTGGCTGGAGCAGGCAAGACTTCATCTCTCGCGGCGATCCGCGAAGCCGCCGAGCGAGAGAACTGCATCGTCAGGGGGTTGGCGCCCACGTCTCGCGCCGCACAGAAATTAGAAGAAAGTGGAATCAGATCGAACACGTTGCAACGGCATCTTGCCCAAACCCATAAAGGACACGATGAACGGAAACAGCTTTACATCCTGGACGAATCGAGCCTGGCGAGCACGAGGCAAATGAACGAATTCCTCCACCGGCTGCAGAAAGACGATCGCGTGTTGCTCGTTGGCGACACACGCCAGCACCAAGCCGTTGAAGCGGGCAAGCCGTATCAGCAGCTGCAGGAAGCCGGAATCCTGACAGCTCGACTGGACAAGATCGTGCGGCAGAAAGACCCCGGGCTCAAAGAAGTTGTAGAAAAGCTCTCGCGAGGGCAAGTCAGAGAGGCGATGGAGAAACTCGATGCCGGCGGCCGCTTGCATGAGATCGTCGACCGCGACGAGCGTATTGCTGCAATCGCGCACGAATATAAAAAACAACCGGAAGGCACGCTTGTGGTGTCCCCCGACAACCAGTCACGGGTGGCCATCAATGAAGCAATTCACTATGCCATGCAGGATACGAACCGGGTGCCGTACCTCGAATATCGGATGAAAGTCCTAGTCGCCCGGCAGGAGGTCACTGGAGCCGACCGCCAATGGGCTGCCCAATACGAACCGGGCAATGTAGTGCGGTACGCCAAGGGCAGCAAGACGGTTGGTATTGAACCAGGCGAGTATGCGCGCGTTGAAACCATTGACGAGAAACAGAACCACGTCACAGTCGAACGGGAGAATGGCCAGCGTTTGACTTACGACCCTCGCCGTTTACAAGGAGTGACGCTGTACCGCGAGGCAGAGCGGGCCTTCAGTGAAGGCGACCGTATCCAGTTCACCGCCCCGAATCGAGGCCAGCGTGTCGTTAACAGGGAACTTGGCTCGATCGAGAAGATCGACGAGAGTGGCAACCTCCGCATCCGTCTCGACTCAGGCCGCGCGATCGACTTCAATATCCGGGAGAATCCGCATCTCGATCATGGCTACGCGGTGACGAGTCACAGCAGCCAGGGGCAGACTGCTGATCGCGTGCTTATCCATGTTGACACCGGGCAGGGGGGAGAGAAGCTCGTCAATCGTCGCTTGGCATACGTCGCGGTGTCGCGTGGCCGCTACGATGCGCAAATTTATACCAACGATAAAACCGCTCTTGCCGAAGGGCTTGGCCGCGATGTTTCACACCGATCTGCGTTGGAGCCGACACGCTCAACAGAACCGCGGGTCGCCCAAAGGACCGAGCCGCCCTCTTCTCTGAGTAAGGAGAGAGAGCGAACAATCGAACGAGACCTCAGCCCCAGTCGCTAGGGACGCCGATAGCTCCTGCGGTCTTAATTGCCCAGCCTCTTCTTCCACCCGTTCTGGGGTTACGTGCCCCCCACTCCCGGCGTCGAAGACGCCGCCCTTCCTGATAAGGTGCTCGGTGGTAACCGTGCAACCGTGCAGCGTGACCACCCAGATCAGACTGCGCCTTGCTTGTACTCGCCAGGGTCGTCGTAAAACACCTTGGCGTGGGATACTGCCAACAGTGCTTCTCTTCCTTCATACTCGCAATGGCTCGGAAAACTAAGCACCCGGCACCGAAAATATTGAAAATCTTTTATCGGAACTTGCGAAAAATCGAAATAGTCAAGAAACGCCAATGTAATGTCGCTGGGACCCACGATCATATCTTTTTCTTGATCCCAGTATCCCGCCTCTCCTGGTCCACTTAAACGCTTGATCAGAATTAACGATCGTTCCTCAGGGACAATGTTTAGAACGGGTGATGAGCTGTCCGTCACTCCACTTTCTTCGTACGGGAGCTCGCTTAGGACGAGTGCGTCAAAGAGCAATTCTCGTATTTGCCCGAATGCGTCTAGCGATCCACCGATATCTTCTCGTTCGGAGAAATAGACGTTCCACAAGTTCCGAGAACACTCTCGATACGCGATCATTAACTGTGTGATGTCTCTCACGGCGATGCTGGCCCCCCGGGTGTCCACGGTGTACCACCGGCTGGAGGCGTGGGGCTATCCAGCCGGGCTGGGATGCACTGCATTCTGGAAATGGCGTTTGGTTCCAGTGGTACCAATGATAGTGCATCGAACGAGTGCCGATAGCTGCGATGCGATTCGAACAACCTCAAGCTAGGCGGGATTTTACTCTGGGTTGCTTGCAATGCAGGCGGAATTGATGACTGCGTCCAAAAGATTCGCCTCTTGTAGAGGCGTGGGCCGATACCCGATAGCATCCCCACTGGAAAACGCAACGTACCTCCAACGCATTCCGCCTTTCAGGTAACCCCACTTGTCTGTTCCGACGGACCTCTCTTTAGTGGTGCGTATGTCCCTACCTGCGACACGCCGAGAAAAAGTTGGGAACGTAGTTCTCAAATCGGGCCAAATACCATCATCATGACCTATCACGAGATTGGCTGCCGAGCCCCTCAATACAACAACATGAAATCGTCCGGGAGGCATATCCTGGCTCCTGGCATTGACAGCAAAGGCGCTTTCAGGCACATCGAACACAGTCCCAGCATCGGACGCAATGCGACGCGTGTCGGTGGCGAGACCGTGACATTCCGAGACAACGACAGGTGTCGGCGCGTGGTGGTCGCGCAAACTCGAAAAGTAAAGCACGAGAGCAGCTAACGAACCAAATATACCAATAGCAATGATCCACCAAAGCCGTCGGACTGATTGTGCCGTTGGAGTATCCGTAGATGTCATGTGACTAGCTCGGACGCTTTCGGGCACTTACGGCCAATTCGCCGGCCAGCCGCTACAGTTGGTTTGAGTAGGGTCGTAGGTTGGTGCTGTGCCGACGGCGAAGATGAAGTAGCCTAAGTACTCCGTTATCGCAAAACTCGATTGAGCACTGCAGATTCCAAAGGTACCCTTGAGACCCCCGCCGGTAAACGGCGAGCCGTCGAGCAATCCCGTCGCACCATGGAGACCCTCATGGAATAGCATGGCTTGGTTCTCTTTTGCAGGGGCGGTTGTCCCCACAGACGGATTCACGGCGCTTGGATTAAAATAGGTAAGTATTCCCGTTCCGTGCTCGCTCGGGGTCTGCGTGATCACGTCTGACCCGTTCCGACTCATAAAGTCCCTCACTGTTCCCGTGTAGCCACACGCAGCGCACAAGAGTTCCATGGGCGCGTATGAACGAGTGCCGTTGTACAGACCGGGCACGCGCATCAGGTAGCGATAGAAGATACGTTGGTCGATGCCTGCGTCGGCAATCTGCGGCGTGCTGAAAACATATGTCACGCAATTCGGACAATCGCCGAAGAGGAGGTTTCGAAGCGAGGTGAGCGCGTCATTGACCGCCTCTTGGGCACAGGGCGTCTGAGCACCTGGGCAGCTGGGAAGAGGAGGATACCATGCCGCAACCGCCATGGACAGAATCACGCTACTTCTGCGTCCGACGGCTCAAGGCATCGTAGGTGAGCCCGAAGCTGCCTGTAGTGAAGGCAGAAGGGGCGGTGTCAAAAGTGTCAACGTCTGCAAGCGATTCAGCGTGTCGTAGACGTAGGCAGTCGAACCGCTCTTGGGATCCGAGCGAGAACCAGGCTCCGTGGATACCAGAGAAAGAGCCCCTATGCTAGGTAGCCGCCGCCACACCGTTCGATTGACCCGTCACTGCACATTCTTGGCGGGCGGCGGCGGAAGAACATACCTGGGAGGCGGGCCTCCGAATCGAATTGTCTCAAATATCTTCAGCGCCAATTCGTGTTGCGTGGATGTGAGGTCTTTTCCCCAAAGACAAAGCGCAGTCGCGTGACCAACGTCACGGAAATAAACGCCCGTGATGCCGTGACCTGGCGTTCGTGGACTGACTACCTTTACACGAAATCCACCGATGGACTTGTGAACGACGACATAAGCCGGTTTCTTTTCTTCTTTGAGAGGGTTAGAGTATCCACCAAAATCAAACCTGAGTGTGATGCCGTCTCCGACAAACTCGCCAACAAAAGAATCGACGCCCTTTAACTGGTGAAACTCCCACGCAGATGGAGCCAAAATCGAAAAAGGACCAGCGTCAACTTTGTGCCAACCCGACTCCTCGTCCGGTTGCGGCGCATTGTTGACCTGGACGGTCGATTTTGCTGAAGCCCCGTCACTGCTTGTCGAACATAACAAGGCGGGAATACTGATAAATATAAGGCCGGAGATGGAAATAATTAACCGCATTTTAGGGTTTATCCGGGCCTGGATCATTCGGTACCCCTTGTCCTTGTCCGTGATGCCATCCGCATGTGTGAGCCCATTCATGAATGATAGTTCCTCCGAAATCCTGAGGCGTTGTCCAAGGGGGCGTACCGATGGAATCCAGACACAGCGTTCCCGTGCTGCCATGGTACGGTGCGTTACCGGCTTGCTGTTTCGGTTGCTGGGAGCAGTTGTCGCTGCACTTGATCTTCCCGCTCTTGCATCTCTTTTGGAGGCATGATCGCAACTTAAGGTCCGTAATCCCATTGAGATCGCTACACGCCGCGTCCGCCGTTTGTTGAATCAACTGCTGCACGTTTGCCTGATGAGGAGCCTGGCTCGGATCATTGGGTCCACCTCCGCCGATGGAGATGCATGGATGATTTGTACAGCTTTTATCAATTTTGTAGCGGCCCAAGGGATCGACACTCATTATCGGATTGTTGCTCACATACGCGTACAAGTTCGGCCCCTCGTCCTTCGGACCCAGAGGATCCTCGCTGAGGAACCTTCCTGCCTGTGGGTCGTAGTATCTCGCGCGATAGAAGTAGAGGTTGGACTCCGTGTCGAATTCGCGGCTCGTGTACTGGAACGGGTTCGTCAGCGAGCCGCTCGAATTGGTGGTGTTGCCGAATGAATCGTAGGTGTAGGTTTCTGCCAACGCTCCAGTGGAGGTGCTGAGCGACGTGACGGTGCCAAGCCCGTCCGTCTCGTAGTAGCTGGTGGTCGCGTTACGCAGCATGGCTACCGGCTCGTCGAGGCCATCGGTCTGGTCGTACCGGGCGATCACTGCACCACTGCTGTTTGTTTCCTCCGCCAGGTTGCCGAGGTCATACGCGAAGATGCTGGTGCCTGACGAGGAAGATTTATAGATTCTTCTGTCGAAGGGATCATACTTGAAGCTGACCGTGCGAGCGTCAAGAGATGGCCCGTCAGACAGAGAAGCCGGACGCATCACGACGTTGACTTGGGCAGTTGTGTGTCTGGTGAGTCATAGCGGAAAAAGGAAAGGGTCAAATCGGCTTGGCTTTCCGACACCTTTGGATTCGCGGACCGGTTCACATATATCCTCAGACCATATCGCGGATAGTAGTACGTGGTCGTCCGCGTCGCATGATCCTCGACTCTGCCCGCACCTGGACCAAGCAGCTTCAATCGCAATGCATCTGAGTATGTGTGGAACAGCGCGTATGTTTGGCCTTTGAACTGCCCCGTAACGGAGAACTTGCGTAGGTCTTCCGGCGCTTCCGCCAACGGACGCATCACATAAATCGCATCGACATTTCCGTCGCTGCCGAAGCTTAAGCTGATTCCGTTGCAGAGAACATTCTGTTGGTCACAGACGTCGCAATTCTTCAGACAATTGAGATTGAGATTTCGCTTGCGAGCATTCTCTATAGCTTCGGTCTTACTCATGCCCAAATGAAATTCGAGAACTCGTATGTTCTCTGAGGTCCAATTACGTTTTGCGAGGGCGTCAACCTGAGTAAGCTCTAGCACGCGCCCGGTGCCGGCGGCAGACTTCTGTGCCTGGCCCCTAAACATTGTTGATACGAGTGCGCAAAAGACCAGCACAGCCGCCGCCCGGAAGATCAAACCTATTGGTTGCATGGCACCCTCAGTCGAAAGAATTGCTGCGCACCTTTGAATCCGGCTCTCGGAGCCCAATCGACACCGTGAGAATGGGGAAGATCAGCAGGGTCGCCGCGGGCACTGAAGAGGTCATTTTGTCCGTTGGTTGGGTCATAGAAACCGACGTGGCCAGGGTACAAAACAACGTCACCCGGACCCGCGTCGCTAGGGCTAATCGGAGCCAGTCCGGGCTGCGGATTATGCATACCGCCGGTACCTTGATTCGGGAAAGCCGAATTTATTGAATGCCCAACCGCCCAGCAGACCAAGCCCGAGCAATCGAAGCTGTTCGGTCCTTTGCCGCCGTACGGAGCGCCTTTAAAGCCCGTGGCGGCGGCCAGCGCCAACCCTCGTTCGAAAGGCGTGGCAGGTCGGAATCCGTCGGGGTCACAGTTGAATTTTGGCGGACAGGGCGGCGGAGGAGCTGGAGTCGGCTTTATCCAGTTTAAGAACCGATCAAGCAGTCCCGGCGTCAATCCAGAGGGATCAGACAAGTTAGTCGGACTGTTGAAGCTGTAGGCGTAGAAGTCGGTTCCTCCTGCGGCGAACTGTAACGGGTCCTCGCTGAGGAATCTGCCGCTCGCAGGCTCGTAATATCGGGCTCGATTGTAATAGAGGCTGGTTTCGGCGTCGAACTCGCGGCCTGTGAACCGGAACGGATTCGTGAGCGAGCCAGAAGAACTTGTCTGTTGACCGAACGAATCGTAACCATAAGTCTGAGCGAGCGCGCCCTCCGCGGTTGATAAGGAAGTGATCGAACCCATGCCATCCGCTTGGCAATAGCTCGTCGTACCGCTACGGAGCATAGCGAGGGGTTCGTCTAGATTGAGGCCTTGCGAATAGCGGGCGACAACAGCGCCTGCCGCATTCGTCTCTTCCACCAACTCGTCGTCATCGTAGGCGTAGATCGACGTGCTTGAAGAAGATGATTTGTAGATTCTGCGTCCCCACGGATCGTACTTGAAGCTGACGGTGCCGCCGCTGCCGGGCAGCGTGACGCTCGTGAGACGGTTCTCGAAGTCCCAGGTGTAGCTCGTTGTGTTTGAGCCGGTGGTGCTCGTGAGCACGTTTCCGTTGTAATCGTAGGTGTACGCCGTGCTCGGCGTCGAGGTCAGTTCGTTCGACGTATTGTAGTTGTACGGCGAAACGCTGAGCGAACTCAGGCGATCTCCCACTGGATCAAACGTGTAGCTCTCCGTGGTGTTGGTTCCTTGCATCACTTTCGTTAGCTCGTAAATCGCGTCGTAGGAGTAGTTCGATGCCACTCCTGCCAGTTCGTCGGTTTTCGCAGTGCGATTCCCAGCATTATCCACGGTATACGCGGCCCCGTCGATAGTACTCCCCGACAGTTGGTGCAGCACAGAGGTCAGGCGCGACAGATTGTCATAGGCATACAAAGTGTTGACCGAGTTCGGCCGCGTCATCTGCGTCCGACGGCTCAAGGCATCGTAGCTGAGCCCGAAGCTGCCTGTAGTGAAGGCCGAAGGCGGTGTCAACGTCTGCAAACGATTCAGCGTGTCGTAGACGTAGGCGGTCGAGCCGCTCTCGGGATCCGTGAATCCGGTGCGGTTTGAAGCTGCATCATAGCTGTACGCCGTCGTGAGGGTGCGGGACGTAAGGAACGAGTACTGTGTGCTCGTGTTCGTCAACCGCCCCATGTTGTCGAACGTGAAATTGTACGTTCCCGTGGGATCGGTCACCTGTGTCAACCGGCTGTCCAGATCGTATGTGTAGTTTACGGACGTGCTGTCAGGGTAGGTCTTCTGCGTCAACCGGTTCATCAGGTCGTAAGCGTAAGTGATGTACTGGTTTTTGCGGTCCGTTTTGCTCGTCAAATTGTTGTCCGCGTCGTATCCGTACATCTCGACATATCCCGAAGGAAAGGAAGTCTTCGTCACCCTCCCGAAAGCGTCGTACGTAAACGAGGTCGTGTTGTGGTTGGCATCCCCGATGCTGGTCAGGTTGTTTTCCGTATCGTAGACGTAAGTTGTGACGTTGCTGGCCGCATCCGTCACGGTAAGCAGGCGGTCCGCGTCGTCGTAGGCATACGTTGTGATTTTGCCATTTTGATCCGTGACGGTTGTTCGCCGACCGCGATAGTCGTAGCCAAACTGTGTCGTGGTCGAATCGGGATAGGCGATTTTCGTCAAGCGATCCATTGAATCGTATGTGAAGGTCGTTTGATGGTTCAGCGCGTCGGTAACCGAGGTACGATTGCCGTGTGAATCGTAGCCGTAGGTCGTCACATTATTCTTCGCGTCAGTAATCGTGTTGATCAGTCCTACCGATGTGTAGACCAACGTGGTGACGTTGCTCAGCGGGTCGGTGATCGTCGTCAACTCGCCGACGGAATTGTAGGCGAATTGCGTGACGCTCCCAGACGGCCCGTTTCCCGGCGCGGGCGTCGTGACCGAGAGCAAGTTTCCATTGCTATCGTAGGCATTCGTTGTCACGTTGCCGAGCTGATCGGTAGTGCTGAGAACTTCTCCAAAACTGTTGTAGGTATATTGCGTCCCCGCCGTAGTTCCCGAAGTCACTTGAACAGTCTTTGAGGTAAGGTTGTTCGAGGAATCGTATAAATAGACGGCCGTATTCCCAATCGCGTCCGTCATTGACAGCAGGTTTCCGAATCCGTCGTACAGATTCTGAACCGTTCCGCGTGTGGTGCAACTGGAACACCCTGAACCTTGGGCCTGGGTGTACAACCATTGTCCGCCGGAGGGCGAAGAGCTAAAGGTTGTCTGGTTACCCAGCGAGTCTGTGAGCGTTAAGCCAAAGGCCGCCGTGAACGTTGGACCTTGCGTCGTGATGTTTCCCACGGTGACCATGACGGGGCCAGTGGTGACCCCATCGGGCACAATTCCGACAATCTGTCCGTCGCTCCAGCTGGAGATCGTTGCTGTGGCCCCATTAAAGGTTAGCGTGCCATTCTGCGTGGCGCCGAATCCCGAACCTGAAACAGTCACGGCTACCCCAGGCCCGCCTGTGGTGGGCGATATGCCAGTCATCACTGGATCGGCCACCGATGCACCGGAAGTCACGGAGACGTTGTCAAATGTCACCGTCGCTAGCGATGAAATAGTGCCGCTGGTCGCGCCGAAACCCACGTACACTGTTTCCGCCGTGGTGAAGGTCTGCGTGGTCCCTATCGGTGTCCAAGTTACGTTGTCCATCGAAAGGTAAGCGCTAAACTGATTCGCACTGCGAACCACCTTCAGCCAATAAGGCAAATTCTCGCCCGGACCACTGACTTGCAGCATAGTTGTGGCGGGGAATATGCGGTAGTCCATATACGTG
>Ga0070766_10001163_pt1 | contig 12602 bp, 9 predicted proteins | sample HubBroMetageWFT6_FD_69782 | JGI IMG/M metagenome (GOLD analysis project Ga0070766, IMG submission 69782) | Warmed and freeze-thawed soil microbial communities from the Hubbard Brook experimental Forest, New Hampshire - Hubbard Brook CCASE Soil... | ecosystem: Environmental > Terrestrial > Soil >...
TTGCTATGCTTCCGCGCGTTGCCCGGGTCGGGTTTCAGCAGATCGATCGGCCGATGTACGATAGCGGGCAGACAGGCGCACATTCCGTCGCGGTGATCCGCGATCAAGTTCGCCGTCATGTTCCCAAAACTCCAGGGAGGTGACTGCCATGCCCGTGTCCGGGACCTGGCAGGGAGGGCCTACACAGCCGGTCTCACCTGTCTCGATCTTACCTATAATGGGTTGAAAGAACCTTAGCGTCAAGGTGCCCTTTCGCATGCTTATCGGCGCTTCGACATGCCGCGCTGCGCGCGGGCTGCTCGACTGGACGCAGGCTCACCTCGCCGCGGCAGCACAGCTTGGGCTGAGCACGGTCAAAAATTTTGAAGCCGGTCGAAGCCTCCCATCCACGGACAACCGTCGGGCCATGCAGGTGGCCTTGGAGGAGGCTGAGGTTGAATTCTTGCCCGGCGGTGCTGTCCGATTGCGGCCGGATCCGATCACCTTTGGCCTGGATTATCTCGTCGACCGGTACAGGTTTCGACTGATCGCTTATCGGCGCGGCCGGGAGATCGTCGTCGACGTCTCGCGGGAGGCCCTTGAGGACGCTGCCAGTCTGGTCGGCGCTTCTCTCGCCGAGCGGCACGCGCGCTTTCGGCAGCAGCGCGCGGAATTCGAAGCCTGTGCCGAGGATGTGCTGCGCAGCCAAGCGCCCGCCATTGATCGTGTCATTATCGACACCATGACCTTCGACGCATGGCGGCAGCGCCGCGGCAAGTTTGTCGTTCAAGGTGGATGAGCCTTGTCGGGAGAAATTCTGACCTCCCGATACCGCGGTCGGCCGATCGGCCACGCCTTCTCCGGTGCCATTCGGCGAAGAGAGCCCGATCCCTGCCATCATCCCCCATCGCCGACTCGCGTTCCCTGCAAGCCGGAATTGCTTTCCCTGCTAGCGTGAGAAGGGATTTTGGCGCTAAGCGGTTGGAAGCACGGCACAAAGTCGGCCACGGTCGGGGTCTGAGGGCCGGAAAATGCAGTTTTTCCCTGCTGGAACCCCTGATACCAGGGAAAATGCCCTCCAGAGACGTTGCGCGGTGAATGGCTGCGGTTCGCCGAAGCTGCCATCGGCCAGGCGCGGTGGAACTCGATAGGGCGAACGCCTCTATCTCAATCGCCGTGAGGGCTCGCTTGTTCATGTTCAAGTCTCCGGCACGGCCAACATGCCGACAGCCTGGCTGATCCGAGATGGTGGGTAGCTTTTGGCGACTTCAAACAGACCATCGGACGGGCGGGCCAGCCGGAGCGCCAGCGCGACATCCTGCGTGCGCTGCTCAGATTTTTCGCCTTCACTGCCCACGTTCAGCAGGTTAGATCGGTAGCTCAAGCCGCACGTCGGCGGCAGCGTCCATCATCCGGCGCATCTCCGCCGCTTTCGAAGCACCGAAAGCGCACTCGAAGACGCGTTGCGCGTGATCCCAGAACCCGCACCCTTTCTTGATGCGATCCAGTCCGGCCGCGGTGATCGTCACCACCCGCGCCCTGCGATCTTCGTCACTCCGAACGATTTCCAGTAGGCCATCCCGTTCGAGCGGGCGCAGATTGTGTCCGAGCGTCGTGCGGTCCATGGAGAGGATCTCCGCCAGCCGGCTAATGCGCATCGAGCCTTGATGTTTCAGGTAGCCCAGCAGCGTGAACTGGCTGGCGGTTATACCCACCGGCGCTAAGCAGCCGTCGTAGAAGCGCGTGACGTTGCGAGCTGCCCGCCGGATTCGCGCGCAGTTATCCCGCGCCGGAGACGCAATGCCGATTTTGGCCGAGCCTGTCATTCCGCAAGCACGCTCCCAGAAGGTGACCACCACTTCTGGTCCACAGCGGAGAAATTGGTCGGGAGACCGTCGAGACGCTCCATCCTGCGACCCTCCCGGCGCGCGCGGGTACTTACGCGCCCGCCGAGCCAGTGGAACGCTCTTCCAATCAGGTATGCCATTCTCGAGCCCCTTCGGTTGCCGGCGCGCAACTGTGACTCCGCGCGGCCGGGGCTCGACTTGGGCGGCCGAGAGCGCCGGATCGTGAAGATTCCTGCGATTCAGTTCCCGCCCGTGGCAATCGTCGATCGCCACCGCCCGCGTCAGCAGCGGGCGGGCGGCATACTCGCTGGACGTCGGGCAAATGACCGCTATGGGTCCAGGCTGCGATGGGGTGGACGCCTCCCCGACGGCCTTGGTGTGCCATAGTGGTGGTGTTGTCACCACTGAGAGGAGGTGTCGGTGTCTGAGGTTATCACCATCGGCTTGGACCTAGCGAAGCACGTCTTTCAGGCGCACGGGGCGGATGCGTCTGGCAAGGTTGTCTTCCGTAAGCGGCTGCGACGCGAGAGAGTTCTGGAGCTACCCATCAACCGGCGAGGTCATGAAGGTCAGCTCAGGGTCGATCTGACCCGTTAACCCACGTCCCACGGAACGGCCGGAATCGGCGCCGATTGCGGTCGTTCGTGGACCGCAGATTGAAGGGTCAGATCGACCATCATGAGCCATCCCTGGCCACGTCGGCGGATCATCGGGTCGGCTCAGAACCGGACATTCGCATCGAACTTCTGCACACGCCGACCGCCAGCTCACCTAAGCTCGTCAAGCAACGCCTTCGCCTCTTTCAAATCGGCGGTGGCGAACCCCTCGGTGAAGCAGCCGTAGACGGGCGCCAGGAGATCACGTCCTTCGTCACGCCGCCCGTCATCCGCCCAGAGTTTGGCGAGCGAGATGGCGGCTCTCAGTTCCCAGAACTTTGCCTCCTGCTGCTGCGCGAGTGCGATGGCCGTGTTGAGGCACTGCTCCGCCTCAGTCGCGCGTTGCTCTCGCTGGGCGAACAGCATCTCAGCCTTGAAGCGAAGCAATTCCGGTTCGTACCACCGCTCGCCCGTGATCGATGCCGATTCGAGCGCGGATTCAAAAAGGGCGAGCGCGCCGTTGACGTCGCCCGCAGCTGCCTTAGTCAGGCCGACAATGCCGATTCTGATTGGCAGGTGGAAACGACGCGAGGGAAACGACTTCAGGGTCTCGAGTGCGGCTTCCGCCTGCCGGACCCCGGTCTCGACCTCGCCCCGCAGCACCAGGATCCAACCCTGCATAATCTTGGCTGGGATAAGGTAGTTCGCCAGCGAGTATTTCTCGGCAAGCGCGACGCAAAGATCGAGATGCCCTTCTGCCTCTTCCGGACGGTTCAAGACGATGAAAGTTTCCGCGCAGAACATGTGTGCCTGCGAGAGGCTGGGTTTGTGATCGAGACGATGGCCAAGATCGAGGGCCTCACTGAGTGCGCCGTCGATCTGATCGAGTTGGCCGAGCATCATCATGCTCAAGGCGCGCATGCCCAGGGAACAGCACCCCGGGTCATGGGCGCCATAGGTCAGTGCAAGGTTGCCGTGGACATCGATCCGGTAGTTCGAGAGCAATTGATCGATATGGAAGAGCGCCGCACGCGGGTCGCCCTCCGCCACCATCTGGGACCCGCCGGCGTGATGGGCCTGAACGACATATTCCGGTTCGTCGGTCTGTTTCTGGAGGGCGTAGATTTCCTGGAGTAGTTCGTGGGCCCGTGCATGCTGTCCGCCGCTGTGCGCCCCCATCCACAAACCCCAGACCGATCGAAACACTTCTGCCGGGCGCCCCAATCTTTCGGCCGCCGCTCTTGCCTTCTCGTAGAGCAGTTTCGCTGGCGGGCTGTCCCAGCCGTCCAACGCCATCCGCGAGGGCCCTTCGATGACCAGAAAAATGAGCTCCCACTCGTCCCTTTCAGTGCTTCCGGGTAGCGCAGCAACGAGCTTCATCGCCCTATCAACGTGGCCGAGCGCCTCGATGTACGCTAGCCGGGCCGCCGCTCGCTCAGCGGCTTGGCGCCAATACGTCAGCGCACGATCAACCAAATTTGCTTCGGTGTAGTGGTGCGCCAGCAGTTCAGGCTCGGTCTCGGCAATTTCCGGAAAACGGCTTGCGAGAACCTCCGCGATGCGTTCGTGCACCTCGCGCTTGCGTGCGTTCAAGACCGACTGAAAGGCCGCGTCGCGGATAAGCGCATGCTTGAAAATATAGCGCGACTGCGGTGGCGCGCCTCGCTGTCCAAGCAGATCGCACCGGACAAGTTGTTCAAGTCCTTGCAGCAACGTCGCCTGCGAGACCCGCGCCACGGCATCAAGGAGTTCGTAGGTAAACTCTCGGCCGATTATCGACGCTATGAGCGCGACATCTTTGGCCACGCCAAGGCGGTCGAGACGCGCGATCAAGGAGTCTTGCAGGGTAGAGGGAATTGCAAAGTCCCGAATTGAATCCCGCAGGACGTAACGCTCGCCATCCTCCTCAAGATCGCCGGACTCCAAAATCGCTCGCGTGATCTCCTCGGTAAACAGCGGAACACCCTGCGACTTCGTGGCGATCTGCTCGACAATCGCCTCCGGCAGCGCCTTGCCGCCTGCGGTCTTGTGAATGAGGTCGATCACCTGGCGTCGCCCCAGGTGGTTTAGCTTGAACATCGTAACGTGGCCAAGATCCAGCCAGGGCGGGGTGAACTCAGGTCGATAGGTCACAATGATCATTACCGGCAGGTCCACCACTCTGCGAATAATCCGGCCCATCAACTCGATGGACGTTGGATCGATCCAGTGCGTGTCCTCGAAAAGAACCAGCACTGCATCCCGCCGCGAGAGTAGAGCCAGTTGCTCTTCCAGCACCTCCATGGTCCGTTGTTTCTGGACCGCCTCGGTGAGCTGCAGCGGTGGATAGCGTTCCCCGAACGGAATCGACAACAGATCGGCTACGAGCGCCGCAGCTTCAGTTCTGCCTTCCGCTGCCCCGTCCAAAATGGCTTCCAGCTTGTCGAGCTTCTGTGGACCGGGGTCCGTCCGGACGATACCGGCGGCCCATTCGAGCTGCCTGATGAAAGGATAAAACGCACTGTTCACATGGAAAGGAGAACCAAAGTATTGCAGGCAGGCGATCGAGGGATCGTCGAGGTTATCCCGGAACGCTTGAGTCATGCGCGACTTACCAAAACCGGCCGGCGCCGAGAGAAGGATGAGCTGGCCATCGCCGTCCTTCGCGTACTCCCAGCGGTGCTTGAGTAGTGCGATCTCCTCGGCGCGACCGACCAGCGGTGTCAGGCCACCCACAATCCTGCTATCGAAGCGTCCCCGCGCCGTACTTTCACCTGCGACACGCCACAACCTCGCCGCATCAGGGATGCCCTTGAGTTCGTGCAGCCCGAGCTCCTCGTAATCGAAGGCTGCCCCGGCGAGACGATGGGTTAATTCGGGCACCACCACGGAATCGGGAGCCGCGACAGCCTGAATCCTTGCGGCCAGGTTCAAGGTCTCGCCGACAGCGACGCGTTCCTGCGCGGCGCCCTCGCCGATCAGTTCGCCTACCACCACCAGGCCGGTGGCGATGCCGACCCTGACCTGCGGGCGTATCGACACGGACAGCTGCATCGCGGCCATCGCCTCGATCAGCGCGAGCCCGGCGCGGACGGCCCGCTCGGCGTCGTCCTCGTGAGCTTCCGGATATCCGAAATAGACCAGCGCTCCATCACCCATATACTTGGCGACGGAGCCGCCAAACCCGGCTACAGCGCTGACGCAGGCCTTTTGAAACGCGCCGAGGACGTTGCTCAGTTCCTCGGGATCGAGCTGGGTTGAAAGTGCGGTCGAGCCAACGAGATCGCAAAACATGACGGTCAGCTGCCGACGTTCGGCATTGCTAGATCGTGCCGCTGAGACCGAGGCCAGCGTCGGGCTCGCTTCATCCGATGCATCGGCGGCCAGGGTCGATGCCGTTTCGGATTTCAGGGCCGCGATCCCCGCAAGCAGTTTGCGGCGATGACCGATCGAGGTCACGCCCAGGCCGATCAAGTCGTCGGCGGTCAGCTCCGGCAACACTTCGCCATCGACATCGTTGTCGCGGAATGAAGGTGCGTATTGTTCGAGCCCCAGCCCGCGCAGCCACGCTGCAACGTCCATGCGGTGATCCTCCGCGCTGAGGAACGGCACCCCTCATGGATGAGGATAGACCTCTACCCGCTGAGCTACCAGCGGCGGCGCTTAAACAGGCGCAGCGACGGATATCCTGGGGGTGAATGACTGCTTTTACGGCACGGGCATCACACGGCGGGCCAATCGCGAACGGCAGCTCGCCACCCGGCCTCTCCGTTCAACGCGTGGTCTCCAATGTCGCAAAAGGGGCATGAAGACCAGTTCCCGGTGCCCGGCCGAGGGGCCGAAGGGTGGGAGCAGGCCGGCTGGTCGAACTTGCCGACCGAGGGGACAAAAAAGAGGGGAGCCGGGTCCCGATTCTGGGAGCAGCTTTTTGTAATTCAGTTCGGGTGGCAGCGGTGGCCTTCAGGCCCGAGATGGAAGCCGGGAGGACATGCATGCTCAAATCCTCGGTCCGGGTGGCAGCGCCGCCCTTCGGGCCCCAAATGCCATCCGACCGGGCATGCATGGTTGGTCGCTAGAGGATGACAAACGCCACCTGGCCCACGCCACCATCCTGGCCCGCATCCCTCAGCGGCACCGGCGGTGCCCGTAAAGTTCGCGACACTTGCAACACCAGCAGCAAACGCGGCACTCAAGATTAGAGTCTTCAGCATTCGGATTTTCTCCAGTCTGTCCTCTTGCAGGCGACGAAACGCCGGTTTGTGCCAGAGCCATGGCCCCGCTATCGGCGAGCGTGATCCTGCACCATTAGGCGATATTATTCGACACAGCAATCCGATAACGCGCGGAGCTGATCCCGAGCTCAACTTAAAGACTGCCAAGGCGCTCTAGCTCGCGGTGCCGCAATCGCTGCTAACCCGCGCCGATGAGGTCATTGAGTAGCGGCGTCGCGCAGCTGACCGAACTTCCGCTATCCACCGACTCTGCCCGATCCCGGGTGCCTCGACGAAGGGTCGGGCTCTGGGGCATCGGCTGTCGCCACCATCAACGCTAACGAAGGTCCGCAATGGGGGTCGACTGCGGAAGCCGGGGAGGCGGTCGCGCAGAGGTCTGCTTGCAGCGCAAACGGGACCCTACGCCGGGGAATATGCGATGTCCGCCCGGAGCGGCAAGCAGCCATTCCGATCTGCGATCTGGGTGAGGCTCGTGCCCTAGGTAGGGAAAGAACATACCTTCTCCCAGCGTTGTCCGTTGTCTTAGCGTGACCAGCTTTGCGCTACGGCCCGGTACGCCCGACTAGTGCGGTTATGCGTTTCATGTCCGTGGTGTCGATGCCGAATTTGCGCAGCTCGGCGAAATCGTCCCGCACAATATCGGCTGAGGCCTTGCCATTGCCGCGCGACTTATCCTGATCCTCTACATAGATGGCGCGGGCCTCGTCGAACCGACCAAGCAGCAATAAGGCGTGAGCTCGATTCATCCGTACGAACAGCAGCGACGGGTCGAGCGAGAGCGCCTCGTCGGTGCTGTCAAGGGCCGCTTGCGCACGATTGCCGAGGATCAGTACCCAGGACAGGCCACCGAGGCTTCGCGCAAGCTCGTGTTTGGCCTCCATGGCTTCGGGATGGGCCGCGTAGGAATTCCGTGCTACCGTGACGGCATCCTCGTGGGCGGCAAGCGCGCCGGAAAGATCGCCCTGCGTCACCAACGCGTTCGCTATCAGGTGGTCGGCGACCGACACTTCGCGCTGCCACTGCAGGTTGTCGGGATCTTTTTGTGCCAGAGCCTTAGCGATCTTAAGCCGGCTGCGGAAGGCGGAGACCGCCCCGGCCAGATCGCCCTGGGCTTTGAGCACGGAGCCGACTCGTTCGGTCATGACCGCCAGGTCGTGCTGCCATCCCATGTTTCCGGGATCCCTTGCTGCCAGGGCTTGGGTGATCGCCAAACCGTCCCGATAGGCGGCGAGTGCGCCCGGGAGATCGCCTTTCGCCACCTGCACCTCCGCGACCTGTCCGTCGCTGACCGACAGGTCGCGTTGCCACAAAGTGTTGCCGGGATCCGTCGCAGCCAGCTCTTGCACGATCGCAAGCCCGTCGCGATAGGCGCCGAGCGCGCCGGCAAGGTCGCCTTGCGCCACCAATACCTCGCCGATCTTGCCATCGCTGATCGAGACATCGCGCTGCCACTCAGCGTTGCGATGATGCTTTTGTGTTACCGCTCGACGGATCGCGAGACTGTCGCGATAGGTCGCGAGTGCACCAGCAAGGTCGCCTTGTGCCGCCAGCACGTCGCCGACCCGATCCTCGTCATTTGACAAGACGGCCTGCCACTCGCCGTTGCCGGGGTCCAGCTGCGTCAGCATCTTGATCAGCCCGAGGCTGTCGCGAGAAGCGGCGAGCGCGCCGGCGAGATCGCCTTGGGCAACCAGCACGTCGCCGGTCTTTCCTGCGGCGGCAGACAACAGGAACCGGTAGTCGGAGCGGTTTGGCGCACCGGCAGAAAGCGCCTGCATGATGTCACGCGCTTGTCGTGCGGAGGCGAGCGCGCCTTTGGTGTCGCCCAATGTCAGCAGGCTGTCGGCGCTCTCCATGAGCGTCGCGGCCTGGCTAAGGCGCAATGCAGGCGATGTTTCGCCTCTTTGCGTCAACTCCTCCTGCAACCCGCGAACACGAGCGAGGATACCGTCGACCGTCGCTGCCGGCACGCCGACGTCGCGGAATTTCTGCTCCAAATCGACGATTAGACCGGTGGCTGTCTGCGTCGCGACGGCAAGTGTGTGCTCCGCGCGGTCACGCTGTGTTTGTGCGACCCACCACTGCCAGCCGGCGACCCCCAGCAGCACGAGCAGCAGCACGACGGCGGATCCGGCGAGACGCACGGCCCGGCGCTGCTGCCGCAGTTCCTGCGACAGCAGGTCTTCCTTGGGCATGCCGCGAACGGTTGCGGCGAAACTGGCCGCCAGGTCAGCAGCGCGCGTCGCGTTTGTTGACCCCATCGCGATAGGGCCGCACGTCGATCCAGAATGGCTCATCGACGAACCGGCCGCGCAAACCCGGCGGCAGAGGCATCGCCGCCGAACCCGTGAAATCGCCGACCCCCTCGTCCCAGGCGAGTTCGCCCTCGCACAGCGCGATCAGAAGGGTGTCCGGATCGTTGCGGTCGAGCCAGGTAGTGACCTCCTTGTTGACCCAAGACGAGGCGGCCGCCTCGGGCGAGGCCAGCAGGATCAGAAAGCGGGTACGGCGAAGTGCCCGCTCGATCGACGGCCACAAATGCGGTGAGGCGCTGAGGCTGGTGTCGTCGCGAAACAGGCGCAGAGCGCGGCGGCGATACCACGGTTTGCCAAGCCGCTGCATCGCCGATTGCAGCGCCGCCGCGATCGGCTTGTCCTTGGCATGGCTGTAGGAGATGAACGCGTCATAAACGACGGTCGCGGCCCCATCTCCCCGATCGACTTCCTGTTGCACCTGATGGATTGCCTGTCGATGCCGCCTTCAGCGCTATCGGATAAGCCGACCCGTCCAGCACGTCCATTAGGAAGTTTAGGCCGGACTACGTGTTGGGCCGATTGCTCTGACGGCATTCCAAGGAAGATGATCGAGCGGATCACGGCGGCGATGCGGATAGCCGGGGAACCTCGTCGAAGGCGAAGATCAGGAGCTGGATGCCCCTTTCCCGCCATTCGTCCCGGTTCCTTATTCGGCGGCCTCAGGTTAATGGGGCGCGGGCGGGGCAGCGCTGAAACCGTTATGCGGGAAAGGCTCTATCCAGCGCTTCGAGGTCCTGCTCCGACAATTCCAAGCCGAGCGCGGCGGCATTCTGCTTGACGTGCTCGACGGAACCGGACTCCGGAATCGAAACCGCAATGCCGCTGCGCATCGTCCAGGCCAACGCGACCGCGGACGGCGGCACTCCCTTGGTGGCGGCGACGTTGGCCAATCTGGCGTTGCGAAGGAGGCCCGATCCGTCACCGCCAAGTGGCGAATAGGCCATGATCGGCAGTTTGTGCTGCAGACACCAGGGCAGTAGATCGCGTTCGATGTGCCGATTGGCGAGGCTGTACTCGACCTGATTGATCGCACAGCGATCACCGGCCGGTACGCGCAATAGGTCTTCCATGTCGCCGACGCGGAAATTCGAAACGCCCCAGCGGCGGATGCGGCCTGCGGCCTTGAGTTCCTCGAATGTGCTGACCACCGGCGATAGATCACGAATGTCGTCCCGCCAGTGCAACAGATACAAGTCCAGGTGGTCCGTGCCGAGCCGTCCGAGGCTCCCCTCGCAGGCGCGGCGGATCTCCGCCGGATCGGCATGCGAGGGCAGCACCTTCGACACAATGAAGACGTGGTCGCGTTGACCGGTAATAACCCTGCCAATCATTTCCTCGGCGAGGCCACCACCGTAGGCCTCAGCGGTATCGATCAGCGTCAAGCCGAGCGAGATCCCGACGCGCACCGCCTCTTCCTCGGCCTCGATCGGATGTCGCATCTGGCCGAGATGCCACGAGCCCTGCCCAAGCGCAGGAACGAGCGTACCGTCCCCGAGGCGGACGGTCCGGGCCGAGGCAGCCGCAGCCGAATTCGAGGAGAAGTCCGCCGGTATCGAAGCCAAACCCACCGCCAAACCGCAGAAATACCGCCTTGAGATTCCGCCCATCGCGGTCCCGCTTCCCGCCGGCTAAAACGCCACGAATGCCGCGCCGAGAGCCTCGGCGGTGTGGCCAGAGATCCGGAACCTCAAATAAGAAGACTTGCTCTGGATCACAGGGCCTGATTGCCGCTGGCCGGGACGAAGATAGCCTCTGACCGCGCGCTCAGATCAAGAAAAACATGCTCACCCGCAGGGCGCAAAAATCTTGATTCCTCGCGGTTCCATCGCGGTCCCGCGAACGGCCGGAAGCGGCGCTTAGCAGAAGGTCGTGCTTGAGATCGGCGGCTTCCGGTTTTGCCCTGACCGGACCTTCGCGCCGATGGCTTCGGACGGGCCAGTTGTGCGGGAGGCGGGCATTCCTGACCCGCGTTGCCTCTGATTCCGGCACCCTCGCACGTATGGCTCGATACCTCGGACATGGACGCCGGAAAGGCCTTGCGTTGATCCTGCTGCGCTCGCAGTCGGATTTGGACCCGCTCGCCTAAAAAGCATCCCAGTGCCGCAGAAGTGCCCTGGTGCGGCGCTTTGCAGGCCGGCACAATCTATGCATGCGCTCCCCCCTGTGACCGACGTGAAGATCGGTCCCGAGGACAGGGGAATCGCATGGACCAGACAAGCGTCATCACCGCCACGCCATGGTATCGCTCGCTGGAAAGTACGCAATGGCGCGCGCTCGTCGCCGCGAACCTCGGTTGGCTGTTCGACGGCTATGAAAATTATGCACTGATCCTCACGGCGGGCCTCGCGCTGCATCAACTGCTCGATGTGTCGCAAGCCTCGCTGATCCCGGCTTATGTCGGCGGCTTGATCGCGATCAATGTGTTCGGCTGGGGTCTGGGCGGCATGCTCGGCGGCGTACTTGCCGATTATATCGGGCGCCGGCGGACGATGATGCTGGCGATCCTCGGCTATTCGCTGCTGACCGCGCTCAGCGCGTTCGCCTGGAATTGGCAATCGCTGGCGGTGATGCGTTTTTTCGTCGGTCTGGCGATCGGCTCGGAATGGGTAACGGGCGCCTCGATGGTCGCCGAGCTTTGGCCACCCCACGCACGCGGCAAGGGCGGCGGTATCATGCATTGCGGCATCGGCATCGGCTCGTTTCTTGCTGCCCTGGTGTGGCTGGGGGTCGGGACACTGGGGCCCGACGCGTGGCGCTATCTCTATCTGACCGGGGTGTTGCCGGCCCTGCTGACCTTGTGGATCCGGCGCGGGGTGCCGGAGTCGCCGCTGTGGGAGCGCGCGCGTGAGCAACGCCGGGCGGCACGGCAGCAGCGCCGCAGCGGGATGGTTCTCGCCAAGGAAGAATCGGCGTTGACCCGCTTCACGGTGGTCGACCTCTTCGCCGAGCCCGGCGTACGACGGCGGCTGATCGTCAGCCTGCTGATGGTGCTGTCGACCGTGGTTGCTTGGTGGGGCGTGTCGTCGTGGATTCCACCTTATGTCGGCTCGGTCGCCGGCAAGACAGGGCTGATAGCGACGCAATGGATCGCGCTTGCCGGCATGACCTACAACGCGGTCGGGGTCGTCGGCTACGTCAGCATCGGCTTCCTGACCGACCGGTTTGGCCGCAAGCCAGTGACGATGACATTCTTCCTGATGTCGCTGGTCATGAACCTGGTGCTGTTTCTCGGTGCTTGGAGTCCACAGGCGCTCCTTATCGTCGTTGGGGTGCACGGGTTTTTTACGCTTGGTCTTTGGGCGTGGGCGACGATCTGGCTGCCCGAGCTGTTTCCCACCCGCATGCGCGCGACCGCGATGGCGTTCGTGTTCAATGCGCCGCGCCTGGTTGCGGCGATGGGGCCGCTCGTCGCCGGCGCGCTGATCGTCATGCTCGGCGGAATGGGGGTTGCTGCGGCGATAGTCGGCTCGTTCTACGCGCTCGGTCTAGTAATGACGCCGTTCCTGCCCGAGACACGCGGCATGACGCTGCCTGATAGGGTGTGAGGGCGTGATCGTGGGGTCGGCTTCGCGGACCATGCCACAGTCATGATCGCGCGAACGTCCGCTTCCTTCCTCCGGCGCGGAGCCGGATTTGAACCCGGATCGGGGGTGA
>Ga0070766_10001164_pt1 | contig 12602 bp, 10 predicted proteins | sample HubBroMetageWFT6_FD_69782 | JGI IMG/M metagenome (GOLD analysis project Ga0070766, IMG submission 69782) | Warmed and freeze-thawed soil microbial communities from the Hubbard Brook experimental Forest, New Hampshire - Hubbard Brook CCASE Soil... | ecosystem: Environmental > Terrestrial > Soil...
CCGCCATCCTGCTAGACTTTTTCTGCATGAAAGCCCTCGTGTTAACCAACTTGTCCGGGCCGGACGCGCTTCGAGTTCAAGACTATCCGGAACCTACACCGAAAGCTGGCCAAACCCTGGTCCGGGTGGTCGCCGGTGGCATGAACTTCGCCGACCTGATGACCACGAAGGGAGGCTATCCGGGAACTCCGCCTCCGCCTCTGGTTGTGGGACGCGAGTTTTCCGGGGTGGAACAGAGCAGTGGACGCCGGGTGATGGGATACGCCCAGTGGGGCGCGTTCGCGGAGAAGGTCGCCGCATCGTCGAACCTGGCGTGGACCGTGCCGGATGGCTGGACCGACGAACAGGCGGCCGCTTTTCCGGTCAATTACTTCACGGCTTATCTGGCATATTGGCAGGCAGGCATGACTCAACCCGCCGTAGCGGGGAAAAAGCACCGCGTGCTGATTCACGCCGTCGCTGGAGGAGTAGGGACGGCGGCTGTGCAGACTGGACAGTTGCTTGAGGTCGACATGTACGGGACATCGTCGTCTGACGAAAAACTCGCGCGCGTGAAGGCACTTGGCCTGCAGCACGGGATCAACTACAAGCAGCACGACTATGAAGAGATCGTGAAGAATTTGACTCATGGCGAAGGCGTAGATGCCGTCTTCGAAATGCTGGGCGGAGAGCATACTGCCAAGAGCCTGCGCTGCCTGCGAGACTTTGGACGCGTGATCCAGTACGGGACGGCGACGGGGAAGGCTCCGCAAATCGATTTGCGCGCGATGTACGCCAAGTCAGCCAGCGTGCAAGGACTGTGGCTGACATATCTCTCGCAAAAGCGCGAGATCATGGAACCGGCGTGGAAGCAGCTTTCGGCGTGGATTGGACAAGGGAAGTTGACTCCGCAGATCGGACACGTTCTCCCGCTTGATCGGGCGGTAGAAGGGTTCAAGCTGCTCCAGGACGGGAAGAACTATGGGAAGGTTGTGCTGAAGATTGCGGGTTGAGGAGCGAACCGCAGCGGCCGAAACCAGCTTATTCTGGTGGCGGCTTGATCGGTACAACTGAAGTTCTGTACTTCCCGATTCTTCTGAGTCACGCCCTTCCTGTCTATTCTGTGAACACCCAGGTTTCGCTTGCTAGAAAGTTTGCCAGCGAGCAGATCGCGATTGCAATGGCATTGGCGAGCAGGTAATGCAGTTGCGCTTGACCGACCATCAAGCTCATCAGGGTCAGATTGCCCAGGATGGAAAGGGCTCCGTTGGTGAGATTGAAGCGGACGAAGCGTTGGAGTGAACGACGCCAACGGGGCTGAGGGTGGCTCGGCCTCGGTTCAGGTCCGGGCTCGTCATGCCTTCTTCTTCGGGGCAGGATTCTGTCCGACCAGGTGAAGCGTTCGTGCCAGACGAAGTTGTGGACGATTGTGGCCTCAACCGCGATCGCAGTGGCGGCGAGATAGTCGAGATGCAACACGCTCTTGAGCAGGAACAGCGCCAGGAACTGCACGGCAATGCCGATTCCTCCGACAAGATTGAATTTGCACCAGCGTGTCAGGGTGGAAGGTGGCAGACTTCCTTCGGGCGAATGAATCGTCGTGATCGGATGAACACTCGTCGCTTTCAGCGTCATTGCGGGTTCCTTTCCTCGCGGTAGAGTCGGATCGTGTTTTGCGCAGTGAAGACGACCAGCATCAATCCCATGCCCGCGAGGCCGATTGCGCCGCCCACATCGAAGAGGCGGAATTGAGCGCCGAACTGGTGCACCACCGGCTTCCAGAACAATGCCAGGTTTCCAACCGCGAGGAGGATTCTCAACTCGGTGGGGCCGAATCGCCAGAACGAGATGCGAAACTCGCCCAGCGCGTGGGTTGCTAGGTACGACTGAATAGAAAGCATCAGGAAAGCCATGAGAAGTCCAATTGCGATCCAAGGGTGCATATATCCAGACAAGGCGAGACCTCCCATCAGGGCCAAAGCCCCAATGCTGTCGACCATGTGATCGACGTAGAAGCCGTAGCGCGGACGCTGGCATTGACGCACTCGCGCGAGGGTGCCGTCGAGTGAATCGCCGAGCCAGTTGAGGGCGAGGCAGGCGATCACGCCGAGGAGTGCGTAGCGATTCCGAAAGGCAAGGGCGTAGCACATTCCTGCGCCGATTTGCGCCGCCATACCCAGCCCGGTCAGGTGGTCGGGAGAGACGCGATTCGGGGTGCGGGCGGCGAGCCACAGCAGCGCGCGCTTCTCCGCTTCCGCCACCCAGCTTTCTTGGACACGCAGGGTGTCAGGAAAGGGACGAGTACGGTGCATCTCGAGGAGTACGCGCGGATTTACCTGCTCACAGAGATCCGTCATCGACGGAGAATCAAGGTTTGCCATATTTAGCCTCAAGCGCCACTTTTGCGCCGGGGACGTTGGTCGGCAATGCACTGGGACTCAAGCCGAGGTCAAACGAAGATCATTTGGCAAATGAATGAAAACAGGTGGGATGGGCGGGGAGATCAACTGCGGAAGGTACGGCGTGTGCCCTGATCTGAAGTGGTCAATCGCAGTTGCAGACGTGCGGCTAACCAAGACGGGAGTGGGACGCCCGGACGAGAGCCGCCGGGACGGCGGCCTATCGTTCCTTCGGCGCTACTTTGCTTCGCGGATGGACTGGGAGAGCTGGTCAATCGACCAGGTGATTTCGTCCGACCTGATGATGGAAGGGGGCGCCAGGAGAAGGTGGTCGCCGGAAGTGCCGTTGACGCTGCCTTGCATGGGATAAACCAAGAGGCCGCGCTTCATGGCAGCGGCGGCGACGCGTCCGGCGAAATTCTGCTCGGGCGGGAAGGGGCGTTTGCTCGATTTGTCGGCGACAAATTCTATGGCCCAAAGCAGGCCGATGCCGCGGACATCTCCTACTGCGGCTTCGTCGCGCAGGTTTTCGAGGGCTTTTTTGAATTGGGCAGCGGCGGAAGCGGCACGACTGGAGTCGGCGGCTTCCACTAAATTTTGTTGGCATAGATATCCCAGTACCGCGCGTCCCGCCGCGAGCGAGATGGGATGCGCGTTGTAGGTGAACCCGTGCAGGAATGTGCCAGAGCCCGAAGCGATGGCGTCGACGACTCTCTTGCTGGCGAGAACGGCGCCTAGGGGAGCGTACCCGCTGGACAGGCCTTTGGCCGTGACCAGAATGTCGGGAGCGATGCTCCAGTGTTCGACTGCGAAGTGGCGGCCCGTGCGTCCCATGCCGGTCATGACTTCGTCGGCGACGAGGAGCACTCCGTGACGGCGACAAATTTCAGCGATTGCCTGCAAGTATCCGGGCGGAGGAACTACCGCGCCGAGCGTGGCGCCACTGACGGGCTCGAAAATGAACGCCGCAGCCTCGCCCTGGGTGTTTTCGATCGCGTGTTCAAGTTCGGCGGCGTATTGCAGGCCGCAATTGCGGCAGCCATCGCTGCAATCGAAGGCACAGCGGTAACAATACGGCATGCCAACGTGCGGGAACTCGCGCACCATGGGAAGATAGATTTCGCGGCGTCGCTGGTTGCCCGAGATGGACAACGCACCGAGGGTCGAGCCGTGATAGCTCTGCTGACGACTGAGGATCTGATAGCGACCGGACTGTCCGATTTCGACCTGATAGTGGCGGGCTAGTTTCATGGCGGTCTCAATCGATTCGGATCCACCGCAGGTGAAGTAGACGGCGCCGTCGCGGAAATGTTCTCCGGCGAAGGCGAGCAACGCTTCGGCGTATTCTTCGGCAACCGGCGAGGTGAACTGGCTGCTGTGGACGAACTCTAGCTTCGCCGCCTGTTCCGCCATCGCAGCGGAAATCTCCGGCACGCCGTGTCCGATGAAGTTGACCGCCGCGGAACCGGCGAGATCGAGATATTGATTGCCATTGGCGTCCCAAATATGCACGCCTTTGCCGCGGACGGCTGCGGGGAAGTTCTTGCGGAAAGATCGTCGGAGGACTGCGGAACGGGGAACGGTCGCGGAGTGAGTCACACAGAATTATCGCATCTGGCGGCGGGAAGAGGTGCAAATGGGCCCCCCACCGGTCTAAAGCCCGGACTTATTCCGCCCGTCCCCAGCGATTTCGCAGTACACACCCGCCCAGACCTCCGACCTTTTGCTCATCCGGCACATCTAACGAATTAGGTTTCCTTTGATCGGTTGGCGTCACAGGCGTCTGTCGAACCACAGACGCGTAGCTTACTGGAAGGAGCGATTATGAATCGATTGGTTTTTGCGGCTCATGCATCTCTGTTTTTAGTTGTTTGCGCGTGCGGGGCTTCAGCTGCAGGACAGCAGTCGGCGAATGGAGTTCCGGCGCACATGGTGGTGACGGTTGAGCCCCATCACGGTTCCGAGGTTCCGCCCGTGAATCGCGAGGATGTGATGGTGTACGAGGGGAAAGATCGCGATGCGGTGACCGAATGGATTCCAGCCCAGGGCGACCGCGCAGGGCTCGAACTCTTCATTATGCTCGATGACGGAGCCGACTCCAGTCTGGGTCAGCAATTGCAGGATCTTCGGAAGTTCATCGATGCCCAGCCAGCCTCCACGAAGATTGGGATCGCCTATATGCAGAATGGCACCGCCAGGATTGAACAGAATCTGACGAGTGATCACGCGCAAGCGGCCAAGGCCCTACGGCTGCCCATGGGAATTCGCGGAGCCAATGGCAGTCCATATTTTTCACTGACCGATCTGATTAAACGCTGGCCGGAGAGCCCAGAACGCCGCGAGGTGCTCATGGCGTCGGATGGAGTCGACCTCTTCTACGGCAGCGGTGACCTGCTCGATCCATATGTTGACGAGGCGATCCAGAACGCGCAGCGCGCGGGTATTCTGGTCTCTGCGATTTATACCCCGGGTGTGGGACATTTTGGTCACAGCTACTGGCAGACGTACTGGGGCCAACTCTATTTGGCGCAGCTCGCCGACAAGACTGGCGGCGAAGCTTACTACATTGGGTTCAATGGTCCGCCGGTATCGTTTGCTCCTTACCTGGAAGACCTGGATCACCGGCTGAGCCATCAGTATTTTCTAACCTTTCTCGCCAAGCCACCCAAAAAAGCGGGATGGCAGCCAGTGAAGCTCCGGACGGAGGTCCCGAAAGTGGATCTGGTATCGGCAGACAGAATTTACGTGGCACCGACGCCGGAACGGTGAGACAGGCTTTGGCCTTTCGGTCGCGCTAAGGAACCCCGCGTAGCCGTGGAGTGCCCGACCCAGAACTGCCTGACCTCCTGAGATTCCGATAAGATTGAAATTCCGATCGGGTCTCAATGACGAAGATTCTGCGTTTTTTCCGCCCGTCGCATGCACACACGGCGTTCTCGGCGACTCTGCTGCTGATTTCGGCGGTGATGCTGTCGCGGGTGATAGGCTACGCGCGGGATGCCTACATCGCCTGGGCCTACGGGGCGGGCGGAGCGACGGACGCCTACGTAGCAGCCTTTACACTTCCGGATTTCCTCAACTATGTCGTGGCCGGAGGCGCGGCTTCGATCACATTCGTCTCGATTTATACGCGATTTCTGGCCGAGAACCGCAAGGCGGACGCGCAGAAGACGTTTTCCATCGTCATCACGGTGATGACGGCGGTGCTGATTGTAGGAACGATTTTGACGGAGATATTTGCGCCGCAGTTTGTGCGCTGGTTTGTGGGCTCCTCGGGTTCGCACCGGGGGTTTTCGACGGAGCAGATTGAGCTTTGCGTTCATCTCACTCGGATTCTCCTGCCGGCGCAAATTTTCTTTTACGTAGGCGGAGTGGTTTCGGCGGTGTTGCTGTCGCACCGATTGTTTCTGTTCCCGGCATTTGGACCGTTGATTTACAACGTGTTCATCATCGCGGGCGGGGTTCTGGGAGGCAAGCATTTCGGGATTGCTTCGCTGGCGTACGGGGCTTTGATCGGCAGCGTTGCTGGACCGTTTCTGGCGAGCGTGCTGGGGGCAGCGCGTATCGGCACCGGATATAAGCCTTCCTTTGATGTGAAGAATCCGGCGTTTCGCGAGTGGGTAAAGTTGTCGGTGCCGTTGATGCTGGGCGTGTCGCTGGTGACCGCGGACGACTGGATCCTGCGCCACTATGCGTCCAGTGGTGTGGGCGACATTACACGGCTTACGTTTGCCAAGCGATTGTTCGCGGTGCCGATTGCCGTTCTGGGGCAAGCGACCGGGCAGGCGTCCCTGCCATTTTTTGCCAGGCTGTTCAACGAGAAGAAGCTGAAAGAATTCGCAACCACGGTGAACGATTCGGTGTACAGGGTCTCAGCAGCTTCTTTGCTCGCCAGTGGATGGATGATGGTGGCGGCCGTTCCGCTGATTGACTTGGTGTACCGGCGGGGCAAGTTTATTTTCGAGGATGCGCAGACCAGTGCGATTTATTTCTTTTGGTTCTCGCTCTCGCTGGCTCTGTGGTCGGCTCAAGGTCTCTATGCGCGCGCGTTTTACGCGGCCGGAGACACGCTGACCCCCATGGTGGCGGTGACGGTCATTACCGCCGCATCTCTGCCGGTGTATTCGATATTGTTTCGTGTATTCGGTGTGCTCGGGCTGGCGTGGGCCTCGGATATAGGGATTGCGTTGAATCTTCTGACTCTGGCCGTTCTGCTGCACTACAAAAGACTGGTGTCACTCAGCGAATTGCGATGGCGGGAGTTGGGGAAGGCGGCAGTGGCGGCGGCGGTTGCGGGCGGGATCAGCTTTGAGGTGGCAAAAGTCGTGCCCTTTGGGATCTCCGGTCAGGGAAGCCGCGTGGCGGACCTCACGCGGCTCGCGCTGGTTTCGGTGACCTGGGCTGCGGCAGTGGCGGCGGGGTTGTGGCTGTTGCGATCGGAACTCCCGGGGGACTTGCGGCGGCGCTAGAAAGCGGCGTATCCAGAAGTGGCTCACCGGGAAAGTAAAGAGATTTTGGGAGCGGGAACGCAGCTGTAGCACACTGGGAAGCGTCCGCGAGACGGCCGCTTGGGCCGAACCCCAATTCATTATGAGATTAATGCAGGTTCACCTGAACCTTGAAGGGTCCCGGTTCCACTGGGACCTCCGCGATCGGACCTTTTCGCAACCCGCAGACCGGCCGGTACCGCTCAATTCGGTGCGCTATACTCAATTTTCGGAGCGCATTATGAGCACCGCAGTAAAGGCCGTTTCCATAGAAACTTTCGTCGCAGGGCTGCGCAAGTTTCCCGAAGCTGCTTTTGCCCACACTAAGACGATTCGGCAATTCCTCAAGGAGACGCCGGCCAGTGTTGAGTCGTTGGGTCCTTATCTGACGTGGAACCGGCAACACTACACGCGAAATCTGATCGACCGGACTCCGCTTTACGAATTGATGGCGATCTGCTGGGAGATCGGGCAGGCGAGTTCGGTGCACAACCATCGTGACCAGAATTGCTGGATGGCGGTTCCGATCGGGCGTTTGCAGGTGGAGAACTTTCACCTCGTTAATCAGGACCTGAAGGGTGGGCATTGCCTTCTGGAACCGAGCAACACGGTCGAGATGAATGTCTCGCAGCCGTGCGCGGTCGATCCGGCCGATCCGGTCCATCGGGTGGTGAATCCTGCAGAATTCAACGAGCGTGCCGTCAGCCTGCATGTTTATTCGCGCCCGTTCGATACTTGCGTGGTGTACTCGCCGGAGCAGGGGACGTGCGGGGAGATTCAGCTCCACTTCAACACCATGTTCGGAAAGACTGTGGGGCAGTGATTCCTGATGCGCCCTCAGAGACATTTTCCAGCTCTGTTCTCGGTGCTTCTCTTGCTCGACCTAGCCTGCACCAAGCAGTCGCCCCCGCCCCTGAGCACAGTCGAGCCGTCCGAGCGTGTTGCGGCGCCCGTGCCGGTCGGCATAGGCACAACCCAGAGCGTTCTACAGAAGACTTTCGTCCTGAAAGCTTCTGCCGCATTTCCCTTTGAAATTCCGGCGCACGCCGTCCAGCCGCATCTCCACGGGATCTTCGAATCGTTCGCGGGCAAAGTGCACGGAGCGTCCGACGATAGCGCCAACATCGATTTGCTCATCTTGAACGAGGCGCAAAACGGCGACTTTGGCAGCAATCGTCCGAGCGAGGCTCTCTTCTCCGTGGAGGCGTCTCACAATCAGGCGGTGAATTTCGATCTCCCCGCTTCGCTGAATCACCCCGTAAAGTATTACCTGATCTTCCGCAATCCCGAGGGCAATAAGAGCAGCAAGACGGTGGAAGCGAACTTTCGGGTCGATTTCTAGCTGCTTTTTCTGCTGCTACACTAAACAGATTGCCCCCGCGTAAGAAATCATCGGTTCCCACCCCGCCAGCGGCACCTTCGAACGGCCAAGCCGCTGCCGGAGGATCGTCTCGACCGCCTACCTTGTCGAATCGCTCGGAAGGCGGCAGCAAGGGACGCGTCTACCTCATCGACACCATGTCGTTTATCTTCCGCGCCTATCATGCGATGGCGCGGCAGCGTCCGATGTCGACCAAGACCGGGCTGCCGACCGCGGCAATTTACGTTTTCGTAAATATGTTGCGAAAACTGCGCGAGGATTTTTCCCCGGAGTATCTGGCCGCGGTGTTTGACGTTGCCGGGCCTACATTCCGCGACGAGCAGGCGGACGCGGTGACCAGCATTCGCAAATTCGACATCAAGACGCAGACCTTCGCGGAAGTGGAGTACAAGGGGTATAAAGCGAACCGTGTGGCCATGCCGGAAGATCTGGCGCAGCAGGTTCCCTACATCCGACGAGCGCTCGAGGCGTACCGGATTCCGATTCTGGAGGTAGTGCGATTCGAGGCGGATGACGTGATTGGCACTCTTGCGCGGAAAGCCGCCGAAGCCGCCCATCCGGTGTATGTGGTTTCCAGCGACAAGGACATGATGCAGCTGGTGAACGACAAAGTGCAGATTCTGAATCCGCCGAAAGACAACCTGATTTGCGATGCCGCGAAAGTAGAGGAAATTCTCGGAGTGCCTCCCGAGCGCGTCATTGATGTGATGGCGCTGCGAGGCGACCCCATCGATAACATTCCGGGGGCTCCGGGAATCGGCGACAAAGGTTCCGTCGAAATCATCAAGCGTTTTGGAACGGTCGAGCAGGCGCTGGAGCGGGCCGCGGAAGTCGAGAGGAAGACTTACCGCGAGTCGCTTTTGAACAATCGCGACACGATTCTGTTCAGCAAGAGCCTGGCGACCATCGATACGAATGTTCCGATCGAGCTGGATGTGAAATCGATGCGCGCCGGAGAGCCGGACGTCGACGCGTTGCGGTCGCTTTTCACCGAGCTCGAATTTACCTCGCTGTTGAAAGAGCTGCTGCCAGTGGTCGAAGTGAGCGGCACCCACTACACGGAGGCGAGATCGGCCGTGGACCTCGAGGGCGTGCTGGGTGCAGTCGCTGCTGGGGGCGCGCTGGCGGTGGCGGTCGAGCAGGCAGAATCTGCAGCCGCGCCAGAGGAAGAAGAGAAAGAGGAAGAAGCACTGGACACGCAAATGTCGTTCATGGGGGGGATGGGCGGAGCGTTAGGAGAATCGATCGGCAGATCGTCCTCGTTGCCCGAGCCTACGGCACGCCGAGTCGCCATCTCGGCTGGGGCGGGATCGGCGATGATCGTAAGACTCGACTCCGGGGGTGCCGGTGAAAAACTGCGAGCCGCGCTGATGGACCCTGACGTGCCCAAAGTGCTTCACGATTACAAGTCTGCAATTCACGCGCTGAGTTCGGACGGGATCACGATTGCGGGCGTTCGACACGATCCGATGCTGTATTCATACCTGCTCGATCCGACGTATTCGTCGCACCGGCTGGCGGAGGTTGCGCTGCGGCGCTTCAATTTGAAGCTCGCCGAGGAACTAGCCGAGTCTGCCGATATCGCCGGACGGCTGGCTGGCGCGTTGCGCAGCGAGGTGGAGAAGGCGGGGCTGGCCAAGCTCTACGAGGAAATGGATCTGCCTCTGGTTCCAGTGCTGGCGCGGATGGAGCAGGCCGGAGTGAAGATTGACACTGCGGCTCTTTCGCAAATGTCGAGCGAACTAGAGCGCGCGATCGCGTCCCAGGCGAAGGAGATTTACGAAGTCGCTGGAATGGAGTTCAATGTTGGCTCACCAAAGCAGCTAGGTGACGTGCTCTTCAACCGCATGAACCTGCCGAAGCCTGTGAAATATGGCAAGGGGCGCACGATCTCGACCGCGGTCGACGTCCTCGAGGAGTTGGCCGAAAATCATCCCATCGCGCGGATGGTGCTGGACTATCGCCAGCTGACCAAGCTGAAGTCTACGTATGTGGACGCGCTGCCCGCGCTCATCAGTCCCGCGAGCCGGCGATTGCACACGACGTTCGGGCAGACAGGAACCGCTACCGGACGGCTGTCTTCCGCGAATCCGAACTTGCAGAACATTCCCATTCGCACCGAACTCGGACGGGGAATCCGTGCCGCCTTCATCGCGGAGCCCGGTCACGTGCTGTTAACCGCCGACTATTCGCAGATCGAGTTGCGGCTGCTGGCGCATTTTTCGCACGATTCCCTGCTGGTGGAAGCCTACCGGCGCGGCGACGATGTTCATACGCTAACGGCTTCGCAAGTGTTCGGCGTGCCGCCACTGATGGTGACGGCGGACCACCGCCGTCAGGCGAAGGTGGTGAACTTCGGCATCGTGTACGGGCTCTCGGCGTTCGGACTTTCGCAAAACCTTGGCATCGAACCCGGCGAAGCCAAGCAATTCATCGCTGCCTACTTTGAAAAATACAGCGGCGTGCGCGCCTTCATTGACCGGACGTTGGAAGAGGCGCGGCGCGACATGAAGGTGAAAACGCTGTTCGGGCGCGTTCGTCCGATTCCCGACATCAATAGCAAGAACGCGAACCAGCGCGGATTCGCCGAGCGAACCGCGGTGAACACGCCTCTGCAAGGCACAGCGGCCGATCTGATCAAGATTGCGATGATTCGGATCGATGCGGCTTTACGCCAGCGCGGACTCAAATCCAGGATGACGCTGCAGGTGCATGACGAGTTGGTGTTCGAGGTTCCGGAGAACGAAGTCGAGGTTATGAAACCGCTGGTGCGGGAGCACATGGAGAACGTGCATGCGCTCGCCGTGCCACTTCAGGTGGAGATGGGCGTGGGCCCGAACTGGAGAGACCTGGAGTAGATCGACAGGGGTGGCGCGGCGCCCCGGGATATGGTCCCCCCTTCAACAAATGCGTTCATTCGCAGTGCTGAAAGCGCTGTGCCACCCAAACTCATTGAACTCATTGTCCAAAACTGTCGAGGATGGCAGTTGTAGTGTAAAATCGCGGAGTGAACCCCTCCGTTGGAGCCTGACGGGTCGCCTCATGGTAACTCTGGGCATCAGTGGAATTCTTCCTCGTCGGGACGTGGCTCAGCCTGGTAGAGCACTCGCTTGGGGTGCGAGGGGTCGGCAGTTCAAATCTGCCCGTCCCGACCAATGTATCCCCTTTGTTTCTCTGCTTTTTCAATTCAGTGCTTGGTTTCGCCGCCGCCTCCCATTTTGCCAGTTGTGACGTGATTGGGTCGTTAGCGAGCGATTCCACCGCCTTCCGCTTTAAATTTGCAGGCATCGACAAGCGAATGAGTGATTGAAGAATCGTTCAGTTCGCCGCTCCCGCACCGACGGACGCAATATCAGACTTCAGCCCGAGCGCTTTTAAATAGCCCTTATTCACCCGACACTTTTGCAGGCGGACCCCCTCCAGCAAGTCGGCGAAACTACGGGTGATGGTTTCTTGTTCTGGCCGTTCCTTCAGTCGCTCTTCCGCATGGGCAGTGCCGCGCGGCAGCCTGGCGAACTCCACGATCTTTCCCCAATCAGCAGGCGGGATAATGCTGACGGCGGCCGATGACTTTTCCATCTTCTTATACGGCCAGAAAGCCCATCCGATATTGTTTTTTTCCAGCGTTTTCACGAATTGCCCGATCCACTCATCCGTATTTTCACCGGACTCGCCCATCCAGATGGGCACATCATAACGTTCGCGAAAATCAATGTATTGCCGTATCACGCTTTCGTCCGGCGCCGTCCAATATTTGTGGAACGTGTAAGCGACGTTGCTGTCGAAGGGTTTGCCGAAGACCGAGAAGTTACTGTCCCACTGCGCGCCACCTAGAAAGAGAATATGGTGAGCATCGACCTTTCGTATCTCCCCCGCCAACTTCTTGTACAGCGGCTCAAGCAAAGAGTTCAAAGGCGCCAGCTTGGGAAAATGCGGGATCGGTTCATTCAGCAGGTCATAACCGAGCACTGCCGGCTCATCGCGATAGTGCGTTGCCAGCCGCCGCCAAATTGCGATCAGGTGTTCTTGCTCTTGCGGGCTGTGGTATAGCCAAGGATACCCGGCGCTGTCATCGATGTTTGCGCCCGTCTGTCCCCCCGGGGCGACATGCAGGTCAAGGACCACATAGAGACCTTCGGCATGGCTCCAGACGATTAGCTGGTCCAGCCGCTTGAAACCATCCGCGCCGTCGCTCTCGAAAAGGTTGTAATGCAAAGGAACTCGAATGGCGTTGAAACCCGCCCGGCGCAGGAACGCAACATCCTCCCGTGTCACGTAGTTCTCGCCGTACTTCTGCCAGAATGCTGTCGATCCTTCAGGTCCCAGCAGCTCCGACACCAACGCGCGGATTTCGCT
>Ga0070766_10001166_pt1 | contig 12599 bp, 12 predicted proteins | sample HubBroMetageWFT6_FD_69782 | JGI IMG/M metagenome (GOLD analysis project Ga0070766, IMG submission 69782) | Warmed and freeze-thawed soil microbial communities from the Hubbard Brook experimental Forest, New Hampshire - Hubbard Brook CCASE Soil... | ecosystem: Environmental > Terrestrial > Soil...
ACACGAGGGGCGGACCACGACCTCGACAAACTCTGGGCAGAATGTGTGTTCGCGTTCGACGCGAGCGCACTGCTGGACCTTTATCGCCTTGCGCCCGAGACTCGGGATACTGTCCCTAACATACTCGACCTCCTCAAAGAGCGACTATGGCTGACTCGCTTACGGGTGACCACGCTACCCTCCGGTAGCGATCATGCGACCTCAGGAATCCCGTGTGCGCGCCGTCCATTGCCGCAGCGACTCGACGCGAGCAAAATCCTTTTCGCGCTCTATATTTGGCCGATTCCAATACCGTTCCGCCTTATCCACGAGGAGTATCCGGGGAAAGAGCCATCTGCCTACACGGCCCCAGCTGCGCGTGCGCAATAGCCGCACAACGAAGCGATCGTCCGGCACGGCGTTAGGCCATGTCGTTTGAAACCACAGATTGTCCCAGAGCTTGTGGCGACGATCTACCATCTCGTGAGCTTTCTCGGGATCAAACTCATGCAACCACGCACGGTATCGTGCAAGCACCTCCCAAAAATCAGGGTACTCGTGATCTGCGCCATTCGCCCCTCCATCAATGCGGTTGTTCTCGGGACGACGTCTAGCGTCGTGAACCGCACGAACGAACCAGGCTCGGAATGATTCGTTGCGTACCATCGGCAAGCCTGCGTCTTTGGACGGCCACGGCCACAGAGATCTGGCGTAGTGCAGTGCCCAGAAGTGCTCATACGGAAGACAGGGAGGCGGCAGCATCACCAGAGCCGCCGCCAACTTGAGCTCAATCGAGAAGCGGTCGGCATCTCGGGCGAGACTTTGCGAATCTTCCCAGTTACGCTGGACAGCCGCCTCCTCTTTTGGCTTCGTCGCCTCTCTCTCCCGCCCGGAAACAATCGCGCAGTCGAGCGCAAAACGAAGACGGCCTAGAACAGCCTGTTCAATTTGAAACTCCCAACCGCACCGCGCGGCCAAAGCCGCCGTGAGGAGACCCAGAGGCAGGAGCAAGCTTCTTTTTGTAGGACTCGCGCTGACCATGACGAAGAACGCACTTGCGAAGGCCAGAAGGCAGAATCCCGAATAATATCGCGCCCACATCGCGGCTCCCGCAAGCTTTTCGTCCACGAGTTCACGATGATGTTCCTTGAATTCCTTGGCGAATTGCGTAACGGCCAGACTGAGCGTTACTTCCATGTCCGCCAAGTCGGACGAGGCTGTATACCCTTCGAACCAGTACGCTAGCTGCCGCAACTCGTCGAAGCATTTTCCCGCGCGCCATAGCGCCGGCTGGGAGTACCGCAGCTGAAACATGGGAACCCGGACGGCCAGTGCTCCAAGACGCTGGAACAGAACCACGTACACGATGAGGCCGGCACCGACAACGAGGGGTAGGTCCAACCCGACACTTTTCAAGCTTGCGCGAAGAGCGGCCATCTCGGGAAGCGACCCTACCGACTTCATTCCTTCTGAAACCAATCGCATTGGAATCAGGTGGGCATAGACTGCCAGACCAAATGCAACCGCGTGGATTACGACGATGACACTTGTCTCCTGCCAGATCCGGTTGACGCTTTCAAATGTTTCATCAATCTTCATGCTTATCAGCGATTGTCTCAACCACGCGGTTAATCTTAATCCCAGACCTGCATAGCGGGCGAGACGTTTTCGACTGGTTGTCCTACTCTCGGTCTATGAGATTCATGTTGCTGTCGATAATTGGCGATCTCCGGAACAAGAAACTCGGGTTTTACCCTTCGTCGTCGCACGCGTACGGGCTGCACTATGACGTGCGCAGCGACGTGTGCATCCTCGGCCTCAAAGTCAAATAATCCGTTTTCGTTGGGGAGGGGCATTTTGCCGTCCGTATACACCACCCCGTCAAACCGGAAACGGACTGCCCGCTTTCGATCCAGGATCGGGGGAGGGTTCTCGACGACCGGATCGATACGATCAGCTTGTTGAAGGGCCCAAGTTACCCATTTGCCGAGGGCGGTACCAACCCGCGCCACCGGAGTCGACCCACCATTCTAATTTTTGCAAATCTTCTGCTAAACTTCGCTTGATGCAGCGGCGAAATGGGTATCTCTGGGCGTTCCTCGCTTTCGTCTTTGCTACCGTCCTGGGCTTTCATGGACGCGCCAGGCACGTTGCAATTGCGGACAGGAATTCGACGTCCGCACCATGCATTTCCAAGGACCTCGTCGAGTCAGCTGCTCTATGCCAAATTCTGCTATTGCACTGATAGAGCGAATTGCCGGACTCGAATACGATGTCATTCACCTTCTCGGCAAAGTCTGGGTTGCGGATGAGCGAGAAAATAAAATCGTTCAGATCCTGCATTGCTCACGCAACGCGCGGTCCAGGATTGCCTGGACCGCCACAAGAACCGCAGCAGCACACCCCGATAGATCGGCTCGCTAACTTGCTATTCTGGGGGAAAGTGGCTGCTGCGCTTCTAGATCAGCGCAGCAGCCTTTTTCTCAATTCCAACGATCTGAATCTATGTCGGGAAACTGATTTAGGAATCAAAAAGGTGGTTTGTAGGAGCGGCCCGAGTTTCACTGGTGATGGGAATGACCAATCGTCCGCGCTGCGGAACTCGGACCGCTGTCTCCATGTGGACAGGAGCGACAACAGCCGGGAATCAAGCACCATGCTCTTTCGAGAGCCCTCCGTCTTCACGCAATCGAGGTGCTGATTCACGATCCCGTGTTCGACGTTGAGCCTCGATCCCATCCAATCATCCAGTCAACATCCTTCCAGCGCAGCGCTAGCAATTCCGACACCCGCAACCCGAGACACACCTGCACGAGAGCCATGGTCTCAAACGGCTCGTGCAGATGACTCGATAGGCGTTGGAACTCCTCGACCGTGAGACTGCGCGGTTGCTTCCTCCGCTTTGAGGTTCCCTGCACAGTGACCAACGATATCGGGTTAGTTCCCACCGGAATGGCTCCCGACCACATCGCGTAGTCAACCAGGCGATGCAGAAGTTCCCGCAGGTGGCCGCGCGTCTTTGGGGCGAGCGGCAGGGAATCAAGCCACAGCTCCACCGCACGTGGCTGTAGGTCCGTGATGAGATGTTCGCCCCATCGGCCAAAGGCGTACTTGTTGAGCCACAGTCCTGAAATGGGCTGTGTGCTGTGGCGAGGTTTGGGCAAGTTCTCCGCTCGGGTACCATTCATTTCCTGATTTCGTCTCGGACAATCCTGAAAGGATCCGATCTATTCTTTTCTTGCTCTGATGCATTTCCCTCGTAACGCTCGCGACAGTGTTCGTCATTTCACTGTCCGCAGCAACGGCATAGCGGCAAGCCGCTAAACAAGGAAACATAGCACCGGCCGGCCCTGGCGTGCGGAGAACGAAGGGCGTGGGAGTGTGGCGCCTGGACGCGGGGGCAGGAAATGGAAGCGCTATTTAACTGTTAACTCGGAGTGGGCCTCTGGTCGCGCTCTACTGCTAATATTGCTACAAAGTCGTTATCGCGATCTGGACTCCGCTCCTGCAGATGGAGAATTCGCTGTCCGACCTTTCACCGATGCTCGGTAAGATCCTTGCTAACGTCCATTGGATTCCCAATTATGCCTGGCAGCGTATGGTTCGCAGACAACGCCCACCAAAGCCGTTCCATCTCGTTTTAGCCCTTGCCGATCATTTCGAACCGTACATTTATCCGCCTAACCCGCGGTGTTTTCTCAGTCGTTCGGAGCAATTAACGCGAGTCCGAGATTGGTGTCGAGAGTACCCAATAGTCTTCCGGTCGTTTCGAGACAGTTGTGGCATTCCATTTCGGCATACCTACTTCTATCCTGCTGAGCATTGTGATCCTGAGATTATCGGCATCCTGGCCGAGCACTGTAACCGAGGCTGGGGTGAGATCGAGATTCATTTACATCACGGACTGAATGGTCCCGATACGCCTGAGAATACCCGCGACGAACTTTTGCATTTCCGGGACTTTTTAGCGTCGAATGGGTGTCTGTCCCGATTAAAAGGCTCGGGAATTCCCCGATACGCGTTCGTACACGGAAACTGGGCTTTGGCTAATTCGTATAATGGACGGTACTGCGGCGTGGACTCCGAGATGCAAATCTTGGCCGAGACTGGTTGTTACGCGGATTTCACTCTTCCTTCCGCTCCGGCGAGAGCCCAAGTTGCCAAGATTAATTGCCTATACGAATGTAAAAATCCACTGGAGAACAGAGGTCCTCACCGCCGCGGGCGAGATCTTCACACAGGCTCGCATCCGAGTGTCCTTCCAATCGTTATCCAGGGACCACTGATGATTGATTTTTCAAGACGGAGACAAAGAATTTTGCCGACGCTAGAAAACTCGGCTTTAACCGCAATCAATCCCCCAACTATTTATCGCCTACGTCTCTGGACGCGCGCGGGCATTACGGTGCAAGGTCGACCCGAATGGCTGTTTGTGAAACTTCATTGTCATGGCATGGACCCGAGAGACACTCAAGCGCTTCTTGGGAACCCAACAATCGCGTTCCTCCGGGAGGTTGCCGAAGCAGAAAAAGACGGTAGATTTATTACTCATTTTGTCACAGCGAGGGAAATGACGAACATTGTGCTTGCCGCGTGCGACGGCAAAGAGGGAAATCCTAGCCTGTATAGACACTGGCCATTTGCCCGCTAGCAACAGGAGAAGAAGCGCTCGCAATCCAGGACGCCGCTATTTTCATTATCCAAACCTTAGAACATCTAACAAAACCACATTTCTCCGGCAACCCGTGAAAGGGTCGAAAACATCTTGTGGACGGGAGTTATCCAATGGCCATCGAACTCTTGCCTGACCGATTGTGGGAACTTGTTGAGCCGTTTATCCCAGTCACTAAGGCGACGCCGAAAGGCGGAAGACCTCGTTTAGCAGACAGGGCATGTCTTACCGGCATCTTGTTCGTCCTGCGCAGCGGAATTCCTTGGGAGATGTTGCCGCAAGAGATGGGGTGTGGCTCTGGGATGAGTTGGCGACGACTTCGCGACTGGCAGGAGCGTGGTATCTGGCAATTGCTCCATTTCGTTTTGCTGGACTGGCTCGCGCGTTACGGACAAATCGACTGGTCACGGGCCGTCGTGGACGGCAGCTCGATCAGGGCAGTTTTTGGGGGCTTCAGACGGGACCAAATCCGACTGACCGGGCCAAGCTGGGCAGCAAGCGTCATCTGATTTGCGACGGACGCGGAGTTCCGCTGGCAGTTCACCTCACCGGGGCCAACCGTAACGACTCGCCGCAAGCCCTCGCGCTAGTTGATGCAATCCCACCCTTACAGGGAAAACGCGGACGACCGCGCCAGCGTCCTGACTGCGTGTTTGGCGACCGTGGTTATGATGCCGAAGCGATCCGGCAGGGTCTGCGGGACCGACGCATCATCCCTTTTCTTGCGAAGCGCAACACCGAACATGGTAGCGGACTGGGGCAATGGCGCTGGGTCGTCGAACGGACGTTCGCCTGGCTGAATCAGTTTCGGCGACTGCGCGTGCGCTACGAAAAACGGGCGGACCTTCATGAGGCTTTCCTATCGTTGGGGTGCGCTCTGATCTGCTGGAACGCCCTTGCAAAAACGCGGGGCTAGGCTCAACGGCTGGGAGGGCACGTCAGAGGCGATGTTGCGCAGGTTGGGCGGCAGACTCGACAGCCTGGGCTTTACGCGCAATGAACTCGAAGCCTCTAGATCGCGCGTTGCGCTTGAGGGCTTTCGCATGGAGTTGAGCCAAAGCTGGATCGTTCCTGGCTTCGATTTCGCACATGAGCAGGCGTGCTTCCAGTTCGATCCCGAAGTAGCCTCGCCTCCTGGCTTCAGCGACGATGGATGCTACTTGCTTTGAGGCTGCCCTCCGAGCAGGGGAGTTGGCAGATATGGAACGGTCTAAGGCTTGCGTACGAGCCGCGACGATTGCTGATTCCATCCGAATTTCAAAATGCGGGCTTTTACCGGAAAGCGGGAGAGCCTCCGCGGCGGCATGCTGAGCTTCTTTGAATTTCTGCTCCGCGAAGAGGGCACGAGCGAGGAGAGCCCCCGCCAATGCCTCGTCGTCCCATGCCTTTTCTTTCTTGAAATCTTCCACAGCTTGCCGGGCATTTGTCTCCACCTCGGACGGGGCACGACCTTCCTCCAGCGACAGGTTGGCAAGTTCCAGTTGAGTCTCTCCGAGCAGGACTTTGTCCTCACCCTCTTTTCGCATGGCCAGCGACTGTTCGAGTGCCTTCCGTGCACCCGCGAAATCCGACTGCGCCAATAACACTTCACCCAAGCTGAAAAGAGCGTATCCCGAATCGTAGGAATCTTCGTCCTTCTGCCACTGCCTCAGCGATTCCTCGAATCCGGCCTTGGCGGCGCGAAGATCCCCGCGAAGTTCTTGAATGATTGCCTTGCCGTAGCCGACGTCTGCCGCTGCCCCGGCGTCACCAACTGCGCGATCCAAGGCCAGCGCTTCATCGTAAAACTTCAGCGCGCCCGGCAGATCACCCTGTAACACCCGGTCATCCCCGAGATTATCTGTGACCACTCCGGCGGTTGCGGTGTTGGCAATTCGTCGGAAAACGGTGAGCGCTTCACGATGCATTTTTTCGGCGGCGGTGGGGTCTCCTTGCAACGCATAGAGCAACCCTAAGCTGTTCAACGTGCTTCCCACGCCCTCCTCATCTCCAATGCTGCGGGAAATGTCGAGAGCCTGGCGATAGAGATCGATGACTTCAGGCGGACCCTCACGAACCAGGGATGGGCCTGGCGGATCGGATTTTCTGATGGCGTCGCCCCAGAGGCGCAGGGCGCGACCCTCGCCCGACCGGTCGCCGGCGGCGGCACAGGTGTCGCGCGCTTCGCGACAAGCGGCCACGGCATCTGCCACACGTCCCAGGATGAAGAAGCTTCGGCATTGCCAACGGAGTGTGCGGGCCACCAGGAGACGCGCCCCTTGTGCCCGGCCTTTTTCCAGCGCGCGCTTCAGGGGTTCCTGTGCGCGCTGGTCGTTCGATATCCAAATCCAATCTGTTGCTTCCTGCAGGTCAATACGAGGATCGCTGGACGCCGGGGACGGAAGCTTTCGCAAGTCCGCAATCGTGGCGAGAGCATCGTTTGATTTCGACCCAAGCTGTTGCGTCTCCGCCAAACGTAAGCCGTAATCGAGATTATCGGGAAAGAGGGTGAAGAGCGTGCGGTACACGTCGACGGCTTTTCCGTACTCATGATTGGCCCTTCGATAAGCTCCTTCGACGACCAGTCGATCTTCGCGCGAGAGGTTGGTCGACAATTGAAAAGCGTTATTTGCTTCTTCCCTGGCTTTCTTGTCGTAGCCAAGAGCTGACCATGCTGTCGCGAGGGCAGCTCGGGCCAGCGGATACCTGGGGTCGGCGGCGACCGACTGCAGCAGCAGATCGCGCGCCGTCAGCGCATCGAACACGCGCAGCTTGGTCAGACCTTCGGCATACAAACGGGCGGCTTCAGCATTCGCCGGCAGAGAAGCCTTCACGCTTACCGCCTCGGCCATGGAGACGGCTGCCACGCCAAGTTTCTCGCGCAACTGCGCTCCGGCCCGCGAGACAAGATCGAACAGGTCGTCCTCGGTTCCCGTGGTCGCCACCTCAGCGACGGTTTCTCCAGCGATCGTGTCCTGAAGCCGCAGGTCGAGTCGAATACTGCCTTTTGACTTGCCTCCTAAACTGGCATACGAACCCAGGACTACTACGTCGGTCCCGAGGCTCTTGCGCACGCGCACCAACGTGTCCTTGGAGAGGCTCTCCGCGTCCGGTAGAAGCAGGTCGAGTTTGGTGCGCGCAACATCCTCACCCGAAACCAGACGAAGCTTTTCCCCCGCAGCTAACTCCGTGTTCAACATCTCAGCCAGGGCGGTGGAGAGCCAGGCATCTTCGGGCCGTCCCGAAAGGTCGCGGAAACCGAGAACGGCCACCGAGCGCCTGGCCTTGAGCGCGGAGGCAGCGGGCATCTTGACCGATTGCTCCACGCGGTGCATGAGATAGGTCTTGTAACCCAGCAAGCCGGCGGCAAGCACTGCGCCCGAAAAGATAACCCCCGCAATGATCAGGGGCACGCGGGACTTCGTTTCCTCGAGCACCAGCGCGGATCGCGAGTGGCTCTCGACCACGATGCTTTCATCTTCCGGAAGCGCGCGTACCTTCTGAGCGAAGCGGTAGCCCCGTCCAGGCACGGTCACGATGTAAGCGGAATCCTGCGATCGATCTCCGAGAGCTTTTCTGAGTTGAAAAACGTGCTGGCCGAGGTTGGACTCCTCAACAAATGTGTCGGGCCACAGGGTCTTCATCAAATCGTCCTTAAGGACGACATGTCCGCTGTGCTCCAAGAGCACCAGCAGGAGATCAAAAGCCTTTGGGGAAAGCGAAACGGGCTGCTCCTCGCGCAGAAGCAGGCGTTGCTCGGGGTCCACTCGAAACGGACCGAACTCCAGCAACTGCTTGACCCCATTGCCCATAACCGCTCTTAAAAACTATTCAAAACTTATTAACCGCGCCTTAAGGACTTTCAGGTCGCGGGCCGGGCAGGATTGCGTCCGCTCAACGGTGCGGTCTGAAAGCGAACCAAACGTGGCCAACAATCTAGCACGGTTTCGGCGCTGGTCAAAGGGTCTGGTGGAAGCCGTGATCGGTCGAAAAAGGACCGAGGTGACCATTGAAACCGACGTCATTTTGACGATCCGGCGGAAAGGCCGCGCGCGCCTCTGGTGCCACCGGTGTGGTTGCGAGGTGGAGGTCGTCCAGGCCCAGGTTTTGGCAGGCATGGCACAACGTACTCTCGGCGACGGCTCCGAGGTCAGCGAATGGCACTACCTCGAAGGGCCGGACGGGACTGTGCTGGTTTGTCTGAAGTCGCTGCGGAAGGCGATGTGAGCACGGTGCGGAGGATTCGCAAGTCCGCCGTGAGCTGTTACCAGAGATCGAAGGATTATAAGGAGGAGGCGCTTATGAGACAGGTTCGCGTGATCATGCTCTCACTGTCGATAGTGGTGCTGTGCGGTTTGTTAGGCCAGGCTCAGCAAAGCGTGGCGACGGCTACGAATGCTACGGTGCCGCCGTTGATTCAGTTCTCCAACGTAGCGACCGACGAAGGCGGCACCACGTTGAGCGGGGTGGTGAGCATCACCTTCTCGCTCTACAGCAGCCAGCAAGGCGGCGAGCCGCTGTGGACCGAGACGCACAGTAATGTCCAGCTCGACGCCTCCGGCCATTATTCCGTGCAACTGGGCATCACCAAGCCGAATGGCGTGCCAACGACTTTGTTCACCACAGGCGAAGCGCGCTGGCTGGGAGTACAGATCGCTGAGCAAGCGGAACGGGCGCGGGTGCTGTTGCTCAGCGTACCCTACGCACTGAAGGCTGGGGACGCGGCAACAATTGGGGGATTGCCGCCCTCAGCCTTCGTGCTGGCGGCGCCAGGGACGGCTTCGATCTCCGCGCCCACCACTTTCGTCGAATCAGCTTCTTCCTCGGATGCCCCGGCGGGCAGTGACGTGACCGGTTCGGGTACCGCCGATTTCATTCCACTGTGGACGACGACCTCCAACATCGGCAACTCGGCGCTGTTTCAATCGGGCACGGGCACGACAGCCAAGGTCGGCATCAACACCACCACGCCGGCCTCGACTCTGGATGTGAAAGGCGGTGGCACCGTACGCGGCACGCTCAGTCTGCCCACAAACGGCACCGCCACGGCCACGGCGGGCAAGAACTCGCAGCCGCTGACCCTGGCGGCTTCGGCTTTCAACAGCACGACCAGCACGGCGGTCAATCAGGTGTTCCAGTGGCAGGCCGAACCGGCCAGTAACGACACCGCTGCTCCCTCGGGGACACTGAATCTGCTGTTCGGCGAAGGCGCGACCCGACCATCGGAGACTGGACTGAAATTTGCCAGCAACGGCGTGATCACGTTCGCCACCGGACAGAGCTTTCCCGGCACCGGCGATGGCACGATCACGGCGGTGACGGCGGGAACCGGCCTTACTGGTGGGGGACAGAGTGGTGGCGTCACTCTGAACGTGGACACGACCAAAATTCCACAACTGGCCGCGGCGAACACGTTCATCGGCAACCAGACCGCAACTGGGAACCTGACCGCGACCGGGGTGGTGTCGGGCAGCAGCTACCAGATTGGTAGCAACCTCTTTGCCTTCGGCTCCTTCACGAATGGAAATGCGTACCTCGGCTTCGCAGGCAATTCGAACCCGAACAGCGGCACCTGGAATACCGCCAGCGGCATCAACGCGCTGTTCAAAAACACCACGGGCTTCGAAAACACCGCCAGCGGCTCGTACGCGCTCTTCAACAACTCCACGGGCTACGCCAACACCGCCAGCGGCTACAACGCCCTCACCTTCAACACCACGGGCGAAGACAACACAGGGGTGGGGGACTACGCCGGATCAACGGCCGATGCCAGCGCCCTTACCGGGAAGAATAACACCGCTCTGGGGACGGGTACGCAGTTCAGCACGGGAACCCTCACCAACGCCACCGCGATTGGCGCCTGGGCTGAGGTCGCAGAAAGCAATGCCATCGTGCTGGGCAGCATCAATGGCGTGAACGGGCAAACGGCCAACACCAGTGTGGGCATCGGCACCACGACTCCACAGGCAAAGCTGGATGTGGAAGGAAACAGTGTGCAAACCCTCATCGGCGATCCAGGCTGCGGAAGCGGTTTTGCCGGCCTTGGATTCGTCGGCAGCGGTGGATTCTCCAGTTGCAAGAACTACGCCCTGATAGGAGACCTCAGCGGCAACACCTACATCGGCAGCTCCGGGAACGGTATCATCCATTTCCGCAATCAGAATGGCGCCGACCTGATGACCATCGACCCTTCGGGGGACGTCAGCATCAAGGGCAGCCTCAGCAAGGGCAGCGGCTCGTTCAAGATCGACCACCCGCTCGATCCCGCCAACAAATATCTCTACCACTCCTTCGTCGAGTCGCCCGACATGATGAATGTCTATAACGGCCTGGCGACGCTTGACGCCCACGGAGCCGCGTGGATCACCCTCCCCACTTATTTTGAGGCTCTGAATCGCAACTTCCGTTATCAGCTGACTTCGATTGGGAGGCCTCAACCGAGCCTCTACATCGCACGCGAAGTTTCGGGGAACCGCTTCCGCATTTCCGGAGGCAAGCCGGCCGGGAAAGTCTCCTGGCAGGTAACGGGCATTCGCCACGACGCCTACGCCGATGCCAACCGCATCCAGGTGGAAGTAGAAAAGCCGTCGCAGGAGCAAGGGCATTACTTGCATCCCGAATTGTTCGGAGCGCAGCCCCAGCAAGCGGTTGGCGATCCAGCGCCGCGGTCCGTGGCTGGTCCAATCGCCGGTGCGCCAACGCTGCAGAGGTAAAGAATGCATAAACCAAATTCAATTCTCAGGAGGATTCCCATGAAGCCCGTCCGTGTAACGTTCGCAATTACGGTTTGTTTTTTGACTCAATTGGCCGCCGCTCAGGTGTTGCCTTCGAACAACACTACGAACTTCGGCATGATCGGGATCACACGCGGTCAGACCTTGCAACTTAATCTGGTGGCGATCCCGACCGATCCATGTTTTGCGCAGCTTGGTTTTCAGAACAGCGCCGGAAGTCCGGTTGGCCCGACGTTGAATGTCGCGCTGCAGGCGGGACAATCGGCATCGCTGGCGGTGAATGGAAATTCCCTTACCAATGTGCCCGGCCAGCGGGTTGAAGTGCTGCCGACCGTCGTCGTGACCGCGGGCACAGCCAGCCAGTGCGATGCCTCGGCCGAAGTCTTCGACAATATCCTAGAGATCTCTAGCGTTGTCGTTCCCGGCACGCTCGGTTTCGCTCCAGTTCCCGAGTTCGCCATGTTCGGACTGACGGAACTTCAGACGGCGCGCCTGAATGTCGTAGCGTATCCATCCAACGCCTGCGTCGGACAGCTCAGTTTCGTCAATAGCAGCGGCGCTCCGGTGGGAAGCACGTTGAATGTGCAACTTGCTTCCGGCCAGGCTGCGTCGCTCGATTTACCAGGGAACACGCTGGTCACCAGGCTGGGACAGCGAGCCGAAGTGCAGCCCATCGTCTCGGCGCCCAACGGCGGCTGTATCGCCTCGACTGAGGTTTACGTCACCGGGCTTGGCGTCACCTCGGTGTATATCCCAATTGACCCATGCAGTCCATCGAGCAGCAGTTGCACCGCCTTCTAATGTTGGCACGGGGACAGAATTCTTCGGTAGTGGTGTTGCCCGAGGTGCACCACTACCGAAGCGAATCTGGAACTTTAGGAATCGTCTGATCCTCTAGATCTTGCCAGCGCTTGGCACAGTCCACGGACGCCGACTGCGATTAATCGAATGAGTCGCGGGTCATGGATTCTCCGTGTTCGCACCGGAACTGCCGAGCAGATCAGAGCACGACTCACCCAGTCAGCCTGATTTGCCTCCGTTTTCCCCGGCTTACCTTTGCGCAACATCCGCAGCAATCTCCAAAGTCATGGTGAAGTAGGTTTTGTTACAGGCTCTTACATCCATTTTGGTTCAACTGTGAGGTTCGACTTCGGCTTTGAGAACGCTGAACAAAATGTTTATTCCATGAGGTTCGAGGTTAATTGATTTCACGCACTGCTTCTTGGCGAGGTCGA
>Ga0070766_10001167_pt1 | contig 12595 bp, 7 predicted proteins | sample HubBroMetageWFT6_FD_69782 | JGI IMG/M metagenome (GOLD analysis project Ga0070766, IMG submission 69782) | Warmed and freeze-thawed soil microbial communities from the Hubbard Brook experimental Forest, New Hampshire - Hubbard Brook CCASE Soil... | ecosystem: Environmental > Terrestrial > Soil >...
TGCGACAACCGCGGCCAGCAGTGTGAGGAAGTAAACCGCGCCACCCAGTGCCGCTTCACCCGGCTTCATTCGAGCATAGAATCCGCCTCGTCCCAATGACGTAAGTAAAATGAACGGTGCGGCCAACGAAAGCGCCGCAAAGTCGCGCGCAACCTCGCTCGGAAGGGACCGCGTAAATGATAACGACAATACGTACATGAAGCCGCCGAGCGCGGTTAGCCGCAGAACATTGCCCCGGGCCAGCAGCCCAAAATATTCCTGAAAGCGTCCGGCGTACCGGTTCGAACCGAAAACAATCAAGGGCTCATATACGCAAGCGCTGTACACCATCAAAAACAGCAGAAAACCGGAATAGACTAGCGCAAAAGCACCGTATTGCTCCGGCAAAAGCCAGCGTGCCAGCAGGACGTTGAGTAGGAAGTGCGAACCTGCGAACAGAGCTTGTCCGAGGATCGCCAGGGCCCCGTTCGTGACCGCTGAAAATAATCGCGGAGTCCACCGTTTCGCCCCGACACCGATTGTGGACTTGGAGTCCGCCGGAGTAGCGACTTCGATCGTGTCAAACATGCTTCTTTATCCCGACGACTCCCGTGCATTGCCCCTTAACGAACGAGATGGTCTCACTCGAGCAAATGCGCGTGCCAGCCACAGGTGTACACGGTCAGATCCTTGGCACCAGACGCTCTCCGCGAACACCTTGCCCGGATCCTCTGGGTCTACGCGCTCCCATCGCGCGGACCCGACCATCCACGAGGCCGCGCCGGCCATCGACAGAAGCGTCAAGGCCAGAATTATGACAAGCCTGTGCGGAGACGATTTCCTCTCGGGCACATTGGCAGGGTCGACTACATTGACGGTCGGGATCTCTTTGGCTTCCTGGATTCGCGCCAGCTCGTATTGCTGGTTGAGCAACTCGTAGACGGTCTCCTGAATCTTCATGCGCCGGTACAGATCGGCCCACTCCACGCCGAGTAAGGGCAGCTTGCGGATGGGTGGATACATCTCGTCGGACTGGGCGGCGCCTGAAATCCCGGCACTCGAGACCAAAGCGGCGTCCGTGCCTTCGATCTTCTGCAATTGGCGTTTGAGTTCGTCGACCCTGGCTTGCAGCGACCGGACGCGAACATTGTTGCCGGTATAGATCTGCTCCAAGCTTTGCAGCTCCGATTGGGCGGCGATCAATTGACCCTGCAGTACGCCCGCAGATTCGACCATGGCTTTGGTCTGCTCCTTAATGTCGAGCGTGGAATTCTTGCTGGCAAAAGCGCCGAACTGCTTCTCAGCGTCTTCAAGGTCACTCTTGACGGCGGTGAGTCGTTGTTCGATGAAGATGCGCTCTCGTCTTGCCGAGGAAGTGCTGACCTGGGATAGGAGACGGTTCAACTCTTCGACGTATGCCTGCGCGATGTCGCGTGCGCGCTGCGGACTCTGGTCAATCACCGTCAGCGAAATCACGCCGCTCTTGCGATCTTCACTGACATCGGTTTGGCTATTCAGCCTTTTGCGGGCATCCTGCTGGTAGCGAGAGTGATAGACTTTCCGCAAATTTAGCCTGCCAACCACGTTATCTTGCACGCTCCGGCTCCGGAAGAGATCGACAAAGAGTGCGCCCGAGCCCCGCATTCCCAGCAAACCTCCAGCCATGGCTGCCAGCTCCGGCGACGACTTCGTGGCCAACGCGGCTAGCATCGTACCGCTGCTGTTCATCGCGTCGGGCGGCATGATGCTTATCGAGGATTCGTATTGGTTTGGGATGAGGAACGCGACGACGGCGCTGACTCCTAACGCCCACGCGGCGACGCGACTGAGCAATCGGCGTTTTTCCCACAACAACCGCACGTACGCCAACCCATCGGTTGCGGGCTGGTTCGCTACAGGTTCGACAGCTGGCGGAGGCGAAGGAAACTCGACCTCAGTGACCGGGTCCATCTCGCCTATCGCGGTATTTGTTCTGAGGCTTTCCATAACTCGTGCTTGGGCTCGTCGATGATTACGCCAGGCCCCTTCATATTCCCCGCATCGCAAAGATCGTTGTATGCAACAGGATCGCCAGATCCATAAAAAAGTTGCGATGCCGGATGTAGTAGAGGTCATATTCGATGTTTTCGTGAATAAGGTAATTGCGGTCGCCACTGAGCTGCCAGAGCCCTGTGATACCCGGTTTTACCTGGAGACGCTGCGCATGGCGTTCGGTATAGGTGTCGACAATGAAGGGCATTTCTGGACGAGGCCCAACCAGCGACATGTTGCCGAGGAGCACATTGAGTAACTGCGGAAGCTCATCCAGACTGGTGCGTCGGAGGAAACGACCGAGCTGAGTAATGCGGAGATCGCCCGACTCTTTCGGAGAACAAGCGTAGGCGGGAGCATCCGCGTGCATGGTGCGGAACTTGAAGATTTGGAACCTGCGTCCGTTCCAGCCAACCCGTTCCTGCCGAAACAGCGCCGGACCCTTGGAATCGAGTTTGATCAGTAAGGCGAGAAACAGGAAGAGCGGCGAACCGAAAATCAGCAGAGTTGACGCGCCGCCAAAGTCGAAGACCCGCTTGGCCCACTCGTAGGAAAAGCGCCTAGGGTCGCGGCCGAACGAGGCCAATAGAATGCCGTCAATATCTTGAAAGTCAACCAGCGGATCGGAGTGCAGAAAGTTGTTGGGGACGAAGGACACGCGCGCGTTGGCCGCCAAGGCTTCCTCAACTGCCCGGTGAAACCTCTCTTGTTGAAGGGAAGGGATGGCAATTACGACGAGATCGGCGGCGTACTGCGTAACCAATTGTCGGGTCATGGGCCCGCGCGTCACGGCCGCGGAACGCCGATTTTCGTAACCCAATTCAAAAACGGCGCTGCCAACTCTCATCGCGTTGTCGTCAATAAATGCCACCGGCTCCAGGCCGAGTTTCGGAGAACGGCGCAGCACCGAGTAGACGCGGCGTCCAGTGGATCCCGAGCCGTAGATTAGAACCCGCTCGATACCGTGCCCCTGGGCATGTAAGTGCTGCACCAGCATGTAAACGAAATGCTTTTGAAGGAAGAGAAAGGAGGGCACAAAGCCCAGCGCGATCACAAGTAGCCAGCGCGAAAACAGGAAGCTGGTGAAGAAACTCATAACAAGGATAAATCCCAGCGACTGCATGGCTACGCGGAGGATATGCTCCGTTTCACGCACGTGCAGCAAACTGGTTCCGCGGGAGTACGCGCCGGCGCGGTCCAGCATCAGGACAATCACCGCTGCGAAGGTAGCGGAGACGCCAAGAACAACCGAATGCGGATAGTGAACCTGCCTGCCCAATCCGAGGAAATGGTAGGCCGCGTAGCTTGCCATGCCGGCGCCAATCACGGTCGCGAAATCAGCAAGCGCTTCCAACTTTGTCAGGTGACTTCGGAATCGCGCGGCGGAAGTGCGCGGCGCAACGCGTGTAACCAGAGTCAGATCCGAAACGACGGTTGATTCCGCCTTCGGCGAACTTGTCAGACCGATTGAGGATTGCATGCTAATCTTTGGCGCTATCTTTCGTCCCTGCTCGTTGGGATTCTCTTAGTTCCGCGCCAGACACTCTCGATTACCTCGGGAGGAATCCGTGGCCCAGCGTTTTGAGTGCATGATCTTTGTCTGAAGGGGAGTGAGCTGCTCGAAAGCTTTGGAAGTCTCCGCTATCGTTCTGACTTGCGCATCTGCCACTTCGGATAAAACGTCAGCTGGAAAGAACTCGTGAAATCGATTTGCCGCCCCGGCGCAAGAACCGGGAACTTCCACTGCTCGTATTGCAGGAAGCCACTGAGCCCGATGTCATGCGTGAGCATTTTCTCCACACGCGCCGAGTAGTCTACGGAGCGGCCGCCGCCGATGAAGAGCGTGGAGACTTCCTGTTGACGATATCCCAACTGGAACTTGTCACGGGGCGAAAAGGAATAGGTGAGCCAAGCCTGGCCGCCTCGCCCCGCTCGTCCCATCCAGTTCCCGAGGATTTGCCCGTCATTCGTATAACCCGAGCGATAGCGGCGTATGCCGTAATAGACGAAGCCGGGTGCGAACTCGCTGGTGAGAGGTTCGTGGATTCCTTCCGCGCGAAGTTCCAGCTTTTGAACTTTCGGAAATTGCGCGATGTAAAACCCAGGGTTCACTACGGGGCGAGAGGAGCCGATAGGAGAGATTTCATCGACCGCCAAAGCATCGCAGTATACGGTCAGCCAGTCTCGTAGATGCGGCACGCGATAGCTGACGTCGGCAGCCGAAAGACGTTTGGCGGGATTCTGGCCAGTCACGTCCTCGGCATCATTCGTGTGGGAGTAAAAGGTCTTGATAAAGTTGGCCCAGGTAAAGGGAAGCCCAGGACCGGCGAACATAGCGGTCGCCCCCATCCCAATCTCAAGATTCGACGTGGGCTTAAAGCTGATCTTGAACCCATCGAGAAATGGCTGCGGCTTGATGTTTCCAGGACCGAGCAGAGTTGTTCCATTCAGTTCGAACTGAGTCCCGGAGAGCTGGCCCAGAAAATACTCAGTCCGGACGGGACCGAGAACGTCGGAGAGCAACGGAATTCTATAAGGCGACACGTTATCCAACTTCAGCATGAGGAACGATTCCGCATTGTTGCTCAGCAAAAGCGCACCCGAATCACCCGGTCCGAGCCACCAACCTTGTTTGCCGATCGAGATCTGAAGATTGTGGAAATTCACCCCGATCGCGCCCTCGATGACTCGAAAACGATCGATGCTCGGAGTCGCATTGGATACGGGAAGAGTAAGGTCCGCGTTGGCAATTGCCGACAAAGCCTGAACAGGATCGGAAGGAGAACCTGGAGTATGTTGGGACTCACCGCGGAAGTAAAAGAAAAACGGGCCAAGCACGGCGTGGCCACTCACTCCGGTGACATTGTTGAATCCCTCTCCGTAGGGTCGCCCGTAATCATTGACGATCGTCTCCCCAAAGTGATATCCGTCGCGCAGCGGAGTTCCCGAGATTCCGGTCAAGCGTGTATAGACCGATTCCAGGCGCACGCCGAGATTGGGAGCACCGTCCAGGCGATCGGTCTCGGCCACAAATTCCTCCGCCAACATCTGATAGGTCTTCTGCGCGCTGCTTCCCGGTTCTGCATCGTCGCCCAATTGTTCGCGAGCCTCTTCGAGGAGTCGCGCACATTCCATCCTCGTCCAGGGACGGATTCCGACATTTGCGGAGCGCACTGCGCCCAGTGCAATAAGACGGTTAAAGGCAGAATAGATCCAGCTATCTAGCGGTACATACGGCGATCCCATATTTACTGGATTGCGAACCCTCTCGCCTTTGTCCGAGTCTTCTTGTCTGTCCGAGTCTTTTTCAACGGTGCCCCCCGCGGTTCCACCCACTTCGGGGTCGTGATGCGCGTTCAAATGAAACGGTGCCGTCCAAGACCGTTCTTGGTCGAGTGCGAAATGTTTCAGGAAGGATATTCCCAGCCGATTTTCTGGATCTTCTCCGACGGGCAAGAACGCAGGTCGATTCTCCTGGGGCTTTACGCTTTCAGTCGATGGCATTGGACTGTCCGGTAATTCCGCTATCGCTTCCAGTGCAGAGGAAGAAGGCTGGGAGCCGGTCTGAGCGTTGCTCTGTCCGATACGCAAGAATATGACAACCATGATTAAGAGCACCCAGAGCCTCATACGACGGCCGAATCGTTATCGAGCGACCTCAACGGCAAGCGCTGCGGCAGACAAGATTTGGGATGCTTGCAAGATGCCCTTCCATCGCGAATTAGCGCTGAAGGCCTTCTCGGGTACCACGACCATGTCGCCGGGCCGCAGAACAGCACTTTCTACTCCTCCGCCGAATAATCCTCCGTTACCCCCGGCCACGGAACCATCGGCACGAATCACGAAAATACCCTTTTTATAGGCTGTATTGCTCGGGCCGCCCGCCTGACCGAGATACCATCCCGCAGACTTGCCTGGCTTGTAAGCGACAGCAGTGGGGTCGTAAACGGCGCCATTGACCGCGACGGATGTGGGGACTTTCGGAATGAAGATCGTATCTCCGGCACGCACCTGAATATCTGCCGAAGTGCTTCGCCAACGCTTGGAGTCCTTGGAAATATGGATCACCATGCGTCCGGCGGGTGGAGTGTTCTGCAAACGCTCCACGGTCGCCTGCCACTGCATGAGCGCAGCATCCTTGGCGGCTTTCTGGTCGGCATCGCCATCCGGACCGGCTTTTAAGGACGCGCCTTGATTCTGGAGGTTCTGCATGAATTCAGCACGGTTGCGCTCTTCGAATTCGCGAACCTGCACGCGTTCGAAAATGCTGCCGTAAGGATAAGCGTCGCTGCGCAGACCACCGGCGCGCTCCAGAATAGAACTCAATCGTTCTCCTTCCTCTATCCCGTAGGTTCCCGGATGCATGACTTCGCCGGTCACCGTGATCACGGCACCGACATCTCGCCAGCCGGCGAGTTCGCGGATGCTGAGCACATCGCCGTCGTGCAGACGCATATCGGTGTCGGGCTCGCCCTCGACCGCGCGCCCGATCGCGACCGTCTCATGCTCGCCGACCACCTTTTGACCGCCTTCCACGGTGTAGCGCGTCAAATCCGCGGTCTCCGTAAAGGCGCCGCGCTTAAAGCCGCCGGCCGTCTGAACCAACTCAGCGGCAGTCATGTCCTGACCGAGCGGATACTTTCCGGGACGCCCTACCTCGCCTTCAATGGTCACGGTTGGCGGATCGACCTTGGCGAGATTGCGGTGGATGATTAAGCGATCTTTAGGTTCGAGCGGAAGATTGTCTTTGTCGTCGCCCGCGAGCGCCTGCCGCAGGTTGACGCTCAGAACGATGAGCCGGTTATCGCCCGTCCGGCGGAAAATCTGCACGGAATCGGTCGAGGCGTCGGAAGTCAGTCCTCCGGCGAGGTACACAGCATCGCGCACGCGAGCGGCGCCGTTGGTCAGGTGATCGCCCGGATCGCGCACTTCTCCCGTCACTGTGATGATGGGTGGGTCTTCAAAATCGAAGCGGGAGAAAACACGTACTGTGTCGAAGGGCTTCAGCGCTACCGGCTGGTCTTTATCATTATTACTATGACTCGCATTCAAAGCGTCGTCGAGATTGAAGGCGATGACCTGGGGGGTATAGTCGGGCGGATTCAACCGGACGATTTCGGCATGAACCTTCGATGGTTCAGGCAGCAAATCGTTGTAGGACTGGATCAGGTCGGTAATCAACATGCCGTCGCGAAAAGCGTACTTCCCGGGCCGAAAGACGTGACCTTCCAGGTAAACGGTCTTGTCCGCGTAAGGAAGGATGGGGGAGATTTTGATCTTGTCGCCGTCCTGGACGGCAAAGTCCTCCAGCGCTTTCGCCACACTCTCCTGGTTATTGTTTTCCGGAATGTCGAGGCGGAGCATGGTGCGGCTCTCGTGCGCCTGCACACGCTCGACATCGACGTGGCGGAGCGTGCCAGAAGTTAGTACGCCCCCCGCCAGTTCCAGCACCTCGGCCAAGTTTTTCTCGCCATGCAGTTCATAGATTGCCGGACGACGAACCATGCCCTCGACGGTAATTTCACCTCCAAGAGGCGGAACGAGGACGGTGTCGCCCGATTGCAGCCGCTCGACGCCGTTGCGGATGCCGCGCAGCAGCAGATCGTAGACATCGACCTCTTGAACCAAGGTGTTTCCTCGATAGTGGCGAAGGGTGCGCAACGATCCACGCGACGTGGGGCCGCCTGCCATAAACACGGCATTCAAGGGTGTGGAGAGCGAGCTGATGTCATAGGCGCCCGCTCGTTCGACATCTCCCACAACATAGATCCGAATGGTGCGCAGGCGCGCCAGAGAGACGTCGGCTTGCACATCCCGGAATTGGCTCCGCAAACTGCCTTGCACTAACCGCTGGACCTCGCCGAGGCTTCGTCCAGAGACTTGGATGAAGCCTGCCTCGGGCAGCGCAATTCTGCCTTCACCGTCCACCACCCGGCGTAAGCGCTGCGAAACTCCGCCCCAGAGATTGATGCTGACCGAGTCGCCGGGGCCGAGCACGTAGTCGGGACCAACCGGGAGGTCCATGGGCAACTGATCGAAGTTGCCGGTGCCATTGCGAAAGACGTCGTCCCCGAAACGAACCAACGCGGGCGAGCGCCTGCCGTACTGCGTATACAAATCGTAGAGTGAAGGAACGTCGGCGTAAGGATTCACTCGATGACGTAATGAAGCATGATCGTCGCGAGGAAATGACGGCAATGATGTACGGTCGCGGCGGGAATCGAGCGAGGCACGTTGGCGCAGAGAGTTCTGATCCTGTGGAGTCCCAGTCCTCCCAGCGGAAATGTCTCCTCCCGGCTGCGTCAGCAATGGGTAAGTCGGCAATCGGCTTACATCGTCTGCGCTCTGCTGACCCATCGAACCGCCCAGAGAGCTTAATGAGCCCGATGTTGTCTGCTGCTCAGATCGTGCGCGAACGAGCCCCGGCAGATCTTCCGGACTGATCCGCTCCATCGAACCGATTGATCCCGATCCCATGGATCCCGAATCTGTCGGCATGCCGTCAAAGTCGTCGGAATCCCGCATCTGGGCTTGTTCGACGGCGCGGCGACTGTCAAGTTCAGGTTGTTGCTGAGTCGCGGGCGACCCTTCCGGAGACTGAGGACTGTACCGAGGACCATACTGAGGCTGAGTCGGTTGCGGGCTTAGCGGTATGCGCCGATCCTGATCGGACCAATACCGCTCTTCCTGACTCGTGGGGCGAGTCTTGTCCGGATTTGCTGTGGTCGGGGTCTGTTCTTCTCCTGTCGTGATTGAGTGAGCGCCCGTGACTGACTCGCGCTGACGCTCGTCTGGGGTGGGCAGTGCCCGGATATATAGCCGCTTCGACACTTCTTGCGTCGCCAGCACCCTGATGTTCTCGTCCTCACGCAACAGGCGAAAGAGTGCTTCGTCGGTTAAATCTGCGGACTCAAGGATCCTGCCCTGCTCGAATGCCTTTCGGACCAGGAGCTTCTTCACTTCCAGAAGCAGGCCAGTTTCTTTCTGGAGAAGAGTAATCAGCTTCTCTGCCGAAAGCGACACAGTCTGCTCCGCCTGCCGCTCCGCCTGTGAATGCGATTCGTCGAGTGCTCGCGTGCGACCATAAACAGACGAATCTTGAGCGGACATCAAAGCAGTACAGAGGGTGAGGAGTGATGCCAGAATTGCCGCTCCGGCACTTGGAAAGCGACAGGGAAGGGACATTTGGAGTCCCTCGTTAACGAACGCCAGAAACTGAGTTCGGCGGGACCGACAATTCGAGTGACAAGATGTCTTCATATTGGTTCAACGTCGGCTTCATCCACCTCGAGCATCACCGATCGCATGAGCAGATCGATCGAGAGCACCAAGCGGAAGCCTTCTTTGCGCCGGACCATGATTCCTTCGGCATTCAAGAGAGGCCCGCTCTTCACGCGAACTTTCTTGCCTTGGCGCAGGTAAGGATGAGGTTGCGGCCGCAAACCAGCGGACACGCCAGATTCCAGCGCGCGGATCTCAGAGTCCGGAACCGCGGCAGGCTTACCCTGAAAGGTCACGAATTGCACGACCCCTGGAGACCGAAGAACGCCCAATCGGTCTCGAAGGTCGAGGTTCACGAAGACATAGCCCGGAAACAGCGCCATATCCAATTCCTTGCGACGATCCTTCCAGCGGCGCACGCTGCGGTAGACGGGAAGGAAATAGTTCAATCCCTGGTGTTCGAGATGGCGGGTGACCACGTTCTCGTGCCTCGGACGAACCGAAACCGCGTACCAGTGCTGCACCGGCAAAGGCCGTTCGGTGCGGCTCCCGGCCGGAACCGCGGTCTCTGACGCTTCGATGTTTGCGAGAGTATTTTCCAGCACCGCTTCCCCTCCTAACTACAGCTCCGCCATCTCAGTTACATTCAAATGATGAATGTAAGCGATTGGTTATCAATGATTTAGTCAAGCAATCGCGGCCCTGACCCGCTAGTTATGTACCGTACCTACTAACGAAGGCCGGTCCCGCAAGGCGCTCAAAATTCCAGCCTCGGAACTCTCCAACGGTTTGGTCCGAACGTCCACAACTGCCCAATAAAACAGCCCGCGATTCTGTTCCGGCGCGAGCGCCACGATCTTCATCTGCGGATACCGGCCAAGCAGAAAGCCGCATTGGGCGACGCGCTTGTCAGCATCTTCGAGCGCGAGAATCAGGACGTCGGGCTGGGCCTCTTCGACCGTCCCCGCCAGTTCGCTCTCGTCATGGACCTCACCAATCACTTCGATATCAGGCTGGTCTGCGATTACGGCAAGCACAAGCTCTCGCATCAGTCGTGGACGGTTTGCAACCAGAACTCGCACTCGTTTCACCAGCGTAACCCTCGCCAGTCAGTTCTAAACGCTCGCGATATTGCGAACAAGAATCAATTGCATACTAAGGTTGCAGTGCCAAAAGAGGGCATGGCACAATCGGAATCGCGGTACTAAGCTGGTACTAAGCGAGGGACTAATCGGTGGTCATAGTGGACTAAGGCAAGCGGGCGCGATACAGCGCGGGCAAACCGAATGCGCGGCCGCAATCGCTGGCGAACAGGATGGATTCGGAGTCCAGCGCCCACGCCGGAGATGAGCTGTTGCAATTCCCTCCGGTCAACAACATCTCCCGGCCCACCGCAAGGTTTCGCAGCCAGACTTGTTCCGGTCCGTTCCGCGTCGACGTGAACGCCGTCCATTTCCCGTCAGGTGAAGTTACCGGCTGGGTAGAATCGACCGGTAATGGTGCAACCTGCACCGTCGTCTTCCTGGTGGTTGGATCGAACTGCATCATGGTCGATGTCCGGTTCGCTACTACTTCGAAGTAGATCGGTCCATCCGGTGTTACCGCGATGGGGTGAAAGGCCTGACCCGCGAATACTAGCTCTTCATCGCGATTGTCGTGCAACCACCGCAACACGTACTGATCGCCGTCTATCGATTGGTAAAAGATCCCCGCGCGTGAGACGGCTGGGTACGAGGAGAAGATAGCTCCCTCTTTCACGGCGACACGCTCGAAACGCTGGCCTGGTTCCTCGGCGTATGCCCGCATGTGTTGCCGCGCATCGACGAACGCAATCACCGCGGACAGAACAGTTGCGCCAACAATCCACGGGCGAGAAAGACTTCGCCAGCGCTCCCATCCCAGCATGACAAACAGAGCAACCAGCAACCATACCTTCGGAAAACAACGGAGGAGACCGAGAGGAGCGGTCAACAAAACATATGCGGCAATGAAAAGCACCCTCTGGCGTGGCGGCGATTCATCTAACAGGAGCACGAGTGGCAGCAACAATAAGATGAACGTATAGGATGCGGTGTTCGTCGATAACAAGAGTACGGCAATGACGAACCAGGCGAAGTCACGGCGATCGGTGGAGGGCTTTAGGGCGACACCCAGGGACAGGGAAACGATCACCGCCACAGTAGCAAAGGTGCGCAAAAAGAAAAATATCCGCGGAGCTTCCCAGAGCGGGTCGGGATTCAACTCTGGTTCCCGCATAAGATAATGCCGGAGCATGGTCGAAACCGTCGGCACCCCTGGGTTGTAGGGATCAATCGCACCGCTTTCCAAGGATCGCGGGAAAATCTGCGTGGCGTAATAAACAATGTCATGCCAACCGAACAAGGTGATCGCAAGGACTCCCAGACAAGCAATGGTGGCGATCATCCCGAAGACAGCCTTCCAGTTACGCTTGGCGATGAAATACAGCAGAAACGGGCCACCGTACAGTTTTAATCCAAACGCCAGGCCAGCTAGCAGTCCGCTTATTGCGTGCTTCCGGCGGTGCAGGCAATAGAAGGAAAGGGTCAATAAAAAAAGCAGGAAAACGTAGTACTGGCCATAAAGGAAGTTTGTGCGAAGGGAGAAATATCCGCAGAATGCCAGGAGCCAGACTTGTTCCGCGCTGAATCGCGTCAGGCGCGACAGCAGCCATACGGCCATCGCTAGAAAACCGAGATTGCAGAGGAGCCACGCCTGCTTGGCGCGCAGCGGCCGAAGCGGAGCCAGCCCGACCAGAGGCAGCGCGGTCAAAGGGGTATGGGGATTGTAATTGCCAAGTTGATGTTCGACACCGGCATAGTTCATTTGCCGTTGGAACCAGGTCCAGTCGTAGTAGTTGTGCAAGGGCTGGCCTTGGCGAACCAAGACCGCCGCCGTGTAGTAGTTCGGGAAATCAGTGTTTAACTGTGTCCAGCCTGTTCGAAATGCCCTCGCAAGAAAAAATATCAGCGCGGCCAACGCTATCCAACGCGTTGCGCGGGTGAAGCGCGAGTTAGAGGGTGAGGCAGCCATGGGTCGAGCGGGATCGGCGGGCGGTCTTTAAGGGTCGGCGAAGAGTCTGCGGGAAGGACCGTCATACACAATCCGAGCGGTGACTTGTATCCGCATTCGCCGAGTGCATAAAGACCACGGCCTGGTAGTAATGGGAAATCAGTTTTTGATCTGGTTCGTTCCTTTCGTTGTATGCGGCGTGGTGGCATGGCTCGGGGCTGCAGCTTCCAGGCTCCCCGGACCAAAGTCAACGACCAATGGAGATGGGCTCGTCACACTGCCGCGCTCCAAGAACTCGTCTCCATTCGAAAACTTCTTTCCGACATGGTAATGG
>Ga0070766_10001168_pt1 | contig 12594 bp, 11 predicted proteins | sample HubBroMetageWFT6_FD_69782 | JGI IMG/M metagenome (GOLD analysis project Ga0070766, IMG submission 69782) | Warmed and freeze-thawed soil microbial communities from the Hubbard Brook experimental Forest, New Hampshire - Hubbard Brook CCASE Soil... | ecosystem: Environmental > Terrestrial > Soil...
TACTTAATGGCCGACGCGAGTAAAGACGAGAAACAATCATGGCTGCGCCGCCGTGTGGAAGGCGCGATCCGCGGCGGCCTGACTCGCACCTACGAGACCATCAGAGTCGATCCGGCACGTTTCCTGATGCAGCTGCGCGTGGCGCACGGCCTGCCCCTCGCCACTTTTCATGGCGTCTACACGCTGCCGATCGAACGCCTCGACGACGTGGCCGAGTCGGTGATTCGCGGCAGTATGAAGATGGCAGCGGCCGAGGGAGCCGGCTTCGGGCTCGGCGGCATCCTCACCATCGTGCCCGACCTCGGCATCCTCTCTGCCATCACCATGCGCACGATTCAGAAGCTCAGCCTGATCTACGGATTCGAGTTGAACACCGACAACGAAATCGCCGAACTGTGGATTGCCGCCGCCAGCGCCGCCGGGGTCGACATCAGCCGGGAATTGCTGGAAAAAGAAGTGGTCAATCGCTTCGTGCCGCGAGTCATCCAGCGCATCGCCGCTAGAGCGGGCGCCGAAGTTACGGAAAAGTGGATGGGACGCCTGATTCCTTTTGCCAGTTCAGCCATCGGATGCGCCCTGAACTATTATTTCGTGCGCGCATGGGGCCGGCGGGCGCGCACGCATTTCCGCAAGAAGCATCTCGAAGCGCGAGCGCGTCTGGCGGCGGAACCGGGACAGCTTCCGGCTGCACCTTCGCAAACATTGCCTTGATTGGGTAGAGGGGAATCCAAACGGGGCATATTCTGCTCGACGCTCAGACAATTAGTGGTCAGAGAAATGGAAGAAGATGCTCATGCGCAGCCGCAGGTGGCCGGCGTATTCTTATCGCAGCCACTCTTCCAATGTAACGCCGCGTTCGGTTTTCTCGTCGCGATACTTCACGATAACGGGCGTGTAGAGCGAAAGATTCCAGTCGTCGGATTTGCCTGCGCCTTTTTTTACCGCGCGCGAGCCGGGGACGACGACCGCATTTTCTGGCACCTCTAGCGGCTGCTCGGCCGATGCGCGATAAATTTCGCCGCGCACCAGATCGTAAAGGGGAGTGGACCGGGTCAGGATCGTGCCCGCTCCCAACACCGCTCGAGCGCGGACCAGCGTGCCTTCATACACGCCGCAATTTCCGCCAATCAACACGTCGTCTTCAATCACCACCGGCGCAGCGTTGATCGGTTCGAGTACGCCTCCGACCTGCGCTGCCGCGCTCAGATGCACACGTTTGCCGACTTGCGCACAGGAGCCGACGAGCGCATGCGAGTCGATCATCGACCCCTCGTCCACATAAGCGCCGACGTTAATAAACATTGGAGGCATGCAGATGACCGACGGCGCAACATAAGCGCCTTCGCGAATGGAAGAGCCTCCGGGCACCAGGCGAACGCCATCGGCAAGTGTGAGCCGGCGGGCAGGGAAGGTGTCTTTGTCGATAAACGAGAGCACGTCGCCATCCGGCATTTCGGTGAGCTCACCGAGTCGAAAGCCAAGCAGGATGCCCTGTTTCACCCAGGCATTGACGGTCCAGCGCCCGTCGATTCTCTCGGCGGCGCGAATCTCGCCGCGAGTCAGAGCGGCGCGAAAATCGAGAAAGGCCTGGCGCGCTTCGTCGCGATCGCTGATAGGTTCGCGATTACACAGGGATTCAATGGAAGACTTTAACGGGAGTAGAGAATCTGCCATGGTTGTTTGACATTTTCGCCCTCCCGCGGAACAGCAGGTCCTGCGCTGCGCTCAGGATGGCATTTCCATCGGTTTCCGTGCGTCGCGGCGCACGCTTAACGGCTAATGCTAGTGCTTATGGCCGCTCTCACGCCACGCACTTGCATTCGCTGCGGATCAGCACTCCTGGCATCTGGTGCGTTGCCTCGCGCGCCTCGGCGATGTTGCCGTAAGGTCCGTGCCAGCGCGAATGGCTGGGATCGTGCCCAGACGGGCGCCCTTTGCCGGAGCTGCATTGCCCGCAAGATGCGCGATGCAGCATTGCTTTATGCGGGCCCGCCGCCCAATTCTCGTAAACATAGAATTCCGTGGCTGCCGCGGGAGGAGCCGCCAGTCGAACGATGACCCCAGCGTCGGTAGCGATCTTTTGCAGTTTCGAGCGCGTGTCGCGGCGCATGGGTAACAAGGGAAGACGGTAAACCTCTTCGATCTTGCCCATCATTGCCAGCACCGCCTTCACCGGCAGCGGGCTCGACTCGATGAAGTTCGCTGTCATGAGCGGAAAATATTTGCGGTGGAGCGTGCGCGCTGCGGGCCAGTCGTTGTTCAAGGCAGCGCGCGTCATCTCCGCCATCTCGCGCGGAATTTCATTCGAAGCAACCGAAATCACACCAACTCCGCCGAGCGCCATCACCGGCAGAGTGACAGCGTCGTCGCCGGACAACACGATGAAGTGCTCAGGTACTACCTGCAAAACGTCGGCAATCTGCGTCATGTTGCCGCTCGCCTCCTTCACGCCGACGATATTTGCAACCTCGCACAGGCGCGCCAGCGTTGCCGGTTCGAGATTGGCAGAAGTTCGTCCGGGAACGTTGTAAAGAATAATCGGTTTGTCGACCGCTTCGGCGATGGCGCGAAAATGCCGGTATTGCCCCTCCTGCGTCGGCTTGTTGTAGTAAGGCGAAGCGGTAAGAATCGCGTCGACGCCCGGCCGCGCTGCGACGTCCTTCGCTTTTGCAACTGCCTCCTGCGTCGAGTTGGAAGTCGCGCCCGCGACGATCGGTACGCGTCCCGCGGCGACCTCGATGGTCAAGTCGATCACTCGCAGCCACTCATCATGATTGAGCGTCGGCGTCTCGCCGGTAGTGCCGCAGGGAACTAGAAAATCGATGCCCGATTCAACCTGCCACGCGACCAGATTGCGCAGCGCATTTTCGTCAACCGCACCGTCCTGAGAGAACGGCGTTACCAGAGCCGTACCACAACCTCGCAATTGCATGTGCTTAGAATAACGCTAATCGCAGGCGCTTGCATGGCTCCGGCATTTACTGGTGTTCCCTCAGAATTGCGGGGAGCGCCGGCTCCCTGCCGAACTTTCCTCGGCTGGACAGACGAGGCGTCGGTCCCTCCGCGAGTCGAGCCAATGCCCGCATAGGAGCCGCACTTACAGTTCCCGCCAGACGTTGCGGAACTCGTAGAAACCGGTTTTCCCCGCCAGCCATTCCGCGGCGCGCACTGCGCCTTCCGCGAATCCCTGGCGCGACTTGGCATCGTGGCAGAGGTAGATGCGATCGCTGACGGAATTGAAGACTAGTTCGTGCAGGCCGACCGCGTCGCCTTCGCGAAAAGAGACAATTTCCAACTCCTGTCCCCCCGCGTCGCGCACAATTTTCTGGATCGTGATCGCCGTGCCGGAGGGAGCGTCTTTTTTCTGCGCGTGATGACGCTCGAAGATCTGGCCCGAGTAATCGAATTTCAGAGCGCATCCGGCGGCGGCCGCAATCTCGAAGAACAGACTGACGCCGATCGAAAAATTCGATCCGTAGAGGAAGCCCGTTTGGGCCGAGAGGACCATCTCGCGCAGGCGAGGTATTTGGTCATACCAGCCGGTAGTTCCAACCACCAGATTTGTCTTGGCTCGGATACAGGCCTCGGCATTGGCAAGCGCGGCGGCGGGAGTGGTGAAATCGATCACCGCGTCGGTCCCGGTGAGCGCGTCGGCAGTGAGCGCGCGGCAGCCGGCATTGTCAGCGGACGATAGGCTGCGGACATGATGCCGCCGAGCGCGCGCGACTTCCGCCACCATCGACCCCGTCTTGCCGCGTCCAAGAATCAGGAGGTTCATGATGAGATCTTAAACCGCAGAGTGCGCCGAGTTCGCCGAGAAAATTCCGCAAGAACCCTTGTTTTTGGCGCCGGTTGTTTTTCCGGGCGCGCTCCGCGTCCCCCGCGGTGCGATGGCACTAAGCAAACACTTCCGGATCCACTTCCGCGAAAAATGCACGGTGCAAACGCCGCACCACCTCGGCCGCGTCGTCCTCTTCGATTACGAAAGTCAGATTAATTTCCGACGCGCCTTGCGAGATCATGCGAATCTTTACATTCTCAAGGATGCCGAACACCTTGGCGGCGATTCCGGGTGTCTCCCGTAAATTTTCGCCCACCAGGCAAACAATCGCCTTGCGCCCTTCATACTTGACGTCGGCGATCTTGGCTAGATCGGCAGCGAGCGCCGGAATTGCTTCGTTCGTCTCCGCGGTTACGGACACGCTCACCTCTGAGGTAGAAACCACGTCCACGGCCACGTTGTGCTGATCGAAGGCCTCAAAGATCGACTTCAAATATCCATGCACGAGCAGGCGGCGCGGCGATGCGACCTCGACCAGCGTGATCTTTTTCTTGAGCGCGATGGCTTTGAAAATATTCGAACATCGCGGGGCGCGCGCTGTAATCTTGGTCCCTTCACAGGTTGGATTCATCGAGTTCAAAACAAACACCGGAATATTTTGCTGGACGGCGGGCAGCACAGTTGCCGGATGCAGAACTTTGGCGCCGAAGTAGGCCAGCTCGGCGGCTTCATCAAAGCTGATGACTTTGATCCGCCGTGCCTCGGGAGTCAATCGCGGGTCGGTGGTCATCATGCCATCGACGTCGGTCCATATCTCTATCCGCTCAGCGTGAAGCGCCGCGCCAAAAATCGCGGCGGAGAAATCCGATCCTCCGCGGCCGATGGTGGTGGTGATGCCGCTGCGATTTGAGCCTATGAATCCGCCCATCACCGGAACTCTGCCGGAGTCGACGAGAGGCTGCACTCGCTTGCGAAGACGCTCATTCGTTTCCTCAAACTGCGGAACCGCGCGCGTATAACTGCTGTCAGTGAGCAGGCACTGGCGCGAGTCTACGTGCACCCCCGGCAGTCCGCGCGCAATAAAAGCGGCAGCAACAATTTTGCTCGAAAGCACTTCGCCAAACGAGGCCACGTAATCGTAGGTGCGCGGAGTAATTTCGCCGACCGCGCCAATGCCACGCAGCAATTCATCGAGGTCTTCGAAATCGGCGCCGAGATCGCCATGAAATTCCGTAAACAGCGCGGTGCCTAGCAGTTCGCCGGCAGTATCATAATGCCGCTCGCGCAGGGTGCGCGCCATCTTGAGGGCAGTCTTGCGATCGCCGCTGCCCGCGGCCCTGCCCATGGCAAGGAGGGAATCGGTCACCTTCGCCATCGCGCTAACGACAACCACGGGACGGTCCGCCAGCCTGCCTTGTACGATCTGCGCCACGCGGTCGATCGCTTTCGCGTCCTGCACCGACGTCCCGCCAAATTTCATCACGATCATGGGCGGGGGTGCTCCTTGCGGCAGGCAGAAAATTCGCCGCCGAGGCACGGGGACACGGAGGAACACTGAACCATGGAATTCGGGCACGCATGATTCGGGCCCGCTGGGTGACTCCGCGCCTCGGCGGTGGATTCTCTCTTCACCCGAGGTATCCCTTGGCCTTGAGCCACTCCGCATTCAGCAACGCAGCCCCCGCCGCGCCGCGAATTGTGTTGTGCGAGAGCACGGTAAATTTCCAATCGAGCACGTTGCATTTGCGCAGGCGCCCAACCGCGGTGGTCATGCCTGCGCCGAGGTCAACGTCAAAGCGGGGTTGCGGACGATCCGGCGCCGTCATATACACCACAGGCCGATCGGGAGCGCTCGGCAGACGCAGTTGTTGCGGCTCGCCGCGAAAATCATCCCACGCCGCGATGATCTCGTCGGCGGTAGCTTTTTTCTTGAACCGCACCGCGACCGACTCGGTATGACCATCTTCCACCGCGACGCGATTGCACTGTGCGCTCATGGCGAACGGAGCGGGTTCGACCTGCGCTCCCTTTAAAACGCCCAAGAGTTTCTGCGTCTCTTCTTCCATCTTTTCTTCTTCGTTCTTGATATAGGGAATCACGTTGCCCAAAATGTCGAGCGAAGCCACGCCGGGATATCCCGCGCCGCTTACCGCTTGCATGGTTACCGCCATCACGGCCTCAAGCGTGAACGCGCGATGCAAAGGAGCGAGCGCCAAAACCAATCCCATGGCCGAGCAGTTGGAATTGGTGACCACGAACCCTCCCGACCGTCCGCGCCACGATTGTTTATCGATCAGGCGAATATGATCGCCGTTGACCTCCGGGATCACCAGCGGAACGTCAGACTGCATGCGCAAGGCGCTCGAATTCGAAACCACGGCACAGCCGGCGTCGGCAAACTGGGGTTCAAGTTCGCGCGCGATTGAGGCGTCGAGCGCGGCGAAAATAATTTTGGGTGCGCCCTCAGGCTTGGCCGGCGAAACCGTCATCTTCGCCACCTTGGCGGGAATCGCGGTTTTCAGCCGCCAGCGCGCCGCTTCGGCGTAAGGACGCCCCTCGGAGCGGTCCGAGGCCGCCAGCCACGACACTTCGAACCATGGGTGATGCTCGAGCATTTGGATAAATCTCTGCCCGACGATGCCGGTGGCACCGAGAATTCCTACAGAAAGTCTGGTGGACATGGTGAACTGTGATTTTATACTAGCGAGTTTTCACACGGGAATGTTCAGTAAGGGGAGTGGGTTAGCAAGGCACTTCGCCGCCTAGCTTCGACCTTTGCCCAGCTCTTGCGGAAACGAGTACTCGTTGAGCGGGCCGAATTTTCTCTTTTCCGCGTAGATGCGCCAGCGGCGCCACACAATGCGCAGACTCGCCATCACGGGGATCGACAGATAGACGCCAAGGATTCCTGCGATTTCTCCGCCCGCGAGAATGCCAAACAGAGCGGCAAGGGGATGCAACTCGACGCTAACGCCCATGACACGCGGAGAAATTACGTAGTCCTGGATCAAGCGCCAGGCCAGCAAAAACAGCAGTAGGAATGCCCAGTGCTGATATCCCGCCAAAACCGCGACGACCATCATGGCCGTACCCGCCAGCAGTGGGCCCGCGAGCGGAACAAACTCGAGCGCGCCGCCTGCGGTGCCGAGCATCAGTGCATAAGGCACGCGCATCAATCCGAGTATCGAAACATAGGCCAGCAGGGAGAACGCCGCCAAGGTCAACTGCGCGCGAATGAACTGCGCCAGCATCTGATTCAGATCTTGAAACACATCCTGCAAGAACTCACGCTGCGTGCGCGATTGCACCAGCGCCAGCAATACTTCGTGAAAGTTGCCGCCATCGCGCAGGAAAAAAATCGCCAAAATGGGCACGAGAAAAAGCACCCACACTTGCTGCGCGGCCTCCGCCGCTCGAATGCCGATGCGCTGCGCCAGCGCCGCCAAATCCCCGCGGCGACTAATCAAAAAGTCGCGTATGCGTTTCTGGGTAACATCGCTCCAGCCGTGCTCGTTCCCGATCTTCTCGGCAAGCTGATCGATCTGGCCGGAGAGCTGGCCCATGCTGGCATTGTCGACAAGTCCGGGCAGCGACTCGCCCAGGCGCGAGCTTTGCCGCGCAATCCTCGGTCCTACGAGCAACCCGAACACCGCCAGTCCGACAACCAGCAGAAAGTAAATGATCGCGATCGCCCACACCCTGCTCCGCACCAGCTTTTCCAATCGCCCCACGGCGGGATTAATAAGGTAAGCAAAAAAGATGGCGAACAAGAAGACAATCAACGTCCGTCGCGCGGCGTACAAAAAACCCAACCCCAGGGCGAACAGCAGAGCCGTCAGCAGTACACGCGAGGTGCGTGAGTCAAGAATCGTCAAGGGGCTATTTCAACCGGTCTGGCCCGAACGCGATCATCCCTAAGTTTTTCGGCGCCGCTACTATCGTACATCTGCAATGAGCCATCCAATTGCCAAAAGGGCTGGCCGTGAGCGTGCGGCGGCGTCCCGCTAGTCGCGTACCACTTCGGTATTTTCACCGACGATCATCATCCGCATCGCCTTGAACTGATCGTCGAGCCAAAGCAGCCACGTTCCCGACTCATTCTTCAGTTCGAGCTTGAGCAGATCCTGTGGTCCGCCCTTCAGATTGACTTTCTCCCGGCCCAGAAATTCGACACTCATCGCCGCCGAGGCATGCTGGTGCGGATTCAACGTCCCCATTTGCGCGCGCTGTTTCAGCGGACACTGCAGTTGCCCCTTGACCTGTTTGCAGCTTTCTCCCAGATATTTCCACGCCAGCACTTCGCGATGAATGAAGAAATAGTCGTCGAGAATCATGGTCGACGGCGGCAACAGGTAGGGCTGTTCGTGTTCCTTGTCGGTCGCTCCGCTGCTCCATCTCTGATTCAAGAAATCTCCGTTGGGCAGCACCACCGATTGCGCCTGCTCCGGGCTCACTTCTTTCCACTCGTAGCGATGCAAATCGCCTGCCGCAGTTAGCTGCAGCTCAGAAGTTTGCACGTCCGGCGGAGTATTTTCCGACTTGAACTCAGAGTGAATCACGCTGCCGGCATTGGTTTGATAAATCGAAAACGTCTCCGTTCCCACACGATGGCCATTTTGGTAGACGCTGAAAGAGCCAGAATCAACGTCCTTCCCCTCATGGTCCTTGTCCTTATCTCCATCTCGCGGCATGGGGGCGGCGCTTGCCAGCGTGCTGAGGGCTGCGATCGACCCAAGCAGCGCGATTATCATGATGACGAAAACGAGCAGCCGACCATACGACTTCACTGTGGTTCTCCTGTTCCAGAGTTAGTGGAGGGCATTTGAGACAAGCCGGCGTCCACGGCCCTCCCCCAAGATTGCAACTTACGCTCGATCTCGTCGCAAAGGGAGGCCGGCTCCCTGCCCGAGGTTACAACAGTAACCGTCGCCTGACGATAGAAGGGCAAGCGATATTGGTAGAGTCGCGCAAACTCGACACGATCCTTTCGCAAAGGCCGGTCTTTGGCGTGCTCCAGGCAGCGGTTCCACAGTTCGTCCAAAGGAGCCTCCAGAAATACAGATGGCCAGGAATGCAGCAGGTCGCGATTCTCCGCTTGCGCAAACGCCCCACCCCCCAAAGCCACCACGGTATTGCGGGCGAGCGATTCGGTCAGAGCGCGCAGCGCGTTGGTTTCGGCGAGCCGAAAGCCACGCTCGCCCCGGTCGCGGAAGATATCGGGTATGTTCTGACCCTCCCGGGTCTCAATTCTCGTATCCAAATCCACAAAATCCCAGCCCAGCCCGCGGGCCAATTCCTTGCCGAGGCTGCTCTTGCCCGAGCCCATGAATCCCACCAGAAACACTGCGCGCACTGCCATGGCGCTCCCGGGCAGATTAAAGATAAAGGCGATCGCCTGAGGTGACAGCGATCACCCAGGAATTCGCGCCCTTCGGTTCCCGTTCAATTTTGTTGATTCAGCGTTTTTAGCGCTGCTTGAGGCGGATTTTACCACTGAATGAACGGAGTACGACCTCCGATGCTGCTTGCCCGGAGTTGCCGATAAAGGAACGTCCTACTTCTTCAGAAAAGCGCGAGTGTTTCGGTTTGAGAGGAAAATCGTGTTGCACCTTGCCGAGCACCGAGTGCGCTCTGAAACCAGCTGACACATCCACCGGTACCAGCGCTTCGATGTCACCGCTATGCGTCGTAAATCTGTAGTCGCCACCCGAACCGAAATCGCCGTCGTAGAAAATCTTGCCGCTGCCCGAATTCACCTGCACCAAAGGCCCGGTGACCGCCTTTAAATGGACGTCCCCGCTGATCGAAGCCAGCTCCACGTGCCCGTTGCGAACCTCGGTTAGCGTGATCGATCCCCGCATGGTCCGAACGTGCACATGGCCGTTCTCCACGTTGCGGATATTGACCGCCGCATCCGTGCCTTCGAGCGTCAAGTCGCCATGCATGTGTTCTACCGACAGCGGCCCGGTTGAAGAATGCAGGTTCACGGTCGCATCAGCGGGGATCACCAGTTCATAATCCACCTGGCCCGTGGACTGTTCTGCGCCCTGCAACAGGTGCGAAGCGATTTCAATGCGATTCCCAGTCTGCTGCTGGTCGACCTCGACCTCGCCCGACTTAAGCGTGGCGGTGACGATAACGGCGTTACTGCTGCCTGAGCGTACCGAGATCGCCCCGTACTGCGTATCCACGGAAATATTCGCATTGGGACCGACCGTGTAGCGATATTCCTTGATGTTTCCAGCAAACGCCGCCGCCGACAAACACGTCACCATGACCAGCGTTCGAACGCTCGGTTGGTGAAAATTCCGTGGCCGAAGAACCACCCTTTGCAGACTCGCCATAAAACGCCGCCCTGCGGCCGGGAACGCCGGTCCGCCCCTTCTCCTACTGAATACGATCCAATGCGATCTGGTAAAGAAGTGCTTTCTGTTGATAAGCATCCATCAAATGCTGCCGCGCGTCCGCATCCCCCGGATTTTGATCCAAATAGGCCTGCGACTCGCGTATGTCCGCATTCACCGCCCGCAACTGGCTTTCATACGTGGCCCGCATGGAAGGAGCGCGCGTCGATACCTCGCTCAGAAACTGCTGATCGTCCGCGCTTGCTTCCGGTTCGATCAAAGTCTTTTCGGCAGAAGACTTCGCGGCTGACGCCATCTCGTCCTCGCTCCCCGCCTTAGCTGCCTTGTGCTCACTCGTTGCGGTAGCCCTCGAAGTCACGGCGCTTGAAGCCGGTGTCACCGCAGGCGGAGCAGTCGAAGCGGGGGCATTCGCTGAAATCTCGGAACCACCGGTCGCCGCCGGAGACGACGCCGGAGCCTGCACTTTGGCCACCGGCGGAGCTGGCTTATGATTTACGAGGTAGGCACCCGCCGCGATGAGCACGGCCGCGACCGGAGCCAGCCACCACGCGCTCCATCGTTGAAAGCGGAATTGGGATTGCGATCTCGGAACAAGCGTTGACCGGGCGGGAAGGGCCTGGAATTCCGGCACCGGGGATTCACCGTTCGCCGATTCCCGAATCACGCCTTCAGCGCGCAATTGCGCCGCGATCTGCGCCCACACGTGCGGACCCGGCTCTTCGTTGGCTGCCAATCGCGGAGCTTCGCTCGCGATCAAGTCCAGGTCTGACATCAGACCTGAGCACTCCGGGCAATGCCTTACGTGGTCATCAAATTCATTATGAAATGCGCTCTCCGGAGCACCGTCCAGCATCTCCGGCAGAACTCGCCGTACATCGGAACACGTCATAGCAACTCTCTCCCAAAATACTGCTACTACCACCTCATCCTGTCTTGGCCTTTTCGGCTCTCATGAACTTCAAATAGTCGCGCAGCTTCAATCGTGCCTTATGCAACTGCGACTTGCTATTGCCAATCGAGCACCCTACGATTTCTGCAATCTCGTTATGCTCGAAGCCTTCAATATCATGCAACACAAAAACCGTTTTATACCCGGGCGGCAGCTTGTCAATGGCCCGTTGCAGTTGTAAGCGATCGATTGATCCCGTCAGCTTCACATCCTGCGTGCCAAACTCTTTTCTCGGCGCCTCGTCGTCCGCTTCGAGCGTCTCTTCGAGCGACACCAACGGCAGCCCCTTCTTGCGCAGTTGCATCAGGACGACATTGACCGTCATGCGGTGCAACCAGGTCGAGAAGGCCGATTCGCCGCGAAATGTTCCGATCTTGCGAAAGAGCTGAAGAAATGCTTCCTGGGCCAGATCTTCGGCGTGCGCGGGATTGGAGACCATGCGCAAACATAGGGAATACACACGTCGCTTGTGCAGGTGATACAGGACTTCGAAAGCACCTTCCTGGCCCTGTTTTGCCTGCTCAATCGCTTCTGCTTCTGTGATGCGTTGCTTCTGGTCGGTCAAGTCGCCTTTTCCGGCCGCTACCCGTTCAGATGCGGCTTCGAACTCTTTTCGTTGTACAAATTTGCCGAGCCTGTCGCGGAAGCGATCTCGACCAATTCCTTAGTCGCAAGAATACCAAAAACAGTAGCCTATTGGATGATCTATCCTGCCAAAACGCCAACTAACTAAGCAGTGCACCTCACTTTCGTAACCGGTGTGGAGCGGACACTCCTGTCGACACTAACTCTCCGCCGTAATCGTCTCCAGCCCATGCCCCTGCGGGCCCGTTTCCCGAACCCGTAACAGGATCGCGAACGACAAGCCAACAAATCCCAAGACCGAGAAAATCCACATTCCCAGGCCGTAGCCTGCCGGGTTATCCAGGCCCGCGTGCCTATAGTCGTTCGCCTTGCCGATCAGCAGGTTCAAGATGAAAAAGCCAATCTGCTGAATCAGCGTCATCAAGGCGTAAGCTGTCCCCAGCCGGCTCTGATCGACGATATAAGCGACGGAAGGCCACATCACCGCCGGAATCAGCGAGAAGGCGATACCCATCATGCACACAGGCACATAGAGCGAAATATTCGTGTATCCCATCATCAAATACACGGGCATCAGCAGAACTGAGCCAAACATCATCAGAAACGCGCGCTTGCCGATTTTGTCGGCTAGCAAGCCAAACAGCGGCGTAGCAATCATGGCCGAAAGCGGCAGCAAGCTGTTAAAGAATCCGGCCCGCTCGTGCGCCAATACTCGGATTGCGTCCGAGGCTGTAACTCCACCATGGACCGCCAAAATCTTGTTGGTGAATAGGTCGATGGCAAAGGTACGGAACGGAAAGATGGCCGAGTAGAAAGTGAAGCAGAGCCCAACCACGAACCAATACGAGGGGTTGAACCGAAAAAATTCGAGAAGAGCCTGCCAGACCTTGGCGGCAGCTTGCCGGAACGATAGT
>Ga0070766_10001176_pt1 | contig 12541 bp, 11 predicted proteins | sample HubBroMetageWFT6_FD_69782 | JGI IMG/M metagenome (GOLD analysis project Ga0070766, IMG submission 69782) | Warmed and freeze-thawed soil microbial communities from the Hubbard Brook experimental Forest, New Hampshire - Hubbard Brook CCASE Soil... | ecosystem: Environmental > Terrestrial > Soil...
TCCGGCGGCAGGGCCGCCTCCGCTCAGGATGACGGAGAAGAGGGAGCGGGTCCCTGCAGCCCGCTTAGCGTGACGGAGGAACAGCAGGTCCTTCGACTCCGGCGGCAAGGCCGCCTCCGCGCAGGATGACGGAGAAGAGAGAGCGGGTCCCTGCAGCGCGCTTAGCGTGACGGAGGAACAGCAGGTCCTTCGACTCCGGCGGCAGAGCCGCCTCCGCTCAGGATGACGGAGAAGAGGGAGCGAGTCCCTGCAGCGCGCTTAGCGTGACGGAGGAACAGCAGGTCCTTCGACTCCGGCGGCAAGGCCGCCTCCGCTCAGGATGGCGGAGAAGAGGGAGCGGGTCCCTGCAGCCCGCTTAGCGTGACGCAGGAACAGCAGGTCCTTCGACTCCGGCGGCAGGGCCGCCTCCGCTCAGGATGACGGAGAAGAGGGAGCGGGTCCCTGCAGCCCGCTTAGCGTGACGGAGGAACAGCAGGTCCTTCGCTTCGCTCAGGATTACGAAGGGTGGGATAGATGACGGTTCTAAACACGCTCACCCAAAATGTTCGTCATCCTGAGGGAGCGGCCGGGGTTGGGCCGCGAGTCGAAGGACCTGCTGTCGGCCACTCGGCGGCCAGGTCCTCCCATGTGGGATTCTCCCGTTTGATCAATGCGATCTTCTTGGCGCGCAGCCATCCCTTCAACTGCTTTTCGCGTGAAATCGCCGAGTGCGGGGAGAAAAACCTTTCGAAATAGACAAGGCGGTACGTTTTGTATCTGGTCGTGAATCCGCCGAACTTGCCGCTCTTGTGTTGCGCAATCCGCACGCCGAGGTGCCGCGTGATCCCGATGTACAGCGCTCGCGACTTGCTCGCAAGAATGTAGACGAAGTATTGCTGGTCGGGGTCGCGCATGAATAACACGATGGAGTTCGTGGGGCCCAATTGCAGTGATGCGGCGCACAGTGTCGTGTAACAGCAGGTCCCTCGTGCTCGGGGGGAGGCGGGATGACGGGGGAGAGAAGCAGGTCCTTCGACTACGGCGGCAAGGCCGCCTCCGCTCAGGATGACAGCGGGAAGAAAAGCAGATCCCTCGGTCAGGAACCCGCCAAAAACTGTTCTTTCCACCTCAACCAGCGCGCCACCTCAAAGCCGCGCGCGCCGGACAACACAATCTGAATTGCCGGTAGCGTCACGTGTGCGCTATGCTGCGACGCACACGCACGCGGTGGCGAAGACAATCGGGAGCGGCGATAACGATGATCAGTTGTTTGATGGTGACTTTAGACCGGCTGGCATTAGCCAAGCTCGCCATCCGATCGTACGCAGAGCAGAGCTATCGTGACCGGGAGCTGGTGATCGTAAGCGATGGTGAGGAAGGCTACCGCAGCGCCCTGATGCGCTGCGTGGAGGAGCTGGGCATCGCCGGCGTACGGATGATTTATCCCGGCCCGGGCGGATTGACGCTGGGTGCGCTGCGCAACATTGCCGTCGAGGCGGCGCAGGGCGAAATCATCTGCCAGTGGGACGATGACGACTACAGCCATCCGGAGCGGCTGGCCACCCAGGTCCGGCACATGATCGCCCAGGCCGCCGGCGCATCATTTTTTACCGATCACCTGCACTACCTTGAGCCGGAGGGGCTGCTGTGGTGGATTGACTGGAGCGTCGACGGCCAAAACGATGGTCTTATGCAGCTTGCTCCCGGAACCCTGATGATGCACCGCGATGCGCGGTTTCGCTATCCGGAATGCGGTCCCGATGCGCGGCAGGGCGAAGATTGGGTGTTCATGGAATCGGTTTATGGGTCGCTGCCGGTGGCGGCACTCAAGGGAGCCGGCCATCTTTACCTTTACCGCTACCACGGACGCAACACCTTTTCGCGCGAGCACCACTACAGCCTTTGCGCCGAACGCTCTCGCCCGAACGCGCAGTTGCTGCAACATGCCGCTACGTTGCAGGAGGCCGTCCGCTACTATCCCATTGCCCGGCCCTGCTCCGTGGTAGGACGCGAGGGAGCGGCGTTTGTATTGAATTAGGCCCGATTGTGGTTAGCTGCGCGGGGTTTCGCGGTAGGTTACGGCTTCGGCTACGCCCATCCAGATGTCGATGAGGCCGAGGCCGCTGACTACTCCGCGGACGAAGCCGAGCATCAGGAAGTTCTGGAGCGCGGGATACGAAGCCAGCAGAGCGTTGTCGGTCCAGAGTTTGGTCCAAGGGAGCACGGTGAGGATGATGCCGACTTCCAGGCAGAAGAGTACGAAGACGACCAGCCACAGGCGCTGCAGCCAGCGATGCGGGCGCATGGGTTGCTTGACCGGCGGCATTACCAGCACCGGTCCGGAGGGCTGCGAGGCGTGGTCGGGCCCGGGCGCTTCGCAGAAGTAGGTCATGGCGAATCCGGAGGGCGTCAAAAACCGGAACGGCAGGGACAGTGCCTTGCCATGGAACGGCGATAAAAGTTGGCGAGAAATTCGGTTTCCCCTCAGGGGCTAAAGCCCCGGTATTCATGCGGCGCGATCGGTACGGCTAAAGCCGTGCCCTGACGCACTTTCCTACAGCAGCTCTTCGTTCCAGTTCTCGAGGAACTTCTTGACTTCCGCCATGAACTGGTCGGCCACTGCGCCATCGATGATGCGATGGTCGTAGCCGATGCTGAGATGCATCATGGAGCGGATGGCGATGGAGTCGTTGCCGTCTTTGTCGGTGACGACGACGGGCTTCTTGACGATTCCGCCGACGCCCATGATGGCGACCTGCGGCTGGTTGATGATCGGCATGCCGAACTTGGCTCCAAAGATGCCTGGGTTGGTGATGGTGAAGGTGCCACCCTGCACTTCGTCGGGCTTGAGCTTCTTGGTGCGGGCGCGCTCGCCGAGGTCGCTGATGGCGCGCTGCAGTCCGACGAAGCTGCGCTCCTCGGCGTTCTTGACCACGGGAACGATCAGTCCCCAGTCGAGGGCTACCGCGATGCCGAGGTTGATGGACGAGTGGTAGCGGATGTTGTCGCCTTCCACCGACGAATTGACGATGGGGAACTTGCGCAGTCCGTGAACCGCGGCGCGCGCGAAGAACGGCGTGAAGGTCAGCTTGCTGCCGGTCGCCTGCTCGAACTTCCCTTTCATCTTTTCGCGCAGCTTGACGATGCGGGTGACGTCGACTTCGAAGACTCCGTGCACGTGGGCGCTGGTGCGCTTCGACATCAGCATGTGCTCGGCAATCTTCTTGCGCATGGTGCTCATGGGCACGAGTTCGCCGGGAGTGACACCTCCGACGGGCTGGAGCGGCGTGGTGACCGCAGGAGCGGACGGGGCTTCGTAGCTCGGTGCCGGCGCGGCGGGTGTTGGCCCGGCAGCGGCAGGTGCGGGCGCCGCGGTTCCGCCGGCGTGCTTGGAGATGAATGCCTCGATATCATCCTTGGTGATGCGGCCGCCGAGTCCGGTGCCGGGAACGCGCGCCAGGTCGACATTGTTGTCTTTCGCAATTTTGCGGACGAGCGGGCTGGAACGGACGCGGCCCTGGTCGCCGTTCTCGGGCTCGGCTTCGGTCTGCTGCGCGGCGGGCGCCGGAGCAGCGGCGGCTGGCGGCTTGGGCTCTTCTCTAGACGGAGGTTGAGCAGCCTGCGCGGGGGCGGCAGCTACTGCTGCCTGGGCCTTCGCGGGAGCAGGAGCAGTGGCTCCGTCACCGTCTCCGATGACGCCGACTACGGTGTTGACTTGTACGGTGTTGCCGGCTGCGACCTTGATCTCCTGCAGAGTGCCGGACGCGGGGGCGGGGATTTCGGCGTCAACCTTGTCGGTAGAGATTTCGAACAGGGGCTCGTCGCGCTGAACTTTGTCGCCGGGCTGCTTGAGCCACTTGGTGATGGTTCCTTCGAAGATCGATTCCCCCATCTGGGGCATAACTATGTCAGTAGGCATGGTTTCCTTCCACGGAGGCGCTGGGTAGAAATCAAGGTAAAACGCAAATGGAGATTATATCGCGTGGAAGGGGTATGCCGTTTTTCGGGGACTCGGGTCGAATTGCGTCGGGAAATCGCTTGTTCACGTCGTGGCATGACAGTAAGCTGGTGGGCGCGTAACCACCACTCGACAGCGAAGGAGCGGATATGTCTTCGAAATACGCGGTCCGGTATTGCCTTGTAATGGTGTTTGCACTGAGCAACTTGGGGAGCGCGGCGGCGCAGATGCCTAACGCGTATGGCGCGCCGATCTCGCTAGAGAACGCCAGGAAGGCGGCTGCACCAGCGCTGGCGGAGGCGGCCAAGAACAACTGGAACATCGCGGTGGCCATCGTGGATCCCTCCGGCAATCTGGTGTACTACGAGAAGATGGACAACACGCAACTCGGGAGCGCCAACGTATCGGTCGAGAAGGCGCGGACCGCGGCGCAGTTCAAGCGGGCTACCAAGGCATTTCAGGACGCGCTGGCCAATGGCGGCGAAAACCTGCGTATTCTCGGGCTGCCGGGGGTTGTTCCGTCCGAGGGCGGAATTCCTCTGCTCATCGAAGGCAAGATCGTGGGCGCGATCGGCGTCTCGGGCATGACCAGCGCGCAGGACAACCAGTGTGCCAAGGCCGGGGCCGATCTGCTCAAGTAGACCGATCCCAGGTTAGCGCCGAACGGCGCGAACCTGGGGCACCCCGCCGGTATAGGGGTCCTTCGACTCCGGCGGCAAGGCCGCCTCCGCTCAGGATGACAAAAATAGATAAGGGCACCTACGGCGCGGCTAAAGCCGCGCCACTTCAAGTCGCCCGGCCTCCGGCGCGGCTAAAGCCACGCCCTTCAAACCGCTGTTCGGTGCGGGACGAGTATATGCGTTGCAAATATAGCCAGAATGCATATATACTCGCGGCATGACTGAGAGCCCGGAGTCCCTGCTTCCGCTGCAACCGACGACCTTTCACATCCTGCTGTCGCTGGCTGATGAAGACCGGCATGGTTACGCGATCATTCTCGACGTGGCCCAACGGACCAATGGCGAGCTCAAGCTGAGCGCAGGAACGCTCTACCGCTCGATCCAGCGAATGCTCGAAGCCGGGCTGATCACAGAGACCAAGACCCGGCCCGCTCCCGAAATGGACGACGAGCGGCGCCGGTACTACCGCATCACTCCGTTTGGAACGGCGGTGGCGCAGGCCGAGGCGGGGCGGCTGCGGAGCCTGCTGAAGATGGCGCGCTTGTGCGGCGTGGAGCCCAGGACGACGTAATGAACTTCTATCGAGTGTTGCTACATCTTTACCCGTCGTCGTACCGGGCGGAATACGGCGATGAGATGACCGCCATCTTTGCGCAGGAGTTGCGCCGAAGCAGCGGCGTGCCGGCGCAGTGCGGGCTGTGGCTGGCGGCGTTTGGCGAAGTATTTTCCAACGCCGCGGCGTTGCATTGGGAGATTGCACGGCGCGACCTGCGCAGTGCGATTCGTTCGCTGGTGAAGTCGCCGGGGTTTGCGATTACCGCGCTGCTGCTGATCACGATCGGCATCGGGGCCAACGCAGCGATCTTTACGCTGGCGGACTTTGTACTGGTGCGGCCGCTGCCTTTTCCCGAGTCGGGCCGGCTGGTGAAGGCGTGGGAGACGCATCCCGGCTACTCCATGATGGAGTTTTCTCCGGCGAACTATCGGGACGTCAAGACAACCTCTACTTCGTTTGAGTCGCTGGCGGGATACACCGATATGGCGATGAACCTGGTGGGACAGGGCGAGCCGCAGCGCGTGGAGGGAGCCTGGGTGACGGGCAATCTCTTTTCTACCCTGGGAAGGCCGGCACTGCTGGGGCGCTACTTCACGGAGCGTGACGACCAGTTGGGTGCGCCGACAACCGTCATTCTGAGCTATGCGCTGTGGCAGACCGACTTCGGCGGCGATGCCAGCGTGCTGGGAAAGTCCATCATCCTCGACGATAAGGCCTACACGGTCATCGGAGTGATGCCCGCGGATTTTCACTTTCCGACGCGCGAGGCGCTGTTCTGGAAAACATTTCAATTCCAGGAAGACAACTATAAGGAGCGCGATGACAACTGGCTGGACGTCATTGGCCGGATGAAGCCCGGCATTTCACTCGCGCAGGCACGCACCGAGTTGAAGCTGATCGGCGATCGGCTGCGACAGCAGTATCCCAAGGAGAACGAGGCGGTCGGGGTGTCGGTGATCTCGTTGCGCGACGAGCTCTCCAAGCAGTCGCGAATGCTGCTGATGGCGTTGTGCGGCGCTGCACTGTGCGTGCTGATCATCACCTGCGCCAATCTGGCCAACCTGCTGCTGGTGCGGTCGCTGGCGCGGCAGAAAGAGTTCTCGATTCGGGTGTCGCTGGGGGCCAACCGCCGCAACCTTCTGCGGCAGCTGCTTACCGAGAGCGCGCTCCTGGGTTTGGCTGGAGGCGCGGGTGCGATTGGCGTGGCGGCTGCTACGTTGCCGCTGCTTTCGCGACTGGTGCCGCATGGGCTGCCTATCCAAGAAGTACCTCCGCTCGACATGCGGATGTTGCTGCTGGCCCTTGCGCTCACGGTGATGACGGTGACGGCGTTCGGCATCGCGCCGGCGGTACGGGCGTGCAGAAATGCGGGCTTCGGTGGACTGCGTGAGGGCGTGCGGACGGGCGGCACGGGACATCACCGGTCGCGGTCGGCGCTGGTGGTGGCGGAAGTCGTGGTGTCGGTGGTACTGCTGATCTTGTCGGGGTTGCTGGTTCGCGCACTGTGGAAGGTGCAGTCAACCGATCCAGGATTCAGGACTGACGGCATTCTGACGATGAGAACGGCATTGCCACTGCCGAAATATGAGAAGACCAGCGTGCGGGGCGAGTTCTACAACAAGGTCCTGACCGAGGTGCGCCGGCTGCCGGGCGTGACCGACTCGGCTTATATCAGCGCGCTGCCGATGGTGTGGCGCGGTGGAATATGGCCCGTGATCGTCGATGGGCGCTCGCAGAACCGGGCGGAAGGCACTACGGCCAGCCTGCGCTATGTGACTCCGGGGTTCTTCGCAGCGATGGGGATCCCGATTCAAGCGGGGCGCGATGTGAGCGAGACCGACACCATCGATCATCCTTATGTCGCGGTGGTGAGCGAGTCGTTTGTGCGGCGATACTGGCCCGATCAACAACCGCTTGGGCGGCATTTTGACTTTGCCCAGCATGATCGCGAGGTCGTTGGGGTGGTGCATGACGTCCGCGTGCGCGGGTTGGAGAGAACGAGCGAGCCGCAGGTGTATCTCCCGTACTTGCAGGTTCCGGATGGTTGGCTCATCGGCTACACGCCGAAGGACCTGGCGATCCATACGTCGCAGGCGCCGGAACAGCTTATTCCCGAGGTGCGGCGGATCATCGCGGGGGCCGATCCGCAGCAGCCGATCTCGGACGTGAGGACGATGGAGGAGATCGTCGCGGGAGAGACCGAGTCGCGAACGATCCAGATGCGGGTGCTGATGATATTTACTGGAGTAGCGATTCTGCTGGCCGGGCTGGGCATCTATGGACTGCTGTCGTTCACGGTGTCGCTGCGGCAGCAGGAGTTTGGGATCAGGATGGCGCTTGGGGCACGACAGGGCGACATCTTCAAGATGGTGTTGCGACAAGGAGTGGTGCTGGCGTTGGCCGGATTGCTGCCCGGGCTGGCGCTGGCTTACCTGGCAGCGCGGCTGCTGGAAAGTCTGCTTGCAGGAGTGAAACCGGACGATGCGGTGACGTTTTCATTCGCGGCAGTGCTGTGCCTGGTGATTACGTTGGTGGGGACACTGTTACCGGCGCTGCGGGCGGTGCGGGTTGATCCGAGCGCGGTGATGAGGGCGGAGTAGGGGACTGGTCCCCACAATTGCCAGAGTCAGGCAATTGTGGGCCACCCGGGCACCCGATCACCTTAAAGAAGATGTTTGTCCCGGAAGGTCAGACTGCGGACCGACGTAGATAAATCGTTGGCTCTTTTCGGAGAAACAGTAAAAATCCGAACCTCACTGCCTCATACCCTCCGCCGGTCCTCTGACACTGTTCGTCTTCGATAGTCCAACCATGCGTCCTGGAGCGGGGCCGAATTTCAGCATATAAGATACGCCCTTTCGTAGGTTGGTGCGGGCTTTTCGGTGAACGATGACTCCGGGACGCAGGGCATCGAAAGAACCAAATCAAGCGTCCAACCTAGTGACATTGGGTCGCATCAAAAAACAAAATAAGCAAGCAGGGTATGAGCCCGTGCAGCGGATGCCCTGCAGGAGGAGAGCAATGGCAAAGCTTACGAAGCCAACGCGTGATCAGATACCCGAAAGCGAGTTCGCATTTCCCAAACAGCGCAAGGAACCGCTGGAAAACGCCTCGCACGTTCGCAATGCGGCGGCGCGGTTCAATCAAGTGGAAGGTGTAACCGAAGCGGAACGCCGGGAGGCATGGAAACGGATTCAGGCGGCGGCAAAGCGGTTCGGCGTGGAACTGGAGAAGTCGGCGTAGCGTAAACCCAGGTTAGCGCCGAAAAGCACGGCGCGAACCTGGGGCACCGACCTCCAGATTGTGCGGGCACACTCTAACTAGGGCGCTGCTCATTTGACTCTCCTCTCCCGCTGTTCTAGCCTCGAATACTTGTACTCCCGTCACGTAACCGGCTTTTTCTGCTGCGCGTTCAGAATGAAAACGACACGGCAATTCTTCAAACTCGCGCTGATTTTTGCCCTCTGGGTACCGGCGCTGGCCGGCACCATGGTGCAGCCAACGCACGCTCCCAAGGCCATGGTGACCGCGGTGCAGGGTGACGCCTCCAACGCCGGAGTCGAGGTGATGAAGGCGGGCGGGAATGCCGTGGACGCCGCGGTCGCAGTCGGATTCACGCTGGCCGTCACGCATCCCGAGGCGGGCAATATCGGAGGCGGAGGCTTCATGCTGTTTCGCCGTCCCGATGGCGAGGTGCACTTCCTCGATTACCGCGAGAAGGCGCCGTCGAAGGCCGCCGCCGACATGTATCTCGACAAAGCCGGCAACGTGATCAAGGACATGAGCACGCTGGGGTACAAGGCGATGGCGGTGCCGTCGTCGGTGGCAGGGCTGGCGTACGCACAGCAGCATTGGGGCAAACTGTCGCTCGCACGGGTGATGGAGCCGGCGATACGGCTGGCGCGTGAGGGCTTTGTGTTGGACTACGGGACCGCAAGGGACCTTCGCGACAAGGACCTGACGAAGTTTGCGGAGTCGCGGCGCATTTTTCAGCGCGACGGCGATTTCTACCAGCAGGGTGATGTGTTCAAGCAGCCCGAGTTGGCACGCACACTGGAACGCATCGCGAAGAACCCGGACGACTTTTACCACGGCGACCTGGCTCGCGAATTGGCGGCTGCGATGCAAAAGGGCGGCGGACTGATTACCGCCGAAGACCTTGCAGCGTACGAGGTGAAGGAGCGGCAGCCGATTCGCGGAACGTATCGCGAGTACGAGGTGATCAGCGCGCCTCCGCCGTCGTCGGGAGGAGTGGCGCTGGTGGAGATCCTCAACATTCTTGAGGGTTATGACCTGGCCAAGCAGGGGAACCGCTCGGGTGCGAGCATTCACTTGACGGCCGAGGCGTTTCAGCGAGCGTTCTTCGATCGCGCCGAGTTCATGGGCGATCCCGATTTCGCGAAGATTCCCGTGGCGCAACTGATTGACAAGCGCTACGCCGCGGCGTGGCGGGAGACGATTCCCCTACGGAAGGCCACAGCCAGCGATGAGGTGAAGCGCCCGGCGATCTTCAGCCAGCTCGATCAGTACGCCAGCACGCATCCCCAGCCGCAGTCGATTCGGGAGCCGGAGCACACCACGCATTACTCGGTGGTCGATCCTGAGGGGAATGCGGTGTCGGTCACCACTACGCTCAACGACAGCTTTGGATCGCATGTGACCGCCGAAGGGCTGGGCTTCCTGATGAACAACGAGATGGACGACTTCGCGGTCAAGCAGGGCGTGCCCAATATGTATGGCTTGATTCAGGGCCCGGCGAATGCGGTGGGGGCGAACAAGCGTCCGCTGTCGGCGATGACTCCGACCATGGTGCTGAAGGACGGCAAGCTGTTTCTGGTATTGGGATCGCCGGGCGGGCCGACCATTATTACTACGGTGGCCAACGTGCTCATGGGTGTGATCGATTACGGGCTGAACATTCAGGAAGCGGTAAATGCGGAACGCTTTCACCAGCAGTGGCTGCCAGACCAAATCTACATGGAGAAATACGGGCTCTCGCCCGATACGGTGAGCCTGCTCGAACATATGGGGCACAAGATCAAGAGCGACCGCGATTTCTGGGGTGACGCCGAGTGCATCGCGATCGACGAGAAGACCGGCGAGCGCCTGGGCGCCAGCGATGGCCGCAATAACGGCAAGGCCGTGGGCTTCTGATGCGGCGTGCGATGTCAACGCTGGTGTATGCGCGGCGGGAGAGGCTGCATCCGGGGCTGCTAGACCAGATGGTGGCGGGCGGCGCGGAGGCGATCGAGGTTTTTGCCGCGCGCGGACACTTCAACTACTCCGACCGGCAGCATATGCGCGAGATATCCAACTGGTTTCGCAGCACAGGCATTGCGTTCCACTCGATACACTCACCCATGCACGGTGACGATGAATGGGGACGGAGCGGGGCTCCGCCGCTGAATATCGCGGCCGTGGAGAAGCGTGATCGTATTGCCGCCATGGATGAGATCAAGCGCGCGCTGGAAGTGGCCGAGCAGTCGCCGTTTCAGTTCCTGGTGCAGCATGTGGGTGTGAGCGGAGAGACGTCGACCGAGCAGAAGCTGGAGTCAGCGATGACCTCGCTGGAACATTTGCGGGCCTTCGCCAAGCCGCTGGGAGTTCAGGTCGTGGTAGAGAACATTAACAACGATCTCTCGACTCCCGAAAGACTGGTTGAGTTGCTGCACGCTGCGCGCTTTACCGATGTCGGGGTGTGCTTCGATGTGGGACACGCGCACATGGGCCCGGGAATTCCGCAGGCTTTCGAGACGCTGAAACAGTTGATTCGCACGACTCACGTACATGACAACGACCAGCAACGGGATGCGCATTTGTGGCCGGGCGGCGGGACCATCGATTGGAAGCAGACTATGGAATTGTTGCGAGGCGCGCCGCAGGTTCCGGCGCTGTTGTTGGAGATTGAGGGCGTCGAGGGCGAGAATGTGGCGGGGAAGATGGCGGAAGGGTACAGGAAGTTGGAAGTGTAGGTGTGGAGGTTTTGAGTTAATAGGGGTCCTTCGACTCCGCTCGTCGCCACGGCGACTCGCTTCGCTCAGGATGACAAACCAGGAAACAAATACGGCGCGGCTGAAGCCGTGCCGCATCAAAGACAGGGCTCATGGAAACATCGACAGCAACTATTTCTACGATTCGCGAGATTGGCAAACACGAAGGCCAGAGCGTTACGATCCGAGGCTGGCTGTATAACCTGCGCGCGAGCGGCAAGCTGCTGTTCCCGCAATTTCGCGATGGCAGCGGAGTCATCCAGGGAGTGGTGGCGAAGAATGCGGTCTCGCCTGAATTGTTCGAATCCATTAAGGGACTGACGCAGGAGTCGAGCGTGATCGTCACCGGTACGGTGCGCGCCGATCAGCGCGCTCCCGGCGGCTACGAGCTCGACGTGACCGACGCGCAGGTGGTGCAGCGGGTGAATCCCGACGACCCGTACCCCATCACGCCCAAGGAGCACGGTGTCGATTTCCTGATGGAACACCGTCATCTGTGGATGCGGTCGCCGCGGCAGGCGGCCATTCTGCGAGTGAGGGCGGAGATCATCAAGGCGGCCCGCGATTTTTTCGACGAGCGCGGGTTCACGCTGACCGATCCGCCGATCCTGACGCCTGCTGCCTGCGAGGGCACTACAACGCTGTTTCCAGTGGACTACTTCGACGAGCAGGCGTACCTGACGCAGTCGGGCCAGCTGTATATCGAGGCCACGGCGATGGCACTGGGCAAGGTTTACAGCTTCGGGCCGACGTTTCGCGCGGAGAAATCGAAGACGCGGCGCCACCTCACGGAGTTCTGGATGGTCGAGCCCGAGGTCGCCTATGCCACGCTCGATGACCTGATGGTGCTGGCCGAGGAGTTCATTACGTTCATCGTGAAGCGCTGCCTGGAGAAGCGGCGTCCGGAGCTGGAGACGATTGGGCGCGACCTCGGGAAGTTGGAAAAGATCGACACGCCGTTCCCGCGCCTCAGCTACGACGATGCAGTCAAGATGTTGCAGGACGCACACGCCAAGGGCCTGATCGAAAATAAGTTTGAGTATGGCGGCGATTTTGGTTCGCCTGACGAGACCTATATTTCGTCGCAGTTCGAACGGCCGGTCATGGTGAATCGATATCCCGCAGTGGTGAAGGCCTTCTACATGGAGCCCGACCCCGAGCGGCCTGACCTGGCGCTGTGCATGGATGTGCTCGCGCCGGAAGGCTATGGCGAAATCATCGGAGGCTCGCAGCGCATGGCGTCCTACGAGTTGTTGCTCAAGCGCATTCACGAACATGAGCTACCGGAAGAAGCGTTCAAGTGGTACCTTGACTTGCGCAAGTTCGGCGGCGTGCCGCACGCCGGCTTCGGAATGGGGATCGAGCGCGCAGTAGCGTG